>Ga0172375_10005013_pt1 | contig 19319 bp, 22 predicted proteins | sample LakKiv1m_FD_114537 | JGI IMG/M metagenome (GOLD analysis project Ga0172375, IMG submission 114537) | Freshwater microbial communities from Kabuno Bay, South-Kivu, Congo - kab_092012_11.1m | ecosystem: Environmental > Aquatic > Freshwater > Lake | place: Democratic Republic of the Congo...
CTACCTTGTGAGGTCCTATCTCCCCTGGCAACAAGTTTCCCCATTTTCACTTCCCACAAGCCATAACGCCCCACCATCACACAGAAAAAACCTTCCATTTGTAAACTATTTGGGGGAAGTCCTGACAATGATCCAGCAGCACTCCGAAAACCTCGGCAACTTATCCTCAATTGAGCGACTTCTCACTGCTGCGATGGTTGCCTGTATATTGGGTATTTCGCCGAAGACCGTTCACAAACTCGTCCGCGAAAGGAAGCTCGCCTGTGTCCAAATCACCTCCCGCGACCGCCGGTTCACTCCCGAACAGGTCCAAGACTATATCCGCTCCCAGAGCACAGAAGTACGCGTTGACAAGAGAACCCCCAGGCCCGTACAATCGCCCCCCAAGAAAGGGGGTGCGAAATCAGCTGGGGATATTGGGACGGATCTCCTACAGGAGATACGTTCACTATGTCGGTAGAAAAGCGAAAAACAGGGTTCTTCCTCCTGATACGGCCTTTTAGAGACAGGTTGATCGGCGTGAAGACCACAGCCCGGACCAAATCTCGGGCAAAGGAAATCGAGGTGGCCATCCTCACGGCTTGCCGTTCCAGTGATTATCGAGGGCTTGACCCCGAAAGCCGTGAAGTATGCGTCCGCATGTTTCAAAACCAGGGATGGGAAATTCCAGGAGATCTTCGCCCTGATGAGCCAGTGAAGGACGAGTTGACTCTGTGGCGGGCCACGGACATCTTCCTCAACTATCCGTCGGTACGCACCTGCAAAGTGAAGGAGCGGTACATCTACTGTATCAATCATCTCGTGAGACGGATGGGGAAGGAGACGTCTTTGCGGGAAATATGGGTACCCGCAGTAAGGCTCTACCAAAGTGACCGATTGAGCGAAGGAGCCAGCCCTACGACGGTGAACTGGGAGACATCAACCTTGAGCCGGATCTTCCGAGTGATGGTCGAGTTCCGGCTGGTGGACGCGAATCCAGTTCGTATAGTGGAACAACTCCCTCGCAAGGGCAGTGAGCGAGAAGCGTACATATCTGCAAAAGATGTTCGCGTTCTTGCGGATAAATGTCCGTCATGGTTCAGACCGATCATCTGGATGGCTTTCTACACGGGCATGAGGCGCGGAGAGATCCTTGGACTCAACCGCAGTGGAGTCAATCTTTCTCGACGGATAATCACGTTGTCGCCGGATGAGACCAAAGAGGGACACTGGAAGCGAGTTCCGATCCACCGCAAGCTGGTGCCCATCCTTAGACATGCAATGAAGCTTGCGGCGTTGGCATGTGATGACGTGTTTCTGGTCCGAGATGGTAAGGGAGTCCATCCCATACGCTACGAGACGGCGCGCAATCCGTGGCCGCGAGCTTGCAACAAGTTGCAGGAAATGAACAAGGAGAAGCCCTATTTCAAAGGGGAACTGCCTCGTTTCCATGATTTGCGTCACACGTGGAAAACGAACGCTCGGCGGTCAGGGATGGACCCGGAGATCAGAGAAGCGATTCTCGGTCATTCCACCAAGGAAAGGTCAGTGAGTGAGCGTTATGGCAGGATCAGTGATAAAGAGTTGATCGACGCCATCGATTCGATGACCTTCGACCACGGGGAGACCAAGATCCTGGTGGCAAAAAGGAAAATCCCCTCAAAGGAGTGCCTTCCTCTGAGAGGCCATCAAAAAATGTTAACTGGATGTTAACTGGACCGACTTAAAGCCGAGTCCTGTGAGGGAAAATAGGGATCTAAGTATTTAAAATTACTGGTCGGGACGACTGGATTTGAACCAGCGACCCCTGCATCCCGAAAGCGAAAAAGACCTTGACTTTAAAACCGTCTGCTCCAAATCCTCAACGATTTCAAACCACCTCGGTCCATTCTAATCCTGCTCGATCCGTTTCAGTCCGTCAACTTGTGCGCAAATTGTGCGCAAAATTTTCAATCGGGTTCTGTCCAAAACCTGAACATTTTCTCAACAAGCTCGCGGCCCGGAGAGATGCTGTCATCCTCGCCCCGCGGATCCATTTTCCCCCAGGCCGAACCATCAGAACCTACCCTCGGCTTACCACATTCAACACAGCGCCCCCTTCGGCCCGAGGACACCTTCTCGTCCCCTGTAATCCGAGGACCTCTCACCGTTGATTCTGGACGCGTTCTCGTGGATGCCTGCGTGTGCCCCTGAATAACGGCAACGCAATCATGGCAACTTCCCCCCCGTGCCGCGCAGCTAAGGTCGATTTGTGTGAATTTCCCAAAATGTAAGACTGCGGTATTACAACGTAACACATTTTTCTCTTGACAGTGTTATTTTCCAGCCCCATAAAGTCCTTAATTCCCTGTCTCTTACACGTACAGCGGATATAAGTACACCGCGAAAACGGTCAGCGAGAGCAGATACAATCGCATAATTCGTTGCCATGACACAACGCAATTTTACAGCCCCATGCAATGGATTAAAACCGCTTACATAGCCTTTTTCCCGGCATGCCGCTAATGAAAATTGAACGAAAAAGTGTAAAGGTTGACTTTAACTGACACGCTCGCCCGGCCGTGAATTTTTTGCTGAAAAATCGCGGGGTGCCCGTGGAGATGTCTCTACCCCGCAAAGCCCCCTACAAACCCCACATGGTCATCAAGAAAACAGCAACTTCAGGAACAGGAAGAGAAAAGCCAACACGACCAGGAACTTAATAATGTTCCAAATGGTGACAATCACTCTTCGGCTCCTTACGCTTACATAAGGGTGCAGCGACGCTTTCGTTCAGTTCAGGGGGTCTTCATTTTCGACATCGCTTCCTTACAGAACCCAGAGAATTTGTGCCAGTGCACCTCTCTCAGTTCTTTGCAGCGTTCAATCATATCATTGATGTACAGGGTGTCCCCGTTCAATTCCTCACAAAACTGTCTTGCCTCTGGGAGTTTATCCCGGCATACTACCTGTTGTACTGTCTCCTTTGCCCTCCTATCCGAAGGCTTCCTGACCAGTTCAGACTCAGCCTGAACTGAAGCGGACCACAGGTATTCGGCAGCCTTCAGTTCTTTGGCGGCTTCATCAAGCACTCGAAGTGCATCTGAATTCCTGCCTTTCGAGACCACCTGAAACTCAGCCAGCCGCTGAATAAAACTTTTTGACATTTCATGGTGGTCTTTGAAAGAGAGCCCACCTTCTAGTAGCTTCAGGCTTTTGGCTATTTCTTTTTGAATGGGTTCGGTCTCCAACTCGGCAGCCTTGCGGGCCTTGACGTGGGTCCAATAAACGAAGGCTATAATTGTAAGCACCAAAAGAGCTATGACTGCGGCCAAAATCTTGGCGATATGGTTCTTCAGGAAGACGGTCAGTGTGGTATCCGAGTCCCCCCTTTGTTCTGTCATACCCGGGGGCATTCCCACCAGAGGGGTATTCATTTTGTCGCGCTTCTTCTACTTCCTCGCGTTTGCTTTCGCGTTCTGCTTCCTTGCCATTAGTCACCGGGCCGTCCCGGAGAAATTCCTCCTTCTTCGACTTGGGCTCTTTTTTAAGCCGAAATTTCGGCACAACAACCCCACAGTCAGGACATTCCTCAAACTCTCTCGATTGAGGCTTTCCGCAGGCGGGACATTTCCACACCAAGTCGATTGTTTCCTCGTGAGCCGATGCGCGGTTGTCAAGTTCGGATTGCTTCAAAGCCTTTGCCTGGACCAGCTTTCTAAAAGCGCTTTGCAGCCCTTGTGCGGACAGACTGTATTTCCGCATGAGCGCGGAGTCATCCATACCGGAGCGGATGTCCTGCAAAATTTCCTTAGCACTGAGGTGGCGCTTAGGCATGGCAACCCCCCTAGAACACGAGCGGGCCGATGACACTATTCCCCCGTTGCCTCGGATTCATCCGCGTGGTTGCCGTTCACTGTTGGTTTACTCATATAATGCGCTGCCAGGGCTCTGAGTTCGTCGCTGAACTGATAGATTTTGGCTAATTGCTCAATTGGCTTCCTCGTTTCGGCCTTATTACTGTCAAGTAAGCCAATCTCCTTGGATGTGTCATCGAAGTACAGGCGGCATAGAGGTCTTCGATTGCTGTTCTCAAAGAGAATGTCCAGCCGGTTTTTGCTTTTCCGAGGATGAACTTTGTCGGGCGGGACGACCTGACAGAGGATTGCCCTTACGATATAGTAGGCTTCTTTTTCTTCCTCAGTGGGGCTTGCTGGTACTGGGGGCTCCTTTGGATGCGGGTCGCCTGTGTCGCTTTCATCGACTGCCCTCTGGAAGATAGCGTGAGCCTGATCTCTCATGAACTCGCCTACAGCGAGTCTTGTTAGAGGGGTACACCAGTCGATAAAATACTGTGTCTGTTTTTTTTCAGGTTCCACGCGCGCAGCGCAGAACTTAATGAAATCAATTGTCGGCAACTTCAACTCGTGCCCGAGCAGGCGCTTGACATCGTTGACATATTTTAGGTCTTTGGCCGCGTCCGGCCATTCCGGGGGTTTGAACTTCAGCTTTGTCAGCTTCTCAAGCATGTTTAGTTTGGACTTTTTCAGATCCAAGAGATCGATCTCAAGAAACGGCGCTTTATCCATGACATGAGAGATTTCTTTGTCAGTAAAAAAGCGATACTGAACACCGTTTGTCAGGACCGCAACGTTGCTCTGGCCTTTGAGCCCCCCGAAATATCTGCGCAATTGATCTTCGTCTTTTTCATCCAGGGTCTTGCCACACCACTTGACCTCGAAAATGATAGCAGGGGCGCCTTCAACCATGATGCCAAAATCAGCGCGCTGGTCTTGCTTAATCCCGAAGGGAGCTGGAATCTCTGGGGACACTTCCGAGAGATTGAAAGGGTCATAGCCGAGAATTTTGATAAAGGGCATTACCAGGCCGGTCTTGGTGCCTTCTTCTGTGTTGATACCTTCCTTGATCGTGGAAACAGTTGAAGCAAACGACTTGATTTCATCTTCAAAAGCCATGACTCGTCCCCCTTTGAAAAATACAGGTCTGTCCGAAAGATGGATTCGCAAATACCCTTATTTTAGTGGCATACCAGGTAATGCACAGTATTAGCAAGGAAAATTTCGACTGTCCCCCCCTTCTTGGACCGATAGCACGATTTTCTACCTATCTTTGTTTGGTGACCGAACGGTTAGCGAACAGGTGACACCCATGTCATAGGTGTCATAGTAGCTAAGGCAACTTGGTTAAGCCGCATTATAACAACTTTCAAAAAAGTGTCATACGTGTCATAGTTTCTGCTTGACAAAGGGAACCTTAATATGTCATATATGTCATGTAAGTCATATTTGCGTGGAGGTTATGGAAATGAAGACAGGGCGCACCATCGGATATGCGAGATGCAGCACGGTAGGGCAGGCCGAAGATGGATACTCTCTTGAAGTGCAACGCCGAAAAATCCAAGCCTATTGTGATCTTCACGACCTGGACTTGGCAGAGATTATCGAGGATGCTGGGCTCTCCGGTAAGTCGGTTGCGGGCCGCCCTGGCATGCTTCGGATAATTGAACTCGTCAAGAGTGGCACTGTTGACAACGTCGTCATACTAAAACTTGACCGCATGGCGCGCAACCTGAAAGAAGCTTGTGAGCTGGCCGAATTGATGCAAAAGAAACACGTTGCTCTGCATAGCGTATCCGAGAAGATAGACACCGCGTCGGCAACCGGACGGCTTTTCTACAACGTCATAAGCGCAATGGCGGCCTGGGAACGAGAGACTATTTCAGAGCGCACTACCGCGGCCTTGGCTGTGAAACGTGCGAACGGCGAACGCATCTCGGGGAAGGCTCCCTATGGCTATGAATTCCAGGCCGGAATGCTCCTTGTGAACGATAGGGAACAAGAGACCATAGCCACAATGCAAGACCTGCACGGGCAAGGCTACAGCATCCGCGGTATCATTCAATTCCTAACCGATCATGGATACACGAACCGGAAAAACAATCCCTTTGGAGTGAGTGAAGTATGTCGAATCCTCAAGAAAGCGGCCTGAGATTTGAATCACTGGAAGCCGAAGTTGAATCACTGGAGCATAACCCAACGGCTCAGGCTCTCCTTAGAGACCTCGCGGAGCAGTCCTCCGAACGCGTAGATGCGGCCATGAAATACTTGACACAGTTGTCAGAGAAAAGGAAGTGAGCAATGGCACCCTCCAAAGGCTTGACTGTGGAAGAACTTGCAAGGGCCGTCCTGAAAGTAAGCCAGACGGCCCCGAAATACTCCCTTGATGCACTAGAGAAAAGCGAAAAAGCGCCGTATGGATTCATGGCCGCCGTCCAGAAGGAAATACCGCACGTTCCCAAGACCACGATCCAATATCACTGGCAGCACGAGAAATCCGAGATTCTGGCCGAAGTGAAAAGACTCGCGGAAAGTGACATTGATGACACCGTTGACAGCCTTGTTGCCAATGACACACGTGCCACACATGACAGCATTGCCGAGTCAGGCTCCACGCCTGAAAAGGTCATAGATGACACGTCTGACACTATGACTAGAAAAGAAATATTGACTGTGATTCACGAGATGGAAGCGCGCCTCACAAGCATGATTCAAGCGCAGCAAAGGCCCGTTGTGATCGGGGACAAAGACGAGCCGCCACCACAGGCAAAGCAAGGCAAGAAATTCCTGGGCGCGCGAGCGGACCTCCGCGTTAAGCTCGATGCAGCACTCATGGACCGCCTGAAGGCCCTGGAGCCGCAATATGCGGGCAACCTGAGCAGAGTACTAGATGTCATTGTGTGGCGCGGACTTGACCGCCCTGCCATGAGCTATGAATTACCCGAAGACGAGCAGGCGCGGTTACGGAAGAAGTATCAGAAGTGACACGATGCACGGGAGGATGAACCACATTTGCAGGGATGCGCCCTTGTTCTGTCAGGACGCCAGGGGCTCTCAGAAATTGGGAGTCACTTCGGGTGCGGGTAGGAAAGGCCCAAGGGGTTCGCATATACAGTCGCGGACCGCTGATAACAAAGCGGAAGTATTGACTAATACCAAGTTCACGGATGTTTGACGAGAGAATGATGAGTCTAAATATTTCGCTGTGGAAGAAATTGCTTGTGAATTAACTATTTCTTGGAATACCTCAGATGCCGACAATTGAATACTCGCGGCCGGAAAGGATTGCTGTCATGCCTCATTTCACCGTATATAAGATCGAGATGCCTAACGGTTCCATAGAATATAAATCTTTCGACAAAGGCTGGTTAGACGGACCTATACCTGCGAATTGCGATTTTGGAATCGTTTTTTTACCACCATTGAACGCGAAGAAATACTATCAGTTGATAGAAGCCGAAAACCACGAAGCGGCCATTATGAAGGTGATATTATACTTGACAGACCTGCGAAAGGGGGAGCATGATGCCACAGAGGGGAGTATACTACTCTAACAAACGCAAGGAAAGGGGGCGCAAAGGGTTGGGATTCTGGGAGACTGTGCTTGCTGCGCTTGCAGCAGCCGGAATCGCATGGCTTGTGCGCTGGCTATATCTTACCGTTTGTGCGCCTAAACTACTGCTTACCGATGAGATTAAATTCGGGAGTCAAGGTGTACGCTGGGCAATAGAGGATCATTTCTACATCGAGAATATTGGTAAAAGAGCTGCTAAGGCTGTATTCATAGAACTTAGTATATTCAAACCGTATGATATCTACATAGGGAAGGGTCTATTTTTTAATGACAAAATTGGCCACGTCGAGAAAGCCCCGGTTATGGATTTCTTAACCGTAGATGATCCATCTAAGCCACAGATCTATCATTATCGTTTGAATTCTCATGTCTTCATTAATCCAGGTACAAAAGATCGACTATGGATTATGCATATAATTCGCCCCGCGTTTCCAGAAGATGCCCCAGAAAATCTTGATATTGACATCGAATGGAAGGCTTCGTGTCCTGATTGCTCTCCGGCGAGTGGGCGCATCACAAGAGTAGGAGCCGACCTTAAGCAAACCCTTCTACGGGCAAGATTCCCGAATCTTCTAGAGAGGAGGATTCGGAGCAATGACTCTAGCTTTTAACTTGAAAAAAGACAAGGGGTTGCGCGAAGATAATCCGCTTCAATCCTACGAAATAGTGAGTTTGTGGGCTGTGTTGGATTTTTACGCAGAGAAGTTTGCTAATATTTGCAGGATATTAGCAGAAGTATGTGTTATCCCGTTCGGCGATAATGACCAGAAGGTCGAGTTTTCCCAGCCAATCTTAGAAGAGTTAGCTTGGTTGCACGAGATTGCAAAAGAATTGAAATTAAAGGGGCCAGTTGCTAATGTAGAAAGGTTGCTCCGCGATTTAAGGTCAAGGTCCACCCGGAATAGTCAAATAAAGCGTGACGCGCACGGATTAGGACAAAGCATAATAGATGAATTTAAAGGGCAGCCTCTCATGGCCTTATCCGCTGCTCAAGCCGAATACTATGAGCAGGAAGGCACCTTTCTTGGTAAAGATGTAATTAATAGACTTTCCAGTATTTCAGGTCTCATAGAAGATGCAGGAGAGGCTGGCAACTGTTTCGCCTTTGATAGATATACCGCTTGTGTTTTCCATTTGATGCGTGTTATGGAACGTTGCGTTCAGAAAATAGGTAAGGATCTTGGTTTAGATGAAGAGATTAGCCGTGACAAAGAATGGCAAAAGGTCATCAATGATATTCGCGGTCAATTAAAGAAACTATATCCAAAGGAGAAGAGTCAAGAGAGAATTAAGTATGAGGCGGTGCTTGGCCATCTTGAGACTGTAAAGATCGCTTGGCGAAATACTACAATGCATCCAAAGGTGACTTACACGGAAAAAGAAGCAAAGAAAATCATAGATGCAGTTCAAGCGTTTGTAGAGGATTTCTCGGTCTTATAACGTTTTGCCTTAGCAATCCGCCTCATTGCCTCATCAAGCTTCTCCTCAGCGTCGTCTTCTAGTAGTTGTTCGCCAAGCTCTATAAACCGGGCGGATTGTTCAGGATCATCGTATTCTTGTTTTTTGTTATTTTCCATTTTTCAGATTCCTTCTATTTTACATTCCACCCTAGGTTGTCTTGTTGGGGGGGCGGTTCTTTGTATTTCCGTTCCGCCTTCTTGAATGTCGTGACTAGCATCCGCGGATAGCGGATTTGAGCGCCATTCAATAACTCGGCTACCGTGACGACTTGGATCTTAGGGGCGGTGTGTTCTTTCGCGAGATGCTCCGGCGCGTAGTAACTAGCAGTAAGGGCCTCGTCTTTCATAGGCTTAGTGGGAGACTCTAGGGTAATGAACGCGCCGATTACGGCCTTCTCGCGGTCCACGACGGCCTTCAGGTCTCTGACCTGGCTCACCGTCACATGACCGCTCTTGACTGAAACAATAATCTTCTTAGCCTTGCCGCTCCCGTCATCAAAGAAGTTGATATAGCCGTCAATTCCTGTATCGGCACCTTTCTTCTTATCCTGGGCTGGCTTCGCATCCACTAAGCCCAGAGCCCACCACTCAAACTGATAACGGTCATGTAAGGCTAGGGCTTTAGCGCTTTCTAAGTCTCTTGGGGCTCCCAGGACTTCATACGGGAATAGTTCAGGCCCGAAGGTATCTTGAAGCCGGTAGCGTATAAGAGAGATTGCAAGGTGAGTGATATCAATACCTATCCACCTTCTATGGAGGCGTTCAGCAACGTTGATCGTCGTTCCACAACCACAGAACGGATCAAGAATTACATCGCCAATGTTACTAGAGGCCGTGATAATACGCTCTAGGAGGGCTTCTGGTTTTTGAGTAGGATATCCTAAACGCTCTCTTGCTTGCGAATTTACTGGTGGAATATCTGCCCACAAGCTTTGCAGGGGGGTGCCCGGTAGCTCATCCAAATAGTATTTTCGTCTTGGCACGCCCTTACTAGTATATTGAATACGACCAATCCGTTCTAATTCTTGCATCTTATCTTCGGAGAGAGCCCACATGCGACCTGGAGGTGGCGGTAAACCCTTCCACAGATACTTTGGTGGTCTACCGTGTGCAGGCGCATCTAGGGTTACTAACTGATACAGCCTTCCATCAATATCTTTCTTAGTGAAGTGACTCTTTATGTATGCCTCGCTATACGGAGCATATGGTTGATTCCAAGTATAGTCTTGTGATTTAGAATAGAAGAGGATTGAATCGCAAGTATTTCCATATCGACCGGGATCATTGTGAGCAAATGTACGCTGCCAAGTAATTTCATTCCGGAAATATTTGATACCAAAAACTGCATCTAGTATTAGCTTAAGATAATGGCTTGCTGTAGGATCGCAGTGAAGATAAATACTTCCCATAGACTTTAGCACTCTCCTAAGTTCCGCAAGTCTCGCTGCCATCATAGCGAGGTACGCCATCATATCATTCTGGCCTAAAAAACTCCTGAACGCTTGGATAAGGTCAGAAAGCTTTTTCGGTCCTTCCTCTACTAGCGTCCGGTATGTGCGTTCCGATTCCGCCGACCAATGCCAAGTATCCTCAAATGCTGTAATCTGAGCCTGTGATTGTGTTCCGTTCTTCTCTCCAAACAGTACGTTATAGTTGGCTTGACTGTTAAAGGGCGGATCAAGATAGATCAGGTCAACAGATTCATCAGGAATATGCTCACGCAGGATGTCAAGGTTATCCCCGAAGTAGAGCTTGTTCTTCCAGGCTCCCTGATCGCTCATCTCTTCTCGTCTTCCTTCTTACGCTTGCCCACAAGTCGTTTGATAGGTTAACCGCCTTCCTATTACGCCCCTGAGCAGTATTTCAGCTCTCTCAATATCATTGAAGCCCTCACGAGCAGGTCTTTTCTTAGTTTTTGGCCTGCTACAACGATTATTATACCGGAAGTCAAACTCGGCAAGGTAGCGGTGAAGGTGCTCTTTCTTGCAATGCTGGTAGACGCCCTTCATACCTCGCTTGAAGATCGAGAAAAAGCCTTCAAGATTGTTGACGTGAACGGTCCTGTCTTTTGCTGACACGTACTCTCCGTTACCGTGAGTCACGATCTCATGGTCTGCAAAATGTTCGTTCAGGTGGCAATACTGACCGGCTTCGTCAGTGCAGATACGCGCTTCCTTGTCGATATTTTCCTGAAGAATAGGAACGATGGTTTTCGCGTCGGTAGCATCTATGACCATGCTCCGGGACTTGCCAGAATTGCGGTCAATCAGAGACAAGATTTTGCGCTTGTGTGCGTAGCCTTTTCTCTTCTGTGCGCCGGGCTCAAGACCGATGAAAGTTTCATCAGATTCAACGGTTCCGCCATTTGCGCCGAAAGGAGCCAAGACCCCGCTTCGCATAGCTTCTCGAATCCGATGCCCCAGGAACCAAGCGCTCTTGATGGTAATTCCGAGCATCCTGTGAAGCTGATTGCAGCTAATGCCCTTCTTAGATGCGCTGATTAAGGTGATAGCCTGGAGCCACTTACGCAGCGGGATATGAGAATCTTCAAAAATAGTTCCGATCTTGACAGTAAAGGAAAGTTTGCATACATAGCATTTGTAAGTGCCAATTCTGCTGGTCTTTCCGCCGAGCTTGCCAACGCGCTCGGTTTCACCGCAATGAGGGCATACCGGCCCCCCCGGCCAGAGAATGGCTTCAACGTATTCATAAGCGGATTCTTCACTGTGGAAGCGGATTTCCGAGAGTATTGCTTTCATGACTGTCTTCTTTACCTGAAGACAGTATACTCTCGGGTGTCAGGTCTGTCAAGTATAATATCACCATTATGAAAGCACAAAATGAAGATTCCCTGAGCTGGATGTGGTCCCAACATAATTGGTTTTTGCCCGAATGGTATTCGAAGGTTGATACTAACAGGACTTGCTGAAACACCATTTTCTCCTTGGGAAAGGCGCTTTTCCCCAGTAGACGCCGAGCCTTATATCACAGGCAAGAAGACGGTAAATCGTATGATCTGCGCCCTGAAATAAGAAACCTGTTTCTCCAGGGCGCAAGGATTCGTGGATGCGTCCGGCAATGACCTTATCACGGTCATCTAAAATCCGAAAAAGGTCGTCCGTGAACCGTTTCTCACCGCTTTTTATGCTTTCCCCAAGAGCCTTATATTTCATCATCAAGGGAGTATCTTCGGTCGCCTCTATTATCGTTCCCAGCTTCTTCAATCGAATCATTACACGGAATTCAGGCGGCAGCTTTTCCAACTTTTCTGACGTAGCTTTCTGCTCTATCGCGAAATCTATGAATTCAAGCACCTCTTTGTAACGATCATCATGCAGTGAATCGAAATAAGCCTTACCTGGTGAAGGCAAGCTTTCTACTTGGTCCTCGATCCATTTCCACTGTTCGTGGGCATGCCTGTCTTCCTCCTCGGTCATGTTCTCGAATCCATCACCTTTGATGTGCCGGAAAGCGAACAGGTACAGGGTCCTTTCCATTCTTCATCTCTGATTTCTCCCAGGCTGCAAAATCACTTGACAACTCTATTACAAGCCATTAGATGAAAGCCTGGACGCTAGGGGCCGATAATCGCCGTCATCGGCCTTGGTTAGAACCGTAGCGTGTAGACCGTTTACCGCCAAACATGGACGCCATACCATCTTTCTCAGCCGAGTGGAGAGCCGCCAAGCCAAATTCACTCGGTTGTGCTCGTTCTGGCCACGAACACAGATGGTTCCAGACGCCGCTCCGCCCAAAGCGACTCCCAGACGCATTGCCGCGCGCGTTCTTAGTGTGCCAAGAAGTGAAAGTCAACAGAAAAGGGCTGTAATAGCTAAGTCCCCTCCCAATAGATGACCGTGCCCGTCCATCTAGTCGAACGCCCCCCGGCAATGAAAAAGGTGAATCCTGACGAAAAACGTCTTTTCCTCAATAGTAAAAGCATCTTGGCTGTATGTCCACGCCCCGCAAAATTCTATCAACAGCCTCCTATAAGATTTTCACAACGGTAATGGCGGCTGTGGGCAGAAAACTTTTTTGCACAGTAGGTTTTCGGTGAATTGCTCCACATGGACCGCGAGCCCCGACTTTTAGCACATAACATCTTGATATCATTACTTGTGAATAGATTCTTCGCGGTTGTTGATAGATTTACGTGTCTGTGAATAGAATTCATTGAATTTACTATGTTTTTTCCTTTGACAACCTTCTCGGGTTGCGTAATCTCCTGAAAAAACGCAGGGCGGTCAGGTCAGTAGAACCTGGGGGACTTCGCTGTCCGGTCCCCTTACCGCCCTGTCATTCCATTGCACAGGACAGCGAACAGAATTGAGGAAAAAGGACAGCGTTATGAGCAAGGCCAATAATTGCAGCGAGCGCACTCTTGAACCTGATTTAGAGCAGGCCCGCCTCTTTCTCAAAGCTCTGACGATAGAAGATGATCCAAAGGTCACATTCCAAACCTTCGATGACAATGCGGATCGCAAAGACAAAGTGCTAAACAAAATCCTCCACGGAACGCTTAACCAGTACGCTCAGGAACTGACTCGCCTCAATAATCGCGGAGCCGGGATTTACGTCATGGTCAACCAAGGGGATGGAAAGGGCCGCAAAGCCGAAAACGTGACACGAATCCGGGCGAACTTTGCCGACCTGGACGGTTCCCCTCTTGAACCTGTGGTGGCGGACTGGGAAATGAAGCCACAAATTATCGTGGAAAGCTCCTCTAAGCGGTATCACGCCTACTGGCTCACCTATCACGAAGCACTGACCGACTTCAGGCAAATTCAGAAGGAGATTGCCGCAAAGTTTAAGGGTGATTCCAAGGTAATAGACCTTCCGCGAGTTCTGCGGCTCCCAGGATTCTGGCATCAAAAAGGAAACCCGTTTCAGACCAGAATCATGGAGCTTAACACTAATTCTCACTCGCCATATTCCCCTGACGAGCTTATCAAAGGACTCGGGCTTAACAGTTCAGAGAAATCGCAATCCACGGGCGGGACCAGCAAGCCAGCCGCAGAGCCCTCCAGCCTTAACGCCAACAAAATCCACAAGGGAGAACGAAACAATACCTTAACCAGTGAGGTGGGGCGATGGTGGGGGGCCGGTTATAGCAGAAAACTCTGCTTTTTTGCGGCCTGGCAATTTAGCAAGGACATGTTTGACCCTCCACTTACCGACGACGAAGTGAAGGGAGTCCTGAAGTCCGTCACAGGGCGTTATCCCCAAGGTACGTGGACGCCGAAGGGGCAACTCCAGACACTGCCAGAAACCAGGACATTTCTTGAGTTACAGCAGGCTCAAATACAGCCCGTCAAGTGGATAGTTCCAAAACTGGTTCTTCCGGGATTAACCCTCATTGCTGCGAAGCCAAAGACGGGGAAATCTTGGCTGGCTTTGAACATGGCCCTGGACATTGCAGCGGGTCATCCCGCTCTGGGCCAGTTCGATTGCGTTTCCGCCAGCAGCCTATATTTGGCCCTTGAAGATAATGACGAGAGACTCAGAGAACGGCTGGATATCATCCTGAAAGGCTCGCCCGCGCCCCCGAACGGGCGATTCACATGCGAATGGCATCGGCTGGACCAGGAGCCGAGCGGTCTCACGTTAATAAAGGCACATCTGGATAAGTACCCTGAAACGCGGTTCGTCGTGATCGACACGTGGCAGAAGGTCAGACCGTTGAAAAAGGGGTCCATGACCGATTACGAGCGCGATTACATGGATATGCAAGGTTTACAGCGGCTCGCCGGGGAACGGAATGTCGCCATTTGGCTGGTGCACCATGCCAAGAAGGAAAAGATGGAAGATGTCTTTGACGAAATCTTGGGCAGCACTGCCATGCTAGGATGTGCCGATTCTGCCTGGATTCTGGAAAGACGCCGCGGAGAAGACCTGGCCACACTGCACGCTACAGAGCGCAGTTATAAGGATGACATCAAGTTTTCGCTCGCATTCGACAAGGAAAACGGTTGCTGGCGATATAACGGCCTGGCTTCAGAAGTTCAAAAGTCCAAAGAACGCGCAGAAATCAGAAACGCAATCCTTGCCGCCAGAAAACCTCTGTCCATAAGGGAAATCTCGGACCGCACGGGGCGGAAATATGGCGCTGTCAGCAGAATGCTCCAAAAAATGTTGGCGGAAGGCTCCGTCGAGAAGGCGATTCGCGGCAAGTATCGACTTCCGCCAGAGGACGCTCTCTATGAGGATGTTCCGTTTTGACGCCCTTATACGCCCGGTATAAAAGTATAAATGATTATAATATATAACAATATCCGCTACTTATATTTGCACCACCCTGGGTATAAAAGTATAAATGACTCAAGTATCGAAAAAAACAACATCTTTTACCATTTATACCGATTTGTACCGAAGGGGTATAAATGTAACCTGGCGCTATTACACACCAAATGTGAGATTTGTACCTTTATACCCTTTTTCATCAAGCAATCACGCACCAAGCCGCCGCTCCGCTGGCCCGAAGTTAGTGGTTCCGCCGGTACGGGGTCGTGCAAGCATTGGACATCATTACATTTGGATAACACAGACGATATTTGGGGCAATCCGGCTGTCTATGATTCCAGAGCCGTGGAGCTTGTGAGAGAGGCGCCGTTTTGATGGAATTTCAACCAAGATTAATAATTTCGGTGATGCTTTGGGAGTCCTAATCAAGCCATGCTAACCCCTCTCCTAACACCTCAGCAGGCCGCCGATTATCTTGGCATCAAGCTCAAGACGGTGCATCAGCTTGTAAGACAGGGGAAACTCGCTTGTGTCCAGGTTACTCCTAGAGACCGCAAATTTACCGAGGCCCAGCTTCAGGAGTTCGTTGCGAGCCGCACCATTCCTATGCCGAACCCCCTTGACAAAAAAACCGCCCCGACGGTACGATACCGCCCCGAGAAAGGGGGTGCGAAATCAGTTGAGGATATTGGAGCGGATCTCGGAAGGGAGATTCGTGCATTATGTCGGTAACGAAGAGAGGAAAAGTATTTCATTTGAGGATTCGACCATTCGGGCCGGAACTTATCACCGTGAAAACTCCGGCTGAGACGAAAACAGAAGCAGTTAGAATCGAAAGGGCAATACTGACGGCCTGCCAGTCACGGGATTACAGGGCTCTAGATTCAGGAAGCCGGGCCGTCTGTATTGCTATGTTCCAAAACCGGAAATGGGAGATACCAACGGATCTAGGCGGAGAGAAGCCGGTTGTCGCGGAACAATGGACACTCTGGAAAGCGATGGAAGTGTTTCTTAATTATCCTGGAGTACAGGAGAGCAAGGCCCGTGAACGGTATGTCCATGCGCTTACACATCTCACGAAAAAGTTCGGAAGAGACCGATCAATAAAGGACATCTGGGTTCCTGATTTGCGCACGTACCAGGTTGCCCGTCTCTCGGAAAAGGCAGCGCCCGCGACGATCAACTGGGAGCTCGCGACACTATCAAAGTTGTTCGGGGTAATGGTTGAATTGCAGGTTGTCGATGCAAATCCTGTGCGCCTAATCAAGAGACTGTCAACGAAGTCGGGAGAGCGCCAGGTTTATCTTTCACTGCGTGACGTGCATTTGATCGCTGATAAGTGTCCAGAGTGGTATCAACCCGTCATTTGGACTGCCTACTACACCGGTATGAGGCGTGGAGAGATCTTCGGCCTTACTCGCAAGCAGATCAATTTGAAGCAGCGAATGATTACGCTCACCCCGGAAGGTACAAAGGAGCGGGACTGGAAAAGAGTGCCCATCCATACCGAGCTTGTCCCGTATCTCAAAGCAACGTTAAGGCTTTCCAGCCTCACATCAGAAAAGGTGTTCCTGGTCCACGACAGACAAGGCGTAAAGGAATTGGGCAAAGACACCTTCAAGAATCCGTGGCCGCGAGCATGTGAAGCTCTGAAAAAAGCGGATCTCATGCATGAGTCTTTTCCGCATTTCCACGACCTGAGACATACGTGGAAAACAAACGCCAGACGGTCAGGAATGGACCCGGAGATCAGAGAAAGCATTCTCGGTCATTGGTTCAAGGAGAGATCCGTCAGCGAACGCTATGGCTTCATTGACGACAGCGAGCTTTTGAAGGCCATTGACGCTATGACCTTTGACCACGGGGACACCAAGATCTTAGTGGCAAGACAGGCCAAAGAAAAATGTGCGCAAAATGTGCGCAAAACCGGTTCAGCCAAAAAGAAAGCCGTGCTGTCACACGGCTAACTCTTTGAAATCTCTGGTCGGGACGACTGGATTTGAACCAGCGACCCCTGCATCCCGAATGCAGTGCTCTACCAGGCTGAGCCACGTCCCGACTCCGCTAAATTACAGGGTTTCGGCTCCGGTGTCAAGGGACGAATTTCCTGAAAAACGTCCCCCAGCTAACACCCAGCAAATAGGTTTCAAGACGAAGGGTCTGCCATTGATTCTGGAACCCCCTGATCGAAGGTCAGCCCGTCGTTCGCCCGAATGAGTTCCTCGTGTGTGATCTCGCCGTATCTACGATTGACAGGCAGATCTCCATCGAGGTATCCGCTGTCCGCATGACCGAGAATACGCTCCGCGATGCAATCAGACATGAAGCGGATCCAGCACTATTCAAGAATAAAGGTCAATTTCTCTATGAATGACTTCAGGAGGCTGTGCAAGCCTATCTGGAGGCTCAACTGGGAATGACATTTTGAAGAAGCTCGTAAAAACACCTGTCCAGTAACTCACTACTGTCAGATGAAGTCCAATTCATTACAACTACAGTATGTACGATCGCATCCATAAGGGTTCAATCTCCAAGCTGGGTACGATCTTCGGCCATTTGCTTACGCTCGGTTATGTCCCTCGCAATGCCCGTAGTCCCCATTACCTCTCCCCTTTCATCATAAATGGGAGACTTTATGGTTTCGATCCACACATCCTGTCCCTTTCTGTGAACCAGGGTCTCTTCAATGCTTTTCCGCTTGCGAGTTTTCATGACCTGTTCGTCGTCGTCTCTGTACCTTTGAGCCAGTTCTGGCGGCCAGAAATCGAAATCCGTTTTGCCGAAGAGTCCCTCTTTGGATATGCCGCAAGCCTTTGCAAAAGGTTCGTTTACCGCCAGGAACTTTCCGTCTTTATCTTTGAGCCAAGCCATATCAGGAATATTGTCCAAGATAGCGTTTCGTCTTATCAAAGTCTTTTGTAGCTTTCTCTCAGCAAGTTTCCTTTCGCTGATTTCATATTTAAGGTCATCATTCGCTGCTTTTAATTCTGAAGTCCGCTGTCGAACCTTCTGCTCCAATTCATTATTGAGGACCCTCAGGCCCTCTTCTGCCCGGATGCGCTTGAGAACCAGAAACCCAACGATCAAGCCTGCCACTGCGCCCAACAGCGAATGCGCAAGCAATCCCTGCCAGTGAAGAGGGTCAACTCCAAAGACCTTAATGCTCAGTATTTCCATCAGGTTCAATCCCAGTACACCGACAATGGTCCCTTGCACCAAAACCATTGAGCCCTGTACGTTTTGTAAGACGCCTTCTGTCCTCATGTGGGCTCCTCCACCATCATGCTGATCAGGACGAACCGAAATCATGTGGCCGCCTCGCAGTCCTGCTTGTCCTGGATCTCTTACTGATCCTCTCACAGTCTGTCGGGCCTCAAGCCAAGATTAACCGGCGTCCCGTCTATTGTGAAACGTTTCCCGAATGCAGTCCTCTACCAAGCTGAGCCACGTCCCGACAAGGGAAAACTATACTTTATTAGCAGGTTTTGCCAAGGGGTGGCTTTATCACCCTCTGACCCTTTGTCTGAAACAATCATGCGTCTGCCTTTCCCAAAGAGGCGTCTGCTTGACCTCGGGATCATTGTCTGAAACTCTATTCGTTTGCTCCATGTGCCTTTAACAACTTCACGATCTCGGCGAGGCCTTTCCTGGAAGCCTCCAGCAACGCGGTCTCACCATTTTTGTCTTTGGCATTAGCGTCAGCTCCCTGTTCCAACAGGAGCGCCACAACTTCCAGGTGGCCTTGATCTGCAGCCCACATCAATGCCGTCCGGTCATTTTCATCCTTGGCATTGACGTCCGCTCCTTTTTCAATGAGTAGCCTCACAACTTCCAGGTGGCCGGCCCAGGAAGGTAACATCAGGGCTGTCTGGTTTTTCTTGTCCCTCGCGTGGACATCTGCGCCATTTTCGAGGGGCAGCTTCACAACCTCGAAGCCTCCTCTGCCGGACGCCGATAGCAAGGCTGTTTCCCCGTTCTTGCTCTTTGCATTGACGTCGGCTCCCTTTTCGAGAAGTAGCCGCACTATCTCGAGGGCCCCTCTCACGGAAGCCGTCATCAGGGCCGAGCGATCGTTCCTATCCTTTGCATTAACATCAGCCCCCTCGCCGAGAAGGGTTTGCGCTTCATTTAGGTCCATGCGAGCCGCAGCGCCCACCAATGCCTGATTCTTATCCTGCGCCTCCGACAGACCACTCCACGCCGCTGAGACCGCGATCGTTGTCACGATCA
>Ga0172375_10005014_pt1 | contig 19318 bp, 20 predicted proteins | sample LakKiv1m_FD_114537 | JGI IMG/M metagenome (GOLD analysis project Ga0172375, IMG submission 114537) | Freshwater microbial communities from Kabuno Bay, South-Kivu, Congo - kab_092012_11.1m | ecosystem: Environmental > Aquatic > Freshwater > Lake | place: Democratic Republic of the Congo...
CGGTTTGAGTATCAAAGATATCTCCGTCGATGCGTAAGCGTGTAAAACCTGCCTTCGAGATCTGCTGTTGTATGTGGCGATACTCCCCTTTGCGACCGCTAATAAAGGGCGCAAGGAGAAGAATATTTTTTTCTGCATAATGCGCAAGAATTTGCTGGGCGATTTCTTCAACCGTTTGTCGTTCGATCCGTTTTCCGCAGGAAGGACAATAAGCTGTTCCGATGCGGGCGAAAAGAAGCCTCAGGTAGTCATAGATTTCTGTTTGCGTGGCAACCGTGGAGCGAGGGTTATGGCTTGTTGTTTTTTGCTCGATGGCGATGGTCGGCGACAATCCTTCGATGGATTCCACATTAGGTTTTTGCATCTGATCGAGAAATTGGCGCGCGTAGGCAGACAAGCTTTCAACATAACGCCGCTGACCTTCCGCATAGATCGTGTCAAAGGCCAGAGACGATTTTCCAGAGCCGCTTAATCCTGTCACGATGACAAGTTTATCTCGAGGGATCTTTAGATGAAGATCTTTAAGATTGTGTTCTTTCGCGCCGCGGATATGGATGTAGTTGTTTTTCATGGATGATCCAAAAAATGGATTGCGAGGAAATGATAAACAGCCCCTACGCTTATTCGTAGGGGCTGTTTATGTGCAAGACAATTACTTTCGCTTCTTTTTCTTTTGTCCACCGCGAACCATCTTTGCGCAGGACACATCTCCTTGCTTATCGAGGAAGTAGAGACAGCCAGCTTCTTTTTTGATGCCGACTTTAGCAACTTTTTTAGGTTTACCGCCTTTTTTGTTGCCGCGAGCCATTACAGCGCAGGATACGTCTCCTTGTTTATCGATAAAATAGAGATAACCTTTTTCTCTTTTAACGCCTACTTTTGCGATTTTCTTAGCCATGATCTTTTCACCTCCTTTCATGTGCCAATTTTTACTGATTGAAAATATTGCTTCAGCGTTTGTAGCGCTGAGAGGACAGCCAAATAACTCGTCTTGGGATTATCGGGACATGGAAGATTGTGCGTGTGCGTTGTTAAGCTTCCAAATTTTCCCTCAACCGTGATCTCGTGCGAGTTTGTTTTAAACTGTGGTGATGTGATGATGCGAACGTGAATTTTTTTCCGAACCCCTGAGGCAAGCGCTAAGGCTGCTGCAACATTAATATTGCGAGGAAAAAGCTTGATAGATCGATCAACGGTGCCGTCAAAAATCACAGTTTCTTTCTTGATCGCATTAATAAAGATACCTTTTTGGGTTAGATAAGGCGTCTGGCTGAGGCTCGTCGGGGGCTTGCGCGTTGTCAGGCTGATACGCGAAATATCTTTGGCCCCGACAGCTTTGATCGCGTCGAGGCCTGCGATCGCACCTGAAGGGATGAGGACCGGTGTTTTGTTCTTTTCAGCCAATTGAAATATTTTTGGAATATCGAGGATCTTTCCAACGCTCATGACCAGAATGCCTTTACGTGCGCGAACCACTTGCTGAATGATCGTCGTCGTCTCGTTGGAGGCAATAGCTTCAACGATGAAGTCAGAAGACGTGATTAATTCTAAGAAAGATTTCTTGATGAGGCCAGGCTTGAGATGAAGATGCTTAGCCAAGCTGATCGGTTTTTCGGGAACAAGGTCATAAAGGCCTGAAATGACACATTTGTCTCTTAGATTGTACTGAACGCTTTCAGCCAGGCGGGATCCTATCGCACCGCAACCAATGAAACCAATTTTTAATTTTTGTGGCACAGTTATGCTCGGATCAGGATGTTATCAATTAATCGCGTTTTTCCAATAAAGACAGCTAGCGCGACCAGAATAAAACCTTTTATTTGTCTAACAGGTGTTAATGTCTTTGCATCTACACATTCGACATAGTCAATGCGCGTCTCTGGACATTTAAGGATGAGTTTTCGCATGCTCTGCAAGACGACCTTGGGCTGACGCTCCCCTTGGCAGATAAGTTTTCTCGCTAGGCACAGCGATTTATAGAGCGACACAGCAGACAGGCGTTCCTTCTCAGATAAAAAGCTGTTACGGGAACTCATCGCCAGGCCATCTTTTTCGCGTATCGTTGCTACGATCTTCACGTGCAGCGGCCAATTAAGATCGTTGACCATTTGCGTCAAAAGTACGGCTTGCTGAGCATCTTTTTGTCCAAGGTACAGAACGTCAGGCTGAACGATGTTGATCAACTTTGTCACGATCGTTGCCACACCTTCAAAGTGCCCTGGCCGTCGAGGACCGCAGAGATGATCGCTCAAGCGTTTCACAGTGACATATGTCAAATAGCCCGTCGGATACATTGTTTTTATCGACGGATAAAATATTATATCAACTTTTTCTTTTTTTGCCAACATTTCGTCATGTTTTTTATTCCGCGGATACCGTCGGAAATCTTCGTTCGGGGCGAACTGTGTTGGATTAACAAAAATACTTAGAACGCAAATATCGTTTTCCTTGCGGCATTGGCGCAGCAGGGCCGCGTGGCCTTGATGCAGATAGCCCATTGTTGGCACAAAACCGATCGTTTTACCGCGCTGACGAAAGCCTGCAATGACCTGGTGCATTTGGGAAATGGACGTGATAATCTTCATGCGAGGCCTTGGGTTAGATGTTGTACGAGGTTGGGGTCGATCTCTTTTAAAGGTGTCATGACGAATTCCCGTGCGAACATGCGCGGATGTGGAATGGTAAGGTCTTTATCGTGCAGGTGCATATCGTCATAGAGAAGAATATCGATATCAATTGTTCGCGGTCCGTTTTGAACTGTGCGAGTTCGTCCTAACACTTGCTCAATGCGCTGTGTGGCCTCAAGAAGTTTGTGTGCCGATAATATCGTCGTTATTCGAACAACAGCATTAAGATAGTTATCTTGAGGCGGCCCGCCGACAGGCTTTGTCTCGGCGATCGTTGATATACGTTCTATTGTGACAACACGCTCAAGAAGCTTAAGTGCATCCTGAATGTATTTTAATCGATCGCCTAGGTTTGAGCCCAACCCTAAGTAGACGACAGCCATAATGTGACCTGCAGCTAAAGAATCTTTTTAAGCCGGTTAACTGCGTTAAGAAGTTTTTCTTTTTCAACTGTGATCGTCATGCGAATGAAGCCTTCACCATGAGCACCAAACCCTACGCCAGGCGTTGCGACAATATCCGCCTTATCCAGAAAGGCCTTAGCGGTTTCCATGGATGTTTTAAATGTTCTTGGAATCGGCGCCCAGACATAAAAAGTGGCTTTAGGTGACGGAACGTCCCACCCGATAGCTTGCAAACCTTTGATAAACACATCACGACGATCTTGATAGAGGGCACGCATGCCTGCAATCGCATGATCCCCTTTTACCAGGGCTTCAATGCCGGCGACTTGAATGGCTTGGAAGATGCCAGAGTCAATGTTGGTCTTGACCTTGGCGAGTGCGGCAACAAGCTTCGTATTGCCACAAGCCCAGCCGATACGCCACCCTGTCATGTAAAATGTTTTTGAAAATGAATGAAATTCGATAGCGATATCCTTAGCTCCTTCAATCTCAAAAAGGCTGTTTGGCTGCTCATTATCATAGTAGACTTCCGAATAGGCTAGATCCGAAATGATAATAACGCCCTCTTTTTTTGCTTGGGCGACCAAATCTTTCATGTAGGCCTTAGGAAGTGTTGCGGCTGTCGGATTATTCGGGTAATTCAAAAAAACCGCCTTAGCATTCTTAATAAGGGATAAATCTGGAAGAAAATCATTTTCTTTTAAAAGCGGTAGCGGCACCACATTGCCTCCGGCAAAAATGACCGACGAGCGATAAGCAGGATAAGCTGGGTCAGGGATAAGTACGTTATCGCCGGGATTAATAATACCTAAGGGCAAATGGGTCAATCCTTCTTTGGACCCGATCAAGGGATAAACTTCTGTATCCGCATCCAGCGCGATAGAGAATCGTTTTTTGCACCAGGTGGCAATGGCTTGACGTAATTCCGGCATGCCGGCATCAAAGGCGTAATGATGATTTTTACCGTCTTGGGCTGCTTGACTTAGAGCGTTAATAATAAAAGATGGCGTTGCGGCGTCAGGATCGCCTACGCCTAAATCGATAATGTCCCGTCCTTGAGCCCGAGCGGCGCGCTTGGCTTTGTCGATCTCCGCAAAAAGATAAGGTGGTAATTGTTTTAACCGATCTGAAAATTCTAAATGGGTGGACATGTTTCCTCTCGTGACGATTATTTAATCGTAATTTTATCTAGACCTAAGACCTGTTGCATGCTGTATAAGCCTGGAGTTTTTCCGGCGGTTAAGAAATGTGCTGCCTCGAGGGCGCCCAAGGCGAACATGGCTCTATCCTTAGCGCTGTGGTAGATCTCGAGGGTATCAAAATTCGTTTCAAAAGTGATCCTGTGATTTCCGATGATCTCCCCTTGGCGCAAAGGTTCAGGATCAAAGCGGACTTTTTGTTTGGATGTTTCTTCAGCGATCTGCGCAAGTGTTTTTGCTGTTCCTGATGGCGCATCTTTTTTATGAATATGATGCTCTTCGTAAATAGCGATGTCTGTTGCGGTTGTTTGGGCGAGTTTTTTTCCAACGAGCTCTGTTATTTTAAACAAGACATTAACGCCGATGGACATATTGGTTCCGTAGATGATAGGAATTACTCTAGCAGCCTCTTCAACTTTTTTGGCTTGATCATCTGATAAGCCCGTAGTTCCGATGACGATCGGGATTCTGCAGCTGACACATGCGCCAAGGTTTTGCATTGTTCCCTCAGGTAATGTAAAATCGATCAAAACATCAGCATTATTCTTAAGAAAAGAAAGATCGGAAACGATCTTGATGCCGTCTATCGTTAAGTTTTTCTCTGGATGGTCAGGCCGCTCAAACAAAGCCGCAACAGAAAAACGCTTATCTTGCTTGGCAAGGCTATAGATTTTTTGGCCCATGCGGCCGCGCGCACCAGCGATGGCGAGTTTGATCACGAGCGTCTCCTATTTTAAAAGCCCGTAATTTGTTAGGGCTATTTTAAGGCGTTCAAGATTTTTTTCTGATATTGGGCACATGGGAAGCCGTAGGTCAGGCGCGCACAGGCCCATCAAACCCATCGCTGTTTTGACCGGGATAGGATTTGTTTCGTAGAACACAGCTTTGACTAGAGGTAAAAGCTTGAAATGTAATTCTTGAGCTTTTTTGATGTTCCCCGCGTCAAAAGCTTTGCAAAGGTCAGCAACATCTCTGGGCGCGATATTGGCGACAACAGAAATAACGCCCTTTCCTCCGATCGCTAAGATCGGAAGCGTTAAAGAATCATCACCGGAGATCAACATAAAATCTTTTGGGCAAAGGGCTTTAACGGCGCTCATTTGGTCAAGGGATCCCGAAGCTTCTTTGACCCCAATGATATTCTTGCAATCCCGCGCAAGGCGAGCGATCGTTTCAGGCTCGATATTAACGGCTGTGCGGCCCGCGATATTATAAAGAATGATCGGGATCGTAACGCTGTCAGCAACAGCTTTGAAATGCCGATAGAGTCCTTCTTGGGAAGGTTTGTTGTAGTAAGGGCTGACCTGTAAAGAAGCGTTGGCGCCTACCTTGGCCGCGTGCTTGGTGAGGGCGACAGCTTCTTGCGTGGAGTTGGAGCCTGTGCCTGCCATAACAGGAACACGTTTGTTAGCAGCCTCGATACAGATCTCAATAACACGGTCATGCTCATCGGATGTCAATGTGGCGGATTCCCCTGTTGTCCCGCAAGGGACGATGGCGCTTGTGCCGTTCTTAATTTGGAATTCGACAAGCTCTCGGAGCTTTTGTTCATCCACTTTTCCGTCTTTAAAAGGTGTAACGATCGCGACAGTCGATCCTTCGAACATGTAGTTTGCCTCCTCTATGTGTTGATAAATAGCTGGCCCTGTGCAATAAAATTCGCGCTTCCGGTTAACCAAACATTGGATATCTTGCCAGAGGCAAGATCAAAAGTAATTTTTAAAATTTCGCCGCTTTGCGTTCTGACACGCATGCTGGCGTTTGTTTGAGTTGTCACGTCTGGATTCATTTTTAAATAAGCGATAATTGCTGAAGCAACACTTCCCGTTCCGCAGGCCAAGGTTTCTGCTTCCACGCCTCTTTCATACGTGCGTACCGCAATAAAGTTATCGTTAATGTATTCGACAAAATTAGCATTCGTTCCTTTAGGTGAAAATTTCTGATGAAAGCGAATCTCATGTCCCAGTCGATAAACATCAATATTTTCTAGGTTATGAACAAAGCAGACAGCATGTGGCACGCCGGTATTAACGGCGCTCAAGCGTAACGGCTGCTGCTGAACGCTCACAGTTACATTCGCGCGATAGTCTTTCGGATCGCTTAAGTTAACTGATATAAGTTTTCCTGTTCTTTTGGCGGGAATGACGCCCGCTAACGTTTCAAGCGTAAGCGTGTTTGCTTTTATTCTTTTTGTTGTAAAAAGATAGGCCGCCATGCAACGGGCTCCATTGCCACACATCTCTGCCTCAGAGCCGTCGGCGTTAATGATGCGCATACGGTAGTCAGCTTTTCGCGATGGGCCGGCGATCATCAGGCCGTCTGCGCCAACACCAGAAGTGCGATGGCAAACAGTTATGGCAAGTCTTTTGACATTAACATGTGAGGGGTTCTCGATAATAATAAAATCATTACCAGCTCCGCTCATTTTGGTAAATGAAATTTTTTTCATAAGATAAATCCTGGAGCATGTTCACCGCGAACGAGATCGCTGAAAGTTTCGCGGTTCTTGACGATTGCAAATTTGTTTTCTTTGACCATGACTTCTGCCGCACGGCAACGCGCATTATAATTACTGCTCATGGCATAGCCGTAGGCACCCGTCGTTAGAACCGCCAGAAGGTTCCCTGGGGCTAAGCGTGGAAGTTTTCGGTCTTTCCCGAGATAATCCCCGCTTTCGCAAATGGGGCCAACGACGTCCACCGTGATCATCTTCGATGATGATCGGGCCACAGGAATGATCTGATGAAACGAATCATAGAGAGAGGGGCGAATAAGATCATTCATTGCACCATCGACGATGAGAAACTTTTTGACACCGTTATCCTTCAGGTATAAAACTTTTGTGACGAAAATTCCGGCGTTCGCAACGATGAAGCGTCCTGGCTCCATAATGATCTTCAAGTTGATCTTTTTTAATAGCGGCACGAGGGCCTTGGCAAATGCCTCAGCTGGCTGGGCCGTCCCATCCACGTAATCAGCAGCCATGCCGCCTCCGATATCAAGATATTCTAAAGTAATGCCTTTGGCATCAAGGTCTTTTTTAAATGCAATAACCTTTTTTAACGCGCGAACATAGGGTGCGGCCGTTGTGATCTGTGAGCCGATATGAACATGTAAACCATTGATCTTGAGATTGGCGTAGCGGTTGCGGTTGATGAGAATATCTTTGGCCGTTGCAAGATCGATACCGAATTTATTTTTTAACGTTCCTGTTGTGATCGCGGCATGCGTGACAGCGTTGACATCGGGATTAAGGCGCAGAGCAACCTGAGCGGTCATGCCATAAGTTTTGGCGATACGATTAATTTCGCAGAGTTCCGCGATCGATTCCACGTTGAAAAAGAGAATATTCTTTTTTAGGGCAAAGGCGATCTCTTCTTCCGTCTTTCCAACAGACGCGTAGCAGATCTTTCGTGGATCAGCGCCAGCCTTAAGGGCTTTTTGTAATTCCCCGCCGGAAACAATATCTATCCCCGCCCCTTCGTTGATCAGTGTGCGCATGAGGGCTAAGTTGCCGTTGGCTTTCATGGCAAAACAGATCAGCGGATTCACGGGCGCAAAGGCTTTTTTGATCTTATGAAAATGATCGATCAGTGTTTGATGACTGTAAAGATAAAACGGCGTGCCAACCTTTTGAGCGACGGCACTAACGCTTACCTGTTCACAAAATAGTTTTCCGTTTTTATATTGAAAATGATGCATTAAGCTTGGCTTTCCATATTGCTAATTGCGAGCTAACCATCTTGGGATTTGTGGACCCGAGGGATTTTCGCGCATTTATTGAGTTGTGAGCACAAAAAATCTTTTTGATATCCGTTGAAAGCTTCGGTGAATATTTTTTAAGCTGATCTGCGGATAGCTCTGATAGTTTTTTGCCTTGATCGAGGCATTCTTTGACCATCTTACCGACGATATCGTGGGCATCGCGATAGGACACATTTTGTCGGATCAGATATTCCATTAAGTCAACGGTAAAGAAAGACTCATTGGCGATCGCCTTTTTCGCAAAATCTTTCTTTACCTTGAGCGTCATGAAGATTTTGGCAAGAAGTTCGACCATTTGCTTGACGGTGTCGACAGAGTCGAATAACGGCGGTTTATCTAGCTGCATATCTCGGTTGTAGGTCAGCGGTAATGCTTTCATGAGGTTTAAGGCATTTAGCAAATGCCCGTAGATCTTTCCGGTTGTACCTCGGATAAGCTCTAGCGTGTCTGGATTCTTTTTGTGCGGCATAATAGATGATCCCGTGCAAAATGCCATATCAAGTTCAATAAAATTAAACTCGTGGGTTACCCAAAGGATCAAGTCTTCTGAGATGCGGGATAAATGCATGGCGATCACCGAAAGCGCAGACAATGTTTCGACAATAAAATCGCGATCGCTCACCGCGTCAATACTGTTGTTGGTTACAGCGCTAAAGCCGAGTTTTTTGGCGACATACATTCGGTCAATGGGCAGCGTTGTTCCCGAAAGCGCACAACTGCCTAAAGGCATGCTATTGACACGTTTGTAGGCGTCCTGAAGGCGTGTTTTATCTCGTTCCAGCATCTCAATATAAGCCAACATATGATGCGCAAGCAAAACAACTTGCGCGGCTTGTAGATGTGTATAGGCTGGGATAATGACATCTTTATTTTTATCCGCAAACGATAGGATCGTTTTTTGGAGTGTCGTTATGCCCTGCATCATTTTCACGATCTCGGCTCGACAATACAATCGAACGTCGAGAACAACCTGATCATTTCGAGATCGTGCAGTATGCAGCTTGTCAGCAGATGGGCCAGCGAGTTTTTTTAATATATCCTGAATGTTGGTATGGATGTCTTCTTGGCTTGCGTCAAACTTAAATTTGCCGGATAGGACTTTAGCATAGATCTTTTTCAGACCGGCAATGATCTTTTTCGCATCTTGCGCGGGAATGATCTTGCATTTTCCAAGCATTTGAGCATGCGCGATGCTGCCCTCAATGTCATAGCGAGCTAATCGTTCATCGTAAGAAATGCTAAAGGAGAATTGATCGGCGAGAGGATCAGATTTCTTTGAAAATCGTCCACCCCAGAGTTTAGACATTTTTGCCTCCTTGAAACGGCATGCTCCAAAGACGAATGAATCCTTCGGCGTAGGATTGGTCAAAGGTATCCTTGGCGCCGTAAGTCGCTAATTTTTCGTTATATCGTGAATAGGGTGATTTTCGCCCCACGACCACACAGCTTCCTTTAAATAGTTTTAAACGGATAACACCTGTAACGGTCTTTTGTGTTTCTTCAATGTAGGCATCGAGTTGTTTCTTTACCGGTGTTTCCCATAGCCCATAGTATGTTAAATTGGCATATTTTTGCGCGACAGCTTCTTTCTCATGCAAGGTTTCCCTGTCGAGCACAAGGCTTTCGAGTTCTTTGTGGGCAATGTAAATGATCGTTCCAGCAGGGTTCTCGTAAATTTCTCGGGATTTGATCCCCACAAGCCGATTTTCAATCGCATCAACACGGCCAACACCATTCTCCCCGCCGATCTTATTGAGCGTCTCTAAAATATTGCTAGGGGTATAGCTTTTCCCGTCGATCTTGGTCGGGACGCCTTTTTCAAATTCAAGCTCGATATACTTTGGCGTGTTGGATGCGGCCAGCGGATATTTTGTAAAGTAATAAATTTCCTCTGGAGGCTCAGTCCATGGGTCTTCCAAAACTCCGCATTCAATGCTTCGGCCGTAAAGATTGATATCAATGCTAAAAGGGCTCTTTTTGGTCACATTCACTGGGATCTTTTTCTTTGCGGCGTAATCGATCTCTTCTTCTCGTGATTTAAATTCCCAAATACGGACAGGTGCAATAATTTCGAGCTTTGGGTCTAGGATGTGCGCGGTAACCTCAAATCGAACTTGGTCGTTGCCTTTTCCCGTGCATCCGTGAGCGATCGCCGTTGCCTTTTCTTCGTGCGCGATCCGTACCTGATGTTTCGCGATAAGTGGCCGTGACAGTGCTGTTGCAAGCAAATATTTGCCTTCGTAGATCGCTCCCGCCTTGACGGCCGGTAGAATATAATCTTGCACAAACTCCTTTTTCATATCAACAACGTGGACTTTGCTGGCGCCTGTTTTGAGCGCGCGTTGTTTGATCGCATCAAAGTCCTCACCTTGACCAACGTCGGCGATAAAAGCAACCACGTCATAGCCTTTATCTTGCAGCCATTTGATGGCACAGGATGTGTCCAGTCCACCTGAATACGCGAGAACAACTTTTTTCATTATTTATCTCCTAGCAAAAATGATAGTATGGCCTTTTGGGCATGCAAACGATTTTCGGCTTGGTCAAAGACGACTGAGTGCGGCCCATCAATAACATCCGTTGTTACTTCAAGCCCTCGATGCGCAGGCAAACAATGCATAAAGATGAAGTCGCTGTGGGCGTTCTTGACAAGTGCTTTGTTGACCTGAAAGTCTTTGAAATCTTTTTTGCGCTTGGCGGTTTCCGCTTCTTGGCCCATACTGACCCAGACGTCGCTATAAATAACATGAGCGTTTTTGACAGCTTCCTTCGGGTCATGGGACACGACAATCTTTGAACCTGTCTGTTTTGCGATCCCTTGTGCGATCGCAATGACCTCGGCGTTCGGTTCGTATTTTTTAGGCGTAGCAATATGCATGTCGTAGCCAACGCGCATGCATCCTAAAAGAAGTGAATGGCATACGTTGTTCCCGTCACCGATATAGGTCACAGTTGCTTTTGTTGATTTCCCGATCTTTTCTTTGATCGTCAAGATATCAGCTAATCCTTGGCATGGATGAAAAAGGTCTGAAAGCCCGTTAATGATCACGGCGGAAGAATGCTTGGCCAAGGCAACAACATCCGCATGCGTAAATGTTCGCGCGACGATACAATCAAGGTACCGTGATAATGTTTTGGCAACATCTTCGACCGATTCTCGTTTGCCAAGATCAATTTCTTGCGGCGACAAATAAAGACACTTACCGCCTAACTGCCAGATGGCAATTTCGAACGACACGCGGGTTCGATTAGACGGTTTTTGAAATAATAAAGCTATCGCTTTACCGGTTAATTGAGTTGATAGCTTTCCTTTATTGGTTTTAAACTGAAGACCAAGGTCCAGAAGCTTGACCATCTCCTCATTGGTAATATCTTTTATGCTTAAAAAATCACGCTTCATGATTTACCTCGCAACGGTTTTCAAAGCACTTTGAATGATAAAAAGTGCTTTGTTGATCTGTTTTTTGGTCACATTGAGCGCTGGCATAATGCGTAGGATATTCCCCTGCGTGCAGTTGATAATGAGCCCATTCTTAAAGCATTCTTCGACGATCGGTTTTCCTTCGATCGTCAGCTCTATCCCGATCATAAGTCCAAGCGCGCGAACATCTTTTATGCACGAAGATTGTGTTTTTAGATCATAAAGCTTTTGCATGACGTAGATGTTCATGGCTTTTGCGTTCTTGAGCATTTTTTCTTTTTCGATCGCTTCGAAAACACCCAAAGCCGCCTTGCAAATAACCGGGCTTCCCCCAAATGTGGAGGCGTGCATGCCAGGCTTGAGAATATCCGCGATACTTTTTTTCGCGACCATTACGCCGATGGGCAGCCCCCCGCCTAAGGATTTTGCTAAGATCATCACGTCTGGCGTAATACCGTAGTGCTGAAAGGCAAACATTTCTCCTGTGCGGCCGATGCCTGTTTGGACTTCATCAACGATCAATAGAATATTTTTTTCATCACAAATCTTTCGCAGCTGCTGAACATATTCTTTTGTGGCAATATTCACCCCACCCTCGCCTTGCACCAGTTCAAGCATAATGGCAACGGTCGCTGTATTAATAGCAGACTTAACAGCTTCAATATCGTTAAACGGTACCGTTCGAAATCCTGGGATCAACGGCGCAAAGCCGTTTTGATATTTTTTTTGTCCCGTGGCGGATAGAGCGCCTAGGGTGCGTCCATGAAATGAATTTTCCATGGTAATAATTTCAAATCGTTTTCCTTCACCAAAAATACGTGATAGCTTGATCGCGGCCTCGCAGGCTTCGGCACCGCTATTACAAAAAAAGGCCTTTCCTTTAAAAGACAGCCGAATGATCTCTTTGGCAAGTTTTGCCTGCTGTGGATGATAAAGATTGTTGGGCAAGTGAATGAGTTTGCCGATTTGGTCACGTACAGCGGACATCACTTTAGGATGGCAATGTCCAACATTGCTCACGCCCCACCCGGGAAAGAAATCAAGGTATTTTTTTCCGTCAATATCAACAAGCATCATACCCTTGGCTTTGACAAAAATGCCAGGGATGCGCGTATAGGTCGATAAAATATAATCGTTGTAGTTGTTGAAAATTTCGACTTTTTTCATTTTTTTACGATTTGCGTTCCGACGCCTAAGTCGGTAAAGATTTCAAGTAAGATCGCATGCTGAATACGTGCGTCAATAATGTGTGCTTTATGGACGCCACCATTGAGAGTTTCCACGCAAGAATTGACTTTTGGGATCATGCCACCGCTTATTACTTTACTCTTCTTTAACTGTTCGATTTCATCTGTTGTCAAAGTTGAGATAAGGGATTCATCTTTCGCTGGATCACGCAGTACTCCGCGAACATTGGTCAGAACGAGAAATTTTTCCGCTTTCATCGTTGTGGCGATCGCGCTAGCAACCTCATCCGCATTAATATTATAAGGTTGCTTGGCCTTGCAGATTCCCATAGGCGAGATCACGGTGATTTTTCCGGCCTTCAGATGATTCTCAATAGCTTTTTGGTTAACAGCGGTGACCTGTCCTACGAATCCCAAATCTTGCGACGCAACTTTTTTACGAACATAAACAATATTTTCATAGCCTTTAAGGCCGGTCACATCGCCTTTAAGAGTTTTGATCTCAGCAACGATCTGTTCGTTCAATTTATTAAGTTCTTCCGCCACGATCTTAAGCGTTCCTTTATCGGTGACGCGGATCCCCTCGTGAAAAACCGAAGGAATGCCAGCTTTTTTTAAGCGTGCGCTGATGTGGGGCCCGCCGCCATGGATCAGGATGGTTCGAATGCCAACATAACTTAAGAAGACCAAGTCTTCGAAAATGTATTTTCGGATAGCGGCATTTTCTAGAATACTACCGCCAAATTTAATGACAAAGACTTTTCGTCGGAAGGCTTGAATGTACGGCAGTGCCTCGATCAAGACATTTGCTTTTTTAATTATACTTTCCATTGATTTCCACGTAGGCTTTTGATAGATCGCAGGTATATACAGTCGCGCAGCTGGAGCCGAGCCCCAAGTCAACGGTGATGCTGATCTTTTTTTTGTCAAAAGGACTAAATTTTATTTTAAGTTTTTTTTCATTAATAGGTAACTCAAGGGAGCCGACCGCTGCGGCAACACGTCCCCAATTGGGATTGCTCCCGTAGGCCGCTGTTTTGACAAGGTTTGAGTTCGCGATCGCAAGGGCGGCTGTTTTGGCTTGCTTGATGTTTCGCGCGCCAGTCACTGTCACCGTAATAAATTTTGTCGCGCCTTCTCCATCTTCAATGATCTTCTTTGCAAGCTCTAAGCAGATATAATTCAAAGCGATCTGGAATGTATGAAAGTCCCGATCTTCCTTAGTGATCGTCTTATTCTTGGCAAGGCCATTAGCTAAGACAATGACCATGTCGTTGGTGCTCATGCAGTTGTCGATCGTGATGCTGTTAAAAGATTGATCGCAGGCTGTTTTTAAGGCAAGATTTAACATCGGCAGGCTTATCGCCGCATCCGTTGTCACATAGCATAACATGGTCGCCATGTTAGGCGCGATCATACCGGATCCTTTCGCCATGGCACCGATAGAAACAATTTTACCGTCGATCTTTATCTTTGCGGCGGCTTCTTTAATGGTCAAATCTGTTGTCAAAATTCCTTTTGCCGCGAGCTTTCCTTTCGATACTGAAAGCCCAGAAACAAGCTCTGGCGCGGCGGCTTTGATCTTCGGAAATTGTAGCGGACGCCCAATGATCCCCGTTGAGGAAACAAGAACGTCGTTGGCGGAAATTTTTAACAGCTTTCCGACGACTTCACATGTTTTTTGTGCGTGCTCTATCCCAGCGCTTCCCGTAAAGCAATTTGCATTCCCGCTGTTCGTAACGATCGCTTGCGCATGGCCGCTATTGATATGCTTTTTTGTAACGATCAGCGGTGCCGCGACGATCGAATTCTTTGTAAAAACTCCAGCGGCTGTTGCTGAAACGATAGAATAAATAAGCGAAAGATCTGGCTTCCCGGACTTTTTGATGCCGCACCAAAGTCCGTTAGCCTGGAATCCTTTAGGTAGTGTTACCCCGCCGATAATTTTTTTCATTGTTAGATCAACCCTGTGTTTTCGGGAAATGCATGCATGATGTTCATATTTTGCACGGCTTGCCCTGCCGCACCTTTAACCAGATTGTCAATGGCTGAGGTGATAACAAGCAAGTTGCCTTTAGCCGCAAGGCCAATATCGCAATAGTTGGTGTTTACGACATGTTTGATCTCTGGCTGCTGCCCTAAGGGCAAGACACGGACGAATCGTTCTGTTTTATAAAATTTTGCATAAAGCTGGTGTACCTTTTCAAGTCCGACGGGTTTCTGGCAGTGGACGTAGATCGTTTCATAAATACCTTGATTGATCGGCAGTAAATGTGCGACAAAAGTTACATCCATAGGCACTTGCGCAAGCTGCGACAAGCACTGGTTGATCTCCGGTGTATGTTGATGCGCTAAAACTTTATAGGCTTTAAAATTTTCATTAACTTCACAAAAGTGTAGTCCGAGCGTTGCCTTGCGCCCGGCTCCACTGACACCTGATTTTGCATCAATAGTGATCGTGTGAATATTCTTTGTTTGCGCAGATACGATCGGTGCTAACGCAAGGATCGCTGCTGTGGGATAACAGCCTGGGTTCGCGAGCAAGTCGGCTTTCTTGATCTCTTCCCGAAAAAGTTCCGGAAGGCCATAAATGGCCTTGGAAAGAGATTTAGGGTCTGTATGAGCTTTTTGATACCAGGTTTCATATGTGTCAGGATCCTTCAAGCGATAATCAGCGCTTAAGTCGATGACACGCTTACCTGCTTTTAAGAGCCCGGGGGTCATCTCGATCGATTTTGTATGAGGTACGGCAAGAAAGATCGTATCACAGGCACTTGTGGCCTTTGACAGGTCAAACTCATCACAAATAAGGTTTGTTTGGCCGGTAAATTCGGGATGAATTTCTTCAAGTTTGCCTTTTGTTGAACCAGCCGCGATGTAGTTTACGCGTACCTTCGGGTGGTTTAACAAGATCTTAAGAAGAAATTTTCCTGCATACCCGCTAATGCCAACGATACCGACGTTCATCACAATGAATCTCCTATAAAAAATAATGATTTATATTAAAAGAAAAAGCCTATCTCGTCAACGTTTTTCTCGAGGAAGATAGGCTTTTTTAATGCAAAAAATATTTGTAAAATGTTAACGCTTAACCCATTGGAATTTTCTTCGTGCCCCTTTCTGCCCCGGCTTCTTTCTTTCCTTCATTCTTGGGTCGCGACTTAAAAGCTTCGCTTTCTTTAGAACGCTACGCGTATCTTCATCACATTTTGCAAGAGCACGTGAAAGACCTAATTTAATAGCATCCGCTTGTCCCGGCAGGCCTCCACCGTTGACTTGAGCGATAATATCGAACTTGTTCAAGTTATTCGTTAGTGTTAAGGGCAACAAGACGCTGATGCGATCACTTTCTGAAGGAAAATAATCATCAAAAGCACGTTTATTTACTTTTACAGCTCCGGTTCCCGGCATAATTGTCACACGGGCAGCCGCTGTTTTTCGTCGACCTGTTGCGGCATATTTTACGATCTCAACCATAAATATTAAACCTCCAATGCGATCGGTTTTTGCGCCTGGTGACCATGTTTGTCCCCGGCATACAGATAAAGCTTCTTGATGATCTTTGATCCCAAGCGATTCTTGGGTAGCATGCGTTGAATCGCTAACTTTAGAACCTGCGTAGGTTTGTTCGTTAGCATATCCGCTAACACAACGCTTTTTTGTCCCGACGGATATCCAGAATAGCGTTGATAAAATTTTTGTTCAAGCTTGCGACCAGTCACTTTAATCTTCTCCGCATTGATAATAATGACCATATCTCCTGTGTCGGTGTGCGGAGTATAGATCGCCTTATGCTTACCGCAAAGAATTGCCGCAACACGTGCCGCGACGCGACCCAATATTTTGTTGTTCGCGTCAACAATATAACAGCTCCGCTTGACGTCAGCTGTTTTTGCCATATAGGTTTTTGTTTTTTTGATCATATTTTTGTCCCGCTGTCATTAAACGATTAATAATAGAGTGAAAGTATATCAGTTTCCGTTAAAATGTCAATATTTTACTTTGTAAAGACAGAGTCCTTGCGCTGGAGCGGTTATCCCGGCCTTGCGGCGATCGCCCGACGCTAGGATCGATCGCAGGTCTTTGACGTCAATGCGGCGCGCCTGGATATCGATCAACGTCCCGATGATGTTGCGGACCATCTTATAAAGAAATCCGTTGGCTTCGATGTCGCAGAAAATAAAATCATAGCGACGGCAAAAGGTAATTTTCTTGACCGTTCGAATGGTGTTTTTCTTCTCCACCCGATTTTTTAGAGATGTTGCAGAGCCCATAAAAGCACGGAAATCGTGACGGCCAGTAAGGATGCGGGCGGCCTTTCGTAATAACCCTATATCCATCGGTTGGCGAATATGGTGATAGAACCCCCGCTCTTTCGCCGATCGTGCTTCGCGATTAAGGATCGCGTAGCGATAGATTTTCGACTTTGCCGAGAATTGTGCGTGAAAACGATCCGCTACTTTTTGAACGCGAAGGATCACGATATCATCTGCCAAATTGGCGTTCAACGCCTTCAGTAACACCGTTGGGTTTATGGCGGTGGTTGTTTTAAAATGCGCAACTTGTCCTAAAGCATGAACGCCGCTATCGGTGCGCCCTGCACCAATAAGGATGACGGGATGTTTGAGGATCTTTTCAAGGACGCGCTTGATCTCGGCTTGAACGGTGCGCTCTCCTTTGCGCTGGATTTGCCAGCCGCAAAAGTTTGTCCCATCGTATTCGATGGTGAGCTTGAATGTTGGCATGGATGGATTATGTGTTTTTGACCAGCTCTTCGGCGATTTGGACTGCGTTTGTGGCAGCACCTTTACGAAGATTGTCAGCGACAACCCAGATCCAGAAAGCATTCTTTACAAAAGGATCTCGACGGATGCGTCCGACAAATGTGTCATCCTTGCCGTCGCAGTGAATAGGCATCGGATATTTGTTATTTTTAGGGTCATCAATAAGGATCACACCTTTTGCCTTCGCGAGGAGTGCGCGGATCTTTTGGACGGTGCAAGGCTTGGCAGTTTCAAAGTAAACGGCCTCACTATGTCCGTTGCGAACAGAAACGCGGACAGCCGTGCAGGAAATCTTGATCTTTTTATCGTGGAAAATTTTGTGCGTTTCGTGAACGACCTTCCATTCTTCTGTTGTGTAGTCATCGTCCGAGAAGCCACCAATATGCGGGAAAAGATTGAAACTGATAGGATCTCCCATAGGTTTTTCAACTGTTTCTGAAGAGTTTGTTGCCCACTGACGATATTCATTTTCGATTTGCACAATGCCGCTACGGCCTGAACCTGAAACTGCCTGATAGGTCGATGCGATAATGCGCTTGAGGCCAAATTTCTTATAAATTGGGGCTAAAGCGACGATCATCTGGATCGTTGAGCAATTAGGATTTGCGATGATGCCCTTATGGGATTTAATGTCCTTGGCATTCGCTTCGGGAACAACCAACGGAACATCTTTTTGCATGCGGAAATCAGCGCCATTGTCGATCACGACAGCGCCTTCTTTGATAGCCTGAGCAGCAAAAACATTAGCAGCTCCTTTTTCGCCTTCTGTGCCGGCAAATAAAGCTATGTCAACGCCTTTAAAAGCACCGTCTTTAAGTTCTTTAACGGCATAATCACAGCCGTCAATCGTGATGGTTCTATCGCTGCGAGCGAAAACTTTTAGCTCGCCAACAGGAAACTGACGCTGTTTTAAAACGCGGATCATTTCTTGGCCTACGGCCCCAACCCCTACAACTGCGACAGTAAATTTTTTCATGACATGTTACCCTTGTTAAGTTTATAGATGTTGAACAACCAGATCCCCGACTTCGGTTGTGGAATACCCCATTTTACCCGCGGCAAGCGTTTGAAGTTTTTCACGAACGATTTTTTTGACCGATGTTTCGATCATCGCGGCAGCTTTTATTTCGCCGACCTCTTTGAGCAGCATTCCCATCGCGCAGATCGCGGCTAAAGGATTGATGACATTTTTTCCTGTGTATTTTGGCGCAGAACCTCCGATAGGCTCAAACATGGATACACCTTGCGGGTTGATGTTGCCACCCGCGGCGATCCCCATGCCGCCTTGGATCATAGCGCCTAAATCGGTAATAATATCACCAAACATATTATCCGTGACGATCACGTCAAACCATTCTGGATTTTTAACGAACCACATGGTTGTCGCATCGACATGCGCGTACTCTGTCTTGACGTCGGGATATTCTTTGGCAACTTCATTAAATGTTCTTTCCCAAAGATCAAATGCAAAAGTAAGAACGTTTGTTTTTCCGCAAAGCATTAATGTTTTTTTACGTCCGAAATTACGCGTGTAATCAAAAGCATAGCGCACGCAACGCTCAACGCCCTTGCGCGTGTTGTGTGAAGTTTGAATGGCGATCTCATTTTTCTTTCCCTTATTGCGGAACTCCCCTAGCCCCTTATAAAGTCCTTCTGAGTTTTCACGAATAACGGTGAAGTGAATATCATCAGGTTTCTTGTCTTTCAAAGGACAAAATCTTTCATCATAAAGCACGACGGGGCGTAAATTGATATATTGATCCAGATCAAAACGAAGTTTTAAAAGAATACCTTTTTCAAGGATCCCAGGTTTTACATCCGGATGCCCGATAGCACCTAAGAATATGGCATCAAACGTTTTGAGCTCTTTGACCGCTGTCTTGGGTAATACTTCTTTTGTCCGAAGATAGCGCGCTCCGCCAAAGTCGTAG
>Ga0172375_10005015_pt1 | contig 19318 bp, 18 predicted proteins | sample LakKiv1m_FD_114537 | JGI IMG/M metagenome (GOLD analysis project Ga0172375, IMG submission 114537) | Freshwater microbial communities from Kabuno Bay, South-Kivu, Congo - kab_092012_11.1m | ecosystem: Environmental > Aquatic > Freshwater > Lake | place: Democratic Republic of the Congo...
GCCTGGCCGGTGATATACCCGGCTTCCGGCGAGGCGAGGAAGGCAACCAGGGCGGCGACGTCCTTGGGCGCGCCGAAGCGGCCGGCGGGGATGCCGCGCAGCAGGCCGTCGCGGCGGGTCTCCTCCATCTCCGCGGTCATCTCCGTCTCGATCAGACCGGGGCAGACGGCGTTGACGGTGATGCCTTGCGGCGCCACCTCGCGGGCCAGCGCGCGGGTCAGCCCGAGCAGCCCGGCCTTGGCGGCGGCGTAGTTTGCGCGGCGCACGTCGCCCAGGTAGGCGGCGTCGGAGCTGATGTTGATTATCCGCCCCCACTTCGCCCGTTGCATCCCGGCGAGCACCGCCTTCGCGCAGAGGAAGGCGCCGGTCAGGTTCGTCTCCAGCACATCATCCCATTCGTCCTTCGACATGAAGCGCAGATAATTATCCCGCACTACCCCGGCATTGTTCACTAGAATAGATACCGGTCGCAGCCGCTCGCCGATTTCACCTGCCACTTCCTTCACCCGCGCGCCGTCGCGCACGTCCAATTGATAAGCGGCGGCGCAACCCCCGATCTCTATCTCGATTTGCCGCACCACCTCCAGCGCCATTTCCGCCTGCTCGCGGTAGGTGATGGCCACCGCCGCGCCGCGCGCCGCCAGCGCTCGCGCGATGGCCCGCCCGATGCCGCGCGAAGCGCCCGTCACCAGCGCCGTTTTCGCCGTCAGGCTCCCTGCTTCGTTCATGCACCCTCCCCGCGGCATCGCCGTCCGATATTATCGCCTTATTTTCCACTTCGCCGCGGTATTTGTCTACCTTCCCCGACACAGTGTAAAAATAGCTGTTCCGAAGGCATTGACCGGGTAGAGATGCGTGTTATTATCGAGGTGTGGGATGTGAGAGGTGGAAAAGTCCAGGCCACGTCCATACTGAACATCGCTGTTTGATGCTTCACCGCATCCGGTGATTTCGTTCAGAGATCCGGGAGTTTTTTCGTGGACCCGGCTCTATCCCTCGAGAGCCCGGTCACCGTGAATCACGATGACCGGGCTCAGATTGTTTATGCGATACCTTTATAATTCACGGAGCAAGAATTCAATAACAGCCTCCTGCTTAAAGCCAGGTTTATAGTTTGAAGTTCTATTACTCTTTCTTCTTTTCTATCTCGACATCGCCGAATTTCACCGGAATGGGGGTGACGATGTAATCCGGGGTGGACAGGGGCGCCCACTTTCCTGTTTTTTTATCCTTCAGTCCCGGTCCGTTGTTGGCGGAATATGTGCCGGTTCCGACGAGAGATAGCGTGCCGGCGCCCTCGGCCAGGATTTTGGTCATCTTGCCTTCAAAGAGCGCCATATACTCCTCCCCCGTTATCGTCACCACTCCTTCCGCGCCCTCGTATTTATAACCGTTCACCTTTCCCGTCTTTTTATCTTTGATTTCCGTTTTCTTGCCTGACTTGCCTTTGACGGCAACCTTCGTGGCGCCGGGTCTCACCGCGAAGTTTCCCTTGAACGTTGCCGTCACCGTGCCGGTAACCACCACCGCGCTGACGCCGCCTTCGCCGGCCGCAAACGCCGTGCCTTTGCTCTTCACCTTGAATTGCGCGAACGCTCCCGTCAACACCAGCATCAGCGCCAATCCTGCAATCGTTGCCATCATCATTACGCGTTTCATCACATACCTCCAAATAAACCATACGCTCATTCTACTTCACGCGGAACGGCAGAGTTCGGTTTACTATATTCTTTGACATCATACTCTTTCAGGATGTTTCCCGTCTTTCCTGCCAATTGCATTTTTTGCGGGGAGAGCATCAATATTATCTGCTCATCATCCGCGGTGGCGGGCATTGTTTCTATTTCATCGATCAGCGCCAGCGCGGCTCGCGGCACGCCGCGCGCGTTTCCGATTATCGTCAATTCATCATCGCCGGCTTCCCTGGGCATGAATCGATACGCCATGTCCGGCGGCGACTGGATAATGCCCGCTACCCGCCATCTATCTGATCCCATCTTCTCCGGAGCGCACCACAGGCTGATCTGCCGGGTATTGCGCAAAGATGGGTTCGGTGAACGAGCGATAGCCAGTAATAACAAATCTTTAAGCACGGGTTTCTCGCCGGTATTATCATATTCGAACTGACCGAAAAGCAATAGTGTATCTTTCGTAGTCCGTTTGCCCGCCAGACTGCGTTCCAGCGCGGCGGTCACCATTTCGCGCTTCGAATCGGCGGTTAGGGTGAAGCCGATCTTCTGCGATAAAGGCTTATTAATTTCCGCGCGGGCGATAGAGAAGCCGATAAATACCAGTAAAATACCGGCCAGTACGCCGGTCATCGCCCATTCCGGACGGCTCAAACGCCAGACGCGCAGGTTGGCCAGCATCGCTCCGGCGCAGATGAACACCAGTCCGGGCAGGTAATCGATGGTGATGGTATGGCCGAAGAAGGTCGAGCCGTCCATCGCCATCAGCAGCGTGGCCGCCAGCAGTCCGAAGATGATGCCCCACATGGTGCGGCGCGCGGAAAAGCCCAACCGGTACGCGCAGGCGAGAAAGAAGGCCAGGAACACGAAGTCGCCGATGCCGATATTTTGCGGGGGTGAAATGTTGCTGATTATCTGGAGCTGGCGCGGCATATCGGCCAATACGTGCTCCGGGGTGGCGGCGGATGCCGTGGCGGCGGTCGCCATGCCCACCATGGCCGGCGCCTGCTCGCTCCAAGCGCCCACCGGTCCCCAGTAAACTCCCCAGAAGTCGATCAGTCCGGAGATGATCGACACCGGCACCAACATTCCTCTCTCCCGGACGATGCGCGCCAGCAACTGGCCGAAATAAACCCCGGTGAGGATCAGGAAAAACGGAACGGTGATTTCGATGATAAATTTATAGAGGTGCTGAATACTCACTGAAGCCGACTTCACAAAGGCCGGCATGGCTGCTTCACCACCGATCAACTGAAAGACTTCACCAACCGACTTTCCGTTGATCAATCCCCAGATCGCTTCGATGGCAACCGGATTGATCACAATGAAGATGAACAGCGCCGTCACCATCGCCAGCGTTTCCAGCCGCGCGGTAAGCGAGAACCGGCAGATCAGGCGGATGGTATAGACCAGGATCAGCAGGTAGGCAACGGTGGTGATGGGCGTGATGACTGCCCAAACGACCGGATGAAGCCGGGGCGGATGCGAATTGAAAAGCGTCATCCCCGTAAAGAACACCAGGTACAGCGTCGATCCTAACAGCGCGCTCGACAGCGAGCGCTTTTCCTGGGGGGCCGCCTGCTCGGCGCCATTTACCGCGATTTCCAGATGCTCAACTTCCGGCTCCTGAGTGGTCATGCCTTGCTCCCTGGAATTAGTTTTGGGGGTTTGAGTTATCTCATGCGGTAAAGCTTATCGGTTAAAGATAACTCAAAACTGAAAATCATCCCCCGGTAACGGAGGGGGCGGTCGGTTCCCACGCGCCTTCCTGGCGGCGCAGGGATTCCAGATACCGGCCCGCGCCCAGCGCCACGCAGGAAAGCGGATCTTCCACCACCCGTGCGGGCACGTTTGTCCGCTTGGAAAGGAACCGCTCGATGTGGCGCAACAGCGCGCCCCCACCCGCCAGCGTCATGCCGCTTTCCATGATGTCGGCCGACAGCTCCGGCGGCGTGCTCTCCAGCACCTGGCGGATTTTATCGCTGATGGCCGTCAATGGTTCGGCCAGCACCTCGCGAATCTCCTCGCTGCGCAGATTTACCGTCTTCGGCAGACCGTCCATCAGGTCACGCCCGCGCACCTCCATGGTCAGCTCGTTTTCCAGCCGCTCGGCGGAGCCGACTTGCAGCTTCACCTCTTCGGCCATGCGCTCGCCCACCAGCAGATTGTATTCGCGGCGCAGGTAGCGGACGATGGCTTCATCGCACTTCTGCCCGCCCACGCGCACCGCGCCGCCGGTCACCATGCCGCCCAGCGAGATAACCGCGATGTCCGTGGTTCCGCCGCCGATGTCCACCACCAGGTTGCCTTGCGGGGCAGTCACCGGCAGCTTCGCCCCCAGCGCGGCAGCCACCGGCGAGAGCAGCGGGAAGGCGCGGCGCGCCCCCGCGTCGTGCGCGGCGTCCAGCATGGCCCGGCGCTCCACGCTGGTAGCCCCGCACGGCAGGCAGATAGCAACGTCCGGATGCACCAGCCGCCCCCGCCCGCACAGCCGGTCGATAATGTGACGGAGCATGGCCGTCGCTACGCTGTAGTTGGCGATCACCCCGGCCCGCAACGGGCTGACCGGCTGGATGTTTCCCGGCGTGCGGCCCAGCATCTGCCACGCTTCCTCGCCGATGGCCGCCAGCTTGCCTTCGCTCCGCGTCACCGCCACCACCGCCGGCTCGCGCAGCACGATGCCCCGCCCGTGCTGGTACACCAGCACGTTCGAAGTGCCGAGATCGATGCCGAGAGCAGTACCGATACCGAACCATTTCATGAGGGAGAGTGGCCAGTGACTAGTGGCTAGTGGCTAGTGTTAGGCGGGTCCTTTCTCGTAGGGTCATCTCAGGTCAAGAACGAGTTTAAGAGCGTGATTTACTTGAGACATCTCTTCCGAAGATATCTCACCCATACAGCGTTCTAATCGACTTTCAGAGATAATCATCACTTGCTCACATTTAACGAAAGAGGGTCTGGATAAGCCATTGTGAACATTCGGCGTTAAAGGGATATGAAACCATACAGGTAATCCCGCCGTGCTGATCGCTAAAACAATAGTATTATGATAACTCTTACTTTGATTTGCGCTGTCGTTTTGAACAATCAATGCTGGCCGGTGCCCGGCTGGTTCTGAATCCCGTCCGGAAGGCCAGTCAACCCACCAGATCTCACCGCGAAATGGCTTAGGCATCGTCTTTCTCAAGCACTTCCATCGCAGCCGGAAGCATCCACTCGACATCGCACATCTCAGGATGCTGACCGAGTAAGTCGAATTGGCGACCCAGTTCGCGGTCTTCTTCCTCTTTGAGTCGTTCGGCCAGGCTATCGACCACTAACTCATTGAAGCTTACTCCCATCCGGTCTGCTAGTTCTACACCTTGGTCACTCAGCTTTGCCGGGAATCGGATCGTTCGTGCTTTGATGCCTCTCATTAGTTTCACCCCGTTAACATGATACCACAAAATGTAACCTATTTCTGATTACGTAAAGACTATTTTCAAGTATTCACAAGCTTGTCAGACATATGAAAACCGGCTACACTACAGGAATGCACTACCGTGACATCTTGACGATTGAGCCGGGCAAACGCGCAGGCAAACCCTGCATCCGCGGAATGAGGATTACCGTGTATGATGTCCTCTCCTACCTGGCCGCCGGCATGTCGATCTCGGAAATTCTCGCCGATTTTCCCTACCTGACCGAGGACGATATTCGTGCATGCCTGAGTTATGCCGCTGATCGAGAGCAGCGGGCGCTGCATGCCGCATGATGGTTTATAAGGATTCCCATTGTTCTCGGCTAATTCCAGCCTGCCTTAAGATATTTAGCAATAGTTGCATACTAACGTCAGACTTATGAGGATTTGGAAGGTGAAGAATTAAGCTCCCCTTTGACATGAAAGGATGCTTACTTCCTGAAAATGGCCCCTCGAATCCTAGACTTCGGAGCTTCCTGATGAGATCGTTTCTGCTAATTGGCCCAATACGTGGCATCATGCAACTTCCTTTACAGTTATATCGATGTTATCAATTATCGGAATAGACAAGTGTCTGGAGATACGGATTAATATCCAATCTTCCAATACCTCAGCCAGCTCTTCGCGGCAGGCTTCGAGAGTGTCGCCTGTTGCATATACCCCTTGCAAACCTGGGATCTCTCCATAGTATTGATTATCATCGGTGAGCATCTCATAATGCGCACGCCGCATCGCCGCTTGGATATATTTGCTAAACATCGATTCCTCCCTTCAACCTCTGCCTATCTTTAAAATTATACAAGTGGATAGGCTTTAATATTGTCATCGCACCGCAACTCCATGCTCCCGCAGATACGCTTTTAACTGCCCGATGGTATACTCGCCATAGTGGGTTATGCTGGCGATCAGCGCCGCGTCGGCCTTACCCGCGGTCAGCGCGTGGTAGAGGTGCTCGGGCGCGCCGGCGCCGCCGGAGGCGATGACCGGGATGCGCACCGTCTCCGCCACCGCGCGCGTCTGCGGGATGTCGAAGCCGTTCTTCGTGCCGTCGGCGTCCATGCTGGTCAGCAGGATTTCGCCCGCTCCGCGTGCTTCCGCCTCCGCCGCCCACTCCAATACGTCGATGCCGGTGGGCGTGCGCCCGCCGTGCAGGTAGACTTCCCACCACCCTTTGTCGTTCTTCTTCCCGTCGATGGCCACCACCACGCACTGGCTGCCGAAGCGCTCGGCGGCGGCGGTGATAAGCTCTGGGTCGAGCACGGCGGCGGTATTGATGGAGATTTTGTCCGCGCCGGTCTTCAGCAGATCGCGGAAGTCCTCCACCGACTTGATGCCCCCGCCCACGCAATAGGGGATGAACACCTCCTCCGAGGTGCGGGAAGCGATGTCGATGATGGTCCGCCGGCGCTCGTGCGAGGCGGTGATGTCAAGGAACACCAGCTCGTCCGCGCCTTCGCGGTCGTAAAACGCCGCCAGTTCCACCGGATCCACGGCGTCGCGCAAGTCGAGAAAATTGGTTCCCTTCACCACCCGCCCGTTCTTTACGTCCAGGCAGGGGATAACACGTTTCGCGAGCATGGCTTAAAGCGTAAAGGGTTTGGCGTGATGCGTCAAGAGATTCATGCTCGAAGCAGGTGGCGGAAAAGAATGGATATTGACGGGAATAAAATGGAAAGAGGCAGAGAATTTACTCCGCGGCCAGTCTTTCCACCACCAGTTCCATCCTCATCCCGCGCGAGCCTTTGACGAGCACCACGTCGCCGGACTGCAATGCGGCGCGTGCGACGGCGACGGCGGAGGCATGGGCGGGGAACCATCGAGCGCGGCTGTCATCGGCGCCTGCCACGTATTCTTTACCCAGTTCGCCGATGGCAATAAGAGCGTCGATGCCTAGCGACATGGCGTAGCGGCCTATCTCGCGGTGAATCTCGGCGGCGGCGAGTCCGAGTTCCAGCATGTCGCCGAGAATGGCCATTTTTCGCTCGCCCGGAACCTGGGCGAGGAATTCCAGTGTGGCGCGCATGGCGGCGGGGTTGGCGTTGTAGGTGTCGTCGATGATGGTGAAGCCGCCCGGCGCCCGCACTACCCGCATGCGGCCTTTCAGCGGCTGGTAGGCGGCCAGTCCGGCCTGCACTTCTTCCGGTTTGGCGCCCGCGGTTAATGCGGCGGCGGCGGCGGCCAGCGCGTTCCACACCTGGTGACGCCCCGGCACGGAGAGTTGGATCCGCGGGGCAAGGTTGGGGCCGTGCAGCGTGAAGCGGGCACAGCCGCCCTCGCCCAGCGCCGTGTCGCTCACCCAATAATCGCATCCTTCTGCATCGCCTACCGTCACTACCGGCCCTTTCGCATGCTCGCGCAGCAGCGGGTAAAATTCGTCGCGAGCGGGTAGGACAGCCGTGGCCGTGGCGGGCATCTCGTCCAGCAGCTCCGCCTTCGCCAGCGCGATCTCCTGCTGCGAACCGAGCAGCTCCAGGTGAGTAAGGCCGATGTTGGTGATGACACCTACCGTCGGGCGGGCCAACGCGGCGAGGTAGCCGATCTGCCCGCGGCCGCGCATGCCGAACTCCAGCACGGCGGCCTGGTGGGAGGAGTCCAGCGCAAACAGCGTCAGCGGCAGGCCGATCTCGTTGTTGAAATTCCCCTGTGACTTCAACACCTTGCGGCCCTGTTCGAGGATGGCCGCGGTCATTTCTTTCGTGGTGGTCTTGCCCGCGCTGCCGGTGACGCCGACCACCGGAATGCGGAAACGCCGGCGGTGATGCTGCGCGAGCTGGCCGAGGGCGTATTGCGTGTCCGTAACTTCGATGATATGCCACTCGCCGAAACGTGTCTCGCCGCGGTGAACGCCGCTCACCGCCTGCTCGACCAGCGCGCCCGCCGCGCCTTTCGCCTTCGCCTGTTCGAGAAAGGCGTGCCCGTCGAATCGCTCGCCGCGGATGGCGACGAACAGCTCGCCGCGCTCCAGCGCGCGGGTATCGGTGGAGACGCCGGAGAATTCCACGGCGGGTCCGCTCAAGCGCAATTGCCCGCCAGTGGCAAGCAGCATTTCGCGAAGTGTGAAGGTGGCCATGTCGAGACATATTTTACACGAGAACCAGGAAGAGTTCCAGGTTCCGAGCTCGGAGTATTAGTTATCACCTGATAAATGCCTAACCTTGCCCCCGGATTCTTACACCAGACAATAAAAAACATCGTTGCCCGGATTGCATTTCAACATGACGCATGGTATGCTTGAGATTATTTATTAAACTTATAAATTATGCCGATTTAGTGAAATATTTCACAATTATTTTTTTTAATAGAAGGAATTAACGATTTGTTGATAAATATAGGGGTTAACACCCCTCGACAGTCAAGAGGTGTAAAGAAGAAGATCGAAGCAGGGAGGCGAGGGTCGTGGTAAGCCGGCGGAGGGCAGCGTGATGGGAATTATGTTCAACGCGAATGAGCTATTGAGCATAGCGGAGCAGATCGAGCGTAACGGTGTGATCTTCTACTCCGCGGCGGCGAAAGCCGTAGCGGCGCCGGAGGTTGTTCAACTGTTGAACGAACTCTCGCGCTGGGAGCTGACGCACGTCGAGATCTTCGCCGCCATGCGCGGCGCCCTCACGCAAACCGAACGGGAAGCGGACACCTACGACCCCGACAACGAGCTGGCGTATTACCTGCGGGCCACCGCCGACAGCGTCGTCTTTATCGCCGGCCAGCCTCCGCTGGCGGCGCTGGGCGAACAGCCGGCGCTGGAGACCATCCTGCAGGCAGCGCTGGCGCGCGAGAAAGATTCGATCGTCTTTTACACCGGCATGCGCGACTACGTTCCGCCCAGGCTCGGCCGGGAGCGCGTCGAGGGCATCATTCAGGAGGAGATGAACCATATAGCCATGCTGCACAAGCAGCTCGCAGAACTGGGCCGGTAGTTCGGGCATGCGGCGTTCCCTTTGCAGGGGGGTCACATGCAGAAGAAACGGTTTGCGGCAGAAATCATGAGCCGGAACGTCATCACCACTCGCGAAGACGTTCTGCTCACCGACGTAATCGAGCAATTATTGCGCTATAACGTCAGTTGCCTGCCGGTGGTTGATGACGAAGGCACATTGCTCGGCATCATCACCGAATACGATGTAATCAATTTCGCCCTGAGCGGCGAAGCGAGTCGAACGACCGTGGGTGAATCGATGTCGCGGAACTTGATGACGTTCACGCCGACCGACGACCTGGAAACGATCGTCAATATCTGCACCACCAAGCGCCTGCACCGGGCGCCGGTGGTGGAGGACGGCAAGCTGGTCGGCATCATCAGCCGCCGCGACCTGTTGCGGGAAATGCTGGCTATTTACCGGCAATTCTAAATCGGCAAATCGACAAGGCAGCAACATAGCTCGCCTGCGGATCGCCGGCAACAGTCCGAAATATCGGAATGGAAGAAAGGAATGGATGTTAACCGGTCCGTAGGGAACGCCCTCCGTGGCGTTCCTGGCCGCGGTGAACCGCGGAATGGGTCAACGGAAACCGGAACGCCACAGAGGGCGTTCCCTGCGGACGGGTTACATCTACACTTCTATTCTTTCATCGTCGAGATGGGAGCGAGCTATGAGCACGAAGAGCGTGAATCCCGCGCTGCTGGAGTCCTGGGTTGACCGGCTGATTGCCCGCACGCGGGTCTACGGGGTACAGGCGAAGGAGGATCGGTTCGCATACGGCCCGCTGGCCCGCGCCGCCGACCTGCGCCTGGATTTTGACGTCACCATCCTGCCGCCGAAGAAATTCTTTCAGCCGCTGGTAGAGACGATCATGAAGTTCCACAAGGATGGTCATTATGAGCCGGTGGTGGACGAGGAGCCGTTCGTCATCTTCGGCGTGCACCCCTACGACGTAGTAGCCATTCGCCAGATGGACGCCGTCTTCAGCAAGGATTACATGGATGTCCATTACCTGTCCCGCCGCGAGCGCGCCACCATCGTCGCCTGCGACATTCAAAATGCCTCACCCTCCATGTTCGCCGCCTGCATGGGCACCGCCGTGGTGAAGGAGGGGTTCGACGTTCTCCTGACGAAGGTGGGCGACGCCTACGTGGTTGACGTGCGCACGGAGAAAGGCGAAACACTGCTCGAGGACCTGGGCGATGCGCCGGATGCCGACGTCATGCAGCTCGCTCGGCGCGAGCAGTTCTGGGACGATGCTGGTCGCTTCCTGAATAAATACCTGTTGAAATGCGCCCCCACCGACCTGCCGGTGTTGCTGGAAGAGCATTACGACCACCCGATCTGGGAGCATAACGCCGCGCTTTGCTACTCCTGCGGCTCATGCAACATGGTCTGCCCCACCTGCTACTGTTTCGACGTGCAGGATAACGTGGACTGGACGCTGGAGAACGGCGAGAGGGTGCGAAAATGGGACGCCTGCCTGCTGCGCGACTTCGCGCAGGTGGCGGGGGGGCACAACTTCCGCCGCCGTCGCGAAGAGCGCTACCGCCACCGTTATTACCGAAAGGGTCAGTATCTGTGGAAGCGCATGCGGCAGATCGCCTGTGTGGGTTGCGGCCGCTGCACTACGGCATGCACCGCGAAGATCGCCAATCCGGTGGAATTGTATAACGCACTCGTGGAGGGATGAGCATGTGCCCGCACGCGAACGTGAGACCGAACCAGAACATCTACCTGCCCATGCAGGCCGTCATCGTGGATACCGGAATGGTGACCGCATTGGACCGGTATTTCAAGATCAGTCTGGCCTCCGGCAAAGAGCTGGGACACAAGCCCGGACAATTCGTAGGCGTTTCGGTGCCGGGCATCGGAGAAGCGCCGATCTCCATCTCCTCTTCCCCCGATCTCAAGGGAGGCTTCGAGATGGTCATCCGCCGCATCGGGCGCGTCACCGACGCGCTGCACAAGCTGCAGGCGGGTGACACTATCGGCATCCGCGGTCCCTACGGCACCGAGTTTCCGGTGGATGACGAATTGAAAGGCAAGGATGTACTTATCATCTGCGGCGGCATCGGCCTGGTGCCGGTGCGCTCAGCCATCGATTATCTGCTGCACCGGCGCGCGGACTACGGCGACGTCACCATCCTCTACGGCACGCGCACCCCAGCCGACCGGCTCTTTACCGAAGCCATCGAGGGATGGAAGGCGCAGGAAAACGTGACCTACCTGGAGACGGTGGACCGCGCGGATGAGACATGGCAGGGTAACGTGGGCGTAATCACCACGCTGCTGCCCCGCGTGCCGGTCAGTCCGGCAATGACGCGGGTTATCATCTGCGGGCCCCCCATCATGTATAAATTCGTCATATCCGGGCTGGCAGCGCGCGGGGTGCCGCTCGACCACATCTTCGTTTCCCTGGAACGCCGCATGAAATGCGGTGTCGGCAAGTGCGGCCATTGCCAGATTAATGGCCTGTATACCTGCCTGGATGGGCCGGTGTTCAATTACGCGACATTAGCGGATATTCCGGAAGCGATCTAGGTGTTGGGTGCTGGGTGTTGGCCATAATCCAAATGCCAACACCCAGCACCCAACACCCGAAGAGAGGAACGCAGATGCCCAAGCCACGCATAGCCATTTTCGATTTTGCCTGCTGCGAAGGCTGCCAGTTGCAGATCGTCAACATGGAGGAAGACTTGCTCAACCTGCTCGGACTGGTGCAGCCGGTCGAGTGGCGCGAGGCGATGTCCGAGCAGAGCAACGAATACGACATCGCCATCATCGAGGGCTCGATTACGCGCGAGAGCGACGAGGAGCGGCTGCGCGCGATTCGCAGTCGCGCCAGAATCCTCATCGCGCTGGGCGCTTGCGCTACCATGGGCGGGGTGAACAAGCTGGCAAATGCCTTCGAGAGTCTAGATGAAGTGAAGCGCGCCGTCTACGGCGATGCCGCGCGTATGTCCCATCTCATTACTGCGCGGGTGAAAGGCGTGGATGAAGTGGTGCCGGTAGATTACTACATTCACGGATGTCCCATCAACATCATCGAATTCAGCTATGTCGTCCGCTGCCTGCTGCAGGGCACCACGCCGATAATACCGAATTTCCCGGTTTGCGTCGAATGTAAAATGCGCGAAAACGTGTGCCGCTACGAATATGGCGAGATATGCCTGGGGCCGGTCATTCGCGCGGGTTGTAACGCGCCCTGCCCGTCGGCGGGGATGTGGTGCTTCGGCTGCCGCGGCTTCGTCGAGGAGCCCAACGTCAACGGCGCCAAAGAGGTGATGGAGCGGTATCGCAAGACATGGGACGATCTGCGCAACCGACTCGAACTGTTCAACAGCACACAGGAGCCGACTCATGTCTAAATCCGTCGAGACGAAACACGTCGATATCAACGTGCACCACATCACGCGCGTCGAAGGCCACGGCAATATCGTCGTTCGCGCGAAGGAAGGCCGCGTCGAGCAAGTGGAGTGGCAGGTGCCGGAAGCGCCGCGCTTTTTCGAGGCGATGGTGCGCGGGCGGAAGTGGGAGGACATCCAGAGCGTGGTTTCGCGTATCTGTGGCATCTGCTCGGTTGCGCACTCGCTGGCGGCGGTAAAGGCCATCGAGGACGCCATGGACATCACCGTATCCGAGCAGACCGACCGGCTGCGCCGGCTGGGATTATACGGCGAGTTCATCGAGAGCCACGTGCTGCATGTCGGCTACCTGGTAGCGCCCGATCTGCTTGGCCTGAAGTCGGTGGTGCCGCTGGTAGAGTCGAACCCGGACCTGGTGAAACTGGTGGTGCGCCTGCACCGGCTGGGCAACACCATTATGGAGGTGGTAGGCGGGCGCCGGACGCATCCCGTGGCCTACCGCCCCGGCGGCCTGGGACGCATTCCGACCGAGCGGGAGCTATCCGAGCTGCACAAAGCGATGGCAGACGCGGTTCCCGATCTGCAGATACTGGCCGATACCGTCTACAGCGTGAAGGACAAGCTGCCGGCCTTCGAGCGCGATACGGAATACGTCTGCCTGGTGGACCGCGGCACCTATACCTTCTACCACGGCAATATCGGCAGCTCCGATACCACCAATACCATGGCGGTGCAGAAGTTCAAGTCGGTGGCCAACGAATACGTCTCGCCGCAATCTACCGCCAAATGGACGAAATGGCATCGCGATTCCTACATGGTAGGCGCGCTCGCCCGTTTCAACTTGAACGCCGAGCATCTTTACCCGATGGCGGCGGAGATCGCGCGCTATTTCGGCATGGCCAAGGGTTGTAACAATCCGTATATGAACAACGTGGCGCAGTTGATTGAAACCGCGCACTCGGTCGAGCACGGCATCGAGCTCATCGACGAGCTGCTTGCCGCCGGCTTGACGCGCGAAGTACCGCGCGTAACTCCCAAGGCCGGCTGGGGCGCCGGCTCCGTCGAGGCTCCGCGCGGCATCCTCTTCCACAGCTACGCTTTCGACGACAACGGCATCTGCACCGGCGCCAACCTGACCATCCCGACCAACCAGAATCATGCCAACATCCAGAAGGACATGGAAAAGCTGGTGCCGCAGTTGCTCGACCGCGGCCAGGAGGAGATTCGCCAGGCGCTGGAGATGCTGGTCCGTGCTTACGACCCATGCATCTCCTGCTCGGCGCATTATCTGAACGTGAAATTTATATAATTCTTGCTCTATCAATATTGGACAGTCAGTCTCCGACTTATCCAGCTTCTCGGACTGATAGAAAACGCGGCGGCCCCGGTCACCCGGGGCCGCCGCGTTTGCGTGACAGCGCGGTGAACTACATACCGTAGTCCATGCCGCCCATGCCGCCGCCGGGGCCGCCGGGGGGCATCGCGGGGGCTTTCTCTTCCGGCTTGTCGGCGACCAGCGCTTCGGTGGTGAGAACCATCGACGCTATGGAGGCGGCGTTCTGCAGGGCAGAGCGCTCAACCTTGGCCGGGTTGACGATTTTCATCTCGACCATGTCGCCGTAATCTTCGGTAAGAGCGTTTAAACCCCAGCCGATCTTGCCGGAGGCCTTCACCTTCTCGACCACGATGCTGCCTTCGATGCCGGCGTTCTCGGCGATCTGGCGCAGCGGCTCTTCCAGCGCGCGGCGCACGATCGATACGCCCAGCTTCTCGTCGGCCGCCACTTCGGCGGGCTGATCGGCCAGCTTCTTCAGCACGTCGTCTAAGGCTGGAAGGGCATTCACCAGGGTGACGCCGCCGCCGGGCACGATGCCCTCTTCCACGGCAGCGCGGGTGGCGCTCAGCGCGTCCTCGAAGCGGTGTTTCTTCTCTTTCAGCTCGGTCTCTGTGGCCGCGCCGACCTTGATTTCGGCCACGCCGCCGGAGAGCTTCGCCAGGCGCTCCTGCAGCTTTTCGCGGTCATATGAGGACTCGGTGGTTTCGATCGAGCGGCGGATCTGCTCGATGCGCCCTTTGACTTTGTCCGCATTGCCGGCGCCTTCCACGACGGTAGTGTTGTCCTTGGTGATGGTCACCTTGCGGGCCTGTCCCAGCAGGTCGGGGGTCACGTTCTCCAGCTTCATGCCCAGGTCTTCGCTGATGAAGGTGCCGCCGGTAAGGATGGCGATGTCTTCCAGCATGGCCTTGCGGCGATCGCCAAAGCCGGGGGCTTTCACGGCGGCCACGTTCAACACACCGCGAATCTTGTTCAGCACCAGGGTGGCCAGCGCTTCGCCTTCCACATCTTCGGCGATGAGTATCATCGGGCGGCGACTGCTGGCTACCTTCTCGAGCATGGGCAGCATATCGGCCACATTGGAGATCTTCTTCTCATGGATGAGGATATAGGGATTCTCCAGCACGGCTTCCATGCGCTCGGGATCGGTAACGAAATAGGGGCTGATATAACCCTTGTCGAATTGCATGCCTTCGACCACGTTCACCGTGGTGTCGGTGCCCTTCGACTCTTCGATGGTGATGACGCCGTCCTTGCCGACCTTGTCCATCGCCTCGGCGACGTATTGGCCGATCTCGGGATCATTGCCGGAGATGGAGGCGACGTTCTCGACGTCATCCTTGCCGGCCACCGGGTGGGACAGGTCTTTAATCTTCTCCACGATGGCATCGACCGCCTGGTCGATGCCGCGCTTCACCAGCAGCGGATTTGCGCCGGAGGCGATCGAGCGCAGACCTTCCTTCAAGATGGATTGGGCCAGCACGGTGGCGGTGGTGGTGCCGTCGCCGGCCACGTCATTGGTCTTGGACGCGACTTCCTTGACTAACTGTGCGCCCATGTTCTCATACGGGTCCTCCAGCTCGATTTCTTTGGCGACGGTGACGCCGTCCTTGGTGATGGTGGGGCTGCCCCACTTCTTCGAGAGGACAACGTTGCGGCCGCGCGGGCCGAGGGTCATTTTCACGGCTTTCGCCACGATATTGACGCCGCGCTCGAGGGAGCGGCGGGCTTCTTCGTCAAATGCGAGCATTTTCGGCATGGTGCATCTCTCCTTTTCGAATCACAGTCCCGATGCATCGGGATAACATTACTCCTTGATGGCGAGGATGTTATCCTCGTCAAGGATCACGTAGTCGGTGTTGTCGATGGTCACCTCGGTGCCGCCATACTTGCTGTAGATGACGGTGTCGCCAACCTTGACTTCGGTCTCGACCAGCTTGCCATCCTGATACTTGCCGCGACCCACGGCGATGACCTTGCCTTCGGTGGATTTCTTCTTCGCGGTGTCCGGGAGCAGAATGCCGGTCGAGGTTTTCTCTTCCTCGGCCTTCGGCTGCACGACAATCTTGTCGCCCAACGGTTTGAGCATGGTAGAACCTCCTTTGATTTTTCAATTCCCATCCGACCAGTGGCCGGATGCAGCAGTCCGGCTTCGTAAACGAATCCGGGGAATCGGTTAGCACTCGATGAGTGTGAGTGCTAATTCCGCGACGTATTATAGCACGATATTTAGCAGTGTCAAGGGGCGAGTGCTAAAAAATGTGCTGAAAATTAGCAGGTCAGAGCTGGTTTCTCCGCTGGGCGGCGCCGGCCTCGTTCGACGGGCGGTAAAGCGTAGACGGGAGCCGACGATTTTTTTACCGCGGAAGGAGAAAGCTTTCGGAGCGAGGAAATATTTTCGGAGCGAGGAAATATTATTTATCAAGCATGATCATCGTCTGGGTCACTGACACAGCGTCGATGATCAGCAACCGCCGGCTCTTTCCGGCTGCAACATCGCCATATCCCAGGAGGATTCCTCAATGCGTCGATTGTTATTGCTGCTTTGCTGTACCCTGGCCGTGCTTGCCGCCCGCGCGGATTTGACTCTTTTCGAGCAGGATGGAACAGGAATGGGTCCCCTGCGCTATGTTACTGAATGGATGGGGCTGACCATGAGCTGGGATGGCGCCGCGCGGGCGTTCAAGCTCACCGCTCCGGCCACACCGTGCTGCTGACTAAAAACAGCAAAAAGGCGGTGGTCGATGGAAAAACCGTACAGATGCCGCAACCACTGACGGAGCGCGACGGAAACGATTATATTTCACTGCGTTTTCTGGCGGACACCTATTTCCTGACCATCGACATCAAGCAGGCCTGGCCCGAGCAGGTGCTCACCCTGTCGCATCCGCGCTTGCCGCGGGTGCTGCGCCTGCCGTGGATCTACGAGGATCTGACCTTCCAGGAAATCCATCTCGACGCTTACAACGGCCTTACCGCTGTCATGCAACTCCGGCTGGATGAGGGAACGAAGGTTGATGTGTGGGATAGCGCCGGCGCCACGCCGCTGCACTGGGCGGCATGGGGCGGGCAGACGTCGGCCATCGAACTGCTGTTGAAAAACCATGCGACCCTCGACGCCCGCGATAACAATGCCTGGACGCCGCTCTGCCAGGCGGCGCTGTTATCGCGAGTAGAAGCTGTCCGCCTGCTGCTGGCGCGCGGCGCATCGGTTAACATACAAATCGCTGAATTCGGCACGCCGCTGCACATTGCCGCCGACGGCGGCAGCGCCGAAGTGATCAAGGCGCTCCTCGACGCGGGAGCCGATATAGTCGCAAGAGCAGGAGAGGACGGCGCGGCCCCGCTGGATGTTGCCGCCCGCCGCGGGAACGTGAAGGCCACCGCAATGCTCCTCGACCATGGCGCCGACATCGAAGCGGAAAATGAGGGGGGCTGGACCCCGCTCTTCTTTGCCGTTGATAGCGGTTATGAGGAGATGATTCGCTTCCTCCTCAACCGGAAGGCCGATGTCAATAAGAAAGATGCGGCGGAATCGACACCGCTGCACATTGCCGCCGGTAACGGCGACGACAAAGCCATCGACATGCTGCTGGACGCCGGGGCCGACATCGAAGCAACGAATGCGTCCGGCGAGACCGTACTCCATTTCGCCGCGAACAGTACCAGCACCGATGTCATCGTCCTGTTGTGCAAGCGTGGCGCCGACGTGAATGCCGGCAATATCAACGGGGTTACGCCGCTTCAGTATGTGCCATGGAGTGAATGGTCATTCATGAGAACGGATATGGCGCGCACCCTGTTGCAGCAGGGAGCGAAAATCAACGCCAAAGGTGTTATGGATCGGACGGTATTGCACGAAAGCATGAATGCTGCGAACGATGAGGATTCCGTCCGCTTCTTGTTGACACAGGGAGCCGATGTCAATGCAGTGGATGAAGATGGGAATACGCCGCTGCACTTTGCGGCTCAGGCGGAAATACCGGAAAACGTGAGTGTCCTCCTCGGCTGGGCGCCGCTGTATACCGCCGCCTTTCAGGGATTCAGCGAGGTAATCGAATATCTGCTTCGACAAGGCGCGGCGGTCAATGCCGTCACCGAAGAAGGCGATACCCCGCTGCACGTCGCGGCCGAGTGGGGGAGCTACGAGGCGGCGCGCGTGCTGCTGAAGAACGGGGCGAAGTGCAATATACGGAACAAAGAGGGGCGGACACCCCTTCACGAGGTTTGCGCAAGCGAGATGATCGAAGATGAGGAGTCGCGCCTGGCGGTCATTCGACTGCTGATGGAAAACGGGGCGGACGCATTGATTGCCGACAATGACGGTAAGATTCCGGAGACATTGGCGAAGGCTGCCGGCTTAACCGAGGTATACGACCTGGTCCGCGAGTTGAAGAAATGAAAAACCGGCAGAGCCGGAAACGCTAAAGGGGTTAAAGCTGGCGGTTGATCGTATTCCGGTCACTCGCCACTAGTCACTGGCCAATAACAACGGATATCCAAGCGTTTCACGCTGCTTGAGATAGAGTTCGGCGCAGCGGTGGGCGAGGACGCGAACGCGGTCGATGTAACCCAGGCGCTGGGTGGGCGATACGGCGCCGCGGGCATCGAGCATATTGAAATGATGCGAACATTTCAGCGTCAGATCGTAGGCCGGCGCCACCGCCTCCTGCTCCAGCAGGCGGTGAGCCTCCGCCTCGTACTGGTCGAAGAGCGCCTGCGTGAGGACGGCGTCGGTTAGCTCGAAGGTATAGCGACCCCATTCGTATTCGCTCTGGCGGTGGATTTGCCCGTAGGTGAGCGCATCATTCCAGTCGATCTTCTGATAATGATCCACGTGCTGCGCGGCCATGGCGATCCGTTCCAGCCCGTAAGTCAATTCCACCGAGATAGGCGACAGCTCGATGCCGCCGGCCACCTGAAAGTAGGTGAACTGGGTGATCTCCAGCCCATCCAGCCACACCTGCCAGCCCGAGCCGGAAGCATCGATGGCGGGTGTCTGCCAATCGTCGGCCATGAAGCGAATATCGTGGTGGCGGGGATCGAAGCCCAGCGCGCGCAGGCTTTCCAGGTAGAGCTCCTGCACCGTCTCCGGCGAGGGTTTCAATATCACCTGGTACTGGTAGTGCCGGTACAGGCGGTAGGGATTTTCTCCGTAGCGACTGTCGGCGGGACGGCGGGAGGGCTGCACGTAGGCGGCGCTCCATGGTTCGGGACCGAGCGAGCGCAGGAAGGTGGCCGGATGCAGGGTGCCGGCGCTGATCTCGCCGTCATACGGCTGCTCGATCAGGCACCCCCGCCGCGCCCAGTAGTCCTCCAACGTTCGGATGATCTCCTGAAAAGTCATCGCTGTTTATCCGGCTCAGGCATTGGCGAGATTATAACACATCGCTTTCTCCGGCGACAAGGAAAGCGATAAGGGTTACAGGAGCTCCGTTTTTAATTTCGGCTGTGCCGGATCATTCAGCCATCGCCAGGGGAACGGTGGATTACTTGGGCCAATTGCAGGAACAATGGCACTTGCTGCTGTAGAAATATGGGAGAAA
>Ga0172375_10005017_pt1 | contig 19316 bp, 17 predicted proteins | sample LakKiv1m_FD_114537 | JGI IMG/M metagenome (GOLD analysis project Ga0172375, IMG submission 114537) | Freshwater microbial communities from Kabuno Bay, South-Kivu, Congo - kab_092012_11.1m | ecosystem: Environmental > Aquatic > Freshwater > Lake | place: Democratic Republic of the Congo...
CAACGTATTGGCGTTTGGTGAACATGGCTGCCTCTGGTATTGTGATACCAATAGGATGCCCACTCACCAAATATACCAAACATAACTAGTTGGTTATAAAGTGATGAAGCGAAAGTCCTGTGAAATAATTTTTTAGGAAATCCGTTCGAAAAGATCTTCTTACCATTCCCAACTCCGATGTTCGACGAATTCTCGAACTTATCCGGTCTCTGGCACAAAATCCCCGTCCTCAACATTCACTTAAACTTACCGGTTCAGAAAAGTATCGTTTGCGCTGTGGCGCCTATCGTATTTTGTATACCATTGAAGATCAGCAACTCATCATCGAGATCGTGAAAGTCGGCCATCGTAAAGATGTTTATCGCCAGTAATTCTTTCCAACAGAATGCTTTGGGATCATACTGAGCCTAAAACAACTCAAAACCCAAAACGTCCCCTCCCTCTTGCCCTATCCGCCATCGTGCGCTACCCTATGCATGGCGGTTCTTATGGATATCACGAAGTCCACGCTCTGGGGCGCGCTGGCGCTGGTGGTGCTGGCCGTAATCATATTCGGGTATCGCAGTCATCTGCTCTCCATGCGCGACGAATGCGGGAAGCGGTTGGAGCTGATCGCATATCGTCTCGACCACTCCCTGAAGGCGGGCGATCCGCTGCCTGCGAAACTCGATGACCTGCGGCAATTGATTCGCGATGTACCGGTCTCCACCATCGGAAGTCAACCCTACCGGATGAGCAATGACCAGCTCCACTGGCGGCAAGGCACGCCTCAACCCTACCTCTGGGATGCCGTACCCCACCCCAAAGTGAACGGCGTTCATATCCTCACCACCGACGGGAAAGTCTACCAGATGAAAAAACTGGAAGATTTTTCCGATTCCCCAACTCACGGCAGGCATTGAGCAACGGTTCATCAGCCGCGAAATTCCAGCCCGCGTTTTACACCAACTTGACATTGCTCGCTGTTTTCTGCTACAACATCAGTAATGGCAACCGTGTTGCACATGAGTAATATGCGCTTGGGACTGGTTTTACGGGATCAGTTGCGAAACCTGCTTGTTTGGGACAGCACACTGGACTGCATGTGCCCACGCGTGACCTCAGGTTTACACGCCCGCGTTGCCATTACCATGTGACGCGGGCGTTTTTTATTTAAAAGGAGGCTGGCAACCTTCGAGGAAAGATCGATGAGCGACGAAGTTCTGGTGTTGAATCACAATTACCAGCCGTTGAACGTGACCAGCCGCCGGCGCGCGTTCGTGCTGCTCTACTTGGGGAAAGCCCACGTGGTGGAGGCGGACGAGCGACCTACGGTGGTGCGGCTGAATCATTTCGTCAAGCGGCCCATGCCCATCCTGCGCCCCACGCGCAAGAGCATCTTCACCCGCGACGGGTATCGTTGCGTCTACTGCGGCGCCACCCACCTGTCGTTGACCATCGATCACGTCGTCCCGAAGGTGCGCGGCGGCAAGGATGAATGGGATAATCTGGTCTGCTGCTGCACGGCCTGCAACAACCTGAAGGGCGACCGCACCCCCGAACAGGCGGGTATGACGCTGCACAACCCGCCCCGCCGGCCCAAGTGCCTGCCCTATATCAGCTACCATAAATTCATGACTGCTCTGCGTAATCCGCGGTGGTCGGACTACCTGGCGCCCTACGCCGCCAGCGTGGCATAGGAAAAGTTTTGAGTTTTGAGTTAACCCCGTCTGTTCAGACTTTCGCTTTATCGGAAGACTCGGCGAGTACAGCAACTCAAAACTCAAAACTCCCTTTCTATGCTTCCGACTTTACCCCTCTTTCCTAAATCCCGAAAAACCTGTATGATACGCCCGATTAGTTACACGCCCGTCTGGAGGTTCTCTTACATGTCCGAAGCAACCTTTGCCAAGATCCGCAAGATCGTTGCGGAAGAGCTGAACGTCACCGAAGAGGACGTTACTCCCAACGCCTCCTTCCAGGATGACCTTGGCGCCGATTCTCTCGCGCTGGTCGAGCTCATTATGGCGCTCGAAGAGCAATTCGAGCTGGACAGTATCCCCGACGAAGACGCTGAAAAGATCAAGACCGTCAAGGACGCCGTCGATTACATCGACTCGCGCCTTGAGGCTTGATTATGCCGCATATTTCACCGAAGGGATCGTGGAACGCATGACAGCATCCCGTGTTGTGGTAACGGGGGTCGGTGCGATTACCCCGCTCGGTCTTGACATCGAAACAACCTGGCAAAGCCTAGTGCAGGGCAGATCCGGGGCAGCGCCTGTTTCCGCCTTTTCCGCGGAGGGATTCGATGCCCGTTTCGCCTGCGAAGTGAAGGGATTCGAGCCGACCGATTACCTCGACCGCCGCACGGCAAGGCATCTGGACCGGTTTTGCCAGTTTGCCGTGGTCGCCGCCAGGATGGCGCAGGCAGACGCCGGGCTGGAGATCACCGAAGAGTTGAGTCCCGAGGTTGGCGTCATCATCGGCTCCGGCATCGGCGGCATGACTACCTGGGAAAAGCAGCATGCTATCATGCTGGAGCGCGGGCCCAACCGTGTCAGCCCGTATCTCATTCCCATGCTGATCGGCGACATGGCGGCCGGAGCGGTGTCCATCGAGCTGGGCGCCACCGGCCCCAATATAGGCGTGGTCACCGCCTGCGCTTCCAGCGCCCACGCCATCGGGGAAGCGACGGAGACGATCCGCCGCGGCAGCGCGAAAGCGATGATTACCGGTGGGGCGGAGGCGACCATCACCCCGCTGGCCGTCGCCGGCTTTGCCTCGATGAAGGCGCTGTCCACTCGCAACGACGATCCCGCGCATGCCAGCCGCCCCTTCGATCTTACCCGCGATGGCTTTGTGATGGGCGAAGGCGCCGGCATCCTCGTTCTGGAAGAATATGAGCACGCAAAGCAGCGCGGCGCGCGCATGCTGGGCGAGATTATCGGCTACGGCGCCTCCGGCGACGCCTACCATATGACCGCACCCGATACTTCGGGCCGCGGCGCGGTGCTGTGCATGTCGCGCGCCCTGCGGCAAGCCGGACTGGAACGGGTAGATTACATCAACGCGCACGGCACCTCCACACCGGCGAACGATAAAATCGAGACGCTGGCTCTCAAACAGCTCTTCAGCGACGCCGCCTATCGCATTCCGACCAGCTCGACTAAATCAATGACCGGCCACCTGCTAGGCGCCGGCGGCGCGGTGGAGCTCATCATCTGCCTGCGCGCCATCCGCGAAGGCGTGATTCCGCCCACTATCAACTACCGCGAGCCGGACCCGGATTGCGACCTGGATTATGTCCCCAACGAAGCGCGGCAGGCCACGCTGCGCACCGCCATGTCCAACTCCTTCGGCTTCGGCGGCCACAACGCCGCGCTGATCGTCGGCGCGGTCTGAAAGGAGCGCACGATGAAAAAAAGCATCCTGGTGCTGTTGCCGGCCTGCCTGGCGCTGCTCTCCTCCTTTTTCTTTGGCTGTGCAAACGGCACAGCGCAGGCGGCAGACCCGGTTTTCGATGTGAAGGCCATCCTCGCCACACCGTTGAATCCGGAGAAGACGAAGAAGACGGTCACGGATGGCATCGTTACCGAGGAAGTGAAGTTCCACTCCGAGGACGACAACGGGAAAAGCGTGGATATCTTCGCCTTCTTCTGTTATCCGGAAGGCGGCAAGAACCTGCCGGCCTTCATCTGGAACCAGGGCGGGCTGTATCAGGCCAGTACCTGGTTCACCGAGTTGGGCGCGAAACGCGGTTACGCGGCCTTGTGCATCGATTTTCCGATGCCCGGCTACCGTTCCACCGGTGGATACAACATCACCTCCAATATCGACCTGACCTACACCGACCCGAAGCAGCACCCCATCTATCATGGCGCGGTAGCGTTGCTGAAGGCGGTTTCTTATCTGGAATCGCGCGCGGATGTGGTTGACAAGAACCGCATCGGCATGTGCGGCAGCTCCTGGGGCGGCTTTTACACCACGCTGATGGTCGGCCTGGATACGCGCTTGAAGGCCGGCTCCGCCATGTTCGGCTGCGGCAGCCTGCAATTGGGCTGCTCCTGGTTCGACGGCAAGCCGAAAGACGCGGAGCAGGCAAAGAAGTGGGCAACCACCCTCGACCCGGCCTTCCGCCTGCCGGAGACGAAGACGCCGATGAACTGGTGCGCGACGACGAACGACAACTTCTACTGGATGCCGGCGCTGATGGACAGTTACCACCGCGCCGGCGGTCCGACGCATCTGGCGCTCATGCCCAACTGGGACCACGCGATGACGCCAAATATGGACGACGAAATTTTCGCCTTTCTCGACATCTACCTGAAAGGCGCGCCGCCGCTGGACGAGGTGACGCCGGTCACCGTGAATAAGGACGGCAATAGCCTGGTCGCCTCCTGGACCTTCAGCGGCCCGCGCGCGGTGAAGCGAGCCGAACTGTATTTGAGTCCAGGCGACGACGGCAATTGGCGCAACCGCGCCTGGGCCACGCTGCCGGCATCCATCGCGGGCAATACCTGCGCGGCGAAGCTGCCGCCGTCGGACACCCCGTATTACATCATCGGCACGGTGATCGACGGCGATTGCTACAAGAGTTCCACGCCGCTGCTTCGAGTTGACCCGGCGGCATTCGATGCGGCCGTGAAAGACACCATCTACGCCATCGACGGCTGCCGGGAATGGGGCGACTTCGAGGAATCGCAGACGAAGCTGCCGGAAGACTACGCGAAGTGGACCGACATCGATAAGGCGCAGAACACGAAGGGCTACATCCCGCTGCACGGTTATGGCTGCCCGCCGCTGGACGCCGACGCGCACACCGGCAAGCAATCGGCCGTCATCCAGGGCAGCGTAACCCTGCCGCCCGCCCGTTTCGTCGCCGGCGTCCCGCAGCGGATCAGTTGCTGGATGAAGGCGGAGAAGCCGGCCGAGGTGACGGTGAAATTCCACGAGACGGCGGATGGCCAAAAATATGACGCCGAAAAGACCTTCACCGTCGGCGCCGGGTGGGCGCAATACACGCTGGACATCCTGCCCATCGCCGGCTACGACACCGCGGCCTCGCTGACCTTCGCCGCGCCAAAGGACGTGAAGGTGCTGCTGGATACGGTGAGCCTGAAGCCGGCCGAACCGGCGAAGTAAAGTGATAACTGATTGAGTCTGCACTATTACTTAACCGTCCTTATCACTTTCCACTTTTTACATTCCCATTCCCCATTGGTTCCGGCGGGCAACCGTGATCTGCTGGGTGCGCTACAGCCCCTCCGCCACTACCCAAACGGCCCCGGCCGGCGCGCTGGTCTTTTCCCTGGCGCAGGACGGCAAACCGCTGGCGGAACAGGCCGTCTCCTTCGAAAAGAAGGAAGAGATCGATGAACCGGCCTTCGACGATGGCATGGAGTTCGGCGACCTGATGGACCCGGGCGAAATGCCGCGGGCCGAGGAGACGCTGGAATGCGAGCGGACGGCCTTCCACTGGATTCCGCTGCGCGCGACGGCGCGGCAGGGCAAGATAACGCTGAGCGCCGCTTCGGACAAAAGCGGCGCTGCGTTGGACTGCGCCTCGTGCCTGAGGTGATAACCCGCGTGCAGATCGACTTCCCCGTCGCATCGGTGGAATCGGCGAAATTCGGCAAGCTGCAGCATCAGCTCAAAGATGGGGAACTGACGTTTACCTTGCCGGTTCCCAACGCGAACGTTATTATGGTAAGGAAATAATTCCTGATATCACAGGGGGTATCCATGCAATACGTCACCCTCGGCCGCACCGGCCTGAAAGTCAGCCGCCTGGCGCTGGGCGGGTTGTTCGTATCGAAAGTGGGCGCCGAACTGGCGGACGGCATCCGCGCGGTGCATCGCGCCCTCGAGCTGGGCGTGAATTACATCGACACCGCGCCCGGTTACGCGAACAGCGAAGAGGTGCTCGGTCAGGCGCTGAAGGATATTAAGCAACCAGTCATCCTCTCGACGAAATTCGGCGGCAGACCGCAGCCCTTCGACCCAAAGGATCCCGCCGGACTGCGCGCTTCCTTCGAGGAGAGCCTGCGCCTGCTGGGCCGCGACTATATCGACTTGCTCATCATCCACGAACCCGACAGGCCGCGGCAGTATGACTGGTGGGACGATTGGCAGGATCTGCGCGGCCCCGTGCTCGACGTACTGGCGGACCTGAAGGCGCAGGGGCGGGTGAAATACATCGGTCTGGGCGGCACCACCGCGACTGAGTTGGCCTTCCTCTGCCGCTCCGGCCTCTTCGACGTGGTGCTGGCCGCCTACAACTACAGCCTGCTCTGGCGCGAAGACGCCCTCGACGTCATCCCGTCGGCGAAGGCGAACAACATGGGCGTGATCATCGGCTCGCCGCTGCAGCAGGGCGCGCTGGCCCGCCGCTTCGACGACGTGATGGATGACCCGCGCGTCTACTGGCTGTCGAAGCCGCGCCGCGAGCAGTTCAAAGCCCTCTATGCCTTCGTGGACGAGATCGGCATGCCGCTGCCCGAGCTGGGCCTGCGCTTCGTCATCTCCAACCCGGACGTGGACACCGTGCTGATGGGCGCGCGTTCGGCCATCGAGGTAGAGCAGAACGTGGCCGCCGTGGAAAAAGGGCCATTGCCGGCTGACATCCTCTGCCGCCTTGATGAGATCGCCGCCATGCTGCCCTTCCGCCCCTTCGGCGAGCCCTTCGGTATCGGCTGGTTCCTCCCCAATCCGCTCAACAGCTATCGCGGCATGGGCGTGGCCTAGTCTTTGTGCCTTCGTGTTTCAAAGTGAGACCAGCATGACCAGTAAAGCACGCGTTTACGCCACCCTCGATTTTCAGGGGCCGGATCGCCTGCCGGTGCAGCAGTGGGCGCTGCCGTCCACCTGGTTCGGTCGCGAGCAGGAAGTCACCGCCTTGCGCGTTCGTTATCCGGGAGATTTCGCCGGCGCTGCTTATGCTGATCCGCTGGCATTCGCGAACTGGTGGCGCAAGGGCTGCTGGCTCGACCCCTGGGGCATCGAGTGGCGCGTGCTGCAGGAAGGCATGCATGGAGAGGTGAGGCGCGCCCCGCTGGAGGATTACGACCGGCTGTCCAACTATCCCTGGCCGGTGAATGCGGTGCACTACGGCTGGGAGGATACCGAAGCGAGTATTGCCGCCAACCACGAGCGGTTTATCATGGCCGGCGGCTTCAATCCCTTCGAGCGCATGCAGCACCTGCGCAAGACGGAAAACCTGTACCTCGACCTGGCGGATGACGAGTGCGACGCGGTCTACGAGCTGCGCGACTGCGTCTTCGCCTTCTACCGGCAATACGTCGAGCGCTGGGTGAAATATGACGTGGATGCCATCAGCTTCTTCGACGACTGGGGCAGTCAGCGCAGCCTGCTCATCTCCCCCAAGAAATGGCGTGAGTTCTTCAAGCCCAAGTATAAGGAGCTTTTCGATATCGTGCTCGATGCCGGCAAGCGCGTCTTCCTGCACAGCGACGGGTACATTGCCGACATTTACCCCGACTGGATCGAGCTCGGCGTCAGCGCCGTCAACTCGCAGGTCTGGTGCATGGGCCTGGCAACGCTGGCGCCGTTCGCCGGGCAGATCACCTTCTGGGGTGAATTGGACCGCCAGCACACGCTGCCCCACGGCACGCCCGCCGACATCCGTGCCGCGGCGCAGCAGATGGCCAACGCGTTTTACCGCAACGGCGGCTTGATCGGACAATGCGAGGTCGATCACCTGACCACGCTGGAGAATATCGAGGCGGCATTCACCTGCTGGAACGAGATCGAGCTGCCGGGAGGCCGAGATGCGAGATGATGAATTCATGCGCCGGGCGCTGGAGAAAGCGGCGGAAGGGGTGGCTGCGGGGCAGACGCCTTTCGGCGCGTGCATCGCGCGGGGGGACGAGGTGGTTGCCTGCAGGCATAACTGCGTATGGGCGGAAACCGAGATCACCGCGCACGCGGAGATATGCGCCATCCGCGAGGCCTGCCGGGTGCTTGGTTGTGTGAATCTGGCCGGTTGCACGATCTACACCACCTGCGAGCCGTGCCCGATGTGCTTTTCCGCCTGCCACTGGGCGCATCTCGACCGCATTGTCTACGGCGCTGCCATCGCTGACGCGCAAGCCGCCGGCTTTCGCGAGCTGACTATCCCCGCCGAAGAGATGAAACGCCTGGGCGGCAGCCCAATCGTTCTGCAAGGCGGCGTGCTGCAGGAAGAGTGCGCACGGTTGATGCGCGAATGGGCAGGGGGACCGGGGCGGAAGACGTATTGAAGGTGGCGAGTTTCTTTCTCTCTAAAGCTGAAATCATCGATGGAATACGACATATTTCGTTAATACTTGCTTATTTTGAGTGAAAGCAGCATTCACTATCAATGATTTGCCATCCGGCGACAGATAGCTCTCGATCAAGTTGTAATAATGCCAACCGACACGAATCGTTACACCGGGATTTTCCGGGTAATGTGTCGGGATGCCCAGTTGCGCACGAAGGCGTCCCGGACGTTCAAAGAGTTGATAATCGGTAAGGCCGCCCGGATGTATAATTTTTTGAAAGATATTCTGGTCTGTTTGCGATCGCAATAATCGAATAATCGCATATCGACCATGGTCAGCCCAGTTACGTTCCATAAGAATGGGAGCTTGCTTGCCCTTACCCAGGTTGCCCGGATAAGGTGGTGTCCAATCCGCATCAGACATATCGTAACTCGTTGCGGCTCCATTCCGAAGCGACGCCTCGTAGATTGCCTCCCCTTTCGCCTGCAAGATCTGCTGAGTATGGGTAATAATGCGATCACCCGCGGTTGAGAGTGATACCAGATCATAATCATGCTGCTGATTGTGCTGCCAGAAGCAGATAAAGCGATGATCGTCATTTGTAGGAAAACAGTAATAGTAGTTATCCACTGTAAAATGACGGGACGGTTGAATTACCCCTTTTGCCCGAATACCCTCCTCGCCGACCGCCCATATCTGCACCTCTTTGCCCATCTCCTGCGTGAGGAGTATCTCCCCGATATGCCAGATCACGACGCGAAGAGTCGTGGAATAACGTATGGGAATCAAACGATTTATGGTCTCCCGGTCATCCTGCCAGGCGCGGAGATGCAGCGAATCGCCTTCACGATACACAACAGCCGCCGTGCGGCCATCTTGCGAGGCATCGCTCCAGACTTCCATCGGATTTTCATTCGGAGTCGGATCGAGCCAGGTGCGGCGCCATTTGAGCTTCCCTTCCCAACCGTAGAGTGTCAAAGTATTAGTGTTCGTGAAAAGAAGTCCGGCCCGCAGTTGGGCGGTGGGATAGTTGCCGCCATCTGGCGTAAATTCCGTCAGGTAGTGAAAATCACCGCTGGGTTGTTGCTGTTGATTCCACCACATTACTATTCCAAATCCGGCAACCAACAGCACTATGCCGCTTATTAGCCATCGCCAGAAGATGCGATTCCGCATAATTCACCTCCATGAGTTTACCGTTAACCGGCGGAGCTCTCGCTCCCTTCCAGACTGTGAATCAACCTTCCATCGCTGACTTATGTCCGGATAGACTTTCGATATTGTTGCACCGCGTCTCGCATGGCGTAAAAATTTTCCAGCGGCACCGCTTCAGTAATGTTGTGGCTGGAGGCGGCGATGTAGCCGCCGCCGGGGGATAGGCGTTCCAGGTGCTCGGTAGTGTCCTGCGTCACTTCCTCGGGGGTGCCGTAAACCAGCACGCCGGCCAGGTCGATGTTGCCGTGGAAGGCCATGCGGTCGCCGTATTGTGCCTTGAGCGCGTAAATATCTTGCAAGCCTTCGCACGGCTCGACGGGGTTGACGACGTCGATACCCAGCGCGATGAGCTCCGGCATCATCTCGGTGAAGTTGCCGTCGATGTGTAGGGAAACCGGCTTGCCGGCGTCTTTGATCATCTTCACCCGGCGGCGCAGGCTGGGCAGCTCGAACTCCTCGACATGTTCGCGGGACATCATCAGCCCTGCCTTGGCGAAAGCGATGAAGCTGACCTGAATGACGTCGATTGGATAGGTGAGCGCCATCTCCAGTTCGCGCAGGCAGAACTCCTCCAGCAGCGCTTGGAAGTCGCGGATGAATTGCGGGTCGTCATAGAGCGCCATGTAGTAGTCCTGGTAGCCGACCGCGGTGGTCACCAGGAACGGCGCCTGCGTGGCGGTGTATTTGAAGCCGAGTCCGGTGCCGTCGATGGCCGCCAGCACGCCGGCGATGTCGCGCTCGTATTCGCCCAGGTCGGGGTACCACACATCCCGCAGCGCATCGCGCGTCTTCATCACCCCGTCCACGTAGTGCTTGCGCCCCTCGGCGTCGATGTAATTCTTCCGTCCCAGCTCCCACACGTGTCCCAGGTAGACCAGGTCGTTGCCGGCGCGGAGATTCACTTCGACGTAATCCTCCACCGGCAGCTCATAAGGCCGCACCATCGGCAGCTTCTTCCCCAGGATCTTCGCTGCTACCGTGGTCTCGATCTCGTCCTCCTGGAACGGAATCTCCGTCGTCTCGATATGGCGGACGGCGTTCAGATAGCGGTGTTTATCAGGCGCGCGCATTATGTAACCTCCAGGCTTTCTCTGGTCAACACAAAGGCACAAAGTCACAAAGATACAAAGATATTTTATTCTCTTCGAGTCTTAGCGTCTTTGTGTCTTCGTGTTGAAAATTATCCGGTTGGCGGCCAGACGCCGAACTTGCCCGCCGGCGGGTAATGCCCGGTGCCGAAGAGCTGGAAATCGACAACGCCCGGGCGGATGCCTTGCGGCCAGCCGGTGATGACCAGGCGGGCGCAACAGGCCTTGCGATCGAGGAAGGGGGTGTAGTCGATGAGCAGATCCGTTTCGTTATCACTCTTATCCACGACCGTCTGCCAGGCGTCCTCTTCCTTCTCCTTGATCTCCACGCGGTATCTGAAGGGGCCGGGGAGGGCGCCGTTGTCGTAATCCAGCCCCGGCTCCGCCCACACCAGGCGGCAGGCGTATGCAGTGAACAAAGCGTCGAAGTTAACCGTCAGCCAGGGGGCATTATCATCATCCGCCGGCTGCCACCAGGTGCGGATGTTGTTGTCCACCGCGTAAAGGGTGGTGCGGCCCGGCGCTTCGCTGGAGGCGCGGGTGCCTTTCATCACGCAGAGCGGCAGCCAGCCGGTGTCGTTGCTCTCCGCAGGATTCGGCATCAGCCCCGGCGCCCAACGCGGCCACTCGGAGGCGCCCTTCACATACAGGTTGCCGTCCGCGTCGAAGCCGGCGGGGTCGAAGCCGATGCGGCGCTCGAAATTATGGTGGTAGCCGACCAGGCAGGTATAAAAGACCCACACCGTGTCCCGCGGTCCGCGCACCAGGCAGCCGTGGCCCGGCCCCTGCACCAGCCCCTCGGTGTCGATCAGGAAGGGGTTGCGCGGCGCATACGCAAATGGCCCCAACGGCGAGGCCGAGGTGTAGACGCCCATGCCGTAGGTGGGGAACTGCGTGCCCGGCGAGGTGTAGGTCAGGAAATAAGTGGGGCCGCTCTTAAACATCCACGCCCCCTCCATCCAACTGATGGACGGGTCCTCGTTGAAGGGGCCGTAGCGTTCCCAGGCGTGGTCGGGATTGTAGGCGATGAGCAGCCGTGTCGGCGTCAGCGCGCGGGCCGGGTTCTCCGCGTCCATCTCCGCCCCCAGGATACCGGCGCCGCCGCAGCCCCAGTACAGGTAGATGTGGCCGTCATTGTCGGAGAAATACATGGGGTCGGCAAAATTGGGCAGCGGCTGGCCGTCCGGATCGGTAATCGTTCCGGCGTTTTCCCACGGTCCCAGCGGGTTATCCGCGCGGTAAAGGGTTGGATGGCCGGAGGCGGTCAGGTAGAACTTGCCACGGTGCGCCATAATGGTCGGCGCGTAGCCGACGTCGTCCAGATTCATCGGCGCATGCCGCCAGGAACAGAAATCCTCGCTCACCCACGCCATGCCGCAGGAGGGGTAAAGGTACCACTTGCCGTCGTGAAAGAGCACGCTCGGGTCGGCCGTCTCGCGGAAATCCACCGCCCGCCCGTTGTTGCGCCACCCCCAGACGTCTTTCTTATCTCGGCACGCCCGCCCGCGCGGGTAATCGGGCAGCGGAATGGGATTGCAGTAGGTCAGCGGAAACTCGCTCATAGCATGGCTCCTTCAGCCCGAATTGGTAGAATGGAAGCTTCCAATGCATTACATTCCGCCGAAGAAGCCGATTTCCCTGCCTTATACTAGACAGATATGCCGGACGTGTCTGACCTGTCCGACTGGTCTTTCTCGATTGACAGCCTTCCATCCCATTGCTACACTGCTTCATGATATTTACATCAAGCTTGCATCTTCGGAGGCGCTATGAAGACGATATTGTCCTTGAGTTTGCTTCTCTTCTTTTGCTCGTTCTGTTTCGCGGCGGAGTATATGACGGCCGTAAACTTCAGCACGGCGACGATCAAGCAGGGCGACGTTTGCCTGATTACCTGCACGGTGAAAAAGCCGACGGACATCCAGATCCAGGTGCTGGATGCACAGGGAAAAGTCGTCCGCACTATGCTCGCTTTCCAGGCAAAGATGAAGGTCGATTACCCGTGGAACGGCAAGGATGACGCGGGCAAGCTGGTGGCAGCGGGCGATTATGCCGTGTGCGTGCAGGCCCACCTGAAGCCGCAGTTGGACAAAACCTTCGGCAACGGAGGCGCGCTGGACGAGTTCACCAGTCCCTTTGACGTAACGCTGGACAAGGCCGGCAGCGTGTTCCTGGTCGATTTCGGCGATAAGATTGTCTACAAGCTGACCGCCGACGGCAAGCCGGCAGAGGATTTTGCGGCGAAGGGGAAGCTGGAGCTCAATTATGCCATACAGGCGATCAAGGTGGACAGCGCGGGCTATGTCTATATCACCGGCCCGTTCCACAATATCGCCAAATATGATAGAAAAGGCAATTTCGTCAGCACAATCGGCGGTTGGTTCCTGGATGAGAAAGGCCAGCACACGCCGGAAAATACGGTGGCCCCGAAGGGCATCGCGCTGGGCGAGGATAAGATCTACATTCAACGCGGCGGAGCGGACGGAGTGGTGGCATACAATCCCGCCTTCCCGGAAAAGGACGGCTTCATCTTCAGAAGCAGCGGTAATCCGTTCGTTTACTCCCCCCAGCCGCCCGGCATCGGCTATTGCGGGCCGGGCATTGATGCAACGCCGAACGGGGTCCTGTATGGGGTGGGATTATGGGGCCAGTTGGTCAAAGCCGTTGATACAGGCGAAGACATCGAAGCGAAATACAACACCACCCTCGGTCCGGATGGCACGGCCATGCGCAATCCGACCGGCGTGGCCATCGCTCCCGACGGCACGGTCTGGGTGGCGGACTGGGGCAACGGCCGGCTGATCCGCTTCTTCGATACCGGCGGCGCGCTGGCGCCGGTATTCGCCTTCGGCCAGCAGGCGGAGAATGCGCTTGAACAGGGAGGCTTCGTCAATCCTCACGGCATTGCCGTCTCCGCCGACGGTAAATACCTCTACATAGCGGAAGACGGCGAAGCGGCCTATAACTATGAAACCAAAGCCGCGCAGCTCTTCTCCGGCGGCCACCGGCTGAGCCGCTGGATCATCGATACTTATGCGGATAAGGTAGAGCAGAAAGTGACGGTGACGCCAGAGGGATAACAAAGCGCTATATTTCCGCCGCATCAGAGGAAATAGCGGAAGAGATACATCGAATTATTATGCATTACAATCCTCCAATACGGAAGGGAGGGGCTTTGTGTCTGATCAACAACTTCCTGATCCATCAATGCCTCCCCCTCCACCGGTGGAGAATATTCCCGTCTCCACGGCGATCTATTCGCCGGAAGATGAAATCCTCTGGTATCTCGGCGTGCTGCGAAGTATGTATTTCGGTTGTGCGGGAGATGGCTACCTGGGTTTTTCGGAACGAGGCATTCACATCTACTGCCGATGTTGGCCGCGCAGCTTGTATATTACGGCAAATATTCTCCTTCTGTTATTGATGGGTATAATCTGGCTCGCGCCGCTACCGTTCATGCTACAATTAGGGCTTGTCGTCGTAAGCATTTTTCTGCGCTGGCTTCTCAACCCATGGGTATACCGTTTGGCGAAGGAGAAACAAATGTCATTCACGCGGGTAAAAATACCGGCGACGTTGTTTCGAAGACGCAGAATCATTTTCATGGTTCCGGACAATCACAACAGATTTTACTCGGTTGAATTCACGGCGGTATCGGCGCAGGAAGCTGACGTGATTGTCCGGCATTTGCAAGGATACCTTGTACCCTAAAACGATTTGCATTTCTTTAATCGAAAAGGAGAACTGCAAGATGACCAGGCACTGGTGCCTCTTGCTGCTCCTGCTCTGCCTGTGGACGCAGGGCATGGCGGCTAATCTGTATTTCCGCTTCCAACTGCTCTCGCCGGTGCCGGCGGGAGTGTATGCCGACGTATTGGCTTATACCCATGGCCAGAACGACCAGTTCTTCGTCGGCCTGCGACCATTACCGCCGTCGGGGGCCAATTATCCGGCAAAGTGGGTCAAAGAAGGCCAGTATTCCCCCTGGACGGCGACCGGCGAAAAGACGCTCCATCCGCGCGAAAACACTGTCATCTTCACCTTCCACTCCAAAGAGGAGATAAAGAACATCGAGGTGCTGATCGAAATCGCCTCCGATGCCGATCAGGCCACCATCCTCACCACTGTTAAAGGCGCCACGGATGGCGATGTATTCTCCTTCCTGCTGCCGGCGGAGGTGGCGAAGGACCAGAAGCTGCTGACCGTCGTCGATCGCACGCGCGAGCACCTGGAACGCGCGCGGGCGGCCTTCCCCGGCGAGCCGCCGCAACTGCGCTACCTGACCATCGACACCGGGGTGGGCGGTTTCGCACCGCCGGGAAAGAGCGGCGCCGGCTGGTCGCCCATCTACCGGAACGAGCAGATTTTCCGCGATGAGCTGGAGACGCTGCGCCGTTATGGCTTCAATACCCTGGCAAGCTCCCCCGCCCTGTTCGAACCATACGCACGGGAAGCCGGCTTCTCTTTTATCTCGACTGATTTAGGCCCGCCTATCGCAGAGGTCTGGCGGCCGGATTACGCGGAAAAGGTCGCCGGCCTCGCCAAAAAGTGGAACGAACAATACGCCCTGACTCCCGAACTGAAGAAAAGCATCTTCAACTTGCGGCTGGCGGACGAGCCGGGCCTGATCGGGAGCGACTGGGCGGATAACGCGGAGGCGAACGCGGCCTTCCGCGCGTATCTGCGGGAACAAGGCTACACCCTCGCCGATTTCGGACTGAACGACTGGGCGGAAGCGCGACTGGTGCTGTCGCGCGAGAAAATCGGCGAGATCGAGCGGCTGTGGTCGGACCGCGAGGCTAAAGCGGCGCCGCTCCTCTATTACCACAGCAAGAAGTTCCAGAGCTACAGCTCCTGGCTGGCCTTCAAGGCCGCCACCGACGAATACCGAAGAAGCATCGACCCGAATATATTAACCTCGATAAATCCGTCCCCCCACCCCATGTATGGACGCGGCATGCTCAGCAGCAACTCGCTCGACTGGATCGAAGGCGGGCGCATGGGCGCGGTGACGATGCCGTGGACGGAGGACTGGCTGGGCGTCAGCGGCTGGGTAGCCATCAACCTGGAGAATATCGGTTTCCTCGCCGATATACTTCGCGCGGGCGCCCGTTATCATGATTCTCCGATCGGCATGTACCTGATCCCCGTCGGCTGCAACAGCTACCTGGCCACCACCCAGAAGACCTTCTCCGCGCTGGGCCGCGGAGTGACGCACTTTAATTACTTCCTCTACGGACCGTTTTACGCCGCTACCTGGGACTTCTTCTCTGAAAATTATGAAGACCTGCGAGCCATCGGCGATGCGACGCGCAAGATGGCGGTGGTCGAAAAAGACCTGGTTGAGGCGAAATACAGGAAGCCGCAAGTGGCCATCCTCTGGCCGACGAGCACTGAGGTGTGGCAGGACAGCAACATCTACAACACCGAGCGGCAGTTGCTCTGGCTGCTCCTTGACCGCAACCAGATTCCCGTTGATTTTGTCGAGGAAGAGGATATGGAGAACGGCTTGTTGGATAGTTATAAAGTCGTGTTCAGCATCGGCGACTGCCTGACAAAAAAGGCCAGCGGCAAGCTGGCGGAGTGGGTCGATAACGGCGGGCAACTCTGGCTGAGTCCGGGCTCCGGCCTGTATGACGAATACCGCCACGAGAATGCAGTCCTCGGCGGTCTTACCGGATTCCGGCCTGCCGCGCTGCGGATCGATAAGAACTTCGGCAATTGGGGAAGCGCGCTGGGCAATCCCAAACCCTTCGCTACTGTGCAGCCGAAAGACCAGGCCGTGCCGGCGCTGCCCGCGCTCTTCGTCCGCCAGGATTTTACAACGGACGGCGAAGTGCTGGCCACCTTTAACGACGGCAAACCGGCGCTGGCTCGGAAAACAGCCGGCAAAGGACAGGTCTGGCAGGCGGGCTTCATGCTCGGACTGGCGTATGCCGCCGGCTGCAATAAGAACGAGAACGAGGGTTTTGCCACTATCTTCCCGGAGGCTTACGGCAGGCTGCTCGCCCCTATCCTCGCCGCGGGGAAGGTCGAAAAGCCGGTTATCATCGATAAGCCGGGCATTCAAACTTCCCTGCTGGTGACGCCCACGAAAAAGGTGATCGTGCTGACCGACTTCACCCGCGACCCGAAGACCGAAGGCGCGAATACCGTTGTCTTGACAGTGCCGGGAAGCGGCAAGGCGAAAAAGGTTATCTCCGCCGCCGGCGCGAAACTGACGGTAACTCAGCAGGGCGCCGACCTGCAGATCACCGTGCCGTTGAATATCGGGGATATTCTGGTCGTTGAGTAACAGCCCTTTGGAGACAGTCATACCGCCGGAGCGCGGATTGCCAATCCGCGCAAGATGACACGCGCGGATTGGCAATCCGCGCTCCGACAGAGGTGAACATGAGCAAGCCTGACATCCGTTACCCGTTTCTCGACACCGACAGCCTGCGCCGCTGGGATTCCGGCATGACGCAGCGTTTCCCGAAGCCGGAGAAGGCGCCCATCACCGGCCTGGAGCCGGGACCCGCCGGCTCGTGGGACGCGCGCGTGACCACCATTTACGGCTCCGTGCTGGTTGAGGACGGCAAGTTCCGCATGTGGTATGTGGCTATGCCGGACGCCAACGACTACGAAGAAAACGCCGATTACATGCTGACCGCCTACGCGGAGAGCAATGACGGCATCCACTGGGTTAAACCTGACCTGAAACTGACTTCGCAGCAGCGCTTCCCCGGTAACAACATCGTGCCGCTGCCCGGCGCCGCCATGGGCGTGGTGCGCGCGCTGCCCGGATCTGACTTCAAATACCTGGCGGCCGGTATCCAGATCGCCCCGCTGGAGAAGGATATCAATGTTACCGGATTGTCCTTTAATGGCCCGGGAACTTATATCTTTGCCTCCGACGACGGGTTCCGCTGGCGGCAGCTCACCGAAAAGCCGCTGATCCAGCACGGCGACGTGGCCGCGCTGATCGCCGATCCGGGGCAGAACCGCTACCTGCTCTACCAGAAGGCGGGAATGATGCACGGGCTGGATATGCGCCGGGCCTTCTTCGTGATCGAAAGCCGCGATGGCGTGCACTGGGAAGGCTACCAGGGCGCCGACCGCTGGCACGAAACCTTCGTCGCCGACGATTACGACGACTTGCTCGCGCAGCAGGCCGGCTTCCGCATCATGGATCACTACGGCCTCGCGATCTATCCGATCCGGGACAACTTTTACGTGGCAGTCGAGAACCTGTTCTTCATCGGCAGCCCGTTAAAATTCGCCTTCGGGCAGAATCCCAACGGCATCGCCTCCACCCGCATCGGTTATTCGCACGACGCCCTGCACTGGCGCCGGCCAAAGGGCCGGCCTGCATGGCTGGAAGTAGGCCAACCAGGCGACTTCGACGCCGGTTTCATGGTCACCGCCAACACTTTCGTCGAGCACGGCGACCACCTGCTGCTTTATTACGGCGGCTCCCGCTACGACCACGGCTGGTGCATCAACATGGACTTCAGGTTTCGGGAGGATATCCCGCTGGATGCCCAGCGCAACTCCGGTCAAATCGGCCTCGCGCGCATCGAGCGCGACCGCTTCGCCGGCCTGGCGGCGTCATTCGACACGCGCTTCGAGGTGGAGGCCGAACCCCGCGCCGGCGATTCGCTTTATGCCAACGTCCGTTGCCCGAAAGGCAGCCTGCGCGCGGCTATTTGCGATCTCGATACCAACGAGCCGCTGCCCGGCTTCGCCTACGACGATTGCCTGCCCGTGACCGCCGACAGCGTGCGCGCGCCCATCCGCTTCAAAAAGGCTCGAGTTCGCGATATTCCGGCAGACCGTGGGCTGATGCTTCATTTCGAGCTGAAGACAGGGGAGGTTTTCGGATATGCGTGGGGAGATGAGTGAATCAGATCGTTAATTCCTGCAGCATCAGTACTTTTAATTCTCGAACGCACCTTAACTTACGGTCATTGGTGAGGAAGGCATCGCAGCCGGCGCAGATCGCTGCTGCAAGGTGCAAAGCATCGGCAAGGCGAAGGTGATAACGGGCAATAAGATCGGCGGCGATCTTTCCACACCAGAGATCGAGAGCGATTAGTTCTGTATTTTGACCTTCCGTCAGTAGGTCAGTAAATGCTTGCTGCAGTTGCAGGCTTACATTCTTGCAGGGAGCGACCAGGCACTCGGCAATCAACATAGGAGAGGTGACAAGTGTAAACTTTCCCTCCTCAAGCATCTTGAAGATCACTTTCATGCGAAGTAGATAATGCGAATTACTTTGAACGAAATAGATGATAGGAGCAGTATCGAGATACAGACGATTAACACTGATAAGCGCATCCTCGATTGTCATCGAGTGCGCTTTACCGAAGAACGTTTCCGTATATGACCATTTCCCCCACGCAGTTCGTCTACCCATTCCTGCGCGTCCTGGCCATCAAGTAAATCCGGCGCCATACCGGCAATCTCAAGCCAGGAGCGACCTTTAACGACTTCGCGCGGGGTTTGATCGACCATATCCGCAACACGCGGACCAGTGCTTTTCGGCTTAATGGTCGAACCGCGTCGTGAACGATCTTTTACACCGGCGTTATATCGTCTTTGCTTCATTCGACTACTCCCCTCGATCATTATACCACGGATTCCAGCAATAATTATTTGTTGTCGTTTGCAACCTGGATTAATCTCTGATCCCCCGGCAGCGGCGGGTAAAACGCATACTCCGGATCCTCGTGCTGCCGGCGCAGCAGCACGCGAATCTCCCGCCAGGTTGCGGTCAGGCCGCGATAGG
>Ga0172375_10005019_pt1 | contig 19316 bp, 17 predicted proteins | sample LakKiv1m_FD_114537 | JGI IMG/M metagenome (GOLD analysis project Ga0172375, IMG submission 114537) | Freshwater microbial communities from Kabuno Bay, South-Kivu, Congo - kab_092012_11.1m | ecosystem: Environmental > Aquatic > Freshwater > Lake | place: Democratic Republic of the Congo...
CCGCCGTCGCCGATGACGCGGAACCGGGCGCGGCCTTCGAATTTCTTGGCGAGTTCCGGGAGTATCGAATGCAGCTCCTGACCTTCCCCGATGTTCCCGACATAGAGCACGGAAATCAGGTAGTGCGGCGGCTCCTTTATCGGCGGGGAGATAGCGGGATTTTCAAATTCAACGTCGATTCCGTTTGTAAAAAACGAGAAGGACTTTTTCGGATAACGTCTTTTAAAATAAGGAGCGAATCCTTTTGAGATCAAGTTTATCTTATTTGCTCTCCCCATGGACCAATGCTCGAGCATGGAGAAAAATGGCTTGACAATCACCGATATCTTTCTGGGGAATATGCTTCCTATCGTATCTACGAATATGTCCCGAATATCCAGATAGAGCGGCGTTTTCTTTTTCCACGCCACGAACGAACTCAAGACCGCCGTCATCAGACGCGACGAAGTGCCGAAAACCAGGTCGCAGTTGATCTTGTTGGCCAGCCTGAAGGCGTGGTACGCGTAATGGATAAAGGCTATCGATTGATCAGCCATACCGCTTTTATGTCCCGGTATCCTTATCCGATGGATGGTCAGGCGCGGCGATTTTTCCAACTCGAGCGCCTCGCCGGTAAAGCTGCTATAACGGTTGGGAAGGGTCGTTATCACCTCTATCTCGACATCTTCCGGCATTTTCAAAAGCAGAGCCTTGATCAAAGCCGTCGCCCTGAACGAGCCGGCGCAAAGGTCAGGATGGTAGTAAAAGCTCAGTACGACGATCCTCATAATTCCTCCGGACAATCATAATCTTTTTCATCCTCTCCGAATATAAGAAGTTTGAAGAAGATTATGTCCAGGAACGAGATACCCCAGAATATCCCGTACTGGAAGAGGGAGAGAACGACGAAGGGCATCACCAGGAGCGCGTTCCTACGTTTGACATTCACGGCTATCAACAGAACGTACAGCGAGAAGATGAACAAACCATGGGTAGAAAGCATTTCGATGAAGGAATTGTGGGCGTGTTCGTAAAATCCATATTCATCCAACAAGGTCAGGTACTTGAAGGAATGATTGCCGAAAAGGAGGTTTTTCGATATGAACTCGAAATTTTGTTTCCATAAAATATCGCGATACGATAAGTCTACGCCGCCGCGGCCCCTGAAAAATTGATCGAGAACGATATCGAGGCCGCCCAAAGCTAAAAAAACGGCAACGAAAGCGAAAATGGCGAGAAGCTTGTACGTGAACTTCAGCGGGGCGTTTTTATCCAGGACGAATTTTGCCGCGTAATAGGCGGCTAACGCCACCATCGATGTTCTATTGAAATTTACTATGACAGCGACGATGAGAAATATCCTGACGGCTCTCCAGCCGGCGCTTTTCCTTCCTATGTAGTCGATCAATATAAGGGCGCAAATAAGCTTGAACGCCATGGTCGAGGTACTCGACGACAATCCCATGGGCCGCAGGAAATACAAGTACTGAAGGTCGGAGATCCTCCTGAATTCGGGATGGGACATGAAGACAGTATTGACTCCCATCGCGAATTCGATCATCACGAACACGGCTTCCGCCGCGACGAGGAGTATGATCAGTTCGAGATCTCTCTTGTTCAGACATAAGGCAATAAGGAAAGTCAGGCTGTGCAGCAGGTAAAATGGAATCACATCCCAGGCGTCCCCGATCCTATCGGCTCCCGTAAAATTATTGATACAGCCTAAAACGATGATGAGCAGGATTATGGCGAAACTTATCCTTCCTCTGCGCCATTGGAACAATTCGATCTGGTTGCATCTGAACACCAATATGAACAGGGAAAGCAGGTAAGCCGACTGGGGAATTCCATCGAGGGTAGGCAAAAATATCGTCAGTGCCAGCATATGCTATTCGCCCAGGCGGGAAAAATCGACGACGTCGTCGCCGTCGTCGAGAGCCAAAATAAACGATTTCAGTTTTTCAAGGGAAAAGAGGCTCTGCGCCTTAGTGTGGCCGATAATCACGAAATTCCCATCCGGCTCCCTTCTTTTCTGGAGCCGGTAGGCTTTTCCCAGGACAGAGCTTTTGTAGCCGTCGCAGGAGACGGGGTTGGTCGTAAAGGTAGTCAACATCCTAGCGACGTCCTTTTTCGACGAGCCGATCGGCGCGCCGTTACCGAACATTTTATGCCTCGCCGATGGGCGCAATTTTTGAAAGGCGAAGCGCCAGTAAAAATCGGGCCCGTAGCGGCAGGAAGCTATCGGCAGCTCGGCAAAATAACCGTCCGGATTTTCAATGAGGGGATCGTCGTCGAACTTCCACATCGTCGCGCTGGGGGCTCCCTGATAGTCGAAGTAATGTGTATCGGACAGGCTCCTTCCCCCGGGGAACACGCTGCTATCCAGCCAGATATCGTTTTTTTTCAGGGCGGCCTTTATCTTGGCGAAAGGCTGCAGACACCAGCCGCCCGCCCTGAAAGCGAATATGTGATCTCCGACAATATCCGTTAGGACTTTCTTGTACCGGAATACGATTTCTTCGATTTCCTTTTCGGAAAAATCATGCAGGCGGTACCGCTCCGTTTTTAAAACCCATTTGTCGCCGGCGTAATAGCTGTCTTCCCAATGGGGATGAATGTGCAGCTGCAGGGAATGGCCTTCTTTCCGAAGCGTTTCAAGCTGCCTCATGACGATGGAATAGTCGCGCGCCGCCAGCGGATTCCTTGCCTTATATTCTTCGAGCTTGAGAAGATACCCACTGTCGACGAAAAAGATCATTTTCTTCCCGATGGCGCGCGCGATCCGGAGGAGTTCGTCGGTGGGCCGTATGAGACAGCTTTCCGCGTCCCCCGTCTCCTTGCCGAGAAAGAGTTCGTAATCAAAGGTAAGGTAAATATTCACGGCTCACTCCGCCAACTGGTCAATGGGGTCGTGATAATCATAACCACGGGAACGCAAATACATCGCGGTCAGAATGTTGAACGCCTTGAATCTGACCGGGTGAATTATCGTCCTGAAAGCGTATCCTTGCACAAGCCTCGCGCCGAACCGGCTCTTGAACCTCTGGATACCCTCATACTTGCTACCTTCCTCGACCTTGATCCTCGCACCCACGAGGTCGTACTCGCGGACGCCCCTGCCCTGCAGGTATTTCATCGCCTCGAATTGTAGAAGATTCAGGCTGCCCGAATACGGTTTTTCCACGCTCCCGCCATACATGTAGAATCCTTTTTTCTCATCGAAGATGACGATAGCCGTCCCTTGCAACTCGCCGTCTTTCGTCGCCCTGAAGAAAAGGGAGTTATCCGGGAGGTTGACTCGCAGCTTTTGAATATACGAAAGCGAAGGATAGTGGATTGACTTCTGTCTGTCCAAGGTATCCTTTATATTCTCGTATACCTGTACTATATCGGTCGTCGTTTCAATGACAACCCCGTCTTTCATGGCTTTTTTTATCACGTTCCTGTGTTTGCCGTCGAAGGTCGCCAACAGGGCGTCTCCGGACATATCGAGGTCCACCAGATACGTTCCCCAGGGCACGCATTGGCTCCCCGCGGGACAAACGTTGAAAATGACGTTGGATTGGGCCTTGTAAATAAAATCGCAAATATCATGGCTTTTGACATAGCGCACGACTTGATCCAGGAACTCTTTTTCCCCTTCGATAGACGAATGCGGCGATTTATTAATAAGACCTTCCGTAAAAACCATCCTGGTGAAAAAGAGCTTCCTGTCCAGAAAAAACGGCAAGACATAGTCGTCACTGGCGAACCAACCATATGACTCGCTTTTCGTCTTCAGGTAGCCTTCGCTCGCTAAAACAGGCAGAGGCAGTCCGGCCAGATTTTCTGAAGCAACGATTTCGAGTTTCATCGCGCTTTCTCAAGTTTGCTCAAGAACATTTCTGCGTCCACCTCTGAAATGTCCAGGAGTTCCTTTAATTCCATGTCCCACCAGCGGCTCTCCAAAAGCCGCCGCCTCGTTTCCGTTTCAAATCTATATCTGACGATTAGCGCGGGATTTCCGGCAACGATGGCGTAGGACGGAACGTCTTTCGTGACGATGCTGCCCGCCGCGACAACAGCGCCGTCGCCTATCGTCACACCGGCCAGTACAATCGCGTTGGCCGCTATAAAGACATCATTCCCCACGCGGGTATAGCCCTTCGCTTCGATCTCGTCGTACAATTCTTCCCCGGAAAAACCCCGGACCTTGGAATAAAAGACCGGGCTCGTGGAAAAATATCCAAGCGGGTGCGGCCCCATTCCTATCTTGACGTTATGCGAAATTGAACAATACTTCCCGATGCTTTTGCAGTTGAAATCAACTCTCGTATACTCGTTGATAAATGTATGATCGCCGATTTCAACGCCTTTATCGATCTTGCAATACTTTTCGATGATGACGTGCTTGCCGATCCTGGCCTTCGGATGGATATGGTTCGTATAGATCCTGCAGGTCGGGTACTTAATCCACTTGAACAGGGAAAAAAAGAGATAATAGATGTTCTTCTTCAGCAATCTGATCATGTCATGTCTCCCACTATATCCGCCAGCTCGCGTATTCTGATGAATTTTTCGGGATATTTCTCCATATAGTAACTCATCGGATTATTTTCCATTACATCGAAGACGTAACTTCTGTTTTTGAAGAAAAGGGCGTCAAAGTGACAGGACGAGTAAATGGACACGTGCGCCGTTGAATAGTAGATGCATTCTTCCGTAGTCACGTCGCCGGGATGTCCGATTTTGACGTTCGCGTAGTTCCGCAGGGCCGTTCTTATCTTCTCGATGTCCAATTCTCCCTCGTTGGGATGAGGAAGGTACAAGATATCCAGATCGGTGTTTCCATCGACGATATTCCGCGCGCCGTCTTCCAAGAACCGGATTATTTCGTCGCGGAGGAGTCCCTGTCCCGTGAACACGACGAATCGCCGCTCAAAATGGAGGCCTTGTCGGATGAGTTCATATTTCAGTCTGCCCGTCATCCGGATCCGGTCTTTCGGATAATAACCCGCATCGACCAACTCTTGTTTCCAGAAATCGTTGTACACGTTGACGGAATCGGGCGTCGGAAGCCTTTCATCGTGGACCGCGTAGTTATAGCCTCTGTGCTCCGGCCCGATCAGGCCGTGCTGCAGTTCGATAATCTCGACGCCCCGCTCTTTCAGAACGGCGCAGATCTCCGAATACGAATAGGCTGATACTATATACGCCTTTTTAATCGCGTGGTTGGGAAGAAGAAACCTGAAAAGCCAGTAGCGCGCGATAAAAAGGGCATGGCTGCGGGCGATCTCTTCCTCGGTGAGGTCGAAGCCGTGTCTTCTCACTTCAGCGACGATTCTGCCGGACGCCGATTCATCGTACGCTGAATGCTTCATTCTGACGAAACGCACGAAAAAAGCCGAGAGCGGGGCGACGATGTAGCTGAAGATGACTGCTTCGTTCCGCGCGAGATAATCGCGGTACTTTATGAGCTTTTCCGGATAATCAGCGCTCAGCCAGTACAGACATTCACCGGGCGAAACATCGGCGTACGGAAAATATGAATCCTTGACTTCCCCCTCGTACATGAAGAGCCCCGAGCCGGCGCCGATGTAGATCGCGTTTTTTTTGCACCGTCGGCACATGCTTTTTATATAGTTTCCCACCGACATTGCGAACAGCGCCAGGGCTTTTAATCCGATTGAATTCTTCGCGCCGAGAGGCCTATCCCCGGCATTTGAGATAAGGCCATAGATAACTGTCTTGATCCTCACCCAACTCGAGGTGTTTCTGTAGCGAAACGCGTGAACCGCGGCGCAGTCGGTCTCAAGGCGCGCCAATAACTTTTTCATTCCGGATCGCCGCCCATCTCCGCCCGCGGTCTTCCCCACGGCATGGCATGGACCCTCGCGGCCAGAATCCAGGTCAGGATAAAGGTGATGAACACGCAAATGGCGTACGACTGCCCGGCACCCGAGATACCGTTGTGTTTTACGAGAAGGATGGTCAAGGGAACGTTCACAAGCCCCGAGAACAGGGTGATCCAGGCCAGCAAGTGAGTCTTATAGGCGTAGAATATATAGTTCGTCACCATATAGTACATTCCCTTGAAGGCGCCGCCGAGGGCGATCCAGAAAATCACGGCGGCGGAACCGGAAAATTCCTTTCCCAGCAGAATTTTCACCATAAAAGGCGCGGCCAAGCCTGCGAGGATCGAAAAGCAGGCGAAGCCGAAAAAATACAGATAGGTCAACCGCACGATCTTCACCTTCACGGACTTGTCGTTTTCATTAAGTTTTTGGATCAGCCAAGGCGCATAGGCCTTGTTGAAGGAACTCGCGAACAGTTCGATTATCATCCCAATCTGCAAACCCGCCGTGTATACTCCTGTCGTGGCCAGGCCCAACTGGTTGGTTATAATGAACCTGTCGGTCATGACGATGAGCATGCTGCCGATGTTGTGGGGTATCAGTGGGACCCCGAACTTCAAGGCCCTCTTTATGTACGAAAAATCGAAACGGAAATCCGACCACTTGCGCAGAAGGACATAGTAGGAAAACGATCCGACGGCGGCGAAGGCGCAGAGCTGCGCGGCGATCCGCCCCCGCCAGCCGAAGGAAAATCCGACGACAAAGAGGATCGACAAAGCCACATTCAGGATAGTCTGGGACAACTGGATCGACGAATAGTTTTTCGCCTTCATCTGGGCTTGATACACCGACAAGAGCGCCAGAATTCCGAACTGGAAAAATGACACCCCGACGACAGCCCAAAGCCAGCCCGAGGGAAATTGCGAGTATTCACTGATCAGGTTCCTGAAAAGGAAGATGAGCGATGTAACGACCGCCGTGCTGAAACTCAATATGGCGAGGCAGTTGAATACATATTTTCGAAAATCGATTTCCTTGTTGAAATATTCCCTGTTCAAGGCGCCGTGCACCGACAATCCGAACAAGTCGCCGGAGATGGAAACCAGGAGGGAAAACATCGACACCAGACCGTATTCGCTCGGGGAAAGGAATCTCGTCAAGATCGGAAGCAGCAGGAATGGGATCGCGCCGTTCACGACAGAGGTGAGCGTGTATATTCCCGACGCCTTAAAAAGGGAGGATTTCGCCAACCGATTCAATAAACGCACTTATCGATCCTTTTCACAGCAGCGGAAATCTTGACGCGGCTATTTCCGCGTGATGCCGCAAAAATCCAGCTCTATCTTTTCGCTTGATCTCCTGATTTCGCGGAAGCGGGAATGCGCCACCAGGAAAACCACGATGTCGGCGCCCTCGTACGCGGCCTGCGCGTCGGTCAGCTTGTAGATCGGGTGCTCCGCGATATTGGGCTCGGAGATGTAATAGGTATACCCGGCGTTCTGCATCACTTTTTGCACGATATACACGGCCGGGCTTTCCCTCAGGTCGTCGATGTCCGGCTTGAACGCCAGCCCCATGAAGGCCACCGCAGGGCGTCGTCCCTCGCGCATTTCGAATTCGTGCATCGCGTCCGACACTTTTTCGGCGCACCAGAACGCCTTGTAATTGTTCGTCTCCCTCGCCTTGCTGATTATCTGGGATTCCCGCGGAAAATCGGCCGTTATGAAATACGGATCGACAGCTATGCAATGCCCGCCGACGCCGCATCCGGGCCGCAGGATCTTCACTCTCGGGTGTTTGTTGGCGAGCGATATCAACTCCCATACGTCGATGCCCGCTTTATCGCAAATGATCGACAATTCATTGGCGAAGGCTATCTGGACATCCCGGGAGGAGTTCTCAGTGAGCTTGCACATCTCGGCCGTACGGCTATTGGTCCTGTGCAGATTGCCTTTCACGAAAGAAGAATAGAACCCGACGGCGCGTTCCGTTGATTTTTCGTCGATCCCTCCGATGACCCGGTCGTTATTCACCAATTCGTAAAGCACATTCCCCGGCAAGACCCGCTCGGGACAGTAGGCGATGAATATCTCGTCCTTTAATTCCGGCCTCTTGTCGAATATCAAGGCCGCCATCTTCTCAGTCGTGCCGACGGGAGAGGTGGACTCGATCACGTAGAGGTCGCCGGGCTTCAAAAAAGGTATGATAGTATTCGTGGCTGACTCGACGTAAGAAATGTCCGGCTGATAATTGTGGGTGAACGGCGTAGGGACGACCACCAGAAAGACATCGCTGCCTTCAGGCGCCGCGGAGGCGCGGAGCATCTTCGACGCGACCACCGTCTTCACGACGTCGCCCAAGCCCGGCTCGATGATGTGGATCTTCCCGCGGTTGATCTTTTCGACTATCGCCGCATTGATATCGACCCCGAGCACTCGGATGCCGCTCTGCGCGACGATCGCCGCGGTGGGAAGTCCGATGTAGCCCAATCCGATGAAGCAGGCCTGATTGAACGCTCTCATGTGTCACTCCCTTTTTGCCCAAAAATGTTTTCAAGTATTTCGGCTATTTTCCCGCTGGTTTTTCCGTCGCCGTAGGGATTTACGGCCTTGGCCATTCTGTCGTACGCGGCAGGGTCGTTGAGAAGCTCCTCCGCGCTTTTTACGATCGCGGCTTTTTTGGTCCCGACGAGGCGGGCCGTGCCCGCGACGACGCCCTCCGTCCGCTCCGTAACATCTCTCATCACCAGCACCGGCTTACCGAGCGCCGGCGCCTCTTCCTGTATCCCGCCCGAATCGGTGATCACCATATAGCACCGCTCCATGAGCCATATCAAGGCCGGGTAGTCCAGAGGCTGCAAAAGGTGGATGTTGGACACATCGCTCAACATCCGAGTCACCGGCCCGCGAACATTCGGATTCAGATGCACGGGGTAGACGATCTCGATCCCGGGATTCGAAACAGCGATTTCTCGAAGCGCGGCGCAGATGCTCTCAAAACCGGAGCCGAAACTTTCCCTCCGGTGTCCCGTGACGAGGATTACTTTTTTCGAAAAGTCCACGGAGGAAAACAGATCGGCATACCCGTCGCCGCCCCGCTCGCGTATCAGACTGAGGCCGAGGTGAAGCGCGTCTATGACAGTGTTCCCCACCACAAAGACATTTTTGACGATTCCTTCCGCGCGGAGGTTTTCAGCGGCGCCAGTCGTTGGCGCGAAATGGAATTCCGCGATCTGTCCGGCGATCCTGCGGTTGATCTCTTCGGGGAAGGGTGAGTATTTATTGCCGCTCCGGAGCCCCGCTTCGAGATGCGCCACGGGTATCCGCCGGTAATAGGAGGCGAGAGCTCCGGAAACGACGGTGGTGGTGTCACCCTGAACGAATACCAGATCGGGCTTCGCGGATTCGAGGACTACGTCCAGCCCCTCGAGGCATCGGGCGGTAAGATCGCCCAACGTTTGGTTTTGCCGCATCAAGTCAAGATCGTAATCGCCCTTTACGCCGAAAAACGCGTTGGTCTGATCGAGCATCTGCCGGTGCTGCCCCGTAAGGCACACCTCCACGCCGAACTTGTCCGGGCGACGCTTAAGTTCGCGGACAAGGGGGATCATCTTTATGGCCTCGGGCCGGGTGCCGTAGATGCACAATACTTTTGTCATGCTTCCACCTTATATAGTACGATTAACGGATATCCATCTGGCGCATGATCGCCTCCGCGATCACGAAATCCATGGCCTCGTCGATGTCGACGCTTCGTTCCCTCGGCATGATATAGGCGAACGACGATTTTTTCGAGACGAAGTCCCGCGTCGCGCGGAATGCTTCCGTCGCGACGACATAGATTGCGCCGTTGTAGCGGTAATACTTCGGCAAGTCCTGGCTTCTCATGGTGCTGTATATGTCGCGATCGAACGCGGTCATGGAGTGGTCCGCCGGCAGCGTGTTCTCCCATAAGGGCGAATGATCAGCCTCGCAGAGCGACGTGACGGATTCGGCTCCCTTTTCCAGGCAGAGTTCGAGGGAAGCGTCGATATCCGCGGTCGAGCGCAGAGGGGTGGTGGGCTGCAAAAGCACCGCGTAGTCGAAGTCGCGGCCTTCGGCCCTGTAGTAGTCCAGGGCGTGCAGAAGGACGCTGGCGCTGTCGGCGGTGTCACCGGACAATTCCGCGGGGCGGAGAAAAGGCACCGAGACGCCCGCGCCAGTCGCGACGGAAGCGATATCGGGAGAATCCGTGCTCAGGCAGACGGCATCGACATAGACAGAGTGGAGCGCCGACTCGATGGTCCAGACGATGAGCGGCTTCCCCAGGAGGGGAAGGATGTTTTTCCGGGGAAGGCGCTTGCTCCCGCCCCGCGCGGGAATCACCGCGATGACGCTTTTCCGCCCGATCATAGCGCTTTGCCGCCGTCGAGCCTGTCAATGGCGTTTCTGTACTCTTCCCACTGGCCAATATCTATGTATTCACCCTCGTTTATCGGGTAGGTGAAGACGGGCTTCCCGTCGTCGATCAAAGCTTGGATCAAATCGGTCATATGGAAAACCCGGCCCGCCGGAATATAATCGAGGCATCGCCGGTCCAGCAGATAAACCCCTGTGTTGATCGTGAAACTGTACTCCGGCTTCTCCTGGATCCTTTCCACTTTGCCGCCCTTGGTGAAGTGTACCACCCCGTACGCCAGAGTATTATGCTGAACAGCCGAAATGATCGTCAGCCAGGAGTCGCTCGCCGTGTGAAAAGCGAGCACGTCCGCGAAATCCGCCTTTACGAGGATGTCGCAGTTGGAGACGAAGAAAACTTCCGGAGCATCGCCGCCGAGCAGCTTCAGGCTCCCCGCCGTACCGAGAAAAGTCTTCTCCCATACATATTTGATATCGTAGGATCTTTCAATTCCGTCGAAATAGGCGCGTATCATTTCGCCGCGGTAATTCAAGGTGAGATAGTACCGGGAAATGCCGTTGAGCGTGAACTCGCCGATGATGTGCTCGAGTATGGTCTTGTCGCCGATCGGTATCAGAGGCTTGGGAAGAACGGCCGTAAAAGGCGCCATCCTGGTTCCCTTCCCTCCGGCCATCACGACGAGGGGAACATCGATTTTCCTGCGCTGCCGCGGGGCGGGCAGGGTTCCGGAAAAAAAATCCGCCCAGACGATATACCGTACGACGACCATGTCCCTGTCTAAAATAGGTATCAGGTTGAATCGCTTGACCAGGAAAAGATCGCGCGCTTTTTCGGGGCTGTAGGTATCTTCATACAAAAAGCCCGGCTTAGGGTTGAAAACCCCTTCGATCGAATCATCCAAGCCCCTGCCCGCCAGCATGCCCCGGCGGATATCCCCGTCGGTGAGCGTGCCTAAAAGCTTGGAAGCCTCGTCGACGACGAGGAGGATCCCCTCCGCCGAGATATTGAGCTTTTTTAAAGCATCTTTGAGCATCAAACCCTTGCCGATGAAAATCGATTCTTTCATTATTGCCTCAAAACAGAATGCATTCGTCGACGGCGAAATCCTTCGGCGCCGCGCGGCCAATCACATAGTCCCACATTTCCGCCGGCAAGCCGGAACCGCCGGTTCTTTTCGTCGTCAGATTCTCGGCAGAAAACATCGCGTCCTTGGGTATCGGCGCGGCCGCGACGATTGACCGCCGGACAGCCGCCTTGACGGCGGCTTCGCTCGACGCGGGTTTTTTGATTCCGTCCCCCAGAGCCGCCTCGATGTCCCTGATGCCCGCAACCATGGCGCCCAGCTCGGCCGGATCGAGGCTCGCCTTATGGTCGGGTCCGGGAAGAGACTTGTCCAGCGTGAAATGCTTTTCGACGACGCAGGCGCCCAACGCGACGGCAGCGATGGGCACGGTGATCCCTCGGGTGTGATCCGAATAACCGACATCGCGGCCGAACGCGGCGCGCAGCGTCGCCATGGCGCGCAGGTTCACTTCGCCCATCGGGCAGGGATAGTTCGACGTGCAGTGGAGCAGAGTGATTTTCGAAGCGCCAGATCGCTCAAGCTCCAAAATAGCGCGCTCAACCTCCCCCAAAGTCGCCATGCCGGTGGACAATATCACGGGAAGCTTTTTCGCCCCAATGCTCCGCAGGAAAGGAAGATTGGTCACTTCGCCTGACCCTACCTTGATTGTCCCGACACGCAAGCCGTCAACGAGGAAATCAAGGCTCTCCACATCATCGGGCGTGGAGAGGAATTGGATGCCGATCGAGTCGCAATGATCCTTGATCCGTCTGAAAGCGGCGAATTCCAGCTCAAGTTCCTTCACCATCTGGAATTGTGTTTTTACGGCTCCGACGTTGGCCTGTTGATACTCCGCCATGGCGGTATCCTTCGTCAGAAGCCGCTCCGTCTTGAATGTCTGGAACTTGACTACGTCGGCGCCCGCGCTTTTTGCGGTGTCGCATAGTCGCATGGCGGCATCCACACTGCCGTTATGATTGACTCCAGCCTCGGCGATTATCAATACACTCATTGCGTGGTACCTCATCAATACCTGTATTTCAAAGCCATACTCCCGAATCGCTCACGTTTCTCCGGGTACTGTTCCGACCATTCCGCGCATAGTCTCCGGTATTCGTCATCGAGGAAAACGCCTCGCCCTATCGAAAACGAATAGCGGTTGGGCGAAAAGCGCTGTTTGAAGGCTAGCAGACTATTGTGCGGCGATTGGTCCGTCCCGCCGCCGAGATGAAACACCTGTACGCCCTTTTTGCCCAAGGTCACCGCTGCTTCGTAGAGCAATAGATTGTTAGCTCCCTGACGGGCCCACTCGTAGTCCGAGCCCGCAAGGTGATAATGCCCCCAAGGGCCCTCGTGCAAAAATATCGCCGCCGCGACGATTTGGCTTCCGTGGGATATCCCGCCGATAAAAGCTTTGCCCGCTAGGGCTATCGCCAAACGGTCGAAATAGGTGTCCGCAAAATAATAAAACGAATCGGCGTCAAGTCGCCGCATTGTCTGGGCATATAGTTGCTTGAACTCGGCCATGTGCGCAAAGGCCTCATCCACAAAAAATTCCAGGCCGGCATTCCTGGCCTTCTTGATCATGTTTCTGTTTTTTGAATGCACCTGCTCGGTCCAAAGTCTCTCTTCCGATACGGATACATCCATGGCGACGGTTTCCCTGTCGGGGAAAACCGAAAAGGCTCCGCCAGCGAGGTGCGCGTTGTCCAGGACGGGGTGGAATCTGACAAAACCCGCAACGATCCCCTCCCGCCGACAATCCGCGACAAGACTTTGCTCGGCGGAGCGCAGAAAGGCGGGGTCGGTGTCGTTCGTCACAGGTCCGCCGTACCCATAGGGAGTCTCGAAATCAGCAAGCCCTCCTGCCGTCGGTATCTCGCCCACCATGAAGGGGAGGATATATCTGGATCTATCCTTTTCATAGATGAATGCCCGCGCCTTCCGCTCTGCGCAATCGTACAGTTCGCAGTATGCCTCAGAAAAATAAATGTCTTTCTGACATGGAGATACGTCGGAAAGCCTATCTTCCCAATGATCAACGATCATATCGCGCAGCCCTTGCCCCGGACGCGGCGAGCGCCGCAGCTATCCTGGCCATATCCTCGGGACCGTATCGCTGGTCGATGACGAGGCTTAGTTCGTGTTCTGCCATAAAGCCCGCGAATCCTGACCTCTCCTTCCGGGGCCAGTGAACGGGAAGGAAGATACGTTTCGACATCAAATAAGCCCGAACATCGTCGCGGTCGTGCACAACCATCGGTATCGCCAGAGGAGCCGCGTCGGGAAACTCCGCGGCTGCAAAAGCTTTCATGCCGATGTCAGCAAGCGCTTCAACGAGCGCGCGGTAGTTCGATTTTCGAACATCGCGGGCCTTCGCCGCGTCCACGGCAGAATACAGAGACTCAAACAAAGGTCCGGTACACTGTATCTCTTCCTGGGCGTCAAGGCGCGCCTCGCCCAACTCGAACAGCCTCAAGTAGGACTCGTCCCGCAGGGAATTCGCCGACGCGCAGCCTTTGACGAGACCGGCGAGTATTTTGAGCGCCCCAACCCCGCTTTCCGCCTCGGGCGGCGTGAACCGGCCCGATCGCGACCAAGCGAAGGCTCCCTCCGGAACCGGAAGGAACTTTCTGAACCCAGAAAACCAATAGTCCGCGCCGAAGTCTCGCTCCTCAAAGAGCGCCTGCACCTTGTCGACGACGACGACGGCTCCCCTGTCGTGAAGCGCGGCGACATCGCTCGAGAGATCGAGCATGCCGAAATAATCGACGAGAAGGACTAAAAACGCAGGATCGGAGCCGGGAGAGAACGTTTCAAAATCAATATGCAGATCTGCACCGAGTCCGTACCATCTCACGCGATAGCCTTCCAGGCGCGCAGCGTTCGGGACGGATTCACATAGGTACTCCGGAAGCCATACCTCCGAAAAGCCGCGATGGGCGGCATCGCGCAAGATGGCGCGGAAGGCCGAGCGTCCGCTCGCGAACGCGGGGGCGGCGGCAGGAGCCATGCCATCTACGATGTTCATCAGCGATGGAGCTATTCCGAATTCCCCGCCTATCGGGCGATCATTTCGATCCATGGCTCACCCGCCGGTAAACCGGTGTTTCAGGGCCGTCACGATCCGTTCAGCAGACGCGCCGTCTCCGTAATACATGTCAGGCCTGAAAGGCGGAAAGCCTCGCCCGGCAAGCAAACGCACGGTTTCGACGATCGCGCCTCCTTCGGAAGCGCAGCTGGTTACATTTTCGCACAAATGTCGCCCTCTCTGGCGGTCGCCGACGTTCAAGACGGGGATGCCAAGCATCGGCGCCTCCACAATGCCGCTCGAGGAATTCCCCGCGACCAGGGTCGAGCTTTTCATCAAGGAGAGGTACTTTTGCTGGCCAAGGGACTTGAAGACTTTGAAGCGCCCCCCCTCCCGGCCAGCGATTTCCTCAAGATACGCGTTGATCGCGCGACCACCCTCGTCGGCGTTGGCGTAGGTGGCCACGATTTCGGCGTCGGTTTCCGCCAGCAAGGCCTGCACGAGCGAATGTGCCGTCGAAAGGTTTTCCTCAAGGCTTTTTTTCGTTTCCGGGTGATAGGTGAGCAGTATCCAGGCCTCTGATTCTCTTAGCCCGAGGCTGCGGGCGATTTCCGGACGCGAAAGCAGGGGCAACTTCTTGAAATTTCCAGCCCCGGTTCGCCGGCAACAATGATGTCGTCCCTCCGCACTCCCATCGAGAGAAGGCGGCGCGCCGCTTCCTCGGTCCCCGGGAAATGGAGGAAAGATAGCTGTGACACGGCATTCCGTATCTCGTCGTCGATCGCTCCCTCAGTGATGTCGCCTCCAGATACGTGCGCGATGGGTATACGCATGACAAGGGCCGTCGAACAAATGGGCAGGAGTTCGTAGCGGTCACCTAAAACCAACACGAAATCAGGCTTAAGGCGCCCCAAGGCGTCGGCGACTCCCAGGGCGCAGAGCCCCATGGATTTGGCGATCCCTACGGCGGAATCCGACGCCAGCAGAATTTCCACTTTGGCATCTATTCGAAAACCATCGTTTTCAATCTCCCGGAAGGTCAAGCCGTACTCAGGGGAGAGGTGGGCTCCAGTGGCGAGCGTCAGCAGTTCGAACTCGGGATCGTCGCGGATAGCCGTCATGATCCACCGCAACAGACCGTATTCCGAGCGGCTCGCGGTGATGACGCAGCCCTTTATCTTCATCGGATCCTCACGCTGCTCGGAATATTCACGATACGGTCCTCGAGCCACTCCGCGTTCGGCAATGACGAACGGGCGCACTTCTCGTAGGGAGGCAGCCTGTGCATCAGCACCCACGCGGGCCGGGTCTGGACGCAGTGGTCGTTGGAGTACTCGAGAAAAGCCTCCCGCTCCGCCCGGTTCTCGCACAGCATCGCGTTGAGCCAATAGTTCGAACGAGCGCCCGCCGGTTCGACGAAGAACGGCATCCCGATGGAATCAAAGAAAGCTTTGTACAGCGCCGCCGTTTCTCGCTTAGTATCGATGATCCGGTCGAAGTATTCCATCTGCGCGCAGCCGAGGGCGGCGTTCACATTCGGAAGGCGGAGGTTGTAGCCGACTTCGGTGTGGAAGAACTCCCAGCGGTGCTTTCGCTTGGCGGTCGTGCTGATGTATCTGACCTTTTCGGCCAGGGCCTTGTCGTCCGTGATGACCATGCCGCCGCCGCCTGTGGTTACGGGTTTGTTCCCGTTGAACGAGAGGATTCCCGCCCGGCCGAAGAGTCCGGTATGCCTGCCCTTGTAGGTGCTTCCGAGGGATTCGGCCGAGTCTTCGATAAGCTGGATGCCATAATCAACACAGATTGCGGAAATGTCGTCGACTCTGGCCGGATGCCCGAAGGTGTGCATCGGCATTACAGCGGCAATGCGGCGGCCGTTTTTCCGATCGTAAAGCCCCTCCGAACGTCGCTCCCCATTTTCTTCGAGATAGGAGCGAAGGCTCGCCGGACTCATGCCGAGGGTATCGAGATCGACGTCCACAAAGGCGGGCTCCGCGCCCGCATGCTTGATGCCGGCGGCGGTCGCCGCGAATGTCAGGGCCTGAGTGATAACCTCTTCCCCAGGCTTTATCCCCGCGGCGATAAGAGTTATTTGAAGCGCGGAAGTCCCGTTGACCATGGCGATCGCTTCACCAGCTCCTGTTGCCCGCTTTATGTGCTCCTCAAATTCCGCGACAAATCTTCCGACATAGGAGACGTAGGTACTGTCGATACACTCGTTCAGGTATTTCTTCTCATTGCCCAAAAACCGCGGCGCATGAAGAGGAACGGGATTCTCGTTGGGATAAAGGGAACGGATGAAAGCAAGAATAGCGTCGAACTTCTTGGTGTCCATAGTGCATCCTTAAACTATTACAGTCGAGACGGGCCAACCGATCACGACCCAGTTATGGACGTGGTCCCGGGATAAAACACATGTTCAAACTTTGAACATTCTATTGATAATCTCGAAAGGGCGCAAGGACACACGTAGCGGTGGGCCGGCCCTTTCATCCTCGAACGGGCTTTTTTGAACTCAATGCCCTGAATCGTGCCACCGAGTCCGGATCGGCTTTTATTTTTCCAATCGCCTCGACGAGGACGACGAGGAAGACAGCGAGGAAAAAGCCCCCCATTATCGCCCAGATGAGAAGTATGCCGCGTGAAGGCCCGGACTTATCCTTGGGCACCTCGGCTTCCTCCAGTACCTTGAGTACTGGTTCCCGCACCGCCAGATTAAGCTTGGCCAACTCATTCTGCTGCGTGAGGATCTTGAGAAGTTCCGTTTGAGACTGCAAGTTGCGCTGAAGGTTGGCGCGCTCCGAGGCGTCGGTAGAGTTTTTATTGATTCTGGCTTTCAGATCCGCCACCGAACTATCTAGATAAAGAAGCCTCTTCTCCAGAATAGTATGTGCTTCGAGAAGCTTGCTGTCTTGTATCGTGACAAGGCGTTCTTCGAGTATGCGGATTATTTCGTCGACGACATTCTTGGCGAACTCCGGATTGAAATCGGTGAAAGACACGTTCAGCAGATTTGTATTGGGATCAAATTCCACCTCTAGATGCTTCTTTATGCTATTGCGGGTATTTGAAACCGAAAGTCTCTCTCTCCTGTTTTTCGTTCTGCCTGAAAACCCAAATTTGGCCTCAAGAAGATCGAGCGTGCTGTTGCTTTTCGCAAGTACCTGCGCAAGATTACCATTATTATTAGCGGTATTGATCTGGGAATTATTTATCGCAAGTAGGCCTGAAACGCCACCCGCTGCGGTTTCTGTCACTTTCCCGCCCGCCAGTTCCTCAAAACCCCTGATCCCCGGAACAGACAGCGCCGCCGAAGTCATGCTCGAGCTATCGTTTCCGGACCGGACAAGCAGTGTTGCTTTGACAGTATAAACATTGGGCAGATAGCTTTGATCGGCAGGAAGAACAATTGATCCACCCAAGTAGATGATGGCTCCAAGCACTACGATAAGCTCCACCCCAATTAACATGGCCTTATGCTTCCATAGCACTGCTGCAATATCTATATAGGTCAACGTATTAGTGCCGTCGCGCTTGGGCAAACGATTGCTCCTCGGATCCTCTTTAGCCAGGTTTTCAGATTGGTTTGACATAATTCCTCACATGATAGAACGTTTTAACAGTATGAATCGACAAATCTTTTGGCACAACACTCCCATCAGATTCAAGCACTAATGTGTTTCCAGGATCTTGCCCTGGTAGGAGAATTCCGGAATCGTCTTTTTTAAAAATTCCACCAACTGCTCCGGTTCCATCGAATGGATATCCTGCATCAGAACATTGAAATCGGCCTTATCGAGCGTTCCGTTCACTTTGGCCTTAAACACCTTCGCGTTGCCGGTGGGGATCGTTCGATCACGGTCGCTAAGCTTCTCTTCGTAGAGCTTTTCGCCAGGGCGCAGGCCCGTGATCACAACGTCGCTGCGGCCGTCGCCATAATACTTCAGCAGGCGCTTGGCGAAGTCGTAAATATTCACCTGTTCGCCCATGTCGAGAACCATCACCTCGCCGCCTTTGGCCATCGATCCCGCCAGAAAAACCAGGCTCACCGCTTCGGAAATCGTCATGAAGTAGCGAATGACCCTTTTGTCAGTCACCGTGATGGGAAGCCCCTCGTTTATCTGTTCTATGAAGAGAGGCAGGACGGAGCCTCGGCTGCCCAGGACGTTGCCGAAACGCACGCACACGATCTCGGTTTCGGCTGTGGTGAGCATGCTCGCCACCTGTTCGGCCACGCGCTTGGTCGCTCCCATGACATTAGTCGGATTTACGGCTTTGTCGGTGGATATGAGGATGCAACGTTTCGCGCGATGATGAACCGCCGCTGAAAATACATTGTACGTACCGGCGACATTGGTGCGAATCGCCTCCTCGGGATAATACTCCATCATGGGGACATGCTTGTAGGCTGCCGCATGGAAGATCAGCTCCGGTTCGTACGTTGCGAAGACGCGTTCTACCTTTTTTCTGTCCTTCACATCGCAGATTATAGGCACTATGCCGTCGGAAAATTCCCTCTGATAATTGTGCAGACGCAGGGAGAGATTGTGGAGCTCGGTCTCGTCGATATCCAGGAGCAAGAGCTGGCTCGGGTGATAGGAAAGCAGCTGCTTGCATATCTCATTGCCGATCGAGCCTCCTGCTCCGGTCACCAGGACCTTCTTCCCAAGGACCATCTCCTCGATTGGGGCGCGGTCGATCGAAATAGGGTTCCTGCCCAACAGATCATTATAGTTGATCGAGCGGAGATCGATGAGGCTCTTATGCCCCTGCTCTATTTCGAAGAGCGAGGGAACGATCTGGACTTGCACTCCATATTTTTCCGTCGTATCCAGCGCTTTCTGCATACGGCCGCTTGAAAGGTTCCCGATCCCGATGATGAGCTCTTGGGCCTGCGTTGTGTTGAGAATGTTATCCAGATCATCCACGGTTCCCATCACCGGCAATCCCTGGATCATCGATTCCTGTTTCGACGGGTCGTCATCCACGAAGCCTACGATGGAATAGGGCA
>Ga0172375_10005022_pt1 | contig 19313 bp, 13 predicted proteins | sample LakKiv1m_FD_114537 | JGI IMG/M metagenome (GOLD analysis project Ga0172375, IMG submission 114537) | Freshwater microbial communities from Kabuno Bay, South-Kivu, Congo - kab_092012_11.1m | ecosystem: Environmental > Aquatic > Freshwater > Lake | place: Democratic Republic of the Congo...
CGACGGAAGTCGGAATCCAGTTCAGTCAATCCCGTGTACCGCCGGATTCCTGGACCCCGACTTTCGTCGGGGCGACGGATCTGATCCATGACCTTATTCTTAAGTCACAAGCATTGCCCCGGAACCCTTCCCCAAAAACTCTTAATATGTCGGCGGCTTCCGCTGGTCGTCCCCCGTCAAAATCAGCCGACAAGACGGCTTCAATTCTCGTGGTGGGCCACGCGTCCGTGAATCGAGTACTGATGAGGCTCTGGTTGGGGCTGGAGCCCGAAACAGCCATCGGTATCGTGTCCCCTCACGATACGGTCTACATTATTGAAGAAGATGGAAACGTCAGGTACAGAGCGGCTGACGGGACGGCAGGCCGTGGCTTCATTCTGGATTCACGGTGACCCGAAGGTGAAAACAAGCGGGGCGGCTGCGACGCTCCCATTGATGGGCACGCTTTGGCGCGTGCGTTCGCGGACGAGGCTCGAAGACCGCGCCTTGACGATGATGTTCCAGCCCAGGCGATTGTAGGGAAAGACCCCACCCAGGGCCGCGTCTATCCAGCTAAGGGAATCAAACCTCAAATATTTCCTTGTGGAGCCCGGCAGATTGGGAAACTTATACGGGATCAGGTAGACCGATCGCCATCCTTCTATTTCGAACCCGCCCTTTCGGAGCTTCGTCTGCAGGCTCATTGGGGTGTAGAACCTCAAGTGGGTCTCGTCCCATCCGAACCAGTTCTTGTCTTTGCGTATGACGCGATGGAAGGTCCCCTGGATCAAAAAGTTGAGCGACAGGGAATTTTGGGTGCTCACGATTAAGCTGCCCCCGGGGGCCAGTGCCCTTGCCGCTGCGTTGAGGAGGCCCTGGTCGTCCGGGACGTGCTCTATGACGTCCTTCATGAGTATCACGTCGAAGCGCGGACGGGAGCCCATCTCGGGAAATTTGTCATTGTTGACGAAGTTGCAGATCCTCTCCAAGCCCTCGGTCCGAGCAAAATATCGGGCCGTGTCGAGCGCTGTTTCCACAGCATCAACCCCCACAACCTCCAACGCTCCGTCTCTGGCCGCATGGACCACGAACATGCCGGCGCCGCATCCATAGTCCAGAAAGCGCAGGCCGCGCAGATCGCCCAGCAGTTCCCGGATGAAGGCATTCTTGACGCGGCTGTACGCCTTGCCTTGCTGATCCATGTAGGCCGCCAGAGCCTTCTCGGCGTCTCCGGATCGGAGCCAGTGATCTTCCGGATACTCTTTCCGTTCGGTGGTCATGACGGCGTAACCATTTGCCTTGGCATCGCCGGCCGCGGGAAGGTAGCCCTGTCTTGTCATCCGCAACCGTGCATTTCTGCGCCTGTACGCTAATTTATCATCAACAATAACCGATGCAAAGCAATATTACCCGGTAATTCGTACCAGTGAATACCCTCACCCTGGTCCAGCCTGAGAGTCTCTTGAAATGGGGTTCGAGGGAAACTTCCGTGCAACCCAAGTTGAGCGATTCGCCTCAGCGTGTCGTTGCGAGGAGCAAAGCGACGAAGCAATCTCCAATCTGTGAGCGGTCAACCCGATGAGATTGCTTCGCTGCGCTCGCAACGACAGGTCTGCCGGGTGCCTGCGTGTTACAAGGACAGCAGATCGCTCAGGGCAGGCTGCAAGAATGTCTTCCTGGGCATTCCCATATCACTCTTGCACTACAATCACGTCCAGACGCTCGGGTCCGTGGACGCCGACGGTGAGGGTCAGTTCGATATCTGCCGTCCGGCTGGGGCCTGAGATTAGGGTAATGTTGGTGGGCAGGTCTGCGCCCAACGTAGCGAAGAAATCCTCGAAAGTGGCGAATATCCTGCTCTCGGGCAGTATGGCACAGTGCCTGGACGGCAGGAGGCCCGCTTGCAGAGGTTTGCCTCCCTGGCTGGAACAGACTATGGTGCCGGTCTCGGCAATTGCCCCGAACACCTCTTCCACGGTTATGGAAGCGGCCGAGTAGTCCTCCGTGAGGCTCTCGGCGGGCAGTGTCAGCCCCTTCTCGAGCGCGGTAGACGCCGGGCAATAGATTGCATCCTCGGGAGACAACAGTGTCGCGACAGCCTGCCCAAGTTCTCCCTCGCCGTTTACCAGAGTGACGCCGGCGGCCATGTTGATCGCACGCCTCATGAAGGTTTCTACCAGGTCGCTCACTGTCCGGACATCCTCCGTTTGAACGTGCTCTTTACCGGTTTGGGCAGCCGAGGCAAGGTCATATTTCCCGGCACTCGCTCCAGGAGCGGCCATAAGAATCGGGACAAGGTTTGGCCGAGGCCGAAGAGCTTCGGCGACCTCACCGCCATCCCGTAGCCTGCCATGAACGTGCGCTCCGCGGACTGGGTGAAACCCGCCTCAACTCGGCGCTCCCGAAGAAGATTCATGAGTTTCACCAGCGGGACCCTCACGGGACAAACTTCGGCGCACGCTCCGCACAGGGTCGAAGCGTCCAACACCGGGTGAGCATTCTCCATTCCGTCAAGCAGCACGGTCAGCACTATTCCCATAGGGCCGGGATATGTAGAACCGTACGCGTGCCCTCCAATCACCCTGTACACAGGACACACGTTCATGCACGCGCTGCAGCGGATGCATTTCAGGATCTCGCGGCACTCCCCGCGGAGGATTTCCGTCCTGCCGTTGTCTACCAGCACGATGTGGAGTTCCCTGGCACCCGTTGCCTCGCCGGGTTTTCTGGTGCCGGTTATTATGGAGAGATAGCTGGATAGCGGTTGACCTGTTGCCGAGCGGGGGAGAAGCCTCACGAAGGAGGCAAAATCCGCCAGCGTGGGGATAATCTTCTCGATGGTTAAGACCGCTATGTGCAGCGGTGGGACCGTGGTTACCATCCGGCCGTTGCCCTCATTGGTGAAGAGGGCCAGGCTACCTGTGCCCGCGATGGCAAAATTGGCCCCCGAGATTCCCGCATCGGCAGTTAGAAACTCGTTCCTGAGAACTCTGCGAGCAATTCCCGTGAGCACCTTTGGGTCATCCGAGTATTCCACACCCAGCTTTTCTTGAAACAGCCGGCCCACCTGCCGGCGATTCTTGTGTATAGCAGGCGCCAAGATGTGGGATGGTGCCTCACCGGCAATCTGAACAATATATTCGCCGAGGTCCGTCTCCACCACTTCCATGCCCCGAACTTCAAGGTGTTGATTGAGGTGGATTTCTTCGGTCACCATGGACTTTGCCTTTACGATCTTCCTGGCGCCACGGTCTTTGAGCAGGTGGTAGACTATGTCTCTGGCGGCCTCCGCGTCACGGGCCCGATGCACTACCGCGCCGACTCGGGTCGCATTCCTCGAGAACTCGTCCAGATAATCGGGCAGAGAGTTCAAGACATTGAGGCGAATCTCCGACGCGCGGTCACGCCATTCGTCCATGGGAAAGGAGGCCATTCCCGCGGATCGCAACTGCGTGAAAGTATCCGTTGCAGTCCGCATGGCCGATCGAAGACTAGAGTCTCGAACCGCCTCGGCGGCGTTTTCTCTGAATGCAAGACTTGATTTGATTCCGATCATAGCTCCTCCGCCAGCACCTGAGCTATGTGTTTCGCCTGGACCGCCGCGCCGCGGCGCCTCAGCGCGTCGCTAATGTTCATCAGGCAACCGTGATCACAGCCCGTGACGACCTCCGCTCCGGTTTCCACTATTGAGGCGGCCTTCTCGTCGGCCATAGCCATAGAGACCTCGGGCAACTTGGCCATGAACATCCCGCCGAATCCGCAGCACCGATCTTCAGACGGCAAAGGAACGAACTCGACACCCTGGAGCGATTGCAGTAGAGAGAGGGGCTCTTCTTTCACCCCCAGTTCGCGGCGTAGCTGGCACGAGGAATGGTAGGTGATCTTGCCTCGGCCCTTCAAACCAGCCTTGTGAGCCTCCAGTTTGTTCACGAGGAACTGCGTCAGTTCGAATGTTCGAGCAGCCACGGCCTGTGCTTTCGCAGCCATGCGCGTATCATCGCGGAACAGTTCCGGGTAGTGGTTCCTGATCATTGATGCGCAGGACCCGGACGGCACCACGATGGCGTCGGAGCCGTCAAAAACCTCGATGAACCGTGTGGCGGCCAGTTTCACCTCTCTGGCGTATCCCGCGCTGTTGGGCGGTTTGCCGCAGCACGTCTGACCCCGGGGATAGGCTGTCTCCACACCGAAGTGCTTCAGGAGTCGGACGCAGGCTTCACCAGTCTCAGGGAAAAAGGTGTCTACAAGACATGTAGCGAATAATTGGACTCTCATAATTCCAGCTTGGTCATGATTATTCGAGCCAAGGCCCTTGACGATTTCTGCCTTGGATATGTCGAGCGTCTCTCGGCGTAATGGGGTTAAATGGGCGGAATTCTACCGCCGTCAGTGGGAGCAGTCCACAGGATCTCGGAAGCTTAGCCATAGCGATCGCTAAAAATTCTCACCGATTTCGATGTCCGAAAAGGGGTAGCGATGTCGGCCTAAGTTTTGGTGGGGCGGGCATCTGAAACTGTTTCACAACTCGGGTAACGCTGAGTTCGTTCCCCGATTCGGCAGGAAACTGCATCGGGGAACCCTCACCCCAACCCTCTCCCAACGGGAGAGCGAGCTGCTGGAGCCGACCTCGCCCAACCCTCTCACTCGGAAAGAGGGTTGGGTGAGGGAAGTTCGCGGCAAGATGCCGCCTGCGGGTCGAATTCTGCGACAGTTTCATCTTGCCTGCCCCGGAATGGCGGGCAAGATGCCCGCCCCACCAGAGCATCGCCATTTGCGGACACTATTCTTGGCAATCACAATACGAGGCCGAGCTCTTGTCCTCAGTGACAAGAGACCTCATTCCTCGGATTGCTTCTTATTCTTTTCCTGTTCGATGCGATCCCACGTTCTGGACTTGAGAGGCCCCATAGCCAAGCGATGATACTGCCAGGCGAGATGGCAATGGAGAATCGTCTCCTCCATCCAGTCGCGCATATCGCACATGAGACCCCATCGCTGTTCCTGTTCTTCTTTTTCGGCCTCTTTCTTGACTTCTGCGTCCATCTTCATCAAGAGTTCGAAGATCTTGGTGAAGCATTTATGAACATGTAGCTCGAATTCCTCGGCGCCGGTGAATCTCACTTGGGACTGTTCCTTTCCAACAAGTCGAGAGAAGCATTCATCGAGACCGCCGTACCCAAGTCCGCCTTTCGAAGCCAACCATCTTATACTCGTTTGTTTTCAAACAGGCAACGCTTTCTCCCTCACCGCATTCCTTGGACTCTGGGAGAAGATCGCCGTCAGGGTGCCGGTTTGATGGCAATTCACATGGAAACTCCCATGTCCTGTCGGTCACAACGAACAACGAGAATGCCGTCACCCACTTACCAGAGCTCTCTTTGTGCACTCGCCGCATCCTTCAAGAGAGCGGCGACCAGCGGAACCCGCTGATATGTTAGGAGGTTTTGGGAAGGGGTCCCGGGGAGGGACTTTTTGCAAAAAGTCCCTCCCCGGCGCATTCACATAAAAGCCACTCGGACTTCTACGTTTCGTCAGGGCCCCTCGAACCACGGGAGTCTGCATTCGTCCGGCGCAAGGGCAGGGATGAGTTCTCTCAAGAGACAAAAGCCAGCCCCGGGGAACTATGACCTCCGGGACCGGCCGCATTTCATAAGAGGCTTTCCCGCTGTGACGGTGAATCAGTGTCCGTCATTCCACGACATGCCATTTCCCGTCGGGAATGTCCAGATCTTTTAGACGCTGCCGTGCGGGATCGTTCAGGAAAAACTCGTCGGGAGCTTCCGGCCCTATCAGGACTAGCGGGCCGTGGAACTTCTTCGCGAATTCCTCGATAGTGGTGGTGCCGCCGAAGTCGGCGCCTTTGCCCTGGTAACCGATTACCAGAACCTCGTAATCACCTTTCTTAAAACACTTCCGGAGTTCCCACTCATGGGCGCCTTCGCACAGGCGGAATCCCACTTCTACGTAATCGCCCAGCTTCTCGTCGTATGTGTTGCGGAGTTCCTTGTCTTTCTCAGCAATCAGTTCCGGCGTGACGACGGCAGTCTTTGTGTGCTCAGCGTCAACGAAGACCACGTCACGGCGCAGCGTATACGGTGACTCCAGGAAATGGAAGATGTTAAGTTTGGTCTTGTGTTTCCTGGCCAGAGACAGCGCGTAATCAAAGGCCCAGTCTCCTTGACGGGAGAAGATGGCACATAATCCTATTCCTTGCATAGTTCCCTCCTGAGTTGATAACCTTGACTTCTTCAAGCCGACATATCAAACCGCGGCTTTCTGGGCATCCGGCCCTTGGGCCGCCCTTAAAGGAAGCTCGATGACGAAACGGGTCCCGTGACCAGGCTCGGATTCTACTTTTATCGTGCCGCCGTGTTCTTCTACCACTTTCCTTGTGATCACGAGGCCTAGTCCGGTCCCTTTGGAACCTTTTGTAGAATAAAACTTATTGAACAGCTTTTCCTTTACCTCGGCCGGTATCCCGTCGGCATCGTCAGCGATGGTAATTACCAGCCTTTTTCCTTGAATCCGGGCCCTGGCTGTGATTGTCCGGCCTTCGCCCTTCTTTGATTCACGGCAGGCTTCGACAGCATTCGATATCAGGTTGGATAGCGCGCTGTGTATTCCCGCAGGGTCGAGCAAGCAGGCAGGCATCCGCGGTTCGAAGTCCCTTACAAATCTTATGCCGTCATCTCCGGCTTTGGTTTCGAATAGGCTGCAGACATCCTCGAGTAACCGGCCGGGATCACACTCCAGGTATTCAGGCTGCCGTTCCTTGGAGGCATAAAGTATGCCCTTGACCAGATTTGAGATCTTTTCCACATTGCCCTTGACCATGGTCCAGCCTATTCGGACCCGGTCCTCCCTGTCCCTTTTCAGGCCGGAATCCACCACATAGAGCCCGCCCTGCAGACCGCTGAGAATATTCTTTATGTTGTGGGACATACCCGCTATGGTCTCGCCCAGGACCACTAGTTCACCCTGCAGGCGTTTGCTTTCGGTTATGTTGGTACTCATTTCCATGACCGCGACTATTTCTCCCCTGTCATTGGTGATTGGAGCCGTGCTCACCAGGATGTAGGTCGGTTGACCGTCTCGCTCCCAAGTCTCCTCTGACCGGTGGGTCGTCGGGTCCATAAAAGTCTTTTCTACAGGGCAGTTGTCGCACTTCGAGTCCCGGTTCTTGTAAACCCGGTAACACTTCTTCCCGATGTTCTCTCCGAAGTCCTGCTCGAAAAGTTTGTTCGCCTGAATGATGTTGAAATCATGATCAACAACCGTCAGGTAGCAGGGCACGTTTTCGAAAAGGTGCTTAAACTGCTGCTGCTTCCTTTCCAGTTCTATTTGCAGTCTCTTTAGTCGGGTTACGTCCACCGACATTTCCAGCACTTCCGAGACCTCACCGTTCTCGTCGAAAATCGGGGAGGTCTTAACTATCACGTAGGCCTTGTCGCCGCCTAAATTCCATACCTCTTCGGACTGATGGGACACACCGTCGGCGAAAGTCTTTTCCACCGGGCAGTTGCTGCAACGCGACGGCAGTCCCTTGTACCCGGTAAAGCAGTTTCGGCCGACCAGATCCCCGAACTGTACCGTAAAAGCCCTGTTGGCCCTCACGATGCGATAGCCGCTGTTGATGACCGTCAGATAGCACGGGACGTCATCAAACAGCGCTTTGTACATCCTACGGCTGGATTCCAGCTGCCGGGTGCGTTCATTTACCTGCCGGCTCATGAGGTCGAACGCGCGAAAGAGTCCGGCCATTTCGTCCGATCCGTTGCTCGCGCCGTTGGGGCTGTATTCACCCCTGGCCATTTTTGCGGCGCTGTCCCTGAGTTTTCGTATTCCGGGTTGCACCAGGAAAACCACGGCCAATCCGCTGATGGAAGATATGACCAAAAAGAGCACTACAGCGAAAACCACAGTTCGCCTGGTATTGCCTGCGACCTCTGCCTTCACGTCGCCCAGTGAAAGTTTTACTTCCAGCGCGCCAAGGATCTTCTCCGCGGAAGGAGGAGCGTGACATCCGGCGACCGAGCACCCATGAGTATTGAGCAACGGGTTCACAACATCTAAAGTAGTGCCGTCCGAAGTCATCCTGTGCCGCACCGAGGGATTGACAGACAGGTCCTCCAGAAGGGGGTTCGGGTTCAACCCGGCGTACTTCTTCGCGCTCTCCTCCTTGCTGGTATAGTGCAGGACTCCCTTAGCGTCGTAGACGTTGATCTCTTTGAATCCCTCCTGGCGACCGACCGTCTTTACGATTTGCCTGATGACCTCGCGGTCCTTGGTCATCATACCGTTCCAGATGGCAGCCTTGATGACGTCCGAATCCTTCAGCGCGCCCTGGATCATCTTTGCTATGAGGTTTTCTTCCTGAACGGAGATACTGTGATAGGAAAAGGCCAGTATTGCCAGGAACATAATAAGGCTGGCGTAGAAGCTGAGCTTAAAACTCAGGCTACTGAAAAACTTCCTGAGCAGGTGGACAGCTCTCTTAAACATCACCGGATTATTTGCACAACGGCTTGAGAGGACGCGACATCACATCCCAAGCCGATGTGCGTGCTCGGTTGCATCACCCGATCGCCTTCTTGATGGCCGCAAGAAGAACATCCGGGTCCACCGGTTTTTCTATGTACGCCTCGGGTGGTCTAATGGCCCTTTCCTGTATCCACTTCTTGAAATCCATGCTGGGCACGTCGTCCTTGCCAAAACCCGTGACCATGACAACGGGAATATTGGCTATCTCGCTGTCCTTTCTCATCTCCCTGAACATCTTGATTCCCGTCTTGTTGGGCATCAACAGGTCCAGGCTCACAAGGTCGGGTTTATCGCTCTTGACTTTGCTCAGTCCCTCTTCGCCGTCGCTCGCGGTTAAGATCTCGTATCCGTTATCCTCCAGTAGAGTGGCAAGATAGGTCACCATGTCCGGCTCGTCATCTATGATCAGAATCCTCTTGGCCATTTGATCCCTCCTTGGTTTGGTATACCTGCTCTTGGAGTGTACAATTTCCACCCCTCTTTATCCAGGATTTTTCGAAGCAACCCCGGAAAATCAGGCCAAGAAACCCCGCCTCAAAGGGCGTCCTCAAGACGAGGAACCGGATGACAGCATCAGGAGAAGCTACACTTTAGTGGTGCTTGCTCCTCTCAATACCATTGGCATTTAATAGGTCGGGCGGGGCCTCCGTTTGAAGCGGAGGACCGCGTGCCGTCCAGAGTCACTTGTACGAAAGCAAAATGGTATGGCAGGTCCATTTTGCCTGAGGAACCACTTATCTTGCGGCCCGGTCTGCCCAGGTCGCTCGACCCGGCGCAATCACTCCAGTATCAGCGCTGGCGCCAGGAGTTCAGCGAGATTCATCACTTTTGCCTTAATGTGGTAATGCTCGATGATCTCTTTGAGTTGGTCCGTGCAGTTGTGGCACGACTGGAGCACCACATTGGCTCCGGTAGCACGGATCTCGTCCGCCTTGATCTTGCCCGCGGCTATTCTGCGCGGTGTAAACTCCGGCATGGCCAACGCGCCGCCTCCTCCGCCACAGCAGAAGCTTTCATCACGATTGTGCTCCATCTCGGCGAAATCGTCAGCGGCGGCGCGTATGATTATTCGAGGCTCTTCCGTGATCCCGCCTGAACGGGCTATGTTGCAGGAGTCATGGTAGGTGAAGCGTTTGCCGGCCCACACCGATTTGTCACACTTGATTCTGCCCTCCTGGACCAACCTGGCCATGAGCTCCATCATGCTGGTGATCTTGAAGTCCACCCCGCCAAGCCAATTTGGCAATTCCCAGCGCAACGCTCGGTAGCCGTGGCCGCACTCGCCCGCAAGCAGATACTCGCATCCCAGGCGCTTCACATCCTCGGCCTGCCACATTGAAAACTTCTTCGCATCAGGGTCGTTGCCGTTGAACAGGGCATAGTTGGTGAGATCCCAATACCTGGAGGATATCGTGAAATCCACTCCCGCCGCGTTCAAGACCTTGGCCGAGGCCTGAATGGTAAGAGGATAATACTTTGGCTCACGAGGATTAAGAGTCAGAAAGTACTTGGCGCCCTTCTTATCCACGGGGATCTTGAAGTTCTCGCAGCCGTCCTCGCTCTGGAGTTCCTCTTCGATCCATTCGATGGTCTCGACGAACTCTTCTTGCTCGACGGCCATGTTGTTCCCGTAGTTGTAGTGAGTGTCAACAGTGTCCTGAAGGTGCTGGGGGAGTCTGCCGACAGCCTGCATGATGCTGCGGGCAGCGCGTACCATCATGCCGTAGTCAACACCCATGGGGCAGTTGAAGGTGCAGCGGCGACACATGGTACAGCCGCCCCACAACTTGTCGTACATTTCTTCGGCAAGTTCGCGGGTCAGCGGCTTTGCCCCGACGAAGGACGGGAATACCTGAGCGATCCAGTCAAAGCGATACTTGTACCATTTTCTGAAACGATCCGCCTTGTACGCGGGCACCAGAGTCTTGTCCTCGGGAATGGACACGCTGTAGTGGCACGCGTCGCTGCACATTCCGCAATGAATACAACCGGCCAGCGACGTGGCGACAATCCTGTTAAGTCTTGAGGGAAGAAGCTCCTCCATCTTCGCAAGCATGTCCGGAGTAAATTCCGTCTTGACCGGCCACTTGCGGTCCTCCTGGGTCCCGAGTTTTTCGAATTGGCGCTTTTCCTGCTCTTGCGTTTCTTTCTCTTGTGCCGAATCGGCCATTGTGGTTCCTCCGAATATTATTGTTTAAGCAACTTTGGTTACTTGGCGTTCTTGTTCAAGACCCCTCGGCCGCCGAAAACCATGCCGAAATTCACCCGGCCGAACGGATACAGGACGTAATGGGAAATCTTGCTGAACGGGACGTAGAGAAGGAAGAACGTGGTCATGAGGAAGAATACCCACATCCACCCGGTATCGGGGCTTCCCGACATCCACAGGTACATGGTTATGAAACCGACACCGAAGAACGTGGTCATCAGGATGATGGCAAAATAGTCATCAGGGGTGCTGATGATCTTAATCTCAGGGACGGTGAATCTGCGGTAAATCCTGCGAAGGCCTATAAGGAACGCCAGCCCCATGAAAACCATGATCACGGAGGTTACCGCGGGAGTCATAAGATGGGGGATTAGCGGGATGAAAAAGGTTGACCCTATGGTAAGAGCCACGGCAATGTGGAAAATCAGGAATTCCGCGTAAAAATACATGCTATTTCTGGTGCTCTCCATACTCCAGGGACGGAGAACGTTGAACAGCGACTGAATCGCTCCGGCGGTACGGTCGCCTTTGAGTTCGGCCTTTTCCGGCGGGAAAGGCTTCTTGAGGAGCGTTCTGATCTTGATGATGTACAGCAGGGCCATAATGCTCAAACAGATGTACTGGACCGGCTCCTCCAGTATGTACAGAGCGTGACTCACAGTGTTTTCCATCTCTTCCTCTCTCTCCCTTCGATAATCATTTATTCTCGGCCCCGGGCGGGGTCTTGACAGATTTTAGGAGCGATTTCGGTCAAATCCCCATCGCTCTCAGCATCGTCTGACACTGAACCAGTCTCCAATCGGTCGGTTGAATCCTTCACATGCTGAAGATATTTTCCTCTAGTGAACAAGTCAAGAACTATTTCTTGACCACCCGAATATCGCAATAAACTTGTCTGATATCTCGGCGGTCAGCGCCGTTTTAGGCACGTCACAAATACCGGAGATGCCGATTCGAACATCCGGATGCGCCGTCTCGCCAACGTACGCCCCGAACAAAAGGAGCGGGCCGGATGTCCTCCTATCCTGATGAGGACTCTATCCGGCCCGCTCCATTAAGCCTATTTTTGAAATCTGTATCAATAATGACAGGAAGCGGAGCTCGTGTCAACCAATTTCCGAATTCCCGGCTTTTGCCCTGTCCCAAAGCAGAAGTTCCGATTGACAGCGCTCGCGCAATATGTAACAAAGGCCTTACCGGATCGAACAAATCAAGGGCTGCGAACCAAATGAACCTCTCATTCAGGTCTGTGGTTCTTCTTGTCCTTCCATTGCTGGCAGCTTGTTCGGGCACTCCGGGCCTTGTGAAAAAGGATCCCGGGACGGCCCCCCGCGAGCCTGCGGTCTTTGCGCGCGACCTGGACGACGCAGCTCAGCCAGCTAGACAAGTTAAGAATTCACTCGCCAAATTCTGCTCCCTGTCCTGTGGCTCGCCTGACGACTCGTCGCCGGTTTCTAAAGGAAATGGCAGGCTTGAGGGTATCCGGAACACTGCAAGCAAGGGCCGCTCGTTCAGTGGTGTTACGCAGGGGCCGGAGAAGCGGTCCGAGGTTCCCCATCTCAAATTCCCGGTGGCCTCCGGATGCCTTTCCTCGCCTTTCGGGTATCGCCACGGCGTATTCCACGGCGGACTGGACATCACAGCAGCCAAAGGCGCCCCAATAGTCGCCTGCGAAGCGGGGGAAGTCCTACATGCGGGAAGCCGCAAGGGTTATCGGCGTTACGGCAAGTCGGTGATCGTGGACCACGGCAAGGGCGTGTTCACGCATTACGCGCACGCGAGCAGGATCCTTGTCCGGCCTGGCCAGAAGGTCAGGAAAGGACAGACTATCGCGCTGGTCGGAAGCACGGGGCGTGCCACCTGCCCCCATCTGCACCTTGAGGTGCAGGTTGAAAACCGCCTTTACAATCCGATGGACTACTTCACCCATCAGGAACTCAGCCGGGTCGAGATCGCAAGGAACTTCTCCAACAAACCTTCCGGGCCTGTCATTGCTCGCCGAAGGCTTTCGGTACCCATTTCCCTTGGCCGCTAACGGCTCCGGCGATTACGCGTCCCCTGCCTGCAAATCATCAACCAATTCGCTAAAAAGTCAGCCGCGGCTCCCCACCTTGCGGATCACCTTGGGCCGCACAGGCTGCTCCGTAACCTCGAACCATTGAGGCAGCATCACCCTTCGAGTCACACACTTGGGAACAAAGACGGTTTCCGTGACCGGGGTCCGCACCATCCTGGGTACTATCACTTCTTTTGTGGTGTTGTAGCAGGAGGGCCTGGGGGAACATTGCACGCAGGGGCCTGAGCCCTCGGGGCATCCCACGGGGGTGTGGGTGATCATGACAGGCTCCCTGCGGACGGAAGCCACCGGCACCGGATACGTGTTGACCACTTTCCTTGGTACCATAATGGTTTCTTTGACCACGCAGGGGACCATCTTCTGGTAGTAGGTTGTGCAGGATCCCGGTTCGGGTTTGATGAAAAAGGTATATTGGCCGGTTCGAGCAAGCATATCTTCACCAAACCCGTAAGCACCGACACTGAAAGCCAGGGAACATAAGAGAACCCCGACGACAACTGGAGACTTCCTGAGCATATTATACCTCCACGATACTAATATATTATAGCATGTTATACATATATGATCAAGTAATTTAAGAGAATTGCAGGCAGGGGTAGTCGGCTTGAGTCAATAGCGTCGCGCCATTCCAGGCCGATGCCGGACGGCCATGTAATACCCTTTCGCGGTCAAAGGAGTGACTTTGTCTTGCCGGCGGGGGACCTCCGGAGCGAGGTCAGGTCCTCCGTTCGAAGGGGAGGAGGTGCCCCGCCGGTTTCATCGGCTCGAGAGCGAAATGTGAGTAACGTGGAGAGAATAAGGGCTTGACAGACACCATACTGGTCCGGTAATAGAACTAATATGACGAACGGGTCAGTCATTATGTCATGACTGACTATTGAGTCCCTACAGAGGAGAACATGAAACCCCCCTTCTACAAAGACGTCCTCGCCGCTATTTCCCAAACCAAGGCCCACAGAGACATCTTCGTCGTCCCTGAACTGATGAAAATCCTACAGGCCGAACTGGACGAAGCCACCCATTACAATCGGTCTCTTGAGGAATCAGTGCTCGCCTTCGTGGATACCGCAACGGAAGCGCTTGGGGATTCACCGCTGTACTCGGACACCTTGTTCAGGGACTTGTATCGCAGCGTGCTGGATGTAGCGGATTCAAGGGGCATACAGCGTTCCAATCTCCTGGAGGACTTACTTTTCCAGAGCCTCCGAAGGCCCACGGACCGGGATCGGGTCAAGCGAAAGAAGCAAAAGGAAGGCAGGTCCCGCATACTCCATGCTGCTCTGGAGGAGTTTTCGGAACGCGGCTTTCACGCCTCCACCATTGATTCCATTGCCGAGCGGGCTGGGATCGCAAAGGGAACGGTCTATCGTTATTTCAACACCAAGGAAGGCCTCTTCAATGCGCTGAAGGAGGACACCATGTCCGAGTTCGTGGAGATAGCGCGCCAGGATTTGAACAAAGAAGAGGACGTTCTGAAGATAATAGAAGGCGTCATAAGGCTGTATCTGAGCTTTTTCGAAAAGAATTCGGCATTTTTCAAGGTGATAATCCAGGAGCACAAAGAATTCGGCAGAGAATTCTCGGAAAAGTTCATCAACGAGCTCATTCTGGCTCTTCCAGGCCTCAAGAGACGATGCTGGAAAGCCTCCCGCATCGGATATCTCAAGCAAATGAATTATTTCACGGTCTTCTTCGGGATAATCGGCTTCCTCAACGGCGTTATCCAGAAGTGGCTTCACGAAGGCGGCGAAGGATCCCTGATCGGAGAGATCGAAACAGTCAAGGAAGTCCTGTTTTACGGTTTTGTGGCTCGGCCTGATCAGGTCGAAGAATCCGATTCCCTGAAGGTGGTTTCATGATAGCCAGAACCCCGTTTGATCTTGCCGTCCCGGTGCTTTACGTCAATCCGCCCTGTAATGAGGACCCGGCATTGATCCAAAAGGTGTCCGGGGCCGGCGGCCTGGGAATAGTGGATCACGTGACCGCGGGCCGTGCAGGATTCGAAGTTCCTTCCCCCGCGCCCTACGGCCTTCGGGTCCGCCTCGAGGACATTAAAGACCTGACGATCAGCCCTGACGTGAAAGCATTTCTGCTGCCACTGGAAGACGCGGCCGTTGTTGCCGGGCTCGAAGCCGGAGCCCTAGGAGGATTGGGTGTTCCCGTCCTGGTGGAGGTCGGCGGCAAAACCGAGGCCGGGGCAGCCGAAAAGGCCGGGGCAGCCGCCCTGATTGCCAGAGGCTGCGAAGGTCCGGGCTGGGTAAGTGAAACCAACGGTCTGGTGCTGATTCAGGAAATCCTGTCGGTGACCGGTCTGCCTGTCTTTCTTCAGGGTGGCGTCAGCTTCAGGAGCGCTGCGGGAGTAATGGCCGCGGGAGTTGCCGGCGTGGTTCTGGACGTGCACTTGTTGCTTACGGAACAGTCTGCAATCTCGGAGGATTTCAGGCAATTCCTGCGCGGTCTCGGCCTCCCGGCCTCCATGTTACTTGCGGAGCAGGCAGGCGGGTCCTTGAGGGTTTACTCCCGGGTCGGCACGAGGATCGTTCGAGAGATGAGAAAACAGGAAGAGTCTCTGCTGCCCGAAGAATTTGACGGCTATCGCGACCGATTGAGAGCGCTTGTTTCCAATTACCGGGGCGCGCCGGATTCGGACGGTATGTTGCTGCCCTTGTCCGAGGATATCGCGGAAGCTCAGGCCATTGCCGAGGAGTACGGCTCGGCGGAGTCCGCGTTGAAGGCGCTGTCCAGGCAGATGGCCTCGGGGAATGCAGCGTGGCCTTTTGAACAGGGAGCCGCGCTGTGCAGCGATCACGGCACTCGCTTTCCCGTGGTTCAAGGGCCGATGGCTCACGTCAGCGACAATCCTGATTTTCTTGCAGCCGTCCTGAAAGGAGGTGCGCTACCGGTTCTTGCCATGGGCAACATGCCTGCCCCTATTGCCAAGGAATCACTTCGGATGGCCGCGGAGAAGACCCAAGGCTGTTTCGGAGTAGGCCTTATCGGCCTGGAAGTGAACAGGGACTGCTACGAGGCTCACCTGGAGATCATGAAGGAGAGTCCCCCGCCGATGGCCGTCCTCGCGGCCGGGTCGCCGGACCTGGCACGCCGGGTAGAGGCTTTCGGAACGGCCTGCTATCTCCATTGTCCGTCCCCCGCCATCCTCGGGGAGGCTTTGAAGTCCGGACACCGGCGCTTCGTTTTTGAAGGTTGCGAATCCGGCGGTCACATAGGAACGCTGGGGAGCCTCAATCTCTGGACGGAGAACCTTCGGGTTTTGGACCGAGCAGCGCGTGGCGGGCTCTCTCTCGATGAGGTTTCGGTGCTGTTTGCCGGAGGAATAGCCACCGGCCGAGCAGCCGCCTTTGTTGCCGGAATGGCCGCGGATCTTGCGGCAAAGGGCCTCAAGGTGGGCCTTCAACTCGGGACAGCTTATCTTTGCTGCGAGGAGGCCGTTTCCACGTGCGCGATCACTTCCACTTATCAGCAGTTGGTTCTTGAGAGCGACCGAACTGTCGTCATCGGCAGGACGGTCAATACCAAGGCCCGCGCCGCGGGATCACCCATGGCGGCACGCCTCGTGGAGCGGGAGCAGGCCCGGATTCGAGACGGTATAACAATGGGGGAGCGCAAAGCGCTGTACGAGAAGGATAATCTTGGGGCTTTGAGGCTTGCTTCGAAGGGGTGTGCTATTGATCCCGAGACAGCGGCCACGGAATGCCCGGTGTTTTGCGATTTGCCACCTCAGGAGCAACTGGACCGGGGGCTTTACCTCATGGGTCAGGTGGCCTCTCTCATGGAAAAACCCTGCACGATGGAAGAACTGCACCTGAGAATCATGGGAGAAGGACGGGAGATTTTTCAGAGCAGGCTCCTCGAGCGGAACACGGAAAAAAGCTCGGTGGAATCGTATTCGTTTGCGGGCGCTGCCGAGGTTGAAATGGAAAAGGAACCCATAGCGGTAGTGGGAATTGGGCTCCGCTTCCCAGGCTCTGATTCGCCGGAGACATTCTGGGAGCAGATAATCACGGGCCGCAGTGGTATCTGCCCATTGCCGGAGGGCCGATGGGAAGACGACGATTATTACTACGATCCAGACCCGAGGACACCAGACAAGACATACGCGAAGATCGGCGGATTCATCACGGACTTTCACTTTGATCCGCTCAAGTATCGGATTCCGCCGGCCGTGGCCCGGAAGATGGATAGAAGCCAGCAGCTTGCCGTGGCCTGCGTCGCTGATGCACTGGTGGACGCGGGGCTCCACCCGGAGCAACTCCGAGGCAAGAGGGTTGGGATCATTCTGGGCAACAGCATGGGCGGTGAGACCACCGACCTCTACGCGACACGTCTGGCCTTGCCGCGAACCCTGGCCTGCCTAGGTGAGGCTCTCTCGGCTGTGGATCTGCCCCCCGAAATAGGGGCCTCGCTTCTGGACCGATTTCAGTCCCGTTTTCTTGAAAACTTGCCCGGCATCACAGAGGATTCTCTGCCAGGGGAGCTGGCCAACGTCATATCCGGCAGAGTGGCCAACGTCTTCAACCTTGAAGGTCCCAACTTTACGGTGGATGCCGCTTGCGCTTCTTCAATGGCTGCGGCGATGAATGCGGTTAAGGGGTTGCGTGACGGAACCATGGACTGCGCTCTCACCGGCGGTGTGGATTCCGCCATGCACCCCTCTTCCTTCGTTAAGTTTTGCAAGATCGGCGCTCTTTCACCTGACGGAAGTCGTCCGTTCGACGAGTCCGCCAACGGTTTCGTCATGGGGGAAGGTGCGGGAGTGCTGGTTCTGAAGCGGCTGTCGGACGCGATCCGAGACAATGACAGGATTTATGCAGTCATCCTCGATGTAGGCTCCTCCTCGGACGGACGGGGTAAGGGGATTACCGCGCCCAACGCGTTGGGCCAGGAACGCGCGGTGCTGGCGTGTCTTGAAGCGGCCGGTGTTCCCATCGAATCCGTCGGGCTGATCGAGGCTCACGGGACGTCCACCGCGGTCGGCGATAAAACCGAGTTGACTGTTTTGGACGGCATTCTCAGAGCCGCGAACGTGCCGGCGGGTTCAGTGGGCATAGGATCTGTGAAGTCCCAGATCGGGCATCTCAAGGCCGCCGCAGGGGCAGCGGGAATGATCAAGACCATCCTGAGCCTGCATCACAAGACTCTTCCGCCCACCATCAACGTGACCCGGCCTAACCCGTGCATTGAGTGGGATTCGTCGCCTTTGAGCCTGCTCACCGAGAGCAGGCCCTGGAAGCCTGCCTCCAGCTTCCCCCGAAGGGGGGGAGTCAGCGCGTTTGGGTTTGGAGGGACCAACTTCCATGTGATGGTGCAGGAGCACGTGCCTGGCCTGAGAGTTATTGCGGGCCGAAGGCAGGCGCCTGTGACGGTGGAATTCAAACCTCCGGAATGGCCCAGGCCGCCAAAGATGGAGATCCACGGGGAGGCCTGGGTAGTTGGAGGCCGGGATGAGGAGGACTTGGGACTAAAACTCGAAGCAGCCGTCAAGGAACTCACGCCATCCAATTGGAGCGACGTCTCCGCCAGGTTGAGACGAGATTCCGAAGGACAGCAGTTGAAATGCGGTTTTGCGGCAAATGACGCTGAGTCATGCTCAAAGAAACTGACGATGGCGATGGAGGCCGCGAAAGACCCTTCAAAGAGGCCTCTGTTCTCGGCAAGAGGGATACACATCTCCGGGGCCTCGGGAGAGAGAGCTCGCGGCGGCCTGGCATTTCTCTTCCCTGGGCAGGGCTCCCAGTATCCTTTCATGATGAGAGACTTGGCCGAACGTTTCCCGGTGGTGGCCCAGACCTTCGAGGAGGCCGACGAGATCCTCGCCTCACTGGGGTTGACCACGGTGTCGTCGTGTGCTTTTCCGGGGGTGGAAACCGGCAAGGAAGCCTCCCGGGAACAGATGGACCTGATGAAGGACACTCAGCTCTTGCAGCCGATGATCCTTACCGCGGACACGGCTATTTTCAGGCTCTTGCGGCGGATGGGTATCCGTCCGGTGGCCGTGGCGGGCCATTCTTTGGGCGAGTATGCCGCGTGTGTGGCAGCGGGGGTCTTTTCATTCAGGGACGCCTTGGAGGCGGTGGCTGTCCGCGGCCGCGAAATGGCCCGCGTCAGCATCGCTGATCCGGGCCTCATGATGAGCATACCCGCGGACTCGCGGGTGGTGGACGAGATCCTGTCCCGGGTGGACGGGTACGTTGTGGCTGCAAACAAGAACTCGCCGAAACAGACTGTGATCTCCGGTGAAACCCATGCTGTGAAGAAAGCCGGCGAGCTTTTCAAGGAGCGCGGCCTTGAAGGAATACTCCTGCCCGTGTCGGCGGCGTTTCACTCCGGAGTTGTGGCCCCTGCTCGCGAGCCTTTCATGAAGACCCTGGAAAGGTTGACTGTAAAGCCTCCAGAGGTCCCGGTGCTCTCCAACGTCACTGGCGATTTTTACCCGGTGGGGCCTGCCGCGGCGGGGAGAATCCGTGATCTGCTCGGCAAGCAGTTCGC
>Ga0172375_10005024_pt1 | contig 19309 bp, 13 predicted proteins | sample LakKiv1m_FD_114537 | JGI IMG/M metagenome (GOLD analysis project Ga0172375, IMG submission 114537) | Freshwater microbial communities from Kabuno Bay, South-Kivu, Congo - kab_092012_11.1m | ecosystem: Environmental > Aquatic > Freshwater > Lake | place: Democratic Republic of the Congo...
AGTTTCTTTAAGTATGTAGATGTCAGGGATGGACACGATCAGACCGCCGTCGGGGTGATGCGAACGCTTCGGCGAAGGCAGACGATCCAGCACTGCCAGATCGAGACCCAGCATGCTCCCGCGAATGGCCGCGCCCAAACCGGCTGGCCCGGCTCCGACGATGAGCAGATCATAAGTTTTATCGGTATCGATTCCGGCATACGGCGCGGGGATGTCTTTTTCGGTCATGCCTTCAGGCAGACGATAAACACGCAATGCGCCCGCCGCGCAGTCTTCCTCGCAGGCCATGCAACCCAGACAGCTTTCAGGTCTGGCAACAGTAACCGGCTGGCGCGGGCCGTTGGAATCGAAAACGATTTCGGGGCAGGTTTTAGCGCAGATTCCGCAGCCGGTGCAACGTTCGGCATTGAAATAAATGACATTATGCATGGCCTTCTCGCTTTCCATAAAAATGCTCATACCCATAAATACCGACGGTCGGTATTGTTGCATGGCGAGATTCATAATGTCAAGAGTTTGGGGATTACCTTTTAGTTGAGGCCGCCGATAATGATTCCAAGAGTCAGGCCGCAGGCCAGAAAGGCGAAGTAGATCATTTCTTCTCTGCGCCGCCGCCATCCTTGCACGACTCGAAGTAGTCCTTAAGCTCCGGGTGAAGGCACAGGTCGATGCCATAGAAATCGTGGGCCGAAGTTCTATCATCCGGGTTCGTGCGTCCGTCGCGCCAGATAATAAGGTGATCGTCCATTTCAGCCTGATAGCGGGCTCCTGGAGAATCTGTAAGTTTCCAGCTTTTCTGTGTCGGGAAATGATAGATATAAATATCGCCATCGGCTTCAGTATCGCAACAAAATCCAGATCCTATAAAACCGCCATGACATTCATAGTACAGCATCCAGTCTCCCCAGAGCTCCAGCGCGATATGATCATCAAGTCCGGATGATGTTTTAAAGTATTCCGCTTTTTCTTTTTCTCTGTCATATAAAACCAGAGATCTGCCGCAACTGATTGAATCTGCATGAGAATGATCATACCAGGTTGCATATTTCTCAGATATCTGTGGACCAAATACTTCCTGAATTTTATCAGTAAGCAAAGTTTCAGTACCGCTTACAAGGTCTTTCAGCACTATCGAACCATAAGCGATTGAATACAGCATGCTGTCGCCGTAAACATCCAATTCGGTAACCGGTCCTTCAGAAAGAGAATCCAGACGCTCAGCCTCTTCGTTGTCTGAAGTGAAATGGTAAATATGGAAATTCTTGACTTCAGGATTTAAGCGGTTGTCCAGCCAGTAGGTTTCTCTGTTTTCGCATTCCAAACCATCCTTCTCGCTCTCTGTATCTTCGGCAAGAGTCTTTTTCATGTCGTTCAGGTCAACGGAATAGAAATATTTAGCATAGATTAGGCTTCTCTCTGTGTCGACTATGTAATGGTCGCGCTTGCTGAACCAGGCTTTTTCGGCACCGATACAGCATTCATCGATTAATGAATCCATAATATTGTCCAGTAATACTCCTGACTTGCTCTTATAATCGAATATCTTTACCCCATTCTTATAAGGGGTTGGCACTTTTCCCTGACTGAAAATGATTTTATCTTCATGAATATCGAATGAATCAAGTTTATCCGAGTCTACCAGTCCCAGCGTAAACTCTCCGATGTCGTTGGTGTACTCGAAATCCAGATCGATTATACAGGGCCTGGGACCGGAACCATCGGTATTGCAGCAGGGCAGTTCCGGCCAGGGAGTGGAAGCCGGATCACAGGCCGTCATGTCGTAATCCCAGTCGATGTCAATTTCCTCTTCAGCATCTCCGTCAGGATTGTCGGAAATACATTTCCTGTAAGCATTATCGGGATGGTAACCATCCTCGCATTTGCAGTATGGATCGCCGTATTGAATCAGACATTCTCCGCCCGGCTCGCATTGCAGTTCGGCGCAGGGATCGATGCTTTCGGTGTCGCCGTCAATGCTGCTGTCTCCATCGGGCTGAGAATCAATAGCGTCAGTGTCACCGTCGCCGGAGGCGGAGTCGTCGCCGGAACAGGCGGATACAAGGCAGAACAGAATAAAAAGTATAAGTGCGCCATAAGATGAAGATTTATTTTTACCGGAACACGGCATATGGACTACTCTCGTTAATGGAAATTCCTTTGTGAGAATACGACAGATCTGCTCAACTTGACAAAATAATAAAGAGGCAAGTGTCTGGAAATATCCTCTGTCATCGTTTTATCCATACTTTAAGTTTCATATCCACTTTTAAAATAAGGTAGAATTAATAAAATATGCGGCGCTGAACTTTTTTCCGGGGGTTCGTTTCATGAATACTTCGAAACTGGCCATTGTCGGCACCGGTTATGTCGGGTTGGTGGTGGGAGCCTGCTTTGCAGAGCATGGCCGCTTTGTGACCTGCATTGACCGCAACGCCGATAAGATCGCCCGCCTGCAGAAAGGCGAAGTGCCCTTCTACGAACCGGGTCTGGAGACGCTGATTACCCGCAATATGGAAAACGAGAGACTGGCGTTCAGCACCGATCTGACGGCAGCCATCCGCGAAAACGACATTATCATTCTGGCTGTAGGCACGCCGACAGACGGCAAAGGCGGAGCGGATATTTCGCAGATAATTTCAGTGGCCGAAATGGTCGGACGCAACATGAACGGCGAAAAGCTGCTGATGACCAAATCGACCGTGCCGGTTGGCACGACGCTTGAAATCAAAAAGGTTATCTCCGGGCTTTCAAATCATCCCATACATGTGGCATTCAACCCGGAATTCCTGCGCGAAGGCAGCGCCATTGCAGAGTTTATGCAGCCCGACCGCACCGTAGTCGGATATGAGGATAAAACCACCCGCGAAATTCTGACGGAGCTGTACGCGCCCTTTACCACCGACAAGAATCCGATCATGTTCACCGATGTCAACTCGGCTGAAATGATTAAGTATGCCTCCAACGCCATGCTGGCCACGCGCATAAGTTTCATCAATGAAATCGCCAACCTGTGTGACAAGGTAAAGGCCGACGTGGAAGATGTCAAACGCGGCATCGGACTCGACAAGCGCATTGGCAACCGCTTTTTAGACGCCGGTCTGGGCTTCGGCGGCTCGTGCTTCCCCAAGGATCTTAAATCGCTTATCGCCACTGCCGAAGGCTTCGGTGAAGAACTGCCGCTGCTGCGGGCGGTCTTCAAAATAAACGAGCGCATGAAGCAGGTCTTCATAGATAAAATCTCGCGGCACTTTGGCGGCGATCTGAAAGGCAGGGTTTTCGCAGTATGGGGACTTTCTTTCAAACCCGATACCGACGACATCCGCGAAGCGCCGGCGCTCGAAATCATCTCGCGCCTGCATGCCGCCGGAGCGCACATTAACGCCTACGACCCGGAAGCCTTGAAGAAAGCCGAAGAAATTTTAGGAGCCAGGGCGACTTATTATAAAAACGCATATGCAGCCTGCAAAGACGCCGATGCGCTGCTGGTTCTGACCGAATGGAACGAGTTCCGCAGCTCGGACTGGTCACGCATTGCGGCTTTGCTTAAGACCCCGCTGCTATTCGACGGTCGCAATATTTACAGACCGGAGGATATGCAGAAGCGCGGCTTTATCTATTATTCGATAGGCAGACCAGGCCACGCCGGATAAGAGGCGAATGAAAAACCCAGTTCTGCATAAGAACTGAGAGAAAGATAGATATGTCAGATACTCCACAGATATTCACCGGCGAGGCGGAAGCCCGCAGACACAAAGGCGCGCTGGCGCTGGTGCTGCTGCCCATGGCGCTGTTTTCGGCGGCCTGCGCTGTTGTCTGGGACTTCACGGTTGACGACGCCTTCATATTTCTGCGCTATGGACAGAATCTGGCGAACGGGGCCGGATATGCTTTCAATCCGGGTGAGCACATCGAAGGAGCCACTTCGATCCTGTGGACGCTAATCGCCTGGTTCTCTGAATCAGCAGGCTTCGAAGGCCCAATTCTGATAAAGCTGGCAGGAGTTTTCTCCGGGTTGGTGACTATTGCGGCTGTTTTCTTCATAAGCATCAACAGAAGCGGCTTAAAAGAAAGGCTGGCCTCTGCCTGCCTGCTGGCTCTGTATTTCCCGTTTATAATCTGGTCACAGTCGGGGCTTGAAACCGCCGGAGCTGCAGCTTTGGGAGTGCTTGGAATTCTGCTGGCCGTCCGTCCTGGAAATATAAGCCGGGTAATTTCAGCTTTGTTTCTGGCGCTGGCCTTCATGTGCCGCCCGGACATGGGTCTGTTCTGGCTGGTTTTCCCATTACTGAGCATCATACAGATATTTAACAAGCATCGACCGTTAAGGCTGAAGCATTTTATTCCTCATATTCTGCTTGGACTGGCTTTTATTGCAATAAGCGCCTGGCGCTATAGTGAATTCGGCGCGCTGTATCCCAACACCGCCATCAGCAAGGTTTCCCCCGACATTCTGAAAGCACTTCCAGACGGTTTCTCTAATCTGCTGCATCTGCTTCTGGTACAAGGCTTGGTATTAACTTTCATTCCGCTGCTCTTCCTGAAACCATTAAAGAATGCAGCCAGCGCTGTAATACTTGCAGTTATTCTGCTTTTTACTCTCTATGTAGTCAGCATGGGCGAAGCCGAAATGGGCTGGCTCTTCAGATTCTACATTCCCATCATCCCGCTGCATTTTGCTTTGCTGGCCGAAGGACTGACCGAACTTAAAACTGCAACCAGATCCGGCATATACAAAACAGCCGTGGTTTTATGTTTCATTTCCGCCCTGCTCTGCCCCTTTACCGGCCTGCGTTATTGGGAAGGTTCAATGAAAGATGATTTCAACTATAACATCTCTCTGGCGGAATATTCGCGGGGAGTGAATGAAGTATACAGGCAAATCGGCGAGGAACTGAATCGCAGTCTGCCGCCGGAGGCAAGCATTGCAATAGTGGATGCCGGAGCAATTCCATATTACGCGAAAAGAAAAACTCTCGATCTGTGGGGCCTGAACGACCGCAAGCTGGCGCTTATCATGCGCAGTCTGAAGAAGACAGAGGACACTGACGAAGAAGGCCGAGCCCTTTACTCTCGACAATACACCGATGCTGTTTTTGAACACGCACCGACCCTTTTTATAGATACCCACCTGCCACCGCCATTGACACATGACGGTCGTTTCACAGATTGCTACAAGGAAATTGATTTGGGACAGACTTTTATTTTCAACCGGGCGCTGAATTCAAAAGTACGTTTTTTTCAGCGTACATGCCCATAAATGCCCTATAATGCTTCCAGCATCTTTTTAAAAGCGTTTTAGTTCCGTCTGAAAATCATCGCAGACCAGAATGGAGAGATCTGATGTACCTTAAATCGCTGCCGTTTCAAATGTTATTGATTCTGCTTGTTATACTGGGCGCAGCCTGTAACTCATCCAGTTCGGATGATGACGAAACTGCCGATGGAGACTCCGAGACAGCGCCGGAAGGCGAAGAGGACTGGGATGTTTCGGAAATTGACGGGGATTTTGAAGAAGAGGATGGAGACATCGACACGGCGGATGGAGATATCGAAAGTAGCGATAACGTCGAAGACGGCGATTCCGAAGAACAGGAATGGCAGCCCTACTGGCCGCCAGAGACCGACAGCCCGATGCTTGATACTGCTTTCCTGCAGGAATTCAATCACACCGTTAACGAGCTTGAAGTCGGCATAGGCGGACTGGTTTCGGTACTGATACCGCCGGATTCATTGAAGGAAAACTTTGAGACTCCAACACAGATCACTCCACGCGGACTGGTCATGCATGATGATTCAAACAACCCATACATTCTCAGCATTGATGAATTGGATGCCGATCTTATTGCAGCCGCATTCTGCGACAAGGGTCTGATGCTGGCCGGACCGGATAAAGTATACATGCTGGCTGAAGGCGCAGAGGAATACACTGTAAGCGTAATCCCGCAGGAGATTTCCTCTGGTATCACCGGCCTGAGCTCAGGCGCAGAACGAGTGTATATCCATACACTGAAAGGCCTTACAGTCGGCGATTTCGAATCGGAGATTGACTGGCCGGATTTGGGTATTGACCTGCCGGGTTTAAGTGAAGAAATAACTACAGTATATGAGTATGGAGAAAAAGTATACATAGCAACAATCGATAAAGTTTATGCCGTCGATTACTTCAATCTCCTATTATCAACCATGCAGTTCGGGATTGAAGATGGATTGAATGTAAATCCAATCGTTGCGATTGTGCCCGACTTAAAACTGCCACAGGATATTGACCTTGTAATAATTGGCGAAAACGGTATTCAGGCTGTTAAAAGCTCTTCAGAACTGCTGAATGTCCCCGAGTTCGCTGCTGGCAAGATCCCACTGGATGCACCCACTTGCGCTGAACGCACATCTGATGGCGGGTTCATCGTCGGTACTGCGGGCGGTGCCTACCGCATTATGGACAGAGGTGCGGGTAACGAATGGCGTTTATACAACCAGATTCGCTGGTTGCCTCATGAAAATGTCAAAGCCATAGCAACAATACCCGAAGAAACAGACAGCCCGATTTATTTCGCCACACAGGAAGGTCTGGCTTATGTCACAACTGAACGCATGAATTTTGAAGAAAAATCCGAGTATTTCGTCGAACGCATATTGCAGCGGCATGATCGTGACGGAGCAGTTGCAGACTCTCACCTGACCACGCCTGGTGATCTTTCAACCAATATCCCCTGGGACTCAGATAACGATGGCGGTTGGACCTGTTACTGGCTTATGAGTGAATGCTTCAGATATCTGGTGACAGGCGATGAAGAGGCCAAAGCGCACTTCGATAAATCGCTGGAACGTATGCTAAGCTTCCGCACACTGACCGGCACAGACTATTTTCTGGCGAGAGCGGTAATAAGGAAAGACGGTTGCCAGCTCGACGACTGCGACAACCCGGACGACGGCGAATGGTTCACTTCACCGGATGGCGAATGGTGGGTAAAGGCCAACACGTCCAACGATGAAGTGACCTCGCACATGTTCATGATGGGCCACGCTTACGATCTCTGCGCGGACGAAACCCAGAAACAGCAGATACGCGAGCATATTGATGGCATAGTCGGAGGAATCATCGAGCATGGTTATCAACTGGTGGATCTGGATGGAGAATGCACATCTTACGGTCAGTTCGACCCGGAATATGTAAATGGTCTGGCCGGTAAATATGCCGACGGCGGCAGGCGTGCAGCACAGATGCTGGGGGCCATAACGCTGGCCCAATACATGACCGGTGACCCAAAATATGATGAAGCCAAAAACTACCTGATGACTGAACATCAATACGACGAGGGTGTGATGCATGAAAGTGAGCCGCCATTCCGCAAGGGCAGTGGTGATGGAGATGAACTGGCTATGCAGGCTTTCTTTGTATTGCTGCGCTACGAAACAGATCCGGCATTGCGCGAAAAATGGCTGACCGGCTGGCGCGGAACATACTCAAATATGAAAGCACAGCAGGATGCACTGTGGGACATTGTCAACGCAGTTTTAGGCGGTGACGATCCGGATTTCGTCAACAGCAAACGCTGGTTCCAGCTTTATCCAATGGACCTTATCCGCTGGCTGCAGCACAATCATCATCGCAAAGACATTGTTGACGCGCCGGAATACTACATGAATCAGCATCCGGAAAGACGCATGCGCAGCGATGGAAACATAATACCACCGGATGAACGTCCCAACACACGCCACAACACCTGTGAATTCGAAGTGGAGGGTGGTTGGGGGGCCAACACCGAAATGGACGGTGCCGATGCGATCATGCCATACTGGATGGGAAGATACTACGGATTTATAAGCATGCCGCAGGATTGAAAAGCGCGATTCAACACAGTGATAAAAAAGGCCGGGATATCCCGGCCTTTTTATTTACCTTATACGGAAGTTTAATTCCGTTCGCTCTTTCTTCTGAGCATCATAGCACCGAGAGCCATCAGCAGGAGCAGTGCGGCTGATCCATTGGCACTCTGACAATTACCGCTTCCAGTGCCATCACTTTCGCCTTCACCCTCGCCTTCACCCTCGCCTTCACCCTCTCCTTCGCCTTCGCCTTCACCCTCGCCTTCGCCCTCGCCTTCGCCTTCGCCCTCACCCTCACCTTCGCCTTCGCCTTCGCCCTCACCTTCGCCTTCGCCACCCTGATCTTCATCTCCGTCTACTGAGTCTCCATCGACAGGAATATCACCGTCAATTTCATCGCCATCAACCGGGATATCGCCGTCGGGTTCATCTCCGTCAACACCTCCACAAACAACATTCATATCACCAGGCGTTCCGTAGTGTGGGCCATCCTGAGTGTATGCATCTTCAGCTTCGCACCAATTTGAAAGCAGATCGTTTGATTCAACGTCGTAGTAATTGACATCAAGCTGCCAGGCAATACCGGCAGACTGTTGCCATGTGGAAGCATCAACAATATCTATCACTACAGCACTTCTGCCGGGTGCCCCGTCCAACAGACGCAGCATATCGCCACTGTTGTTAAGACTGAAACCGAATACATATGCAATGTCTTCCAATCCTCCGTTGACAGTAGCGTTGCCCGAACCAGCGAAAACAATTGTATTTCCTGGTCCGATAATGACGCCATCAGGTAATATTTCACAGTTGTCATCAACGGCATCACACAGATAGAGGCCGGATAAATCGAGCCATTTATCAGTAGTACTGTATAATTCTATCCATTCACCAACCTGTTCTTCGACACTGCCAGTTGTGTTGGCAAGGAATTCAGTGAAAATGACTTCGCCTTCCTGTGGTTTTGGATATTCTTCCTGATCACCGTCAACCTCGTCACCGTCAACGATTATGTCGCAAGTATATCCATCACCTTCATAACCATCGTTACATGCACATTCATTGGGATAGACGCAACTGGCATTGATATCGCAGTTGGTCTCGCAAATAGGTTCTGCGCAGGTATCACCTTCCCAGCCCGGACTGCAGGTACAGACATTGGGAGCTGAGCATGTTCCGCCAATACAACTCGGATCACAGACAGCCGAGTCGCAATCGTAGCCTGACCATCCATCATTACAGGAAGTACAATGACCCTCGGCATTGATGCCATAACAACTGCCGGCTTCGCACGAACCGTTTTGACAGCCGACAGTATTTTCGCAATAGTATCCGATATGTGAAGAATCACAGTCATCGCAATCCAATCCATCCCAATTGTCATTGCATGAGTCGCAATGGCCGTTTCCGCCTGTACCATAGCAACTGCTCTGACCGCAAGTGCCGTTTTCACAGGTTACGGTTGAAGTGCAATTTGCGCCGAAATGAGTTGCGTCGCAGTCATCACATTCGTCGCCGTTCCAGCCCTGATCGCAGGTGCATGTATCGATTGCTGCACAATCGCCATGACCACTGCACACGCCAGAATCAGCGGAACTGATGCCATAGCATGTGAAGGCACTGCAATCGGCTCCTGTCCAGCTATCGTCGCAATCGCAGGTATCGGGAGCAGTGCAGGTTCCGTGGTCGGAACAGACACCGGCAGTGCCAGCGTTGTAATCGAAGCACACCGGAGTTGCGCAAGTATCACCGGCCCAACCTGTATTGCATTCGCAGATCTGATTATAGTCGTCGCATATGCTGTTCTGCGGACAAGTATCCGGGATGCAGAAGCAGTCACCATTGGCGGCACCAGGAGTTCCCTTATTGCTGCCATCGCCATAGGTTGAAGTCACACCCGGGCACCAGTTAGCACCTGAATCGTTCTGATCGTGGGTTTGTGCAGAAGGGGATAGAGACAAAGATGAACCATTGGGATTCGGGAATATGGTTCCAGCATCGTACATAACGACATCAATAACCGTATTGCCGTTCTTAAAGGCTATGCCGTCAGCACTGTTGCCAAGGAAGAATGCCGATGGATATAAATAATCAATAGTCACACCGCCATTAAGCTCTAGATCTGAGTTCTTTCCAAAAACAAGGTAATCACCAGGCATCATTATGAGAGTGCTGTTGATTGTGAAAGTATCAGTCGGAGTGGCTTTGCCATCGGTAACAACAATATTTTTAAGTTCGAAAATCTTCTGGGTTGGGTTGTAGATTTCGAACCATTCACCCACTTCATCTGCAACTACTGCCGGATTTTTCATAATCTCATTAATAACAATATCGCCGGCCACCGAAGGAGTTTCAGTAGCGACACAATCCGGATCCACAAGTACGTAACCTTCATCGCAGGCGTCACAAAAATTACCAGCCCATCCTTCATCGCATTCACATAAATCCGGTCCTGTGCAGTATCCGTGCTGACAGGGAGAAGTACATATCGGTTCGCTGCAATCGGCACCCTCCCAGCCTTCATTGCAATCGCATGTTTTAGGTGCAATGCATGTGCCATTATCACTGCAATCTCCGGGACACACAGGAGTAGCACAGGTATCGCCAATCCAGCCTTCATCACAAACGCATGTATCAGGAGCAGTGCAACTGCCATTATCACAGACAGGATCGCATACCGGAGTCGAGCATGTAAGTCCGCTCCAGCCCTGATCGCAGGTGCAGGTGTCCGGAGCCGTACAATCACCATGATCTCCGCAACTGTTGGCGCACGTCGCAGTAGCGCAGGCTGCACCGGTCCATCCGGCGTTACACTGGCATGCACCAAGGACGCAATCACCGTGACTGTTGCAATTGTCAGGACAGGCTACCGCCTCGGCACAGGTAGTACCAGTCCAGCCCTGTGCACAGGTGCAGGTATCGGGTGCTGTACACGTACCTTTAGGATAATTGCAGGCATTTGTACCTGTAGCTCCATAACAAACAGGTATGGCGCAGATAGCACCACTCCAGCCCTGACTGCAGGTGCAGGTATTGGGCGCCGTACAAGTTCCGTGATCGCTACAGCCTGGCTCACAGACCGGCGTGGCACAGGTGTTGCCAGAGTATCCGATTGTGCATACGCATGTATCCGGAGCTGTGCAACTGCCGTGGCCTGTGCATACATTCGGATCAGTAGCGTCTATGCCACTACATACCGGAATGGAGCAATCGTTGCTTATCCAGCCCTGATTACAAGTGCAGGCACCAGTTGTTGGTTCGCATGAACCATGACCAGTGCAGGGATCGGGTTCGCAGAGAAGATCTGTTACAGTAAGTTTACCTGCCGTACCGGTGAGATAACCGTTTTGAGAACCATCTGCGCCGGGACCCATATTACGGTCACAATAGCGCCAGATATAGCCATCGAGCGAATAGCGGAAGGCATAATCATAATCACCGGGAAGATCGAAAGATGCAGCCAGCAGATACTCATCATTGTTGGCTTCCCAGTTTAAGGAACTGCTGTTGTATTCGGTATTTGCCGCAGCATCAGTCCATACCCAGGAATCACCACTGCCAAGAGGCAGCGGTGAACTGTCGCGAGGACCGTAGCCAAACTGAACAACAAGATTCGCAAACGGATCAGTATACTCAGTAAGGGTAGTTACACCGTTATGATAAAGACGACTGTAGAAGGTATCTCCAGCCCCCTCATTTACGGTAAGAGTCTCCGGCCATTGAAGGCGGCACCATTCGACACGCGGACAGAGCGTGTTGGCGGCACCGGGGGTACCATACCCTGGAACACTACCGAATGTCGCAGTATTATCTGTGCACCAGCGTTTGCCAACATCATTTAAATCGGCGTTCATGTAATCCTGATCCAGCGTCATTGTGTGATTATCCGGATCGGGGAATAATGTCCCGCCATCGTATGCCACATAGTCAATTCTGATGCCGTTGTATTTTATTTCGATTTCATCATCTGCGTTACCCAGCAGAAATGCACTTGTTCCATATGCATAGCCCACGACGACATTGCCATTAAGTCCGGTATCAGCGCTCTGACCAAAAACGAGATAACTGTGTGCACCTATTGTCCGCGAGAAGGAAAGAGTAAAAGTGTCTATTCCATCATCTTTGAAGGTGACTCCGTTAAGTTCAATAGTGCCGTTGGTTGTATTGTATATCTCAAACCATTCCTTATTGGTATCTGTAGTTCCGGCTGGATTGTTAAAGATTTCGGTGACGATAATGTCACCATAATTCTGGGGAGGAGTAGAAACGCCCTTGTCTACTGCTGTGCTGAGAGCAGACACAGTGTCGCCTATGTATTCACCATTCGAGTTTTCACCTGATCCGCTTGAAGCACATGCGGAAACAAATAAAACTGACAGAATAATCACTGCTATGAATAACATTGAATTCATACTGCGCGGCGCACGAGCGGTATGGTAAAGCCTGTTTCGCATCTCAAATCCTCCCTTTGACTCTTTTTTTCATAAGACAAAATCGTTGAATATCTGCAATCATGAGATCATTTCAGAAATAAATAGAACTATGATTATTAGCATCAAAATCTCGCTGTCAGTCAACCTAAAACATCATGCGAATGGTAAATTAGCAATGTAGTTGAAAGTCCTCGTTTTATGGATGAAGCATAACTTGACTTTCTTTTTCATCTAAGATATTTCTGTTTCGCTATATTTTTCTCGATTCTTGGCATTATCCAGGGAGTATTACATGAAGAAAGACCAATTGATTTCAGCACCGGAACCGACCATCCGCCGGATGCCAACCTATGTCCATTACCTTAAGGGTCTGGACGCTGGACCGGAGGCTTTTATATCAACCAGCAAGATGTCGGTCGACCTTGGATTCGATCCAACACAGATAAGAAAAGATCTTTCATATGTTGATATAGTTGGGAAAAACAGAGTCGGTTATCCGATTGAGCAACTGATAAAAGCCATCGAGGATTTCCTGGGCTGGAATATCCGCAAGGATGCTATTCTGGTAGGGGCCGGTCATCTCGGCTCGGCGCTTTTAGGCTATGAAAGACTTGATCAGTATGGCATGAACATCATTATGGCCTTTGATGTGCATCCGGCAAAGGTTGGCGAAAAAATTCACGGAATTGAAATTCGTCACATCAGCAAAATGGCGGAAATCATCAAACAGAAAAATATTGAAGTCGGAATAATAACAGTACCTGCCAGTCAGGCTCAGGCGGTAGCTTCCATGATGGAAGATTCAGGAATCAAGGCTATCTGGAATTTCGCGCCAGTGTCACTGAATATCAGCAAGGATAATGTCTTTGTGGAAAACGCCCTGCTCTATTCATCGCTTTCAATACTGGCCTGTAAACTTAAATTCATTAACCGCTGAGCGGCATTCCTTTCTCTATTCCCGATTAACATATCTGCTTAAGTCTGCGAGAACTGGAATCATTATCTCGCATGTCTTCGGCGTGTGAATGTAAGTAAAAGTATAAACATGGCCATAATGCCAGCATTTATACTGGTTTCGCTGTATTGAGAACAACCGCTGCCTGAATCTGACATTTGCAGTTCGCTTTCATTTTCTCCTGTCGGGACTTCGGCATTTATTTCCGAAAGATCCCAATCAGCCTGCCACTCGCTGCCCGACTCAGTCATATCGATATCACCCAAAGATTCTCCTTCGGTTAATACTTCAGATTCCATTTCCTCTTCAGTTGGAAATTCCGAATCCATATCAATATCGCCATCGTTCTCAAACGTTTCAGAAAGCTCAATTTCATAATCGTAAAATATTTCATATTCATTCGAATCCACTTCAGATTGGAGTTCTTCATCACCGTCACTGGCCTGATATTCACTGACAATCAGAGAAACATCTGAAGCCTGGGTGCGTTCAGATTCATCATCAGCGATAATTATTACCTGCAAAATACGAGATGAGGGTTCCGTCACCTGAATAACTATGTTTTCGCCCTGACCCGCAGCAGCGGCGTCTACGCCATTCAGGCACTTGTCCGCATCCACAGAACACTCCGACCAGGCAGCCAGACCGATATCGATACCATTGTGTGGGACAGCATTGAACTGGAACCATCCCTCCTCAGGGAAGCTGACAAGAAAGAAAACATCTTTTCCATACATGGATTTTCCAGCACAGCTTTCTGGAACGAATGCAAACGGATGCATTTCTTCGAAGTAAGCATCCGCATTAACATTTAATTCCAGTGGTAAAGGCTCCATACAGAAGTCGCCTGTAAAGGCATACTCGCAATTCTCCTCAAAACAGAAGGCGTCATCCTCGGCCTCAAGTGTACAGGGTGTCCAGTCAAACATACCGGTGCATTGAGTAATCAGACTGCAATCATAGCCATCGCCAACGTAACCTTCATTGCATTGGCACCAACCGGGCGCAATACATGTTGCATCAGCAGAACAGGGTGTTCCGCAGACAGGACTATCGCATAGAAGGCCCTGCCAGCCTGAATCGCAAGTACAAGAGCCATTAAGGCCGGAATTGCAGGATCCGTGTTCATCGCAATTCGAACAATCATGCTGACACTCACTTCCAAAATGCTGCGAATCACAAACATCACAAGCCAATCCGCTCCAGCCCTCATTGCAATCGCACATGTCGGGTGCAAAGCAATTTCCATTCTCACATGAAGGAGTGCAGATGGCGTTTGCACATAAAGGACCCTCCCAATCTTCGTTGCAGGTACAGGTATATGGTCCCGAACAGATTCCATGTACACAGCCGGGGGAACAATAAAAAGCGTTGCACTGAGTTCCTGTCCATCCGTCATCGCATTCGCAGGAGCCGTTAACACCAGAAGTACATGTTCCGTGTGTGTCGCATATCTGGCACATATATGTGCAGTTCGGCCCGAAATAATACTGGCTGCAGTCGTTGCATGCGGCGCCTTCCCATCCGGGGTCACATACACATATATTTGAATCGTTACACTGACCATTTACACAGACAGGCGAACACTCTCCTGAATATGCTGTTTGCACAGAAGTTACTATACAGACGCAAATCAATATAATCAACTTTGCAACAGGCATTATCTATCCCTCGACCACCATCAGTAGACCTATTAAACTGCTATTACAGTACATTTACAATCAACTGATATTTACATAATAAAAGTAATCCATGTCAATATATTTCAATACTGCATTCTTTTATATATGTATTAGTTGATTTTACATGATTCATTTATTAGAGAGATTCATTAGATGATCTTTGATCGAAACCCCTGTTTCGGTAAAAGTGCCGGAACCAATGGCGATGAGCTTGCCCTTATCGTTTCTGACATCCATTTCGCATACAGCCAGACGTTTACCGCGTCGTACTATACACCCTCTGGCGATTAAATCTTCTTCTCTGGCAGGCTCAAGCAGACGCACATTGAATTCGACTGTCGCTATCCAGTTCTCATAATATTGAGCCGAGGTGAACCAGCCGGCGTTGTCAATCAGCGTAGCAATTGCGCCGCCGTGAATTCCACCGATTGCATGATTGAAACTTGGATTATATGGCAGAATGAAAACCGCAGATTCACCTTCATATTTAAAATCCATTGCAAAACTTTTCTGCAATGGCGAGGTTTTAAAGAATGCTATCAGCAGATTCTGCTTTTCAAGAATATCCATTTTACCCTGCCCCTTTTATTTAATATACTTATGCGGTAGATGATAATGCACTTGAAGAGCAGGCTCAAACTCTAATTGACATTTATTTGCAGTACAGAGATAATGCCCCACAATAATGCGCGTTTTTGATGAGAAAGGCGTAATAGAAGTGAATTTCAAATATACAATTTTAGCGATTATCGGCTTCGTCACAGTGGCGGTCGATCAGATAACCAAATTCATGGCTCGTGATCTGCAAGTTGACGGTCCCGTTTCGGTAATCGAAGGATTCTGGCAATTCAGATATGTTGAGAACAGAGGCGCGGCCTGGGGAATTTTTTCCGGATTAAACGACTCTCTGCGAGTTCCATTCTTCGTGATCATTTCATTATTTGCCGTAGGAATAATACTTTACCTGTTCAGGCGGCTGAAATCTCAGCATAAGTGGCTGATCGTCGCGCTTTCCCTGGTATTGGGAGGAGCTATCGGCAATTTCATCGACCGGGCAGTCAATCAGTATGTCATTGACTTCATCGACATGTTTTACAAAAACACTCACTGGCCGACATACAACATGGCCGACGTTTTCATTTCAGCCGGAATCACCATGCTGGTTATTGAAATCATAATCAGCAAAGGCAATTCGGCCCTTCTGGATGCGCCTGAAGATAAAAAATAAAAACAACAAATGCATCCGCTGCTAATCAAAATTGCGGAATTCTCCCTGTTCGGCCTGAAACTGGGACCATTCGAAATTCACACCTATGGTGCGCTGATGGCGCTGGCCTTTCTGGCGTCTTCGTTCGTGGCCATATGGGTAGCAGGCAAATCCGGCGAGGATCGCGAATTTGTGAAAGACATCGTCCTGTGGTCGATGATTACGGGTTTGTTCGGTTCGAGAATTCTCTATGTAATCATAAATGCCGGCGATTATTACAACGCCTGTTTCGTCTTCGATCAACCCAATCCACTGCACGACAATCTGCCCTACTCTGCTCCTACCTGCCTGGAGTGGCTGAAGCTATGGAATGGCGGTCTTGTGTGGTATGGCGGATTCATCGGTGCCTCTCTGTTTTTTCTGTCATTCTGTTACCACAAGAAACGCTCGTTTCTGGCAACCGCTGATCTAATAATACCGGCGGTGGCTCTGGGACATTCAATCGGGAGAATCGGCTGTTTTTTTGCGGGATGCTGCTGGGGTGGCATCAGTTCGTTTCCCATCGCTGTCAGCTTTCCTCGCGGCAGTATGGCTTTCGCCGAACATGTCAGAGAAAACTGGATAAGCATTAAAGCGACATCCTCCCTGCCGGTGCATCCAACCCAATTGTATGAATCGGCGACGAACTTCATCATTTTTATGGTTTTGCTGTCGGTATTAAAAAACCGCAAGTTCAACGGTCAGGTACTGCTTACTTACTTTTTCCTCTACGCTCCGGCCCGCATAATCATTGAATTTCTGCGTGGCGACCGAACTCGTGGCCTGCTGATAAACTGGAGTAGCCAGGTAAAAATAGACGGCAGAGTTTACGAAGTGCTTTCAGGACTATCGACTTCGCAGATAATTTCGATGCTGCTGTTAGTTGCCGCTGTTCCGCTGGTAATTTATCTGGCAAGGCGTGAACGTACAGTCAGAACAGAAACTCCACCCTCAACGAATATCGAGTGAAATAATAAGCTTGCAGTTGAAGTCTTTCTGGTCGGCAGCCTGGGTGCCGATAATGACCAGTCGCAGCGCAAGATTGCCTTTTTCTGCTGAAATCATAGTCGCGCCGGGCTTACCGCTTATTGTCCAGCCGTTCTCTTCCAATTCAGCCAGATAATGACTGCGAACTTTGGCGGCATCTATATCAAAGACATAAATAGCCTCCAGACCGGACTCTTTTACTGCCGAATACAGCACCTGCTTTTCGGCAGGCGGACTTACAAGACTGTCGATGTAGGCAGGTGAATTCCGAAAGTCTGAGTACAGACGCATGCCCATCAGCATCAGCACAATAAGACATAATCCGGCGCCGAGCTCAATTACAGCCCAAATCCTGCCTTCGTAACCGCTTAGTTTAACCAGCATTTTTCCGGGAGGCTTGTTTTTCAGGTTGGGAGCGAAAACCGTTCCGGTGATAAGACCGCGTAACGCTGCCAGGCATATAAAAATTCCAACAGCAGCGGCGAAAATAAAAAGTACTGGAAGGACGGAAAATATCAGCATCAACCATCACCTGTATAAATTTGCCATATCTGCTTGCAGCATAATGCAGATAACACAAAAATACATACAAAATTCAACCCTGTGTTTGACATTGTAACCGCGCCGGGAATATTATCATATTCATTCGCATGGGAAATTAAAAATCGGAGTTGTCACATGAAAAATAACCGCTGTTTAAGTATTTGTATCGCAGCTCTTTCGATAATTCTGTCTCTGTCGATTACAGTTGCATGCAGCGACAGCAGCATGAGCGACATAATCAATGATGGAGATATCGAAAACAGCGAAGCTGACGATGATTTCGATGGCTCTATCCCCGATGGAGATTCCGATATCGATTTGAGTGGAGATGAAGACACCACTGAATCTGCCGAGAGCGATGTTACGGGTGATGCGGAAGTTGAAATGGATGGCGACGAAGAAATAATCGCCGAAGAAGAGGCTGAAACAGAAGCCGAAACAGCAGAAGAAGAAATTGCTGAAGTGGAGGACGAAGCCGAAGCTACTGAAGAAGAATATGTCGAAGAAGAAGGCGACCAGCCTAATGAAATAGAAGACCTGCCGGATGAAAACCTTGACGACGCCAACGGCGATGGCATCGACGGAAATATTGATGGAGCCGTTTTTGTAGATCCTGTCGGCGGTGATGATATCGAAGGCGACGGTACTATAGAAAATCCAGTAAGATCTTTAGCCAAAGCCACCGAAATCGCCCTGGCGGCAGATCCTGTGTTCGATCTGTATCTAGCTTCAGGTGTCCATCAGGGTCAACTGACACTGCATGACGGCATGAGTGTATTCGGCGGTTTCATAGCGGAAAATGACTGGCAGCGCAGCATGGATGCAGTTTCTACAATTATGGTCAATCAGGCTGACGACACTGGTAACTTCCGCGTTGTCACTGCCCAGGGACTTACTGAAGCGGTTGAACTGGCCTTTGTAACGCTGCAAACTATTTCCGACGGTGGCGCACCGGGCTCGTCAAACTATGGCGTATGGGTAGACAGTTGCCCGGATGTATGGGTTCATCACTGCAGAATTCAGGTGGATAACGGCAGAAATGGCGCAACCGGAGTAACCGGCGTTATCGGTGCCACAGGCAGCATAGGCAGCGACGGCGAAGACGGACGCGAAAAGCCAGTCTTCGACGACACACCAACTTATGGCGGCAACGGCGGAACATCCTGCATGGCCTTCAATCGCGGTGGAGCAGGTGGTAACGGCGGTTATGGAAATGCCGAGAATGAGCCGCACGGTCAGGATGGCGCAATGTCCCCCGGTGGTGGTGTAGCAGGAATCGGCAAGCCGGAAGGCAACGGTGAACCCGGATATGACGGTCCGGATGGCAACGATGGTGTACCCGGCAACGGCGGCGTTGATGGTCAGGTCAATGACGGCGGCTTATGGGCCTCATCGACGGGATTTACAGGTGAAAGCGGCTATGACGGCGCCGGCGGTGGTGGTGGCGGCGGTGGTGGTGGATCAGATGGTGGTACATGGTTCTCTTCATTCTGGGGCGGTGCAGGCGCAGGCGGCGGTTTTGCAGGCAGCGGCGGCGCAGAGCACGGCCCTTGATGAGGGGCTGGCGCAACTCGGCCGGCTTGAGCGTGCGGTGGCGACGCTGAGCGGCTACCATGAATTGTTCGCGCCGGACACCGGC
>Ga0172375_10005025_pt1 | contig 19307 bp, 22 predicted proteins | sample LakKiv1m_FD_114537 | JGI IMG/M metagenome (GOLD analysis project Ga0172375, IMG submission 114537) | Freshwater microbial communities from Kabuno Bay, South-Kivu, Congo - kab_092012_11.1m | ecosystem: Environmental > Aquatic > Freshwater > Lake | place: Democratic Republic of the Congo...
CGCTTCGCGTCGGCAACATCCCGAAGGGTGAGCCACCGTCTTGATGCGCCGCGAAGCGCGGCACATCAAGCGGGTCGAGTACGACCCGCCCCTTCGGGGCCGGCGACTCACCCTTCGGGTTGGAGCACAAAGAAGGATATCACATGCAAGACGAAAGACCTACATTCACCGCCCAGTCAGTTCAAACCCAGTTCGTGATTCTTGCCGTGACATGGTGGATTGGGTATCCCCTGAGTATCATCGGCGAATTCCTGCCAAAGGCAGGTGAGTTTTTGCTTGGCCTCATCTGGATACCGGCATTCATCGTGACAACAGTGTTCTGGTGCATTCTGTTGTACCGTCAATGGTTCCTGCTCCAGGGACACGGTGCGCGGACGACTCCCGGTAAGGCTGTCGGATTCGGTTTCATCCCATTCTACTGTTTCTACTGGTGGTTCGTTGCCTACGCCGGGCTGGCAACCGACACCAACAAGTACCTAAAGGCCGGGGGCATCACCTCCACACGCATGTCATTTGGACTCGCGGTGACCGACTGCGTCATCTCGATCCTTGCCTGCACAATAGGATTGATCCCAAAGGTCGGGGCAGTCTTCATGATTCCTTCGATGATCATCGGTTTCATCCTTGTCCTGCAGCAACGGGACTGTGTTCTAGCCATACTGAAGGAAAGAACGGAGAAGCTCCAACCAGCAACCGCACCCTATTCGGAGCCCGCTGCGCGGTCTCCTCAAGGGTGAGTTGCGACGTTGGAATCGAAGATGAAATACGATTGCGGGACAGAAGTCATGCTGGGCGATGAGATCATGGTCGGCCATGGGCCGCAAAGGGAGTCTCTGGCCCGGGTCGTTGCGATCGGAACGGACCAGGCGAGCCAGGGGATTGACCAGGGCTTCTACAAGTGGGCAAAGGCAGAACGGATTGTAGACAAAGACACGGTAGTAGTTGAATGGATTGGAGCCAACCCTCTGGCGCATGACGATCCAAAATGTGCTCCAGTTGGGAACTACATGACTTTACAGGGTCTCTGCTGCGAGACCTTTGTCAGAAGAGGACAACCGAGATGATGAACGGAGGATTCCAACCACAGCCTGCTGCCTATCGCCGCTAGCGCGGCTCAGGCAGAGGCTGGGCGTTCGCGAAAGGAAGATGATGGAAGAAGGCATCCACAGATACTCCGATCCATCGTACACCATTGATCCTTCTCAATGGGGCTATAACAGACGAAAACGGATGGCTCGTGCTGCCGGCATATGCTGCATTGCCGTGGCGGCAACTGCCTTTGTTGGTATCATCGCTTTATCTGGAAGCACACTCGCCATTTCGGCGTTCTTCTTGGCTGGCCTCTTGGCATTTGTCGTTCCGTCCTTCATTCGCACCCCGGTATGTTCAGCATGCGGAGGCAGAATGCAGAAGGACAGAAACGACAATGAATTTATCGTTTGTCACAACTGCAAACACTATGTTTGGACTGGCAACAGAATGGAGAACCTGTCATAAGAACCGCGAACCAGCGCAGCCAGGGTACGGCTTCGCCGCCCCTGCTGCGCGACGTTCGACAGAGTGAAATGAACTTCGGACTGATAGTATCTGGTATGATGCTGGCGATGATTCTTGGCCTCGTCGTTTGGATGTGGATTGCTCTCATCCGTGGCACAATCCAAAGACGACGAAATAGGGAAGCTGTACGCCAACAATGCCGGATGGCAAGAGAGAAGATCATGGCTGACGGAAGGATCGAAGGGCCGAAAGGTATTTACCGACCTAAACGCTGGGCGAGTAAATGGGTGGCCTACAGCCACGACTTGCCTGCGCCACGAGCCCAGTCACAGCATTTTGCTCAATTTTCGGAGATGCCGACCATCCCGACAAAGAGAGACGAATAGGAGTCGAACCAGGTGGTGGAGAGGAACGTCGCTGACGCGCCGTCCCTCACCACCGACGTTCGGCTGCATGCATACTGATATCTACGGCGCATGAGAATCGCACAAGCAAGGCACAGCATGAAACCTAAGCGACTGATAGCAGTATCCGCCAGTGCTGCAGCCTTCCTTCTGCTGCTTGTATGCGTGATTGCCCGGACATCGTTCTGGTTCTGGGTCTGCTGGCAGATTGTGACGGCTGGGCTGGTCACCGTCGGATGCGTTGGTGAATGGCATCTGTTCCTGCGACCACCCAAGCAGGACAATCAGGAAGTGCATCAGCGCAGGACATTACGATTTGTTACCTTCGCAGCGATAGGGGCTTGCATGCAGTTCATCGCACTCGTGTACACCATCCCCGATGCACTTCGGCTTCAAATGGAAGTTGCGCAGGCAAGAGAGGGGCTGATGAGGGCTGAGGTCGCTAGACTAGAACTCGAGAAGCAAGTCTTAGAACTCGTCAAGGCAACGAGAGCCCGAACCATCAGCAGACAAACTGCTGATGCCCTCAGTCGCGACCTCATCAATACACCCACTGGACAGATTGAGATACTCGCGTTTGACAAAGATCCTGAGGCGATCGCTTTTGGGCTAAGTCTCAAGAGGGCACTTGTTGAAGCCGGATGCACCGTGTCATTCAGCGCAAAATCAATCTTCAACCTCGACATCATCCCGCGCATAGCCGAGGTGGGACCGGATCTTGTATTTTGCGTGAAAGAGCCTTCTAGTCCTCCCTTGTATGCACGCACAATCCTTCGGCGACTTCAATCTGCTGGCATGAAGGCTGACGGATGGCCGTACAACGATTCGTTCGCCACAAATCACTTGCAGATATGGGTGTGTCCAAAAGCGAGAACAGGTCCTTCGGATGAAGGAGCAGCCGAACAAGGCGGCGGACACGTACGGTGAACCCTGGCGGGTTCACCGCCGGTCACCGCCAGCGTTGGCACTTGGAGAACGAGATGGAAATAGGCACCCAGACGAAGTCACGGAAATGGTTCCGCCGTCCTTGGTTTAAGATCCTGACGTTCATCTTTGTAACACCCGTCTGGATCCTCATAGTCTGGCTGGACCCCGACGAGAGGAACGGAATCAAGGTGTTTGCGGGAGTTGTTTTGGCACTGGGCATCGCGGTTACAGTGTTTCAACACTTCGGACCCGAAGCGCAGGCCCGAAAGGCTCTGCAAAGGGAATGGGAAGAATCCGACAGCGCGTCACGCCTTGAGATGCTCACGCACAGCGCATCTCATTCTGCATTTGACCTTCTTGGCGACGCAACGCGTGAAGAAGTCATTGCCATGCTCGGTTCGCCGGAGGAAACACCGGACAACGGAAGCCTAGTGTATCGTCATGGAGCCCTGACGTGCACACTCCAGTTTGATGATGCCGGGAAACTCAACGGCATGCGGACGCAGGGACAGATGACAACGGAGTAGAGGAGCAGTGCCAACAAGACAAATGGAGGATATTGTCGCGTAGCCGCGCCAAATCCTCATTTGCGACGTTCGACGTAAGATACGGAGAAACTGATGAGCGAATCTTTTTTAACAGAAATCAAGGCGTCTGATTGGGCAACCATCATCGCTGTTTTTCTTGGGCCAATAGTTGCAATCCAGATTCAAAAATACATTGAGGTCGTTAAAGAAGCCCAAGAGCGTCGATTACGAGTCTTTAAAGATTTGATGGCTACTCGTGCTCCTTGCACACATGCGCACGCCCCTCCAGTTCCGCCCGCCCGCAGATCGCCTCCGGCGTCCAGCCCTTCCCGAGCTTCTCTTCCGCGTCCAGCCGCACGCCCTCGGTGAACCGCCTCGGACCCGGACGCCTCGCGCGTTCCTCGGCCAGCTCCTGCGCCTGTTTGGGCCTGTAGCCCTTTCCGCCCGTGTTCCGAAGCACTTCCCGGAGCACCGCGCTCGCAGCCCTCTTCGGCAGCCGCGCTATCTCGCGGACTCCCTTTCCCGCTTGCCGCCAGTCGTAGATTAGCCTACGCGCTTCTCCGGTCACGCGCGTGTAAGACACTTTGTCTCCTTCCTTGCTTATTACAAGAAGGAAGTGTACTTCACCGCGTGGCCGTTTTCAAAACTTCAAGTGTTGCACTGGCCGGTCGCGCGCGCGATGAATTAAAGACCCTGCTCGAGAAAGCCAAATCGAAGTAGTGTCCAACCAGCGGCGACCGAACGGCGCTACCGCGCCGTTGGTGCGCCGCGACGTTGGCCAAGAAGACCGATTGACAAAAGGAGCCGGATGTAATACATTGTCAGACATGAAAACGGCGACACTTAGTATTCGGTTGGATACAGACCTCGACCGGCTCCTCGGTAAAGCCAGTCGCCAAATCGGCCGTAGCCGTAGCGAAGTGGCACGCGACGCCTTGCGACGCCAACTGCGCCTGACACAGTTTGAGGCCGTGCGACGCCGAATGATGCCTTTTGCCGAAGCCAGGGGGTTTCTGACTGATGAGGATGTCTTCTCCGATCTGCCATGAGAGTTTTTCTTGATACCAACGTGATCGCAAGTGCCACGGCGACTCGTGGGCTTTGCTCCGATCTTTTCCGTACGGTTATCGAGTTTCATGATTTGGTCGTTTCCGAGCACCTTATCGGAGAGGTCAGGCGTATTCTCAGTGACAAATTTCGAGCCCCGCCAGATTTGATCGACGACCTTGTCTGGCTCTTGCAACAAGACACGATCAACGCGGCAGCCTTTCCGCTTGCGTTACTGCCGCTCAGTGATTCTGCCGACATCGCTATCGTAACCGCCGCGCTCAATGGAGGCGCGGACGTTCTCGTGACCGGTGACAAGGAAATCGTCGCGTTGAAGCAAGTCCACCACCTTCGAATATTGACACCCCGTCAATTCTGGGATATGGAACGCGGCCAACAAAGCGGTGGAGGCGACGGGATACCGCCGCCTCACCGCTTCCGTTCGCCAGAGAAGAGAAGATTATGAAGAACAAACCTAAAGCGGTGGCGATCTTCTGTGGTGCGGGCGGTCTTTCGCTGGGCTTCAAGCGGGCCGGGTATGACATCCTCTTCGCCACCGATTGTGATCACGACGCGATTAGCACCTATCGCACGCATGCCCCGGACACAAACGTGCAAGAAGGAGATGTCAGAGACCTCGACACCGCTACCCTTCCCAAAGGCGTGGATATTCTTCTCGGCGGGCCACCATGCCAAGGGTTCAGCAGTGCTGGCCAGAAATTCTGGGCGGATCCCAGAAACAAACTACTCGCCGAATACGTCCGCGTGCTCAACGACCTACGCCCGAAGTGGTTTCTGATGGAGAATGTGGAAGGTTTGAAACCCGGCCAGACGATGAAGGACTTGCCAGATACTTTGCAGCATGAGTCATTCAAGCGACGTGCCAACCGCCGGGTTTGCGATGGGACACCCACCGAACGACGAGGTGGTGCCCCATCAGGAATCAAGCGGCTTATCGCGGACGAACCAGGCTTGACGATAACAGGGGCGGCAATGCGCGAGTTCATTCATCCATCGGAGAATCGACCATTGTCCCTACGAGAGTGCGCCCGACTCCAGACTTTTCCGGATGACTTTGTCTTTACAGGTGCTCCCGCTTCATGCCTTCAGCAAATAGCAAATGCGGTTCCCCCACTGCTTGCAGAAGTTATTGCAGCACACATTGCGGCAGAAACATATTAGGGCTTTTATTGCCATTATGGCCTTATTGTGGTACAAACAGGACACACATCAGGAGGATTAGCGATGCCGCAAATCATACCCATCAGAGACTTGAAAAATACGGCTGAGATTTCGCAAAAGTGCCGATTGGCGGATGCGCCGATTTTCATCACGAAAAACGGCTACGGCGACATGGTCATCATGAGTATGAAACGTTACGAGGAAAGTTTGGCAAAGCTCGACATTTACGAAAAACTGAATGAGGCTGAGCGTCAGATATCAGAGGGAACGATGGTTGCAGCCGAAAAATCCATGAAGCGTCTTCGGGCGAAGCACCAGGTATGAGCTTCTCATAACGGAGTTTGCCGAGCAGGACTTGGACGGCATTGTGGAATACATCGCTGTTAAACTGGCGAATCCGCCAGCGGCCGGAACGTTTTTGGATAGCGTCGAATCCTGTTATGGGAGTCTCAGGCGCACACCCCGAATGTTTGGTGAATGCGAGGACAAGTATCTGAAGAGAAAAGGATACCGCAAAGCGCTGATCAACAACTATCTGTTGATTTTTCGGATTGATGGAAAAGCCCGCAGAGTCTATGTCCTCCGCTTCTTTTACGCAGGGCAAGACTACGTTAAACAACTCTAAAACGACTGCCCATCGGGATAGGGACGCCCCTTGCGGGGCGCCCCTCCCACACCACTAACCGTACGGATCGCGTAGTTAGCGGTTCATCCTTCGCTAAAGCTACGGACGACAAGTCGGCCGCTAGAGACAGAAAGAGACCAGCGGGACGACCCCCGCCGGGCGGGTGAACCAGTCGTCGGGCAGCGCCGCGCATACCGTTCCGTTCCTGCTGAGCCGCCAAGCGCCCTCTTGTCCTTCCGTAGCCTTGGCGAAGGAGGATCGGCTTTGGAGTGCCTCACTAGCTCCGCCTGGCTGCGCACCTACTACGCCCTCCGCTGACTTCCGCCTCCCCGCGGGCGGGCCTCGCGGCCCGCCTTCCCCTCGCGGGGGGTCGGGCGGATCTCCCGGGGTGTTCCCTGCCGCTTCCGCGCGTGACCGTCGGATATACGTGATGCGCTTCGACAACTGGAGGACTTCGGGTTGTGTTGCACCCTCGTCCCGCGCGCCGCGCCTCACATCCGCTTCTCTGTGCGATCGGCCCGCGCTTTCGCCTCCGGCGTTGCCGTTCCCTTCGGTCACTGCCACGCGTGCGCGTGGCCTGTAGCGCTTCGCGCTGACCTCTCCGCTCCCCTCGCGGGGCTACCGTTGCCCTCGGCTATCCTTCGGCGTTGCCTGCCTGGGGTCGGACTGGCCCTTTGAAACGCCCGAATTTTCTGTTACGCTTGATGCGGTTTCAGAAACTTGGTACGCTCGCGGAGCGTCCCCGACAAGCGGCCGGGCATACCCGGCACACAATCAAGCCACCCATGCAACGGGATACCGTGCATGGTGGATAATGTTCTGCCCCGAAATGAGATTGAGACACGGTGTGCCGCATGGTACATTGACTACGAAAGCGAGGTGAGAATATGCACAACGAATTCACGGCTGTTGTGGAGCGAGATGGAAAGTGGTTCGTGGCGTACTGTCCAGAGATTCCCGGCGCCAATGGACAGGGCAAGACCAAGGCAGAATGCCTCAAGAGCCTGTCGGAAGCCATTGACTTGATCTTGGAAGACCGTCGGGATGACGCACTGCGCGGTTTGCCGACAACAGCAATGCGGGAATTGGTGGCGGTCGGATGAAACGGAACGAACTCCTGCGACACCTAAGACAAAATGGGGGCTACTTGAAGCGCGAAGGTGGCTCCCATTCCCTTTGGGCGAGTGTCAACACAGGCAGGATCGAAGCCGTACCGAGGCATACCGAGATCCCGGATCGCTTGGCCATCAAAATATGCAAGTGCCTTTCCGTTCCCGAGCCGAAATAGGGCAGAACCAGAGCGCTCTGCCAACGGGATACCGTGGCAGGCGCTCGACGTTGGCCTGTAAAGAATCGCAACCTCCTTTTTCACCGGCTTAAGTACAAGGGATGGTTCCCGACGTTAAACCAGTCAGCCCACACAACGACGTAACCGCCGTGTGTGGTTACGTTCGGAGACAAAAGAAAATGCAAGGAGTAATCAACCTCTCAAGCCTTGCCGTGCTCGTAGGGGCATTCGGCTTGAATTGGTTCTCTACCCGATTCCCCTTACATTTACCTCATTGGCTGATCCAAGCTATCCTGTTTCTTCCTTGGCTGGCCGTCTTCACGATCAGTTTTTGCAACGCAGCACCATTTGGCCCGCGCACATATCGACGCACGCTGGTTGGCGTTATGTGCTGGTACTTTTTGCTGGCAGTCGGCACAGGCAACGGTGCTACGCGCCGTGCCTGACCTCTGACGTTGGAGCACGTGCAAGGGACAGAGGCGGAGAGCGGGGCATGGCATTTCCTACGCCTCATTCCTAATTTTTGCCCCGAGCTGGCGCGGGCGGCCGGAAAAAGTGTATAGTGAGTTCCTAACCGAGGAGAGCACCTTGAACTGGCCTCTATTTTTCAGCACGTTTGCCCTCATCTTTCTGGCGGAACTCGGCGACAAGACGCAGTTGGCGGTGATGAGCCAGTCCGCCTCGTCGTCTTCGAAAGGGACCGTCTTTTTCGCGGGCGCGCTGGCCCTTGCGGCTTCCACCGCGATCGGCGTTCTGGCGGGCGAACTGATCCGCCGTTTCGTGCCGGACGCGCGCTACATCAAGTGCGTCGGCGGCGTGTTGTTCCTGGTCTTCGGCGCGCTGATGCTGCGCGAGGCGCTCGGGCCCTCGGGGGCGAAGGCGCAGGCGGCCGCCGCCGAAACGGGTGCCGCGGGCTCGACGGACTGGATCGGGCGCTTCGTCCTCCAGCAGGCGGCCGTGTTCGAGCAGGCCGCCTATGAAGACTATGAAGCCCTTGCCGCGAAAACTTCCGATCCGCGCGCGAAAGAGGTCTTTCTGCGTCTGGCCCGCGAGGAGCGCCTGCATCACGAGGCCATGCAGCGCGCGGCAACGGGTGGCACCGGCACCGACATTGCGGTCACGGAAGAGTTGGCGAACGGCCTGCCGTCGATCAGCAACCTGATGCAGGACGCCAGCAAGGTTCCTGAAGCCGTCGCCCATGCGATCGAACACGAACAGGCGATGGCCGCATTCTACCGCGCGCTCGCCAAGAAAACACCCATTCCCAGTCTGCGCGAGACCTTTTCGGCACTGGCCGTGGCCGAGGCGAACCACGCGCAACGCCTGCTGGTCCTGCGCGCATAAGGCGTGCAAAGAGAGACGCGATGTCCGAGTGGATCGACATACGGAAAGACGAGCGGCACGTGGCGCGCGAGCGCGAGAAGGCGCGCGCGCTCCGCAAGACCGCCTGGTGGCAACAACAGCTTCAGGCGGGCGTCTGCCACTATTGCGGCAAACAGGTCGGCGCGGACGCGCTGACCATGGACCACGTGGTGCCGGTTTCACGAGGCGGCACGAGCACCAAGGGCAACGTGGTGCCCGCCTGCGCGGCCTGCAACCAAACCAAACGTTACCTCACCCCCGCCGAACAGATCCTCGCGCAGCTGGAGCACGACGGATTTGGAGGAGACGAAGCGTGAGCGGCGCGAAGCGATTGACGGTGGTCTCTCCCCACGGCTTCTGCTCGGGCGTCGCGCGGGCTGTCCGCGCCGCCGAGGCGGCGCTCGCCCGTGCGCGCGGAAGTGAACCGGTCTATTGCCTGCACGAGATCGTCCACAACCAGCAGGTCGTCTCGCGCCTGACCGGCATGGGGCTCGTCGTTGTCGACGCCCTCGACGCCGTGCCAGAGGGTGCGCCGCTGCTCTTTTCCGCGCACGGCGTGGCACCCGCAGTGCGCCGCCAGGCAGAGGCGCGGCGGCTGCGCGTGATCGACGCGACCTGTCCGTTCGTCACCAAAGTCCACGCCGAAGTGCGCCGTTTCGCGGCGGGCGGCGTGACGGTCGTGTGCATCGGCCATCGACAGCATCAAGAGGTCGTCGGTGTTGCCGGCGAGGCCCCCGTGCGCGTGCGCGTGGTCGAGAGCGCCGCCGAAGCCGAGGCGCTGGTCCTGCCGCCGGGCGCACCGGTGGCCGTCGTGACGCAGACCACGCTCGGCGAAGAGCAGGTCAGCTCCGTGATGGCAACGTTGCGGCGACGGTTCCCCGACCTCCAAGTACCGGCGAGCACCGACGTGTGCTATGCGACGCGCAACCGCCAACGCGCGGTGCGTCTGTTGGCCGCATGCTGCGACCGCGTCGTCGTGCTCGGATCGGCGAACAGTTCCAACAGCCAGCGGTTGGCCGAGGTCGCGCGCGCCGCCGGAACCGAGGCGGTGCTGGTGAGCGATGCGATGCAGTTGGCCGATGCTTCATGGGGAAGCGTGCGTTCGGTCGGCCTCACGAGCGGGGCCTCCACCCCCGAGGCGTTTTTGGACGAGGCGGTGGGCATTTTCAGAGAACGGCACGGCTTCCCGGAGCCCGAACAGTTTGTGGCGGTTGAAGAAGACTCGCCGGCTTTCGCGTTACCGCCCCTGCCGACGTGAGGAGAGAAGCGCAATGGACGACAAAGCCTTGTTTGCGATTTCGTGCGGCCTGTACGTGGTCGGCGCCCGCTGCGGCGAGGGGTTCTCAGGGTGCATCGTCGACGCATTCATCCAGTCGACCGCCTATCCGGCCAGCGTCATCCTCTGCAGCCAGCGGCAGACCCGCACGAACGAATGCATCCAAGCGGACGGACAGTTCAGCGTGTCGGTGCTGCGCCAAGATGTTGACCCGTTGACAGTCGCGATGTTCGGATTCCAGTCCACGCGCCAGATTCAGAAGTGGCCGCTGGTGCCGCACGTCTTTCACAGCGGTCTGCCCGTGCTGGAAAAGACCGCCGCCTGGTACGTCTGCAAGGTCGTCTTTGCCCACGAGCTGGCGACCCACACGCTCTTCCACGCCGAGGTTCTCGAGGCTGAACAGGGCGAGGGCGAGCCGCTGACGTACGGCCATTACCGCGCGCACATGAAGCAGGCCACGGCCGCAGCCTTTCAGGCGTTCAAGAAAGCGCGCGCGGCCCAGTCGGCGGGCCCGGCGTGAAGACGCCTCCTTCGTTCAGCGACATCCTGAGCCGGAAGTACGCCGTGGCGGGCGTGTAGCCGTCCGCGCCGATCGGCGTGTAGCCCGCGCGCGTCGCGTCGAACAGGCTGACGGCTTGCATGTCCAGCGTCCACGCGTCGTCCGCGAGATCTGCCTTGCCCTCGACCGCTACGGAGACAAAGCTCGCGTTGTCGCCGTCCACGGCGGGAATCACGACAATGGGTGTCCCCGCGTCGTCGAAAATGATGTCGAGCAGAGACGACCGGTCCGCTTCCGTCAAATTGCCGCCGAAGGCATAGACTGCGCCGTTGACGAGCCCCGGACACTCGGACGATTCGGACTCAAACGCATCGGCGAGTGTCGTTGAATCCAGTCCCGCGTCTGACGAAACGAGCCCGCTGCGGACGGCCCACGCCGCGAACGAGAGGGCGGACACCGAGCCGTCCGCGCCGAGCATGACGGTGGGACGTCCGGCCAACAGGTTGCCCCAGCCGCTCGCGCCTTTGTAGTAGTAAACGAACACGTTCGTCGAACTCTCAAAAACCGTGTCGTCCGTATTGGGCGCATCGCCTTTGAGTGTCACGTTGGTCAGCGCGGGGCATGCGGCGAACGAACAGCTTCCGAGACTGCCGACTGAAACCGCCGCAGAAAACGCGGCGAGCGCGGTGCAACCCGCGAAGAGATCGTCGGGAACGGACGTGATGCCCGACGGCAGTGTGACCGTCCTGATTTTCGTACATCCGGCAAAAACCGCGACGCCACATTCGTCAGCGCGGCGGAAAGGGGCAGGTTCGTCAGCGAGGAACAGCCCCTGAACGCCGCACCGTTCAGTTCCGCGAGAGTCGACGGATCGTACGTGACGGAAACAAGGTTCGTGCAGCCCCAGAATGCGCCCGCGCCGATGGCGGCCACTTTCGAGGGCGTGTCGAGCGCGACGCCGGTCAAGTTGCCGCAGTTTTTGAACGCGCCGGGCGCGATGGCGGTGACGCCAAAGAGGCTGGACTTTACGGAAACGGGGACCGTCAGCGCGCCGGAGATCGAGCCCGTCGAGCCCAACAGCATAGCCGACTGGGAGAGACTGTTCGAAACGAGCAAGTACACGCAGGGACTGTTGGTGAAAATGAGGGTTGAGGCTCGTGTTGTCGAGGTTCCGAAGAAAACAATCCACGAACAGACGAGAACGATTTGAACAGCTCGGTTCATGATAAACATTCCTCTTGTACGTGGGAGACACTCAAGGCACGGAATAGTAGTGGCTGGTCGGGGTCGAATCCGAACCTTTCGAAGTGCCGCCGCTCGCGCTCGACACGCTGTTTGTGTAGAGGCCGTGGAACGGCGTGCCGGTCGTCATGGTCGCTCCCGTATAGACCGTGTACGTCCCCGAAGACGCGATGCTCGGGCAACTGCACAGCAAAACAACGCTGCTGGAATAGGTGCGGGGCATCTTGAAGGCAAAGATCGAGCCACTCGCGTTGGCGATGCGCACCACCGTGTTGGACGAGACCGTGCCGGTGTAGGCCAGCGCGTATTGCGTGCCTGCGTTCGGGTAACTGGTCGCACCGCCGCAGCCGACGAACGTGCCGCCGTTGATGGTGAAAGTGTTCTGGTCGCAGTCGAGGCCTTCCTCTGGGGACGTTGTGCCGAAACTCGCAATAATGCCGCCGTTGAACAGGAACGTGCCGTTCGAATCGATGCCGTCGTTGTTGGACGCGCTGCAAAGGATTGTCCCGCCGTTGATGGTGATGTTGGAGGAAGCGTTCAGGCCGTCGTCGGCCGACAGACCGCGGCCGGCGCGGCCGTTAACGAGCATCGTGAACACACCCGCATTGACGACGATGTTGCTGGCTTTGACGCCGCAGCAATAGGACGGGTCGACGTACACGACCGACGACGCGTTGGTTTCGACGATCAGCGCCGTGTCGCCGGCGAGCGACAGATTCAGCGAACCGCCGTCGAAAAGAGCCCCACCGTCGCTCTTGACGCCTTTAGACCCTGCGCCTCCAAGCGCGAGATCCACGGCCCCGCCCTCAAGGGCAAATTCGCGGGCGGTCTTGACGGCATTGCAGTCGTTGCCGGACATGGTCACGGAAACGAATCCGTCGCGAATCGTCGCCCGCGAGCGCGACGGCGATTTCGCCGCCGTTGATTTGAATGTCGCCGCCGTCGTCGGCGTCGATGCCGTCCCCCTTGAGCGCCAACGACACGGAAAGTTTGCCGCCATCCATGCGGAAGCGGTCGTTGACGTGTATGCCGTCGCTTTTCTTTTTCGACATAGAAACGCGGATATCGCCTCCAAGCATGCGCACGTACTCATCGCTGCAGATGCCGTGCTTCTCGGCGCAAGACCCGTTGACAGAAAGCGTGCCGGTCCCGCTGAAGACGAGTTGGCCTTCGCTGAAGAGCACGCCCTTGGCATCCTCGACGCCGTTCGTGGAGTCGTACTGAGCCCCATACTCCGAGCCGTCGGAAAGCGCATTGGCACTCCCGTCCGCCAGTACGACATAGCAGCGTTTCTTCGACTGCACATTGACCGCCGGACCATTGGTACTGCCGAGCATCACGCCGTCAAAAACCAGCTTGAACGCTTCGCCGCTGTAGAATTTGACCGCGCCGACCGTCGTCGCTCCCGTCAGCGTGAAGGCCACGTGTTTGATCGTATTCGAGAAGACTAAGACCGCACCGGAACGGGAATAGGAGAGCCCCGCCCCGGCCGAGTTTTCGACTGCGGCCGAGGCACCGTCAAACGCGACGCGAACCGTTCGATGGAACACCTCGGTCTCCACATAATCGTCGTCCCGCGCAAACGCTGCAGCCGCGAGCAACGCGCCGACTTGGACAAATCTATTCCGCGAAAGACGCACTCGATCTGTTCCTTTCAAACACGCAGCCGACACCGAAATATCAAAAGGCGTCAGTCGTCTGTTTGCGGTTCTACTATCGTGCGCGGAAAGGACAAAGCCGGACGGCCGCGAATGACAGAGTTGTCATGAAGGACGCGGCGTGCGGCAAACGCGGCTTACGGCGCGGGTTCGCGGAGCGAGACCGACAAGTCTGAAAACTTGGCCGTCGCCAGCGAGTTCAAATCTTTTGCGGAAACGCAGCAACCGACCGCGTTGCTGAAAGAAAGGCCCATGTTGCAAACGCCGAATCGTTTCCATGTCTGCCCGTCGTCCGAAACACAGGCCGCGAAAGCGTCGCCTCTGCGGGCGAGCAGCAGAAAAACCGGAAGCGGCACCGGCCCCCCGGAGCGCTTGATGAAGACGGTCTTGTTGGGAGGTAGACGGGCCTGAAAGAAAAGTTCCCCGTTGCCGCGTAACCCAAAGAACAGGCCCGGGGCATGAACGCGATCATCGCCTTTGAGCAGCAATCCCGCCATGCCGAGGGCGTCCGCTGCGAAGTCCCGCACGCACGCTGAAAAGGCATAGTCCCCGCCCGCCTCGGCAAAGACGAAACGACAGCGGTCATCGCCCTCCCACATATTCTGCCCCATGCCCTGAATGATCACCGTCCCCCCGGCCCAGACCGTACTGCCGCGCTGAGTATTCTCGCCGAGATTCAGGCTCGACCAGACCGGAGTGATCGGATGGGGATAATCGCGCGCATCGAACGCGAACCCCGGAAACGACGCCATCGGCGGTTTGCCAGAAACAGACCCCGATGTGCGGAAGGCAAGGCCGGTGACCGAATCCGTCGCCGACAAAACGTTCGTGCCGGACGCCGATGTCGGCTCGGGCAAGACTCGCATGCTCCGATAGACGCCAAACCACACGCCGGCCACCAAGACCGCCCCCACCGACGCAAATACGCCGAGGCGACGCCAAGACGGTTTGGAGTCCCCGTACAGCGGGCTCGCCGCCGGTTGTTCCCAATCCAGCGCGTTCGCCGCCTGCGCGTCCAACCGGGCCAATATCTTTCGGATTTCTTCGGCCACGATCTCGCTGCTGGCCGGCCGCCGGGCCGGATGGCGCTCCAGCAAGCTCATGATCAGTTTGCACGTCGCCGCCGACACGCGCGGGGCCAGTTTCGCGAGCGGGTCGGGACGCTTGGTCAACCGGGCTTTGAGAATGTCGATGGTCGTCGGGCCGTCGAACGGCGGACGTCCGGAGAGGAGATAGTAAAGCGTGGCGCCGAAGCTGTAGAGGTCGCTCCGATGGGTGTCGGCGGCACCTTGGAGCAACTCCGGCGCGACGAAGTTGGGCGTGCCCACGAACGCCCCGTTCGCGTCGAGCCGCGACATCCCCGAAAGGCCGAAGTCCACCAGCTTGGCGTTGCCGTCGCGGTCAAGCACGATGTTTCCCGGCTTGATGTCTCCGTGGACGAGCCCCTCGCGATTCAGCGCCGTAAGGCCGTCGGCCACATCCAGCGCCATCCGCAACACGACGCGCTCCTCGAGACGTCCCTCTTCGCCGATCTTCTTCGCGAAGTCCTGCCCCGTCACCAGCTCCATGACGAGATACGGCTGCCCGTTCGAGAAGTTGAGCGCATGCACCTGAGCCACGCGCGGATGGTTCAGCTTCCCGGCCGCGCACGCTTCGCGGCGCAACCGTTCGCGAGACTCCGCGTCGGCGGCGTCGCAACCGCGCACCAGTTTAATCGCCACCTCGCGGCCCAGAGACTCGTCCACGGCCCGGTAGATCGACCCCATCTCGCCGTCGCCGATATGCCCGCAAAGCAGGAAACCGCCCAGCCGTCCGGGCACAAAGACCTGTTGCCCACAGGCGGGACAGGGCACGCGCGAAAGCGGCTCCGCATCCGCGAGCGGCACCCGCGCATGGCAAGCCGGGCAAGCCGTCTCTACGACGCGCTCGAATGCGATCCCCTCCTTGGGGGATTCCGTCGGGCCGACCTCTGCGGCACGGTTCACCGCCCGAAGCACAACGGATTTGTCAGGCTCTGAAGACACGTGACCTTCCGGACCATTCATGGTGTTGTCCGCCAACGACGCCGCCAGGCAACCGACGGACGCCCAAAAACAACATGCGGAACAGTGTCACGGTTTTGCGCACATTTGGCAACCGATTTTCTCTATGCCGAAAAGCGGTTCACCGAAAAACCGGCTCGGGCGAGGCGAAGCCGCCGGACATCGTCTGCGGCAGCCGAAAGACGTCGCCGTCCCGGTTGCAGAAATAGAGGTGCGACTCGGAGGGTTTGCGCCCGTGCCCGTCCGCCCAGAAACCGTAAAAATCGGGCCGCGCGTCGACGGGGCGGCGCACGAACGTGTGGTTCATCGCACTGTTCCGCGTGATCTGCCGCGCCATCCGCCACGTCGCGCCGGCGTCCTCGGAGAGCCACATGACGATCTCTCCGCCCGGATTGTACGGCTGCGGCCCCGGCTGCGTGGGCGCGATGATCCGCCACGTCGTGTCGCTCTCGACGTACAGCGGGCCGGAATCGTAGTTGTTGTCGGACACGATCCCGGTGAACCGCTCTTCCCACCGGTCTCCGGTCCAGCGGACGGTCCGCCATTCGCGAGGGCCGTTGGCGGGACCGGACTCGTACCCCTTGCTCAGCACGAAGAGGATGATCGGCCGACCGTGCGAATCGAACTGGATGTCCTTGAGGTAAACGTTCCGTTTGCGGCTCTCGTATTCCAACACGCCGACCGCGTTCACCTTGTTGGTCAGCGGCGTGGCGAGCGTTTCGCCTTGAACATTTTTCCAAGTCTGGCCAAAGTCGTCCGTCTCCATGTAGTAGAGGTTCGTCCGCCAGTTGAGCCCCTTGCCCTTGGGGTGCATGTCGAACGCCACGCCCGTCTTGCGCTCCTGCCACGTCCCGCTGATTTCGTAGTGGCCGTCTTCGAAGTAGGCGGCCTGGCTGCGCGCGCCCCACTGCGTCCCTTCCGGATTGCTGGTCATCACATAGTTGCCGCGCCCTTTGACATACCACGTGTGGACGAAAAGGAACCCCCTGCCCGGATAATACATCGGCTGCGGATAGGAGAAGTTTCCCGTCCACACGAGTTGGAAGCGGTCGATGTCGTACGGTTCGACGCTGCGCGAGATGTAGGAAGGCCGCCCGCGCCCGTGGCTGCTTGAAAAAATCCAGACGTAGCCTTTGTCGTCGAGATTGATGACGGGGTTGTCGTGCGCGTCGTCGGTCTTCTTGTCCAACAGCAGCGTGGGCCGCGCCACCTTGCCCGTCGCGTGGTCGTAGTAGGAGACCATATGCAGCAGCGTACTGTTCGCTTCGTCCGTGCCGCCGTAACAGAAAAAGGTCTTGTTGACTTTGGGCGCGTACCACGCAAAGGGGATGTGCTTGGCGCAGTAGGTTCCCAATCCCCCGCTGTACTTGTAGACGTACTCGTCCTTGGAGGGTTGGTTGAAGTACCAGATGCCCCGGAAGCCGCCCGCCTTGCGGTTCAGAAGCGTGGCGGGCAGGGGCTGGCCGTCGAACGGATAGCCCGCGCTCGCAGGCGCGCCCCATGCGCAAACGGCCGCCAGCGCCCATGCGCCCGCCAAACTCCAGGCCTTCATCGCGTCGCCCCTTCCTGCAAAGTTCCGCCCCGGTCAGCGCGTCGCTTCCGCCGCGGGCCGCAACAGCGCCGCTGCGCACCAGAGCACCGGCGCCTGTCCGTGCAGATCGCCCGTGACGCGCTTGCGGTCGAGGTAGTACTGGCGGTCGGCTTTCTTGTTCGTGCCTTCGCACACGTCGCGCACATCGTCGGACGCGTCGAGATAGGTCGCGAGCGCCAGCCACGCCCTGCGGGCCGCCGGGCCGTAGGTCTTCGCGTCGAGCCAGCCGTTCTTGACGCCGGTGCTCATCGCAAAGGCGAACATGCCCGTGCCCGAAGTCTCGGGCCACGCGCCCCCGTCGTCGATCAACTGCCGCCACATGCCGTCGGCCCCTTGGTACTTGAGGAGCGCGGCCATCATCTTGCGGTAGCCTTTCAGGATGCGGGGCCGGTCCGGGTTGTCGACGGGCAGCGAGCGCAGCAGCTCGGCCGTGCCGGCCGCCATCCAACCGTTGCCGCGCCCCCAGAAGAAGGGCACGTCGGGCGCATGGAAGAAAAGCCCGTTCGGACGCTGCAGTTCGTCCAGATAGACGACCATCTCGCGCGCCGCGCGGTCGATGTAGGCGCGGTCGCCGGTCGCGCGGTAGGCCTGCGCCTGCACCATCGTGATCATGAACATGTCGTCGATCCAGAAACGCGTCTGCCACGTCAGGCCCTTGGCCGTCAGCGCGCGCGCCTCGGGCGTGTCGTCCTTGCCCCGCGCGGGTGCCCATTGCGCATCGGCGAACGTTTTGCCCAGCGCCAGATAGCGCGGCTCGCGGGTCTGCCGGTAAAGTTCGAACGGCAGGGCGCCGAAGACCGAATTGTCCACGTGGTTCGGTACGGGCACCAGCCGGGCGTCCGCCCCGAAGAGCGGCTCGAAGCGCTGCGCCAGCCGCGCCGCCAGCCCCGCGTCGTGCGTCGCCTCCGCGAACGCGAGCGCGCCGTACCACGTGCAGACGTCCGGATAGGTGATCTGCTTGGGCGTCCTGCCCATGCGGCCGTACTGGCTGTGGGGCTGCGACAAGAACCGTTCGGCCACCCGCCGACCCACCGCCTCAGGCGATACACCCGTCGGCCACGCCCCGAACGCACCATCCGGCGTGTCTCGCACCCCCGACACGCATCCCGACACCGCCAGCGCCCCGATCAGCACGAGTCCCTTCACGGCACAACCCTCCCCCTTGCGTTCCACCACCGCGCGCCGCACCCACGCGAACACGCGCGTCGCGATTCCAATGCGCGGGCAGTCGCCGCGCCCGCCTTCCGCACTCAAGCCCGATCATCGTCCGCTCACGGTGTCTTCTGTTGAGACTCGGGCATCGGCCTCGGCTCGACTTTCCGCACGTGCAAGGGGTAACGCATGCGAAGCTGATGGTCAAGATGGATTTCCACCCAGTGCGTGCCCACTTGACGAAACGCCAGATTGATGAAGACCTCGACCGTAGTCGCGATCTGCTGGTCGTTGGAAAGCTTGATCGGCACCGGCTGCCCCTCGCCCACCACGGTCACGCCGTCGGGTGCCACGATGCGCGAGCGCTGCGTGTACTCGCCCTCGCCGGTACACCAGCGGTTGACCAGACAGATCTTGGGACACACCGGCTGGTTGACCGCCTGCACGAGGCCGTCGAAAATGCCGATCAGCATGAACTTGCCGTTCCGCTCCTGCCTGACGTCGTCGCACAACAGACTTGCTTGTAAATCCGGTATCATTCATTGCCCCCTTGTCGGTTGGTTGCGATTATACCGAATGCGGACCGTCGCCGATAGCGCAAAGCGCGATTCATATGTGGGCATGGGGGGTGTGTCAGAAAAGTGACCGATCATAGGAGTAGTTGGACTAAGGGCATCCGACGAAGTGTGGAGACGAAGTGTTGCGCTGTTGCGCCAGAAACCGCATTTGGCAACCCTGTCGCTTTCTTGACACACACACCGGGCGCATGGCAGTTCTGTTGGTGGACACCCTTCTTTATCCTTATCGTAATCGTAATCTTAATCCGCTAACCGCCGGTTGCCGGCCTCATAGTCGACCCGTTCCCCATGAACACGATCAGCGGACGTGCTGCGCATCAAGCCCGCCGGCATCGAGACAATACCCGCCAGTATCCCTTTCCCCTGCTCCGCCCGGGCAAGCCTCTCCCCGGCCGCAAGCACATCCGGAC
>Ga0172375_10005027_pt1 | contig 19301 bp, 20 predicted proteins | sample LakKiv1m_FD_114537 | JGI IMG/M metagenome (GOLD analysis project Ga0172375, IMG submission 114537) | Freshwater microbial communities from Kabuno Bay, South-Kivu, Congo - kab_092012_11.1m | ecosystem: Environmental > Aquatic > Freshwater > Lake | place: Democratic Republic of the Congo...
GGCGCCGATCAGCGCCGAGGGGCAGGCGACGTTGTGCTTCTCGCCGACCGCGCGGTTGAGCCAGTAGGCCAGCGCCGAGTTGAAGAACACCTGGATCAGGATCGGCACCGCCAGCAGCGCGATGATCAGCGGCTTGTCGACGATGGCCTTGCCCTGGAAGGCGAACAGCAGCACCAGCGTGGCGAGCAGTGCGGCGATGGACCACGGACCGATCTTCTGCATCGTCGCGTCGAAATACGCCTGTCCCTTCCTGAGCAGCGTCTTGCGCCAGAGCTGGGCAAGCGCGAGCGGGATGACGATGTAAAGCACGACGGAAGTCACCAGCGTGTCCCACGGCACGACGATGGCCGAGATGCCGAGCAGCAGGCCGACGATGGGCGCGAAGGCGAACACCATGATCGTATCGTTGAGGGCAACCTGCGAGAGCGTGAACAGCGGGTCGCCATTGGAGAGGCGGCTCCAGACGAACACCATCGCCGTGCAGGGCGCGGCGGCAAGTAGGATCAGGCCGGCGATGTAGCTGTCGAGCTGTTCGGCGGGCAGCAGCGGTGCGAACAGGTTGCGAATGAACAGCCAGCCGAGGAAGGCCATCGAGAACGGCTTGTCCAGCCAGTTCACAAACAGCGTCACGCCGATGCCGCGCACATGCTGACGGACTTCGTGCAGCGCGCCGAAATCGACCTTGACCAGCATCGGGATGATCATCACCCAGATCAGCAGGCCGACCGGGACATTGACCTGCGCCACCTCCATGCGGCCGAGCGCCTGGAAGGGCGCGGGCAGCCACTGGCCGAGCGCGATACCGGCGACGATGCAGAGGAACACCCACACTGTCAGCCAGCGCTCGAAGAACGAAATGGGCAACTGGGCGGCGCGCCGGGCCGTGACCTCGCATTGGACGGACATGTTCAGTCTCCGAGCGCTTCACGCACCACCGGCACGAGGCGGGCGCGGATGTCGTCGCGCACGGCGACGAAACTCTCCAGCGGCTCGCCGTGCGGATCGTGGAACGGCAGGTGGATCTTCGGCAGCGGCCGCGGGAAGACCGGGCAGGTCTCCTTGGCGTTGTCGCAGACGGTGACGATGAGATCGATGGCTTCGTTCAGCACGGCGTCGACATCTTTGGGATGCAGGCCGTCCGTCGGCAGGCCGGCCAGTTTCAGCGCCTCAATCGCGCCGTCGGCGACCTTCGGCTGCGGGCGGGTACCGGCGGAGATGGCGCGCACGCGGCCAGCCAAGTCGTGGTTGAGAATCGCCTCGGCCATCTGCGAGCGGCAGGAGTTTCCGGTGCACAGCACCAGCACGGTGAAACTCATGCGAACCACCCCTCGACCTTGGCGCGCGCCGGTACGCCCCCGGCATGCACGACCTTGCCGTCGATGACCACGCCCGGTGTGCTCATCACGCCGAAGCCCATGATCTTTTGCAGGTCTTCAACTTTCTCCAGTTCGATGGCCACACCCCTGGCCCTGGCCACTTCCTCGACCAGCACGTAGGTGTTCTTGCAGTTGGCACAGCCGGTGCCGAGTATCTTGACGTGTTTCATGTTTGCTCCTTACAGGACCGTATTGAAGACGAGGCCGACGACGAGGATGCCCGCCGCGACGATGCCGGCGAAGGTGAGGATCAATGGGATTTTCAGCACCTTGCGCAAGATGATCATCTCGGGCAGCGACAGCGCGATGACGCTCATCATGAAGGCCAGCACGTTGCCGAGCGCCGCGCCCTTGCCGAGCAGCGCTTCGACCACCGGGATGATGCCGGCGGCGTTGCTGTACATCGGCACGCCGAGCACCACGGCAGCGGGCAACGACCACCACGGCGCATCCCGACCCATGATCGATGCCAGCAGGTCTTGCGGCACATAGCCGTGGATCAGCGCGCCGACCGCGATGCCGAGCAGTATCCAGCGCCAGACGCGCCCGACGATTTCCTTCACATAGGCGACGCCGGCGTCGATGCGCTCGGCCCAGCTTAGCTGGGCAGCCTCGTAGCTCGCCGACTGGCTGGCCTGCATCTGCCGCACCCAGTCTTCGAGATGCCGTTCCATGCCGAGCCGGCCGATGACGAGGCCGGCGACGATCGCCACCGACAACCCAAGCCCGAGGTAGAGCGCCGCGACCTGCCATCCGAACAGGCCGAAGAGTAGGGCCAAGGCAATCTCATTCACCATCGGCGCGGCAATCAGGAAGGAAAAAGTCACGCCGAGCGGCACGCCCGCCGAGAGGAAGCCGATGAACAGCGGCACGGCCGAGCACGAACAGAAGGGCGTGACGACGCCGAGGCTCGCCGCCATGACGTTGCCGACGCCAAGCCGCCGGCCGGCGAGCAGGGCGCGCGTGCGCTCCGGCGTCACGAAGGTATGGATCACGCCCATTACGAAGACCACGCCGGTGAGCAGCAGCAAGACCTTGGGCGTGTCGTAGATGAAGAAGTGCAGCGCCTCGCCGAGGTGCGTGGCGCGGTCGAGTCCCAGTACTTCGATCGCGGCATCGGCGAATGGCAGCAGGCTGGCATAGGTGGCGACCCAAGCCAGCAATCCGGCAAGCACCCAGCCCCATGGGGCGCGGCGCGACGGGATGTTGTCGGCGAGCTCGTTCATGCCGTGCTCCGCGTGCGCCGCTTGGCGGTGGTTGCCACGGCTTCCGTCTTGGGCAGGCACTGGCAGCCGTCGCAGCAGTTCTCGGTGAGGAAGGCGATCAGGTCGTCCATTTCCGTGTAGTTGGCCGCGTAGTAGATGAAGCGGCCCTCTTGCCGTGCAGTGACGAGCCCGGCCTGCGCCAGCGTCTTGAGGTGGAAGGACAACGTGTTGGCGGGAATGCCGATCTGCGCGCCGATCTCGCCGGCGGCCAGACCGGCCGGGCCGGCTTGAACGAGCAGGCGGAACACGGCGAGGCGGGTTTCCTGGGCAAGGGCGGCAAGCGCATCGACAGCAGTGGTAGGGTTCATGATTACAACGTTTCCAGAAATGTTGAAGTAACTATACCAAAAAAATGCACGGTCAAGTATTCCTGTCATTCAGCCTGCGCAGCGACCGAAACCGATTGCATGCACAATGCAATCTTTTCCTTACACGTTGATCGGATTGCCCATGCCTGCCGGACCGCGCCAAATCGTCAATCCCTACCGTCCCATTCCGCTGACCGTGCCGGAGGGGATGAAGCCGAACGAGTTCTACAACAGCGCCGAGAACCTCGCCGACCTGGCGCACAACAACGGCCTGTTGCAGAACCCTGAGGGCCTGCTGCTCTACCGCAAGGCCATCGGCCACAGCAACCTGTTCGACTGCTCGATCATCTACAACACCTCGCGGCGCATCCTCGACCCGCTCGGCCGTCCGGTGCGCCGCACCCAGTTGCCGGAAGCGGTGCGGCATGTCTGGAACCGCATGAACCAGATCCTCATCGCGTTCATGCTGGAGCGCTACCCCGACCCGGCGGCCCATCTGGTGCTGGCCGGCGAAGCAAGCCTCGACGCCACCTGGCCGCTCACCGCGCCGGGCGTGCCGAGCATCCGCATGCTGCACAACCATTTCATCGTCTTCGACAAGGCGGCGCTCGCCGCTGCGCCGCTGGCCGATCCGCACAATCCGAACCTCACCGACGGCGGCCAGCATTCGCTGTTCCAGGCCACCATGCATGATGTCTATCAGGCCTTCTTCGCCGCCCTCGATCTGGAAATGCTCGTTCCCTGCCCGGACGATGCCAGCCAGCTCGCGCTCACCGGTTATCCGCAGGGTTTGCCGAGCTGGCGTGTCGAAGGAGGCGCGGCCGCGCTCAAGGAAGTCCGCTTCTGGCGGGAGTACGACACCGTCCTAAAGGGTTTCATCGACTTTTACCGCACGTTCTTCGGGCAGGTGTCGACGCGCAATTCGCCGCCGCCGCACGACATCTACTTTCCCGAACTGGTCGAGGCGAAACTGCTGTTCGACAACGACTTCCTCAAGGCGGCGAAGATGGTGCGCGACCACTGCATCCAGGATGCCAAGTATGCGAACCTGATCCGCTGGCAGCCGGCATTCAAGCAGCTGATCTACCGCAACGATGCCGGCGACCTGATCGTGACGATCAGCCAGAACTCCATCGGCAACGCGATCACCGAGCTGCTGGGCGTGGTGGTGAATCGCCAGCCGGACGCGGAAGCCTATGCCCGGGCCGAGCCAGCCCTGCTCGAACAATTGCTGGAAGTGCGCCGACGACTGATCGAGGCCGACCTCGGCGCGGGCATCGCGACCGCGCAGTGGCCGGCTTGAGGACGGCGCAGCGGCTTGCCCTGCTCAGACCAGCCCGCCGAACACCTGCACCTGCACCGTCTCGCCAGCGCCGACTTTTTCGCGCCCGGCTTCGAGCACGATGAAACAGTCGGCCTTGGCCATCGAGCTCAACATACCCGAGCCTTGGTGGCCGGTCGGCCGCACGCACCACGCTCCATTTTCCTGGAACAGGATGCCGCGCTGGAACTCGGTGCGGCCCTTGCCCTTTTTCATCGGTGCCACGCAGCGTGCTGAAAGGGTGGGCAGTGCCGGCACCGGTGCCACGCCCATCAGCTTGAGCAGCGCGGGCTGCACGAACTGGTAGAAGGTGACCATCACCGCGACCGGGTTGCCTGGCAGGCCGAACAGCCACGCGCTTTCCTTTCCTGCGCCGATGCGGCCGAAGGCCATCGGCCGGCCGGGCTTCATGGCGATCTTCCAGAACGCGACCTCGCCGAGCTGCGCCATCAGCTGCTTGATGAAATCCGCCTCGCCGACCGAGACGCCGCCGCTGGTGATGATCGCGTCGGCGCAGGCGGCCGCTTCCTTGAATGCCGTTTCCAGCGCGGCGGGTTCGTCCTTCACCACGCCCATGTCGATGACTTCGCAGCCGAGGCGCGTCAGCATGCCCCACAGCGTGTAGCGATTGCTGTCATACACCGCGCCGGGAAACAGGGGAGAACCGATCGAACACAACTCGTCGCCGGTCGAAAACAGCGCGACGCGCACGCGCCGCCGCACCGACACTTCCGCGATGCCGAGCGAGGCGATCACGCCCAGCTCGGCGGGCCGCAGCTGCTTGCCGGCGGGAATCGCGGGCGCCCCGGTTTTCAGATCCTCGCCCGCGTGGCGCACGTTCTGCTCTGGCTTCTGGCCGGGCGGCACGATGATGCTGTCGCCTGCGACGCGCACGACTTCCTGGATCACCACGCAGTCGGCGCCGGCCGGCAGCACCGCGCCGGTCATGATGCGTGCCGTCTCGCCAGCGCCGACTTTTGCATCCAGCGGCCGGCCGGCGAAGGCGGTGCCGACATTCTTCAGCCGCGTCTCGCCGTCGGGCGACAGGTCGGCGAAGCGTACCGCCCAGCCGTCCATCGCCGAGTTATCGTGCGCGGGCACGTCGACCGGCGAAATGACATCCTCGGCCAGCACGCGGCCGAGCGCCTGGCGGATGAACAAGCGTTCATGACCGACCACCGGCTGGACAGTGTCGAACAGATACTGGCGGGCACGCTCGACGGAGAGCGCATTGGGGTCATAGTCGTCTAGGCAGGTGAAGGGAAGAGTGGGCATGGCGCATGTGAGTGAACAGGTCAGCCGTCAATTTAGGACATTTTCCCGCTTGCAGGTGCAAGGGGTGCTTCCCGCTAGAATCCGTGCATGGGCATCCTGACCAACATCATTGCCGCCGAGGACGACGAAGTCGAGGCGATCGGCGATTCGCTGCAACCGACCGACGAGTGGAGCGGCATCAGCCTGCGCGACGTCAGCATCGCGAAGATCGCGACGCTCCATAGCGTGCTGACCGGCGACCTCTTCGACGATGCGGCGGCCATCTGCGAGCCTGTCTACATCTCGCCCGCCGAAGGGGCGCTCGTCCTGCGGCTGGCCGACGAACTTAAGGAGCGGCTGGTCGAACTCGACGAGGATGCGCTGGATGCCGTCGCCGCCGAACTGGCCGCGACCGAGGAATTCGAGATGGCGGGCTGGGACGAGGGCGCCGTTATGGAGATGCTCGCCGACCTGGCCGATCTGGCGCGATTAGCCGAGTCGCAGGACCAGTCGCTGTTCGTCTGGATGCATCCGCTGCGCACCTGAAGCGCGGCTATGATGGCGCGATGGAAGCGAACTCTTTCGAGCGCCTGAACACGCTGATCGCGGTGCTCTCGGCCGGGCTGGTCGAGCGCGGTCCGCAGGTGCGGCTGGCGCTGCTCGCCGCACTGGCGGGCGAGCACACGCTGCTGATCGGCCCGCCGGGCACGGCCAAGAGCGAACTGGCGCGCCGCCTGCACACGGCTTTTCGCGACGCGCGCTATTTCGAGCGCCTGCTGACGCGCTTCACGGTGCCCGAGGAGTTGTTCGGCCCGCTGTCGATTCGCGCGCTCGAAGAGGATCGCTACGAGCGCCAGACCGCCGGCTTCCTCCCTGAGGCTGGGATCGCCTTCATCGACGAGGTGTTCAAGGCCAACAGCGCGATCCTCAACGCGCTGCTGACGCTGCTCAACGAGCGCGAGTTCGACAACGGCGCGGGCCGCCAGCGCTGTCCGCTGATCAGCGTGATTGGCGCAACCAACACGGTACCGGAGGACGAGGTGGCCGACGCCTTCTTCGACCGTTTCCTGCTGCGCGTGCCGGCGGCGACGGTCAGCGGCGCCGGCTTTGATGAACTGCTTAACGTAAAACGCGGTGCTGGCGGGACGGCACCCGCCACGCGCGCGCTCGACCATGATGACCTTGCTACGCTCGCGGCAGCCGCGGAAAATATCGATCTGCCCGCGTCGCTTGCCGCGCTGCTCGCCGAACTGCGCTGCGCCTGTGCCGAACTGCGGATTGCCGTGTCCGACCGGCGCTGGGTAAAGATCGTCTGGCTGTTGCGCATCGCAGCCGCCAGCGCGGGACGCTCCGCCGTGGCGCTGTGGGATCTTTTGCTGCTGCCGTGGTGTACCGCGCCGGATGCCGAGCGGCAGGCGCTGGTCGCCGACTGGCTTGCGGCGCGCCTCGGTGTGCGCGAGGCCTTCTCGCCGGCACGGCTGACGCGCATCGTCGAGGCGTTCGAGGCGCAGCTCGATCTGGAGCGCAAGGCCAACGACCTCGACTACGACGAGAACGGGCGGCTCAAGTTTTCCGCCGAAGATCTGGCCGATAGCATCGGCGATGCCAAGGGCGGCGCACCCGCGCTGCGCATGACTTACACACGCCAGCGTCGTTATGGCCCGCTGCACATCGCGGCGCGCACCACGCAGATCGACGCCGCACTCGGCCGCATCGCCGGCTACGCGGCCGAAGTGGCTGCGCAGCGCACCGACCTCGCCGCCTATCGCGCCAGGAACCTGTGGCTGGACGAGGTGCTGCTGGCCCGCATCGATGCGCATCTCGCCGCGACGGCGGCAACGGTCGATCAGCTCGCCGCGCGCCTGACCGCCGCGCGTGCCGGCTTCGCGGCGCTGCCGCGGCTGGAAGCCGACGACGGCAGCGTGCCCGAGCCGGTCGCCGTCGACAGCCTCGCCGCCGCGTGAGTGCGCCGCCTGTTTCATTGCTGTTCGAGCAGCGCGAGGCACGGCTCGCGGCGCTCGACGCTCTTTCGCGCAAGCACTGGCTCGGCGGCCTGACGCATTCGCAGGGCCGACTCGATCCGCGCCTTGACGGGCTGGTTGCGTTGCGCAAGGGCCTGGTCGATGCCGTCCTGCCAGCGCCGACTTTCTGGACGTGGCCGCCTGCGCCCGTCGCTGCTGCCCTGCACGCGGCGATGGCGGCGCTCGGTCTGCCGCGCTACTGCGCCGGCCAGCAGGAACTTGCCGATACCGTGCTGATGAGCATCCTGTTCCATCTCGATTTCATCGTCGATTACCGTGACCGCGGCGCGTCGGAGGAAGCCGCACTGCGCATGGCGATCGCAGCCTTCAGCGACGACTGGCGCGAGCGCTGCGGCCAGCTCGACGAGCTGATCGAGGTTTTCGGCCTGCTGCCCGACGACGGCAAGAACACGAACTGGGACCAGCTGCGCGGGCTGCTGCGTTCCACCGGCTGGCAGGACGTGCTGCGCATCAGTCGCCTGCTGACGCGCCTGCCCGAACTTGCGAAGCTCATGCAAAGCCTCGGCCGCGCGCGGCCGACCGATACGCCGGACTTCGATCATCTCGTCCCGGTGGCGATCGAGGAGGAAGCCACGGCCAGCCAGCCTGAGCGGCGCAGCGTGCGCATTCCCGACATGCCGGGCGAGACGCGCGGCGTGCGTCGTTTCGATCGCATCGCGCGCATGCTGCCGGCCGAGGCGATGTTGCTCGGTCATCCGCAACTGCGGCTCGTGTGGCACGCGCGGCGCGCCGAACGGACGCTGCTCTGCTACGAAGACGATGACCGCATGGACGAAATCCGGGAGCAGCGCGCGCGTGTCGTGCGGCCGCGTCCCGGCCTGCAGCCGGGCAAGCGTTACGAATGCGGACCGCTGCTGGTCTGCGTCGATACCTCGGGTTCGATGCAGGGCGGTGCCGAGGCGGTGGCGAAGGCCGTCGTGCTCGAAGCACTGCGCACGGCCCACGCGCAGCGGCGCGCCTGCCATGTCTTCGCCTTCGGCGGGCCGGATGAGGTGATCGACATGGCGCTCGCCTACGACGCGGCGGGCATCGAGCGGCTGACGCGGTTTCTCGGGCAGGCGTTCCGCGGCGGCACCGACATCTGCGGCCCGCTCGACAAGGCGCTGGCGAAACTGGAAGGTGCGGCGTGGCAGCAGGCCGACTTGCTGATCGCTTCCGATGGCGAATTCGGCGCCACGCCGGCGATGGCGGAACGGCTCGTGGCGGCGCAGCGCGATCTCGGTCTGCGCGTGCAGGGCGTGCTGATCGGCGACCGCGAGACGGTCGGTTTCCTCGAAATCTCCGACGCGATCTTTCCCGTGCGCGACTGGCGCAAGTTCGGCGGCGCGGGCAGCGAGTCGCCCGTGCATTCGCACCGGCTCACCGCGCTGTATTTTCCCGGCGCACTGCGCAGCGAAGAGAATCGCGCAGCCACGGTGTCGCCCGCAGCCGCGGCTTCCGTCGTGCGGGGCATCAAGACGTGAGCTTCGCCACCGAATACCTCGCGCAACTGGAAACCTTCGCCGCGCGCTGCACGCTGCCGCGTGTCAAGGCGCTGCACCTGCCGCCGCCGCTGAGCGAAGAAAATCGTGACGCCAAAAATAACGAAAATAAGGGCGAGTTTTGTGCGCTCGAACTCGACGACGGTTCGCTCGGTCTTTCTTACGTCCTGCTCGACGACACGCTGGAAGCCTTGCGTCGGGAGCAGGGGCGCTTTGCATTGGCCGGTGCCGATGCGCTGACGGTCGCGCGCGGCTATCTCGATGCCGGCTTGGACAAGACGCTTGGCTTCGCCGCCGCGAACGCGCTGACGCGCTGCCTCTACGACCGCGCCGGTTTCGTGCCGCCGCCGGCGGGGGATTCGATCGGCCGGCTCGATCCGCGGCCGGGTGAACGCATCGGCATGATCGGTCTGTTCAAGCCGCTGCTGGGGCGCATCCTCGATAGCGGTGCGCAACTCACGGTGGTCGAACTGAATCCGGCACTCGTCGGTGCGCGGGACGGCTACGTCGTCACGCTCGATGCGAACGCGCTGGAAGCCTGCGCGAAGGTTGTCTCGACCAGCACGCTGCTGCTCAACGACACGCTCGACCGCATGCTCGCTGCCTGCCGCAACGCGCACTGGTTCGCGCTGGTCGGCCCGAGCGCTGGCTGCCTGCCCGACACGCTGTTCGCGCGCGGTGTCACGCTGCTCGGCGGCAACCGGGTGACGGATCGCGCCGGCTTCATCGATGCTTTGCAACGCGGCGAATCGACCAGCCCCTTTGCGCGCAAGACCGCGCTGACGCCCGACACCTACCCGGGTGTGGATGTGCTGTTGAGCTTGCTTTAAAAGTCGGCGCTGGCGGGACGGCACCGGCGGCAAGTCCATCGCAGCCGCATGCGCATATTCGAGCATATACTTCCCGACTGTCGATCATTGCAGAATCCTTGGGATCGATACTGTCAAACAATCAATAAGGGAGGAGACATGCGTCATATTTCTCGCGCTTTGAGCGGCCTGGTTTGTGCGATTGGCCTCGGGATCGGTTCTCTCGCCATCGCTGCGGAAAAAGTCAATATCGGGGTCGTTACCGGCCCGACTTTCGCCCACACGATTTCGGCCATGAAGTTCAAGGATGAAATCGACAAGGCGCTGCCCGGCAAGTATGACGTCGTGGTGCACCACTCCGCCGCGCTCGGCAGCGAGACCCAGGTGCTGCAACAGCTGCAACTCGGCACGGTGCAGATGAGCGTGTGCACGACTGGGCCGATCGAGGCCTTCGTTCCCGAAATCAAGGCCCTCGAGATGCCTTTCCTGTTCTCGTCCTACGAGGCCGCCGACAAGGTCCTCGACGGCGCCATCGGCAAGGATCTGTTGCACCGTTTCGAGAAGGCCGGACTGGTGGGCATGCACTTTCTCGACAACGGCTTCCGCAACGTGACCAACTCGAAGCGTGCGGTCGGCAATCCGGACGATCTGAAGGGCATGAAGATCCGCACCATGGAATCGCCGACCCATCTGGCCATCTGGCGCGCCATCGGCGCCAACCCGACGCCGATGGCCTGGCCGATCACCACCCAGTTGCAGCAGGGCGTGCTGGACGGCCAGGAAAACCCGATCTCCGTCATCTCGGCGGCCAAGCTCAACGAAGCCGGCCAGAAGCACCTTTCGATCACGCGCCACGTTTATTCCGCGCTGGTTTTCGTCGCCAGCAAGGCCTTCATGGACAAATTGCCTGCCGCCGACCGCAAGGTCTTCATGGACGCGGCCCGCACCGCCGCGCTGACCGGCCGCAGCTACGTGCGCGACAACGAGGCGAATCAGCTCGCCGCGTTGAAGGCAGCGGGCATGCAGGTCGTCGAGAATCCCGACCTCGCTGCCTTCCGGGCCAGGACCGAACCGGTCTACGCCTCGCTCAGCGGCGACGCCAAGAAGATCGTCGAGGAAATCCGCAAAGTCGTCAAGTAATCTTCCCGACGGGCGATATCGGCGTGGCGGCTCCCGGCACGCCGTTTTTTTTGGAGCAGGCATGAACCGGCTGCAGCGTCTTAGCGAACGCGTCAATCTTTGGGTCGAACGGCTGCTGCTGGTGGCTGGTATCGCGATTTCGTTCATCCTGTTCGTCCAGGTGCTTGCGCGCTATCTCGGTTCCTCGCTGAGTTGGTCGGAAGAGGTCGGGCGTTACCTGCTGGTCGCGATCACCTTCCTCGGCGCCACCGTTGCCTACAAGCGCGCGCACTTCATCGGCTTGGCCGGGTTCGGCGCGAAACTTGGCCCGACTTTTGCCCAACTTGTCGTGCGCCTGCTGCAATTGCTGACGCTGGGCAGTTTCGGTTTGATCGCCTGGTTCGGCACGATCTATGCGATCAACGGCTGGAGCCAGGCTTCCACGGCGGTGCAGATGCCCATGTCGCTGCCCTTTGCGGTGGTGCCCCTCTCCGGCCTGATCTTCATCCTGCATGTCCTTGCCGACATGAGCAAACCGGCCGGTAGCGCGCAATGATCATCGTCCTCCTGTTCGCGCTGATGTTCCTGCTGATGGCGCTCGGCCTGCCGATTGCGCTGGCCATCGGCGTGCCGGCCATCGGCCTGATCGTCGCTCCCGGAGTGTTTCCCGATACCGTGGCCTTCGCTGCGCTGGGGCAGACGATCGTCCAGCAGATATTTTCCGGCGTCGATTCCTTTGACCTGCTGGCCGTACCGCTGTTCATGATCGCCGGCGCGATCATGGAAGTTGGCGGCATTTCGCGCCGGCTGATCGATTTCAGTACCAGCCTCGTCGGCTGGGCGCCCGGCGGACTCGCCGCTGCCGCCATCGTCGCGTCGATGATCATCGCCGGCATTTCCGGCTCGGCCGCCGCCGACACCGCAGCCATCGGCGCCGTGGTCATCCCGGCCATGATCCGGCAGGGCTATCCGCCTGCCTTTGCCGCTGCCGTCGTGGCGGCGGGCGGTTCGATTGGCATTGTCATTCCCCCGTCGATTCCGATGGTCATCTTCGGCTTCATGACCAACATCTCGACCTCGCAGCTGTTCGCCGGCGGCATGCTGGCGGGCGCGTTGCTGGGGGGGTCTTTCCTGATCCTCGTCGTGTGGATTTCCTGGCGCAAGGGCTACGGCATACGCCATGCCTTCAGCTGGCGGAACGTTGCCAGTTCGGGCAAGGAAGCAGCGTGGTCGATCGGGGCGCCGGTCGTCGTGCTCGGCGGCATCCTCAGCGGCATCGTCACGGTCACGGAAGCGGCGGCACTGGCCGTCTTCTATGCCTTGCTGGTCGGCATGGCCATCAACAAGGAGCTGTCATGGAAGGACCTGCCCGGGCTGATCGTTCGCTCGCAGGTCGCTGCCGCCGGCATCCTATTCATCATCGCCATGGCCAAGTTGTTCGGCTGGCTGCTGGCCATGCAGCAGGGTGCCCGCCTGCTCGACCTGTTCGTCAACTCGCTGGCGCTGCCGCCGCTTGGCCTGCTGCTGCTGGTGATGACGATGCTGCTGGTTGTTGGCAGCGTCATGGAAACCACGGCGGCGCTCTTGTTGTTCGTCCCCGTGCTCGCGCTGCTGATCCCGCAGATGGGTGTCGACCCGGTGCAGTTCGGCGTCATGGTGGTGATCAATCTGGCGATCGGCATGCTGACCCCGCCGGTGGGTATCTGCCTGTTCGTCAGTTGCGGCATCGCACGGGTGGCCCTGGGAAAGATCGCGCACGCGGTCATGCCGCTTGTCATCGTCGCGATCCTCGACTTGCTGATCATTGCCCTCTGGCCGCCATTGACCCTGTGGCTGCCCACACTGCTGTATCGATCATAAAAAAGGGCAGGCGGAGCGTTCCGCCTGCCCTGTGTGCCGACTGAGTCAGTCTTATTTTGCGATGCCGCCGGGGTAGCAGAGGCCGCCGGTGACTTCGATGGTCGTCGCGTTGATCGCTTCGTTCTCGACACAGTGGCCGATCATGCGGGCGATTTCTTCCGGTTCGACGAGGCGGCCGAGATGCACGTCCTTGAGGATCGCATTCAGGGCATCCTGGTTCATGCCGGTGAGCATCGGGGTCGCGGTGTAGCCGGGGGCGATACCGACGCAGCGCACGTTCTTGATGCCGCGCAGCATGAACTCGCCGATAATGATCTTCGGCATCAGCGCATCGGCGACCTTGGTCGACGAATAGTTGAGCTGGCCGACCTGGCCCACCTTATTGACGGAGGAGATGGTGACCAGCAGGCCGGGCCAGCCGCCATTGACCATCGCTTCGGCGGAATCGCGCAGCGTCAGGAAGGTGCCGGTGAGGTTGACGTCGATGACGGGCGCCCACTTGTCGAGGCCCATCTTGCGCGAGACCTTGCCGGTTTCCTTGTCGAGCGTCAGCATCGTGCCGTCGCGGATGATGCCGGCGCAGGCGACGGTGATGTTGAGTTTGCCGAAGGCGGCCAACGTGGCCTGGATGAACTTGGCGGTCTCGGCCTCGCTGGTGACGTTGGCCTGCACGCCGATGGCCTCGGTGCCCATGCCCTTGAGGTCGGCGACCACGCGGTCGATGTTCTTCTGCACCATGTCGACGATGGCGATCTTGGCGCCCTGCTTGGCGAAGTACTTGGCAACCGCTTCGCCGATGCCGTTGCCGCCGCCGGTGACGAGGACTACGCTACCCTTGATTTCCATGACTGAATCCTTTCTTGGTGTTTAGGCGGGGAAGGACGCGCTGTCCTTGTCCCAATAGATGAAGTTGGGATGCGTGACATCCGGGCCGACGATCTTGAGGTCGCCGATCATGTTCGGATGCGCGACATCCGGGCCGACGACCTTGATGCCGACCGGATAGATGGCCTTGACCAGCGCCAGCCCCTTGGCTTCCGCATCGGCGGCCGAGGCGCCTGCGAACAGGCCGGTGCCGACGACGGCGGTGGCGCCGCCTGGCTGCACGCGCTGGATGTCCCACGCGGCGCCCGCGGCTACGACCGCGAACTCCATGTCGTTGTATTTGAAGTTTGCCATGATGATCCTTTCAGTCGGAACGATCAGAACTTGCGCAGGACGGTCACGCAGTTGGTCACCGCCGAGCCGCCGACGTTGAAGGCAACGCCGATCTCGGCCTTCTTGGCCTTGACGCCGACCGGCTCGCCGATCAGTTGCTTATGGATCAGTGCGTGCATCGAAGCGCCGGTGGCGCCGACCGGGTGGCCCTTCGACTTGAGGCCGCCGGAGAGGTTGATGGCGACCTTGTCGTCGTCGCGCGTGAAGCGGCCTTCGAGGTACTCGTAGCCGGCGCGGCCGTCGGCGGAGAAGCCGAGCGCCTCGGTGGAGAGGATCTGGTTGATCGTGAAGCAGTCATGCACTTCGGCGAAGTTGACGTCGGACGCGCCGATGCCGGCTTCCTTGTAGGCCTGGGCGACGGCATCCTTGCCGGCCATCAGTTCGTGCATGTTGGGGCGCACGTTCTCGGCAAGGCGCTCGACGGAATGGCCGATGCCGGCAATGAGGGAGGCGCGCTTCTTGTTGCCGACAAGGTCGGCGCGGGTGATGACTAGCGCGGCGGCACCGTCGGTGACCAGCGAGCAGTCGTGCAGGCGCAGCGGGGCGGCGATCATCATGTTCTTGGCGCGGCCGCGGGCGTCGGGAACGTTCAGCGCCATGATTTCCTCGACCGACTGCGGGCCCTTCTGGTTGTGGGCGAGGGGATTTTCGGCGCCGTTCTTGTAGCACAGCGCGCCGGCGGTCCACAGCATCTTTTCCATCTGGTCGAGGGGAATCTTGTAGTGCGCCATGTAGCCCTTGGCGTACTCAGCGAACAGCATCGGGAAGGACATGCCGCGCGCACCTTCGGTCGGCCAGTGCGAGCAGCAGGCCAGCACGTGCGTCATCTGCGGCGTGGGCAGCAGGTTCATCTTCTCGACGCCGATGACGAGCGCATGGTCGGCGCGGCCGGACTCGACGGCATAGATGGCGCTGTAGAGCGCGACGGAAGAGGAGGCACAGGCGCACTCGCAACGCGTCATCGGCTTGAAGCGCAGGGCGGGATCGATTTCCACGGCGATCGGCGCGACGTGTTCTTGGTTGGCGAAGGAAGCCGGCGAACAGGAGCCGACGAAGACGGCGTCGATGTCGCCCGCGGCGATGCCGGCATCGGCGATCGCGCCGCGGCCCGCTTCGATGAGCAGGTCATAGTAGGTCTTGGTGTCGGTGATCAGGCCCGTGGCCTTGTCTTTCTTGACGAATGCGCCGAATGCGGTGTTGTAGGCGCCGATGATGCTGGTTTTGCTCATGTGTTGCTCCCTGGTAATGGAATCAAACTGACGCGAGCGCTCCGATGGAGATCTGCGCAATGCACTTACAGCAAATTAGTATAGTCGCGTTTGTTGTGCACTGCAACATCTAGCCGCCCGCAATCGGCGGCCAGATGGCGAGGGTGTTGCCGTCCTGGAGCGGGCGGCTGGTGCGTTCGGCGGGCGGGACGAAGTGGCCGTCGATCAGCGCCAGATGGCAGGATTTCTGCGGCAGGCCGAAGCGTTCGATGACCTGCTGGATGGTCGCGCCTTCCGGCAGGTCGAGTTCAAGTGCATTCTTCATCTTCGCCTCGACCGGCAGGTAATCCTGCAGCGAGGCGAAGAGCTTGAACGTGACTTTCACGCGGCGCTCATGCAGCCTTTTGCGCCGTGGCGAGATACGCGGCCATGAACTGCGTCGGGTCAGCTTTCAGCCGCTCTTTCCAGTCGCCAAGATGTGCGCGGGTCTGGATCAGGCCGCGCAACGCACCGACATGGTTGGTCCAGCCGATGCTCGTCGCGCCGATCAGCACGTCGTCCGCGAACTGCAGCGAGAGGTAACGGAAATTCGCCTCATCGACGAGTTCGATGCCATCCCCGTTCCCCTGCCAGTGGCCGAAGGAAGTGGAGATCAGGCCCAGCGTATCGAGCACGTTGATCGCGAGACTGCCTTGCAGTTCCGTTGTGCTCCCCGCCATGTTGTGCGCTGCAATACGCGCCTGGTCGGCGGCATTCGGCTGGATGGCGTTGAGCTCCGGTTGGCCGGAGTGAAAGCCGAGTGCTTCGGTGACGTCGCCCGCTGCATAGATGTCAGGCACTGTGGTTTCCATGCGTGCGTTGACGCGGATGCCGCGGTCGACCTCGACGCCGCTGCCGGCGAGGAAGTCGATGTTCGGCCGCACGCCGGCAGCGCTGATGACGAGATCGCAATCCAGTGCCGTCCCGTCAGCGCCGACTTTCACGCTGAGCGCGTCGCCGCCATCACCCTTTGGTTCGATCGCGGTTATCGCGGTATTGACATGCACCGTCACGCCCTTCCGCTCGGCCCAGCGTTTGATCATCGCGCCGGCCTGCGCGGTCATCATGCGCGGCACCATGCGGTCGCCCATCTCGACGACGGTGAGCTGCACGCCGCGCGCGGCGAGCGCCTCCATGATGATGCAGCCGATGAAGCCCGCGCCGAGTTGCAGCACGCGCGCACCGGGTTCCGCTTTTGCGGCGATGGCGCGTGCGTCGGCCAGCGTCCAGCAGGTATGGACATTGGGCAGGTCCATGCCAGGAACGTTCGGCCGGATCGGATGCGAGCCGGTGGCGATCAGCAGCTTGTCGTAGTGAATGCGCTCGCCCGAGGCGAACTCGAGCTGCTTCACCGCCGAATCGATGCAGGTGACGCGGCCCTGGATCAGGTGGATGCCGTGCGAAGCGTAATGGTCATGCGTCTTGCGCAGGTGCGTGCCGTCTTCGCCGATGTTGCCTTGCAGGAAGTAGGGGATCGCCATGCGCGAGTAGGGCGGTTCGGCCTCGTCGCCGATCAGCGCGATCTCGGCGTCGGGTTGCAGCCGCCGCAAAGTCTCGGCGGCAACGACCCCTGCGGGGCCGTTGCCAATGATAATGTGCTTCATCTCAGAGGCCTAGACGCTTGAGCGTATCAGCCTTGGGTTTGCCATCAGCATCCCAGCCGCGCACTTGGTAATACTCGGGGCGCATCTTGTCGATGCCATTCACCAGCCCCTTGGCCGGGCCGGTCTTGGCCGGCTCGGTCTTGAGGCGCGGCGGCAGGTCGTCGTCCTTGGCGGTGAAGCCGGCCGCGAGGTTGAACTGGCGCTCCATGTTCCAGATGCGCTCGCCGACCTCGTTGAGCTTCTCCATCGTCCAGTTGCCCTCGCAGGCGGCGTCGATCTGCGGCTGGATGTCGGCCAGCGACCACGCGAACGAGGTGAAGATGCACAGGCCTGAGGAGTCGAAGACCGCGGTAGCGTCCTGGAAAGCCTTGACCAACTCGGCCTTGCCTTCGGTGACGAGCGGGTCGGTCTTGACCGGGATGCCCAGCACTTCGGAGGCGACCGTGTAGCTGCGCAGGTGGCAGGCGCCGCGGTTCGAGGTCGCGTAGGTCAGCCCCATGCCCTGGATGCCGCGCGAGTCGTAGGCGGGGAACTCCTGCTTCTTCACCGACATCGACAGTTCGGGTTTCCCATACTTTGCGCACATCCGCGCGGAACCTTGTCCCAGTTCCTTGCCGAAGCCTTCGCCCTTCGCGGTCATCTGTGCGAGATCGCACAGCGCCTTGGCCGAGCCGAAGGGCGTGTCCATGCCGATGTCCGCCGCCTTGAGGATGCCGAGGTCGTAGAGCTCCATCGCCGCGCCGACCGTGGCGCCGAAGGAGATCGGATCCATGCCGTCCTCGTTGCAGATCAGGTTGGCGAACTGCAGCGCTTCGAGGTCACCCACGCCGTTGGCGGCGCCGAGCGCCCACGCGGCTTCGTATTCGAGGCCGCCGTTGGCGCCCCAGTACTCTGGTTTGTTGACTACACTGAAGTGCGTCTCGTCGATGCGCGAGATGCGGCCGCAGGCGATGGTGCAGCCGAAGCAGGCGGCATTCGTGACGAGGTGCGTCTTGCCGTCGGTGGGACGCTTCTCCTTCATCGCCTCGGCCGAGATCTTGCGGGCTTCCTCGAATTGCACGTCGCGGTGGTTGCGCGTCGGCAGCGCGCCCATCTCGTTGATGACGTTCATCAGCACCTGCGTACCGTAGGTCGGCAGGCCCTGTCCGGTGACCGCGTTCTCGGCGAGCACCTTCTTGCCGGCGGTGGTAGCGGCCATGAAAGCCTTCGGATCCTTGATATTCGCTGCCCCCGAGGTGCCCCGCACGGCGACGGCCTTGAGGTTCTTCGAACCCATCACGGTGCCGACGCCGGAACGGCCGGCGGCGCGGTGCAGGTCATTGACGATGCAGGCGTAGAGCACGCCGTTCTCGCCGGCGCGGCCGATGCTGCACACGCGCACCTGCGGGTCCTGATGTGATTTCTTGATGGTCTCTTCGGTGACCCAGGTCGTCTTGCCCCAGAGGTGCGCCGCATCCTTCAGTTCGGCCTTGTCGTTCTCGATCGAGAGATAGACGGGCTTGGGCGACTTGCCTTCGAAGATGATCATGTCCCAGCCGGCGAACTTGAGCTCGGCGCCGAAATAGCCGCCCGAATTCGAACAGGCGATCGCACCGGTGAGCGCGCCTTTCGTGACGACCGAATAACGGCCGCCGGTCGAGGCGGGCGTGCCGGTCAGCGGGCCGGTGGTCATGATCAGCTTGTTGGCGGGCGAGAGCGGATCGACCTTGGGATCGACTTCGCTGACGAAATACTTGGTAGCCAGTCCGCGCTGGCCGAGATACTGCTGCGCCCATTCCATGTTGAGCGGTTCGGACTTGCAGGTGCCGTTGGTGAGGTCAACGCGCAGTACTTTACGGGTCCATGCCATGATGAATTCTCCTTGCGATCAGGCGCTGGCGCGCGGTGAAGTGTCGGTCTTGCCGGCCCAGGCGCGCATCTTGTCGAGGCCGGTCCAGTCGGCATCGACGTAGGTGATGGCGCCGGTGGGGCAGGCGTTGGCGCAGGCGGGGTCGCCGCCGCACAGGTCGCATTTCTGCACCTTGCCGGTTTCGACGACGTAATTCACGGTGCCGAACGGGCAGGCGATGGTGCACACCTTGCAGCCGACACAGGTGGCTTCATTGACGATCTTGGCGCCGGTGGCGGCATCGATGCGAATCGCGTCGACCGGACAGGCATTCAGGCACCAGGCTGCGGCGCATTGCGTGCAGGTGTAGGGCACCTTGCGGCCTTCGTGCTCGAAGTTGAAGACCTTGATGCGCGACTTGGCGATGTTGAACACGCCATGGTTTTCGTAGGAACAGGCCATTTCGCACTGCAGGCAGCCTGTGCATTTGTTGGCGTCGATGTGCAGCGATTTCTGCATCTCCATTCTCCTCTTGTTGTTTTCTTCAGCCTTTTCGTCTGGCCGAATTA
>Ga0172375_10005028_pt1 | contig 19300 bp, 21 predicted proteins | sample LakKiv1m_FD_114537 | JGI IMG/M metagenome (GOLD analysis project Ga0172375, IMG submission 114537) | Freshwater microbial communities from Kabuno Bay, South-Kivu, Congo - kab_092012_11.1m | ecosystem: Environmental > Aquatic > Freshwater > Lake | place: Democratic Republic of the Congo...
CTAGGCAATAGTTTGCGTCGTGTTCTTCTTATCACTATTCCCGGCGCTACCATTACCCGTCTTCGCGTCGACGGCGCCAACCACCTTTTCACCACTTTGCCGGGAGTCAAAGAGGATTTAGTCGAAGTTTCCCTTAATCTTAAAAAAGTCAAATTCAATTGTCAGCACGACGAGCCAGTTGTTCTCCGTCTTTCCCGCAAGGGTGAAGGAATAGTCACTGCCGCTGACATCCAAGACAGCGATCTCTGTAAAGTTGCCAATCCTGACCAGGTTATCGCCACCCTTACTGGCCCCAAAGTTTCTCTCAATATGGATCTGACCGTCGAAAGGGGAGTTGGCTACACTCTAGCCAAAGAGCAAAAAACCGATGTTGTCGGCGAAATCATTCTCGATGCCGCTTTTACCCCCATTGTTAAAGTTAATTACCAGGTTGAGCCTACCCGTTTGGGTAAAAAATCCAACTACGACAAATTAACCCTGGAAATCTGGACTGACGGTTCCGTCTCACCTCTGTCGGCCCTTAAAGCCGCCGCCAAAGATCTGATTTTTGCCTACAGCCAAATCGCCGACCCCAAAGATTTTAGCGATGAAGTTGTCACTATCGCCTCTTCACCGGTTTCCCAAGGCGCCGACATTTCTGTTGAAGAAATCGAATTGCCCCTGCGCGTTACCAACGCTCTTAAAAAAGCCGGTTTTTCCACCATCGATCTTCTGCTTCAGGCCGGACGCCTCGAAGTCAGCAAGGCCAAAAACGTTGGCGAGAAATCCTTAAAAATTATCGATTCCTGGCTGAAAGAAAAAGGCTTCAGTTGGAAATAAACTATGCGCCATCGACTTTTTGGTAAAAAACTCGGCCGTAATCACCACCAGCGTCAGGCGCTTCTGCGTAATCTCACTAGAAGCCTTTTCACCCATGGCTCAATTTGCACCACTTCCGCCAGGGCCAAGGCCGTAATTCCCCTAGTCGAAAAATTAGCCCACCAATTAGTTACCGAACCGGAAGGTTCCGCCAAAATGGCCGCTGCTCCTTATTTTCCCGGCATCTCTGCTGCCAATCGTCTTTATCGTAGTTTTCGTGAAACATTTTCCGGAACAACCTCAAATTTTATTAAGGTTGCTAATCTTCACCGCCGTCAGGGTGACGACGCTCTGATTGTCAAAGTTAGTTTCGTTAAAGCCTACCAGCTACCTGCTCTTGTCAAACCGGCTAAAATCAAAAAACCCGTTAAGCCAGTCAAAGAAAAAGTGAAGAAGGAGAAAAATGAAAAATAAAACATCGGTTTTAAAAGGTGATACTGTCAAGCGTAATTGGCATCTAGTCGATCTTTCCGGACAAACTTTGGGTCGGATCTGTGTCGATATCGCCAACTTGCTTATGGGCAAACACAAAACTACCTATTCTGCCCACCGTGATGATGGTGATTATGTGGTCGCTATCAATGCTTCTCAAATCAAAGTCACCGGACACAAGGCTAAGGAAAAAATGTACTATCACCACACCACTTACGCTGGCCATCTTAAGGAGCTTACTTTTTCCCAACTAATGGCCAAAGATCCCCGTCGAATTATTTCCCATGGTGTCGCCGGAATGTTGCCAAAAAACCGTCTTCGCGATCTTCGCCTCCGTCGTCTTAAAATTTTTGCCGCCGGAGAACATCCCTATTCCGACAAATTTAAAAAATCTTAAACTATGCCTAAAAAAACCGAAAAGAAATACACCTATGCCATCGGCCGTCGCAAGTCGGCCATCGCCCGAACCAAACTCTTTACTGGCAAAGGTGACTCTGTCGTTAACGGGATCTCTTTTTCAAAATACTTTACCCACTCTCGTGATCAGGCCGTTCTCTGTTCTCCTCTCGACCTCACCAACAACCGTGACCGCTATTATTTTCAGATCCAGGTTTCCGGCGGCGGTCTTTTAGGCCAGCTTGAAGCCGCCGCGCTTTCCCTCTCGCGTTGTCTTAAATCGGTTGACGAAGAATACGGAAAAACTCTTCGTGCTGCCGATCTTTTAACTGTCGACTCTCGCGTCCGTCAGCGGCGGATGATTGGTACCGGTGGTAAAGCCCGTCGCCACAAACAGTCGCCCAAGCGCTAAGCCCCACCCCGTGCTATCATCATTTCTATGACTTTGGTTCAAAGCTTGATTTTGGCCGTTATTCAAGGAGTAACCGAATTTATCCCTGTTTCCTCTTCTGGCCACCTCAATTTGACCCAAGCCCTTTTTGGCCTCTACCCTTCGCTTTCTTTCGACGTTTTCCTCCATGCCGCCACTCTCCTTTCCGTCATTTTTTTCTTTCGTTTTCACCTTCGTCAGTTCTTTGACAATTTTCTTTATGTTTTTATTGGTTCTCTCCCTGCCGCTATCATTGGTTTTTTCCTAAAAAACCAAATCGATTCCTTTTTTTCCACCCCCTCCCTCCTGCCTCTGTTTTTTTTAGTCACTGCCATATTGTTGTTCTCAACAAAATTTTTACCAAAAAATTCAAAAAAAATAACCCCAACCAAAGCCCTAATCATCGGGCTTTTCCAAGCACTTGCCCTAATTCCCGGTATTTCCCGCTCCGCCGCCACCATCTGTTCCGCTCTTTTTCTCGGCCTCGACCCCATATCAGCTTTCAATTTTTCTTTTTATCTTTTCATCCCTGCTACCTTTGGCGCCGTTTTCTTCTCTTTCCGAGAGGCTTCTCATCTCTCCCTCTATCTTAACGGCTTCCTTCCCGCCTTTATTCTCGCCTTTATCGTTGGTCTTGTTTCTCTTCATCTTCTTCGCCGTCTCGTTTCTTCCCGATCAGTCTGGCTTTTTGGTTTCTACACCCTAATCCTTTCTCTTCTCTCTTCATTCCTTCTCAGCTAATTCCCATTTTTCGTCCCAGGCAGTCAGCAAAAATTCTCCTCACCACCCTCGTCGCCTTCCTCTTCTTCTCTTTCTGTCCAACTACCCCCTCGCCCTCTTCCGCTTCACTTCCGATTACTACTATTTCCATTCTCCGTTGATCATTTTCCATAATTTTCTCCGCTCATATAATCTTTCCAGATTGCATAAAGTTCTGCTGTCGCCTTAGCATCCCTAGCCACATAATCTGCTATTTTATTCACTTCCCCCGCCAAAAACAACCCGGAAACTTCGCTTCCTTCCACCCCTTGTCCTTTAGGATTTTCGATTCCAAAAGCCCGGCACAAAAACTCCAACTTAAACCCGTGTCTTTGGCGGATTTTATTTTGCAGGTCGATGAAATTATCGTCAAATTTCTTCCGGCCAAGGCTTACTTTTACCCGATTAATTCCCGATCTGATAATTAAATATGGGAAGTCAAAACTATCGCCATTATAGGTTACAAATCTTTCATATTTTCCTGCCACTCGCCAAAATTCTTCCAGCAATTCTTTTTCCGTTGCCAAAACTTTGTAATTAAAATCACTATCTTCCGGAATCAGATTTTCCGCTGTCAACGCCAGTACCAACCCCTTTTTTGTCTCCGGGTCAAAACAACCGATAGCTACCACCTTTCCAAAAATTGCGTACAATGCTGTCTTTTCTTTTGCGATTTCCTTATTTTCTTCTTCATTTTCCAGGTTTTCCAGTAAATATTTTTGTTCTTTTTCATCCAGCTCCTCAAACTTTTTTCCGGCCGTCTCGATATCAAATATCAAGGTCGCTACCATCGGCTGGTAATCAGCCGCTTCCTCGCTGGTCACTATTTGACATCGGTTAACCATCAGGCTCACCACCCCCCGGTATTCCTCTGCCCGGCCGCTGACTTCAACTACTTTTCCCGCTTCAAATTGGCAATTTGCCAAAAAATCTCCCCATATTTTCGCCATAATTTTCCCATCACGACTGGCCAGCTCCAGGTCGGCATAGTCTTTGCCGTTACGAGCTGTTTTTCTCTCTACCCTAACCACTAAAAAATGCTGCCCTTCTATTCTGTCTTCGTTCTTAAAGTTTAATGCCATAGCCAATTATAACCGATAAAAATTTCAGCTAATCTTCAGTCAAAGGTCTATAATCAAAGCCATGAGACTCCTTATCGTTGAGGACGAATCACGCCTGGCCGCTTCTCTCAAAAAAGGTCTCGAATTGGAACGCTACACTGTCGATCTCGCCGCCGACGGTATTGCCGGCTTCGATTTGGCCGTCGATGGCGACTACGATCTAATCATTCTCGACCTGATGCTTCCGGGTCTCGACGGCTTAGAAATCTGTCGGCGCCTTCGTCGTCAACAAATTTCTACTCCAATTTTGATACTGACTGCCCGCGGCGACATCCGCGACCGGATTACCGGCCTCGACTCCGGCGCCGACGACTATCTTCCCAAACCTTTCTCTTTCGAAGAGCTACTCGCCCGTATCCGAGCTCTCGCCCGCCGCCCCCGCCGTCTTAACACCGAAATTCTTTCTTTCGGGGATCTGAAATTCAACCTTCAGACTTATGAAGTTAGCCGCGCCGGCCACTCTCTAACTCTTTCCCGCCGCGAATTCTCCTTACTGGAATATTTTCTCCGTCATCCCCGCCAAATCCTCACTAAAGATCAAATTATTGCTCATGTTTGGAATTATGACAGCGACATTCTCCCCAACACTGTTGAGGTTTTCATCAAAAAACTAAGAGCAAAAATTAATTTCCCCAAACTTCCGCTTCTTATCCAGACTGTCCGCGGTTTTGGTTATCGTTTAGACTCTCATGTTTGAACACGCCCGTCTTCGTCTCACTGCTTGGTATCTGCTGATTATTACTTTTATCAGCCTGGTTTTCAGTGTCTTTATTTACCGCCTTTTTTCTCGGGAGGTCGATCGTTTCGGCCGGATGCAGCGTTACCGTCTCGAACGTCTCTTTCAAAATCTCCCCCCCACTCCTTTTGATGAAAACACTCTCTTTTTTCTCACTCCTGCCGACAACGATTTAGTTCGGGAAATCAAGAATCGCTTCATCCTTGTTCTGGGGGGTGTCAATTTGGGGATTATTGTCACTTCCGGTTTCTTAAGTTATTTTTTGGCCGGCCGAACTCTCGACCCTATCAAAAAAAATCTCGACCAGCAAAACCGTTTTATTGGCGACGCTTCCCACGAACTTCGTACTCCCATTACCTCTCTTAAAAGCGGTTTTGAAATTAGTCTGCGCGATCCTCACCTTTCCCTCCCCGAAGCTAAAAAAGTTTTCCGTGACAGTTTAACTGATATTAATCGTTTGGAAAATCTAACCACCTCCCTTCTTCATCTAAACAAATCTGTTTCTTCCGATTCGTCAGTGAAATTTTCCAAAATTTCGGTTTCTTCGGTAATTTCTGCAGCCGCTCTCCGTCTTCGTCATCCGGCCGCCGTTAAGGAAATTGCCATTCGTCGCCATCTTTCTTCCGGTCTTTTTATCTATGGCCATCGAGAAAAACTTACCGAGCTTTTTACTATTCTTTTGGATAATGCCATTAAATACAGCCCTCCGAAAACCACCATCGACATTACCTCCAATCTCCATCACCAATCGGTCGTTATTACTGTTGCCGACCAGGGTTCTGGTATCGACCCCAAAGACCTCCCGCATATTTTTGACCGGTTTTATCGCTCTGATCCTTCCCGTTCTCAACACTCTGTCCCCGGCTTTGGTCTGGGTTTGGCCATCGCCAAAGATATTATTGAGCTTCATCACGGCCGAATTGATGCTACCAGTCATTTGGGTCAGGGTAGTTGCTTTACTATCAATCTTCCCGCCTTCAGTTAATTTTCAGACAATAATTTTTTAATACCCCATGTTCAAAAGTAAAAAAACAAAAATAGCCATCGGTGTCTGTGTTTTGTTAATTTTAATTTTTATCGTTTCGCGTTCGCGCCAAAACAAATCAACCACTTCCTATCAAACCTCAACTGCTAAGGTCGACACCCTGGTCGTCTCTCTTTCTGCCTCCGGCCAGGTTTCGTCGGCCAATATCCGTGAAGTTTCTACTTCTGCTTCTGGTGTCGTTAAAAAAATATATGTTCAAAACGGCCAAACCATTAAAGCCAACGCTCCCATCATCGAACTGGAGCTTGATGCCGATGGCCAACAGAAACAATCCGAAGGCTATTCTTCCTATCAATCGGCAAAAAACAGTCTGGAATCCGCCAAAGCCACCGCCCAGAGCCTTAATTCCGCTATGTGGTCAGCCCACCAGAAACTTCGCACCGACGCCGAAGCTAGAGGTCTGACCGTCGATGACCCAACCTATATCCAGCAGAATTCCGATTGGCTGGCAGCTGAAAAAAAATATATTACCCAATCCGCTGTTATCCAGCAAGCCCAAACCTCTCTTAACAGTGCCTGGCTGGCATATCGCAAAGCCTCTTCCGTTGTTTATGCTCCCATTTCTGGCACTGTCGATGGTCTTTCTCTTCAAGTCGGTTCAGTTATTTCTGCCTCTACCACCGAAGCCAAAATCGCTAACATTAAAACCAGCGGCAAGCCCCTGGTTACTGTTAATCTTACCCAGATCGACGCTCCCAAAGTTAAAGTCGGTCAATCGGCCACTATCACTCTCGACGCCTATCCCGATTCTACTTTTACCGGTAAGGTCGCTAGTGTCGATACCGTCGGCTCCGTCAGTTCCAATGTCACCTCTTATCCCGTTACCATTCTTTTCGACTCCGATTCCAGTACTATTTTCCCCAATATGTCCTCGTCAGTCAGCATCATCACTGCCGTTGTCGACCGGGCTCTTCTCGTTCCCAATAGCGCCGTCAGCACCCAAAACGGTCAATCGGTTGTCCGAGTTCTGAAAAACGGCCAACCATCTTCGATTGAAGTCGAAACTGGCTTATCTTCTGACAGCTATACCGAAATTAAAAGTGGCCTTAGCGAAAACGATGAAATCATTACTAGCGTTATCAATCAAAGCACCTCTTCCGACTCATCCCAGTCGCCTTTCGGCATGTTTAGCGGCAATCGTTCCGGCAACGTGGTTAGAATGCGTTAATTCGTATGATCAAACTTTCTCGGGTAACCAAAATTTACCAGACCGATCTGGTTGAAACTATTGCTCTCAACGACGTTTCCTTTAATGTTGCTAAAAATGAATTTGTCGCCATTATGGGTCCTTCCGGCTCCGGCAAATCCACCCTAATGCACATTTTAGGAGCTCTCGATCAGCCTACTTCTGGCGATTATTTTCTCGATGGCCAAAATGTTTCCCGTTTAAGCGATGATCAACTAGCCGAAATCCGCAATCGCAAAATTGGTTTTATTTTTCAATCTTTCAACCTTCTTCCCCGAACTACCGCTTTAAAAAATGTCACTCTGCCCATGATTTACGCCGGTATCGACCGTCATGAGCGCCAAATCCGTGCCGAAAAATATCTCAAAATGGTCGGGCTTTCCGATCGAATGTTTCATCTAAGCAATCAACTTTCCGGCGGCCAACAACAGCGAGTGGCAATCGCTCGGGGTCTGGCCATGAACCCGGTTCTCCTTTTGGCCGACGAGCCCACCGGTAATATCGCTTCCGATCAAGCCGCCGAAATTTTAAAAATTTTTTGTCAGCTCAACGATAGCGGGCACGCCATCATCATGATCACCCACGAGCCGGACATCGCCCAGTACGCCAAACGCGTTATTGTCCTGCGTGATGGCAAAATCGTTGAAGACAAAAAAAATCACCACCGTCTATGGACCTAATCGAACTCCTGCGTGAATGCTTTTCCAACTTGGCTCTCAACAAACTCCGTACCGGGCTGGCAATTTTAGGAATTGTTATCGGCATCGGTAGTGTCATCGCTTTGGTCTCTATCGGTCAGGGCAGCCAAAAACAGGTCGAAACCCAAATTCAATCCCTTGGTGCCAATCTTTTAACGGTTATTCCCGGTGGGCAAAATTCTGGAGCTGTCCGTGGCGCTTCCGGCGGCGGCACTAGTCTTACCCTGGAAGATGCCCTAGGTATTCTTTCCTCGTCCCAAATTACTACCGTCAAATCCGTTTCTCCCGAATCCAGCCGCCGCCTTCAGGCAGTTGCCGGCAAAAATAATACCAATACCCAGGTTATCGGTGTCTATCCTCTTTATGCCGAAATTCGCAAAATCAACCTTGCCAGTGGCTCTTTTATTAGTCAGCGCGATGTCGATTCCTTAACCAAAGTCGCCGTTTTAGGCGCCACTGCCGCCTCCGATCTTTTCGGCGATAGCGATCCGGTGGGCCAAAATCTTCGTCTTAATGGCCAGACATTTAAAATTATCGGTGTTGCCGAAAGTAAGGGCGGCACCGGTTTTAACAATGCTGACGATGCCATTTATGTCCCCCTAAGCACTGCCCAAAAACAACTTTTTGGTACTAACTATTTAAGTACCATCGCCGTTGAGGCCAAAAGCAAGGAGCTTATGACCCAGGCCCAAAACGAAGTCGGCTACTACCTTCTTTCCCGTCATCACCTTTCCGACCCAACTAATGCTGATTTTTCTATCTTTTCTCAAAATGACATCTTAAGCGCCGCCTCTCAAGTCACCGGCACCTTTACCACTCTTTTAAGCGGAATTGCCGCTATTTCTCTTTTAGTCGGTGGCATCGGTATTATGAACATTATGTTTGTTACCGTCACCGAACGTACCCGGGAAATCGGCTTACGTAAATCTCTCGGAGCCAAAAAGAAATTAATTATTACTCAATTTCTTTTCGAGGCCGCCATCCTAACTTTCATTGGTGGTGTTATTGGCCTGATTTTCGGTGTTTCCGTTTCTTTTATCCTTTCAAAAACTCTAAGTTTTCCTTTTGCCGTTTCCTTTCCTTCTGTTTTTCTAGCCGTCGGTGTTTCCGGCATTATCGGTCTTGTTTTTGGCTGGTATCCGGCCAAAAAAGCTTCCGATCTCCCGCCGATTGTCGCCCTCCGTTACGAATAGTTTTTCAGTAATAATTCAGCCCGTCAGCCCATAATCACCCTAATTAAATTTTAAAAACTCATATGAACCAAAAAACCATTTTGACCATCCTTGCCATTGCCATCTTTTCCGGTATTTCTTTTTTTGCCGGCATTAAGTTTCAGCAACGTCGCGGCTTTTCTGCAATTAACCGTTTTTCTCAAAATTTTGACAATCGTCAATTAAGGGGTCAAGGGCAGGGGACAGGCCGTAATCAAAATCAAAATGGCGACTTTCGTGGTAACGGCATGTTAGTCGGTGAAATCATTAGCCGCGCTGATAATTCACTTACAATCAAAACACCCAATAATGGTGATAAAATCGTCATTATTCCCCAATCGGCTTCCGTTACCAAATCCAGTTCAGCGTCAGCCGAAGAATTGGTCGTCGGCAAAACCGTCGGTGTTTTTGGTACCAGCAATTCCGATGGCAGCCTAACCGCCGCCACCATTGAGCTCGATCCCCGAACCGGTCAACGCCCCAATCTTCCCACTCCTTCGCCCTCAAATTGACCTGATATGGTAATATCATCCAAGGAGGAAAAAATATGTCCGACATTTTAATCGGAAAAATTACCCACTATTTCGACAAAATCGGTGTTGGTGTTCTGGTGGTTACCGACGGCGCTGTTGCTGTCGGCGATACCATTAGGATCGGCGATGAAGCTACAGGCTTCACCCAACCGGTGGATTCGCTCCAGGTCAACCACACTGCTGTTTCCGAGGCCAAAGAGGGTGACGAGGTCGGCCTGAAGTTGCTTCAGCCCGCCAAAGAAAACACCCTGGTCTATAAGGTCGAAGGCTAATCCGGTTTATGCTCCGTCTTTTTAACACCGCTTCCGGGCGGAAAGAAATCTTCCGTCCGTTTGAGGGCAAGCTAGTTCGTATCTACACGTGCGGTCCGACTGTTTATAACTACGCCCATATCGGTAACCTTTCTACTTATCTTTCCGGAGATTTTCTAAAGCGCTATCTTCGTTGGCGCGGCTACCAGGTGCGTGACGTTATGAATTTTACCGATGTTGACGATAAAACTATTCGTGCTTCCCGGGAGAAAAAAACTCCTCTTTCCGACTACACTGCCGTTTTCGGCCAGTCGGTTCTCGACGATCTTCAAACCCTCAATATTATCCGCCCCGAAATTATTTGTCCGGCCACCCAGCATATTCCCGACATGGTCCGGCTTGTCCAGACTCTTCTTGATAAGGGCTACGCTTATCGTTCTGCCGATGGCAGCATCTATTTTCAAATTTCAAAATTTAAGGACTATGGCAAATTTGCCAATCTTTCCCGCCGTCAAATGAAAACCAATGCCAGCGGCCGCATCAATTCCGACGAATACACCAAAAAAAGCGTTTCCGATTTTGTTCTCTGGAAAGCCTGGACTCCCGATGATGGCGATGTCTTCTGGGATTCACCCCTTGGCCGCGGCCGTCCCGGTTGGCATATCGAATGCTCGGCTATGAGCATGAAATATTTAGGTCCGAGTTTCGACATCCACACCGGTGCTATCGATCTTATTTTTCCTCATCATCAAAACGAAATCGCCCAATCCGAAGCCGCCACCGGCCAGCAATTTGTCAAATATTGGTTCCATCGCGGTTTTCTCAAAATCAATAGCGAAAAAATGAGCAAAAGTTTGGGTAACGTCTATCTTCTCCGGGAAATTCTTGATCATGTCTCCGACCCTATGGCTTTCCGTTACCTGATTCTAACCGCCCACTATCGCCAGCCCCTCAACTTTACTTTTGAGCATCTCTCTGCCGCCGCTAGTTCTCTTAATCGAATTCGAAATTTTCTCACTCGTCTTGCCGACTGTCGCTCTAAGCCAGAATCGTTAACGGCAATAAAAAATCTTCTTAAAACTTCCAAAAAGGAAGTTATCACCGCCCTCAATGACGACCTTAATGCCCCCCAGGCTATTGCCTCCCTTTTTGGTCTCATCAATGCCGTCAACAAACTTATCGATCAAAACCAAATTGGAGATAAAGGCCGCTCTTTAATTCTTGGCTACTTGCACGATATTGACCAAGTTTGGGGTTTTATTTTTTCTTCACCCCCTGCTTCAACCAGCTCCTCCGAAATCGACTCTTTGATCCAGGAACGCCAACGTCTCCGTGCCGCCAAAAATTGGGCCGCCGCCGACGCCATCAAAGCCAAACTCATTTCCCTCGGTGTCACCATCCACGACGAAAGCACTGGTAACTAAACAGAAATCCCACCCAACCTAGTCGGGGATAATGGATTCGAACCATCAACCTCACGGACCCCATCCGTGCGCGCTAGCCAATTGCGCCAATCCCCGTAGATACTTGTATTAAGTATTTAGTATCAAGTATTAGGTATTTTATCACCAGACTTCAAATATCTTAATAAAGAATTAACCAACTTACTTGCCACGATCGACTGCTTGGCTACTTCACCAAAATCACCTTTATCAAGATATCCTACATCTCTAGCAATCAATAACTGATTCTGTGCTTCGGTTAACGAACCCAAAGCTTGATAATAAAAATGTCGTTTGTCTAAATTTGTCTTTCTCGAAAAACCCTCGGCGATGTTCGACGAAATCGAAACTGCTGCTCTCCTGATCTGATCAGTTAAACCATATACTTCCTCCAGTGGAAACTTTCTGGTGATTTTATAAATCATCAAAACAAATTTATGTGATTCCTTCCAAACAACCAAATCTGTGAATGATTTTATTTCAAGAATTCCGCAAATACCCCGATCTTCAGATCGGGGATGTATCAAATCAAAGCGAAACACAATACCACGGCCTTCAAGCCGTGAGTATTTTATTTTTTTCATTTCATACTTAATACCCGATACTTAATACATGATACCAAGAATAATCACCTTCGGTGATTATTCGGTTTCCCTCTTGCTATTACTTCCCAATTTCGTTATAACTGATTTGACTCGAATTATTTATTCTAAACATTTCATATGGGTCGACATCCAAAAAACACCACTCCTTCTCCCGCCCCCGGTCTTCAATCCAAAAAACTCGAAGCCGTCCGTTTAGCCATGGAACAGATTACCAAAGCCTATGGTGAAGGCGCCATTATGAAAATGGGCGATAAAAAGGCCGACATGGCTATCGAAGTCATCCCCACCGGCTGCCTCCCGCTTGATATTGCTCTTGGCGTTGGCGGTTTACCCCGCGGCCGGGTAACCGAAATTTTTGGCCCCGAAGCTTCAGGTAAAACCACCGTTGCCCTCCATGTCGTTGCTGAAGCCCAAAAATTGGGTGGCACCGCCGCTTTCGTCGATGCCGAACACGCCCTGGAACCGGTTCGGGCCGCCGCCGTTGGCGTTGATCTTGACAATCTTCTGATTTCCCAGCCCGATAACGGCGAACAGGCTCTGGAAATCGTCGAGACTCTTGTTCGTTCCAATGCTGTTGATGTCATTGTTGTCGATTCTGTTGCCGCCCTTGTCCCCAAAGCTGAAATCGAAGGCGAAATGGGTGACTCTATGGTTGGTGTTCAGGCCCGGTTGATGTCCCAGGCCTTAAGAAAACTTACCGGCGCCATTTCCAAATCCAAAGCAGTCGTAATTTTCACCAATCAAATTCGCCAAAAAATAGGCGTTATGTTTGGTAATCCCGAGACTACTCCTGGCGGTTTGGCTCTCAAATTTTATGCTTCCGTTCGTATCGACCTGCGAAAAATCGCCAACATTAAAACCAGCAGCGGCGAAGCCGTCGGTTCCCAGCACCGGGCCAGAATTGTCAAAAATAAAGTTGCTCCGCCTTTCAAAGAAGCCGAATTCGATATTCTCAACACCGAAGGCATTTCCGTTTTTGGCAGTTTAGTCGATCTGGCCGTTACCCACGGTCTCATCACTAAGTCCGGAGCCTTCTTCAAAGTTGACGACCAAAACATTCAGGGTCGCGAAGGGGCAAAAAAATATCTCCGTGACCACCCCGAAACCGCTTCCGCCCTTCGCCAACAAATTTGGGATAAAGCCAAAACTTCTTCCGCCGCCGAAGAATGAAAATAATCTCTCTAAAGCCCTCTCGCTCCGGCAACCTTCTCCATCTCGGATTGGAAGACGGGACTGTTTTACCCATATCTGCCGATGATGCTGTTCGGCTCTCTCTTTCCCGTTTTCTCAACCTTTCTCCGGAAGAGCTTTCCCGGCTCTATCTCCTTTCTGCTTCCTTTCAACTTCGGGAATACGCCTTACGCCAAATTGCTCTTTCGCCCAAAACAGCCGCCATTCTTTCCCAAAAACTCCTTCACCACTTTTACAAAATTAAAACCCGTTGCCGCCTTCCCGACCTTGATTATCGTCAGATTATTGACAAAATAATTACCGATCTTCAGGATAAAGGTTTGGTCAGTGAGTCTGAATATGTCAATTTTTTTCTCCACCGCCACTCTGGTAAATCCCGTCGTCATTTGGAGCTTCTTTTAAAAAAACAAGGTGTAAAAGTAATCCTTCCCGCCGCTGCCGACGATCTTTCTAAAATAAAAAAAATTATTGCCAAATCCCGCTACCAACCAACCGATCTTCGCGACTTTAAGACCAAAAACAAACTTTTTTCCTCTCTTTATCGTCGGGGTTTCTCTCTCGACGATATTCGTCGCGCGGTTGACGATTTTTGTCATTCCGGGTAAAATACCCCGACAGCTTAATTTTTCGTTTTTATATTTTTTCATTCGGTCTTTTCAAGGTACCGCCAGTCAAACTTCCATGAATTTTTCCTTATTTTGTCCTCAAAAAGTTTCTTACCTGGATTGTTTGGCCGGTAATTCCCCCCTTGTCTGAACCGGAAAAGTGAGGTTTTATGCTCAATTCTTTTTTAAGTCGATTTAAAGGTATCTTTGGCGGAGCCGCTCCCACCGCCGTTTCTCCGCCAGTCACCGAGCCTCAAAAAAACCGGGTAGTTTTTTCTCCCAAAAAAACGGCCAAAACAGTAGCCAAACCCAAGATCGCTCCCTCTCCTTCCGACCAGATCGCTGTTTCCCAGGCTTTGGAAAATGCCAAACGCCTCGAATCTCAAGCCAAGGCCAAAGAAACCGAGATTTTTCAGCGTCTTTCCTCCCTTGACGAACGGGAAAAATATCTTCTTCAGAAAGAGAAAAACATCGATAAACAGGTCGAAGATCTTAAACGCCAACAATCGGCTGTCGACGACCTTTACAAAAAACAGCTTGAAAAACTGGAGCAAATTTCCGGTCTCGATATCGAAAAAGCCAAACAGCTTATTATCTCCAGCACTGAAAAACGTTTGGCCAATTGGATTGCCAAAAAAATCGCCGAAACCAAAGAATCAATTCGCCAGAACGAAGAAGAAATTTCCAAGGAAATCCTTGTCCAAAGTCTGACTCATGGCATCACCGAATATGTCGCCGAATACACCGTTTCCACCATCACTCTGGCCGATGAAACCATCAAGGGTAAAATTATCGGTCGCGAAGGCCGTAACATCCGGGCTTTTGAAAAAGCCACCGGTGTCGAAATTGAGCTCGACGAAGGCAACGATATTCGCATTTCCTCCTTCGATTCCACCCGTCGGGAAATTGCCCGTCAATCTTTGGAGAGATTAATCAAAGACGGCCGTATCCAGCCCCTGCGGATCGAGCAAATTGTTGCCCAAACTAAGGGTGATATGGAAAAAATTCTTATCACCGAGGGCCGAAAAATTTGTCAGGAAGTCGGCATCTTCAACCTTCCCGTCGACCTTATTCGCGAAATCGGTAAGTTTAAATTCCGTTTTTCTTACGGCCAGAATTTGGCTAAGCATACTATTGAGGCTACCAAAATCGCCACCGCTATCGCCCAGGAACTCCGGGCCAATGTTAATGTCGTTCGCCTGGCCGCCTTACTTCACGACATCGGCAAGGTCATCTCCGATCAGGAAGGTACCCACGTCGATTTGGGCGTCGACCTTCTTCGCCAGTATAAAATTCCCCAGGAAGTTATTGATTGTGTTGCCCAACATCATCAGGACAAGGAATTCTCTTCTCCCGAAGCCGTCATCGTCTATATCGGCGATGCCGCTTCCGGTACCCGCCCCGGTGCCCGTTACGAAGTCCACGAAGAATATCTCAAGCGGATGAAAAATATCGAAGAGATCGCCAAAGGCTTTCCTGGTGTCACCAGCGTCGCCGCTTATCAGGCCGGCCGAGAAGTTGTGGTTATTGTCGATCCCGGTCAGGTATCCGACGCCGAGGCCGAAGTCCTTGGTCAAAATATTGCCGAAAAACTCGAAGAAGAAGCCAAATGGGCCGGCCAAATTAAAGTTACCGTTATCCGCGAACTTCGGGTCAGCAGCACCGTCGTCGCTCCAAGGGTCAATAAAAATGCGGGGAATAATGGACAATAAATCTTGCCTTTTAACTGTTTTGGGCTAAAATTAAGCTGAATTATAAATTCAGTCAAAAAATGACCAAAAAAGAATTGATCGAGCTCGTGGCCCAGAAAGCCAAGTTAAGTAAGAAAGCCGCCAAACAAGCGGTGGAGACTTTCCTCAACGAAGTCATGAAAGCTCTCGCTGGTGGGGAAGTTGTCAAACTTTCCGGCTTCGGCACTTTCAAGACCAAAATGTTCAAAGCCAAAACCATTAAAGCTATCGGCTCCAAAGAGGCCAAGAAAATTGTCGCCCGCCGCATGCCCCGTTACATTCCCGGCACCAAAATCAAAAAATTGGTTAAGTAATAAAATGTCATTCTGAATTTATTTCAGAATCTCATCCCCCCGCTCCCTGCGGGGGGATTTTTGTTAATATTTACCTGTGTTAGTATTTTTACTTTGTTTTTTTATCTTTCTCTCCCCGGCTCTCGGCCTTGATTCTCTCACCAATCAGCTTCTTGCCTCTCCCGATTCGCCTAACGCCGTTAATCTTGCCCGCCAACGCCGCCAATTATTTCTTTCCAAAATCGAAACCGACCCCAACTATATTCTCGACAATCTTATTCCCCATTCTGATTTTCAAAAAATTCCTCCCTCTCTCTATTCCTATCTCGAAAGTGAAATTACGCTTTCTGGCCAAATTAGCCTCATCGCCTACGACGATTTTCAAAACCAAAAAAGTGGTCTGGTCTACCAACTAAAAACCGACGACAAAAAAACCTACCAGCTCTATTTTGTTACTCCTCCGCGTTCTCTTACCACCGGTTCCGATGTCTGGCTTCACGGAGTTGCCCTCGACGATAAAGTTGTCCTCCAGTCCGACAATTCCGGCATCCGTTTCCCGCTTCGTGTCGAGCGTCTGGCAGCTGTCCCTCCTAATGTTGGTGAACAAAAAACCATCGTCCTTTTAATCAAAGTCAATGGTCAGGCCGGTTGGGGCAATGTCAATCGTCAGGAAGTTTCCCAAATAATTTCCGGTCGTTCCGATTCTGTTGATAGTTTTTATCGGGAAAACTCTTACTATTCTGCCAATCCTCCCCGCGGCGTTTACTTTACTCCTACCGTTTCCGATTGGCTAACTGTTGACCCACCGGCCAACCCCGACGACACTTGCATTTTTTATCGTTGGGCAAAAAATTCAGTTAATCCGCTTGCCGCCAGGCAGGGAATTAATCTCGATAATTATTCCAAAATAGTATATTTATTTGATTTGCGGCAATGTAACGGTGCCTGGGCTTATCTTAATGCCCCGGATTCTTATATTAGCTCTGCCCATCTCCCCGGGGCGACAGTTTTTATCCACGAAATTGGCCACAATTTTGGTGCCGCTCATGCCAACACTTACGATTGTTATCCCAAATCTATCGACCGTCCGGCTTCTTGTCGGAGTGCCGAATATGGTGAACTCTACGATGTTATGGGCTGGTCATCCGGCGGCCGTCATTTTAATGCTCCTCACAAAAAAGAAGTTGGCTGGATCCCTGATTCCCGAACTACTTACGTCACTTTTCCTGGTACCTACACTGTTTTTGCCTCCGAGCAATATACTTCCGAGCCGCAAATTATTATCGTTACCAAAAGTCCATCTGTCCCTTCATACTATGTTGGTTATCGAAAAGCTTTTGGCTTTGATGCGGATCTTCCTTCCAGTCTATTTCGGGGTGTCCAAATTCACACTCGTATCAAAAACAGTTTTGGCTACGAGGAACTTCAAACCCAACTTCTCGACACCAACCCCGAGCCGCGCTACGGCGACTGGAACTCAAAAAATTTTGAAGATCACACTCTTTCCGATGGTCAAACTTTTACCGATGATCTTAATGGCATTTCTATAAAACAAATCAGCCACAATGCCGATTCTGCCACTGTCGAAGTTTCATTTGCCACTTGTCCTGGTCTTTGCCCTTCCGGTCGTTCCCGTCTTCGTGGTGATGCCAACTGTGATGGTATTGTTGACATGATAGATTTTTCTGTTTGGTTGCGGGAATATATCGCTTTTATTAATCTTCCCATTACCGCTCCCCAGCCCACCTGGACCGCCGACTTCGACTGCGACCAGGCTATTACCATGATCGACTTTTCCCTCTGGCTTTCAGAATATCAATCTTCCCGCTGACCCCATCTCCTTTCCGCTTCTTTGGTTATTACCTCCGCCATTACCTCCAACTCCTCTTCGGAAATTTTTGAAAACACGATTTGGTATCCTTCCTCTTCCAGCATTCCCTTCAGACTGCTTAATTGCGGCTCTTCCAGGGCATGAAAAACATCCACCCCCACCGGGACTACTATCTTTTTTTCTGTATTTCCAGAAAATTTTAATAGCGGCAAGCATGTCGCCGTCTCTTTCATCCCTATTGCTATTAATGTTTCCCTCGGTAACGATCCCAAAACTCCAAAAACCTCTTCCAAACCTCTTGATTGCTTTCGTAATTGTTTTCTTGATGCCAGCAATCGGCCCCCCGATTTCACTTCCACTACCGCCCTCAACCCTTCCCTGCCAAAATATAAAAAATCCGGCACTGCTATTTTGGTTAAAGGAGAGCCCCCATATCTTTCCGGCCGATGCATAAACTGGCGCACCTCTTTCCCCAACTCTGTTTCTTTTCCGTAAGTTTCAACCATTTCGGTTCCCACAATTTTTTCAAATAAAGATCCCTTAATCCTTTGGGAAAGCTTTTTCCTTCCCTCTTTAGTCACCACTTTTTCAATCGGCTTAGTCAATCTATTTAATGGCCATTTTCCCTCTGTTGCCCGCCTCGCTTCGTAGATGTTTTGATCATAATCCCTGGCATTTATTTCCCCCAAAACATCAGCCAAAAAATCATCCGACAATCTTTCAACAACCCCCAACTTTTCCGGGTCTGGCGATGTTTGCGACCTTTCCCAATAATCCGCCAATGCTGTTCTCATCTGGCCTTTCACCTCCATCGCTTCGTTTCTCACTGCCATCTCCATCTCCGCTTTTCTCGTTTCACTCATATTTTCCAATTCTACACTATAATATCCCTATGCCCAATCTTTCCATCGGCATTGTCGGTCTGCCCAATGTCGGCAAGTCCACTCTTTTTAATGCTCTTTTGGGTAAACGTGTCGCCGACGCCAGCAACTATCCTTTTTGCACCATCGACCCCAACGTCGGCGTCGTTGAAGTTCCCGATGCCAAGCTTCCGGTTTTGGCCGAAATTGTTCACACCCCAAAAATTGTTCCCGCCATTGTCGAATTTGTCGATATCGCCGGCCTGGTCAAAGGCGCTTCCCAGGGCGAAGGCTTGGGTAATAAATTTTTAACCACCATTCGCGACTGCGATGCCATTTGCCACGTCATCCGCAATTTTTCCGACCCCAATATTATTCGCGAAGGATCGGTCGACCCCCAGGGCGACTTTGAAGTTATCTGCGCCGAGCTGATTCTCAAAGATCTCGAATCCATTGATAAATATCTCGACGCCAACAAAAACAACGCCAAGGAAAAAATCACTCCCAAATATCTTTTGGGCCAAAAACTCAAAGCCGAACTGGAGAAGGGGACTCTGGCAGTTAACCTCTCTCTTTCTGCCGACGAAAAAGTTTTACTCAAAGATTTTTTTCTTCTGACCGCCAAGCCTTATTTTATTGTTGCCAACGTCGACGAAGATACTTATCTAAACATTGAAAATTGGAATTTGAAAATTGAAAATTTTTCATCCGTTATCCCCATTTGCGCCAAAATCGAATTCGAACTTTCGGAACTTTCTCCTGAAGACAGGGTAAATTATTTAAAAGAACTGGGGGTTAGCAAATCCGGGCTTGAACGGGTTATTCAAACAGCCTATCAAACTCTTGGGCTTCAGTCTTTTTACACTGCCGGAATTAAAGAGGCCAGAGCTTGGACCATCACCAAAGGCAGCACTGCCCCCCAAGCCGCCGGCGTTATTCACACCGATTTTGAAAGGGGATTTATCATGGCCGAAATCGTTTCCTACCATGATTTTGTCGCCAATCATGGTTGGGATGGTGCCAAAGCCGCCGGCCTGCTTCGTCACGAAGGCCGCGATTACCTCATGCATCCCGACGATATTGTTGA
>Ga0172375_10005032_pt1 | contig 19294 bp, 33 predicted proteins | sample LakKiv1m_FD_114537 | JGI IMG/M metagenome (GOLD analysis project Ga0172375, IMG submission 114537) | Freshwater microbial communities from Kabuno Bay, South-Kivu, Congo - kab_092012_11.1m | ecosystem: Environmental > Aquatic > Freshwater > Lake | place: Democratic Republic of the Congo...
AGTGAGGCAGTTCTACCCCGAAGGGATATTCCCGCTAAAGGCGGGATAAAGACCTTTACTCTTAACTCTTGAATTCTTAATTCTTATTTTTCTCTTTTATTCTTTCGTTTAAAAAAGGAGTAACATGAATCCCGTTAGAATTCAAAATTGCAAGTCGTGCTTAAAGCAAAACAAACCTTGGAAAAGTAGTTTAATGAAAATGAAGAAGTTGAACGGGGAATTCTAACGGGATGAAAAAAGACTTTGTAATCTACACAAAAATGTTGGAAACGACGGTCTGGCTGTTCGACAAAGTCAACACTTTCCCAAAAAAACAGCGTTTTGTCTTGGGGCAGCAAATCGAAAACAGCGGTTTGGCGTGTTTGCGACTTATCATCGAAGCCAACAATGTCATTAGTGACGGGGGGGGGGTAAACTAAAGGTTCTTAGCGAATTGAACGTAGAACTCGAGGTTCTGCGCAGCTTGCTGCGGATGGCCTCCTGTGATAAATTGACAACCCCTCCAAAACATTGCTTTCCGGGTTGAACCCAAAAAAAGAACAAGATTGTGTTTGGTAACACTACTTAGTTTAGCGGGTTGTTCTTTATTCGTTTAGTGAACCGCCACCAAATCTGTTGACGCGTAACAGATAATATGATACATTTGACTAGTAACTTATAAGATAATAAATACAATTCTTGGTGAATTGGTAAGCCCAGCACTTTTGTCGAACTAAAAAGCGACATCGGTGCAGACCTCTGTAAAGGTGCTGGGTACTGCTTTCCACCAAGAATTTTAAGTGGGAGAAAAGGGCTATGAAAGCACTTCTCGGTACCAAGATTGGTATGACCCAAATCATCAGCAAGGATGGTGTCGCGGTTCCTGTGACATTGATTCAAGCTGGCCCTGTGACTGTGACTCAGGTGAAAACTGTCGAAACTGACGGTTACAACGCAGTTCAAGTGGCATATGGTTCGGGTAAGAACCTGAGCAAGGCCGTGGCCGGACATGTCAAGCCGGCGAATTCGCCGTATGGCGCACCGAAGCACATTCGGGAGATTCGTGTAGCTGAAATTCCAGATGAAATGACAGTCGGCAGCAAGATAGATGTCAGTAACTTTGAAATCGGCGATCTGGTTGACGCCACCGGCACCAGCAAGGGCAAAGGTTTTGCCGGAACCGTCAAAAGGCACAACTTTAACACCAGCCGCCATACTCATGGTGGTCAAGGTGATGTACGTAAGGTCGGTTCAATCGGCTCAATGTATCCCCAAAAAGTATTTAAGGGCAAGAAAATGGCAGGTCACATGGGACACGACAGGGTTACAGTGAAAAATTTGGTTGTGACTTATGTTGATATTGAAAACAACTTGATCGGACTTAAGGGTGCAGTTCCTGGACCAAAGAAAGGCTTGATTATTATCGGAGGTAAATTATCCTCCGCCGATCTCGCTAAGGAGGATAAGTAATGGCTGAAACTACTACAAAGACTACGACGACCAAGGTTGCATTGCCAAAGGATATCTTTGATGTCGAAGTTGGCAGTCATGAACTATTGAAACTGGCCTATGACAGCTTTTTAGCTAACTCACGCAACGCCCACGCCAAGGCTAAAAAGCGCGGCGAAGTTAGTGGTGGCGGAATCAAGCCATGGAAGCAAAAAGGCACCGGCCGTGCACGTTTTGGCTCGTCACGTAACCCGATTTGGCGCGGTGGTGGTATTGCATTCGGTCCAACCGGCAATGAAAACTTCACCAAGCGACTTTCCGTAACCAGCAAACGTGTAGCCCTGAGACAAGCGCTAACACTGGCCAATAAGGCGAAAAAGATCACAGTTGCGGATTTCAAGACTACCGGTAAAACCGCCGAAGCTGCCAAGTTCCTGACCGATAACAAGCTAGATCGCCGCGTGTTGATGGTTGTCGATGAAAAAACACCACAGCTTTTGCGAGCTACGAATAATATCCAGAACGTATTATTACTAAGAGCTAACTATTTAAGCGTATACCATATCCTAAACGCCGATCATATCGTACTCACACCAAGGTCAATAGATGTGATCAAAGATTGGTTGGTTTATTCTTCTAAACCTTCAAAGAAAGTTTTGGCGGACAAGGAAGGGAGTAAATAAATGAGCACTCCTATTCAAATTTATCCACGAGCAACCGAAAAGGCCTATGGCCTGTCGAAAGGCAACGTTTACGTATTTGACGTTCCAGCCAGCGCCAACAAACAGCAGATACTACAGGCGGTTGAATCACAGTTCAGCGTCAAAACCGTCGGCATCAAGACATTGGTGCAAAAAGGCAAAGGTGTCCGGGCTTCCAGGGGTAAACGTGCTTATCCTGGTATAGCATTCCGCAAGGATATGAAAAAAGCCTACGTCACCCTAGCCGATGGCGACAGTATCAAGGTTTTTGATGAAGCAGCCGAGGCCGAGACCGCACATAAGGAGAAGAAATAATGGCTATCAAGCAGTACAATCCAACAACTCCAGCCAGGCGTGGTATGACCAGCCAGGATCTTAGCGACATTACTACGCGAAAACCTCTAAAAAGCTTGACCAAGAGTAAAAAGCAAAATTCTGGTCGCAACAATGCCGGTCGAATCACTGTCAGGCACCGCGGCGGCGGTGTAAAGCGTCACTATCGACTGGTAAACCATAATCTGGCAGCCGGTTTGAAAGTAACTGTCGAAGAAATCGAATATGATCCAAACCGAAGCGCCAGGATCGCCAGGGTAAAAGACCAATATGGCTTATACCATTATATCTTGGCTGATACCTCGATGAAGAAGGGTAAAACTATCACAAGCGGCGAAAAAGCTCCGATAGAGTCCAGTAACCGTATGCCGCTTTCACAAATTCCAGTAGGTACACAAATTTACGCTATCGAAATTAACCCCGGCAAAGGGGCGCAAATGGTTCGTTCGGCCGGAACAAAGGCCCAGTTGATGGCCAAAGAGGGCGATTACGCCCAAGTTCGTTTGCCATCGGGTGAGGTTCGTAGGTTCCGACTGGAATCAACTGCCAGTATTGGTGTAATTGGTAATATTCAACACCAAAACATCAAAGTCGGTTCAGCCGGCCGTAAACGTCGCAAAGGTATTCGTCCGACAGTCCGAGGCGTAGTTATGAATGCGGCTGACCACCCCCATGGTGGTGGTGATGGTGGCCGTCACGGAACAGGTAAACCGCCTCGTTCGCCTTGGGGTCAGTTGACATTAGGCTACAGAACCAGGCGCCGTAAAGACGTCAGCAAGATGATAATTAAGAGTCGCTTTGAGGCGAAGAGGAAGAGGTAATATGAGTCCCGTTAGAATTAAATCACTGAATACGAGTCTCATTACACGTAAGAATAGCTTAATATTAGGAAAGGAATTCTAACGGGATGAGTCGTTCACTAAAAAAAGGACCATACGTAGACTTCAAGCTAGCCAAAAAGGTTGGTGCGTTGGATGCTAGTGACCGTACGATTATCAAGACATGGGCGCGGGCCAGTACCGTCAGCCCTGAAATGGTTGGTCGTACGATTGCCGTTCACAACGGTCGCGTGCATGTTCCTGTGCTAGTCACTGAAAATATGGTTGGCCACAAACTCGGTGAATTTAGCCCCACCCGCAAGTTCCGCAAGCATGGTGGAAAGGACAAGAAGTAATGGCAGAGTTAAAAACAATCAGGGCTTATGCCAAGGGTATAGACCAGACACCACGCAAAGTCTCTCTTGTTGCCAGTCTGGTTCGTGGCCGCAGTGTAGCTGACGCTGTCGTTATCTTGTCTCATACACCAAAGCGCGCTGCAAAAGCCGTCAAAAAAGCAGTTGAAAGCGCACGGGCAAACGCTATCAATAATCACGGTTTAGATGGCAAGACTTTACAGATTGCAACCATGTCAGTTACGTCCGACAAGCGAATGAAGCGCTATAAAGCAAATGCCATGGGGCGTCCGATGCGATTTCAAAAGAGAAGTTCAAATATTTTAGTCGAAGTTGTCGGCAGTGAAAAACCAAAGAAAAAGCCGGGTGGAAAGCCAGCTGAAAACAAGGAGAGTGGCGATGGGAAATAAAGTTAATCCGACCAGTTTTCGCCTTCAAGTTCACAAGAACTGGAGCTCGCGTTGGTTTGCTGGTAAAAAAGATTTTGCCAAGTGGCTTCATGAAGATATCCAAATTCGGGAATTGATTGAGAAGCGCTTTGCAAGTCGTCCAACAATCAATAATATTGAAATTGAGCGATCGGCTAATCTGATTACGATCACGATTCACACCGCCAAGGCTGGTGTTGTTATCGGTCGTGGTGGCGCCGGGGTAACCGAACTAAAGGCTATGATTGAAAAGATTGCCAGCTTGCCTGTACGAATTAATATCGAAGAAGTAAAGAGGCCGGAACTTGCTGCCAAGCTAGTCGCAGAAAACATAGCCAGACAGCTCGAGAAGCGAGCGAACTTCCGTCGGGCTATGAAAATGTCACTGCAAAACACAATGACCGCCGGCGCAAAAGGCATTCGTATCCAAGTTGCCGGACGTTTGAATAATGCCGAGATGGCCAGGACCGAGAAGATGATTGAAGGGTTCGTTCCGCTTCACACTTTGCGCGCTGACATTGATTATCATTGTGCCAGGGCCCAAACACCGGTAGGTATTATGGGTGTGAAAGTTTGGATTAACAAGGGCGAAAGGATGTAGCTGATATGTTGTTACCTAAAAAGACAAAACATCGCAAAGTCCGAAAAGGCCGCAACAACGGAATTGCAACTCGTGGTCACTACGTCGCGTTTGGTGATTATGGTTTGCAAGCTCAGTCGAATGAGCGAATTACGTCTCGTCAGATCGAGGCTGCCAGGCAGGCTATGACCCGTTATATTGCCCGAGGTGGCAAGATTTGGATTCGAATTTTTCCTCATACGCCAGTTACCCGTAAACCACTTGACGTCAAGATGGGCAGCGGCAAGGGTAATCCCGAGTTCTTCGTGGCCAAAGTCAAGGCTGGAACCGTCATGTTTGAAATGAAGGGGGTTGACGAAGCTGTTGCGAGAGAGGCCATGCGACTGGCGTCACACAAACTTCCCGTCAAAACTAAATTTATCATAAGGGAGCACATATAATGGCAACTACAAAGAAACCATCCAAAAGTGTCAAAAAAACTCCCGAAGCAAAGACGGTTGACCAGATGCGAAATGAATTGGCTGACAAACGAAACGATTTGATTGGGTTTAAAAAAGGCCACAAGATGGGTGAATTGACCAATCCGCGCGCTATAACTGCCACGCGTAAAGAAATCGCCAGATTAATGACCGCCATTAGGTCAGCTGAGATAGAGAAGATAAGCGAGGTTTCAAAATGAGCAAGACACTAACAGGTATAGTTACATCGGACAAAGCAGACAAGACCATTACTGTCACTGTCGTTAGCCGACAGACTCATCCGATTTATGGCAAGCAATATTCGGTCACCCGCAAATATGCGGCTCATGACGAGAAAAACGAAGCTAAAACAGGTGACAAGGTTGTAATTTCCGAATCACGACCATTTTCAAAGAGTAAATCATATAAATTGGATAAAGTTCTGGAAAAGTCGCATGGATCTATTCAATTAAAGGACGAGACCGAAGTTTTGGCTCCAAAAGTCGAGACCGAAGTCAAACCACCCAAAAAGCCCAAAGCCAAGATATCAAAAGAGGTTTCATCATGAAATTAAAGGAAAAGAGCAGCCGGTCCCGACGGATTCACTCCGGCGCACCGCGCGATGAGAAAAACCATGTGGTTTGTCTCATAACTCCGAAGGAGGCATTATGATACAACAAGAATCACGCTTAAAGGTTACCGACAACTCGGGTGCAAAAGAAATTTTATGCATTCGTGTTTTAGGTGGTACCAAGCGCCGATATGCTCGCATAGGTGATGTCATCGTTGCGACCGTCAAAGATGCCTCACCGACAGGTATAGTCAAGCGAAAATCGGTTGTTAAGGCTGTCATCGTACGAACACGCGATCAAATTCAACGAAAAGACGGATCGACTATAAGTTTTGACGATAACGCGGCCGTAATAATCGGCGAAGACAAAAACCCGAAAGGTACTCGTGTCTTTGGGCCAGTCCCGCGCGAGCTTCGTGACCTAGGCTATGCCAAGATTATCAGCCTAGCGCCGGAGGTACTATAATATGACGACCATCAAACACGTCAAGAGTGGTGACACCGTAAAACTTATCAGTGGTGCCGACAAGGGTGCGACTGGTAAAGTATTAAAAGTTAACACCAAGGATAACTCGCTATTAATCGAAGGAATCGGTGTAATGCACCGCAAAGTAAAACCGAGCCAGCAAAATCCTCGCGGTGGTCACAAAGATATTCATGTTGCTACGCCGATTCATAAAGTTGCGTTGGTCGTTGATGAAAAGACGGCCGGCACCAGTCGAATTGGGATGGTAGTAAAGGATGACGGCACGAAAGTCCGTGTCGCTCGACAATTAAAAAATAAGGAGATCAAATAATGGTTAAGACAGAAGTTATGCCAGTTTCGACTCCTCGCCTGAAAGCCCTGTACGATGCAAAGTACGCAAGGGAACTACAAGCCGAACTGAACTTGAAAAATATTCATCAAGTTCCAAAACTCGAAAAGATTGTAGTAAGCGCGGGAATCGGAAAGCACAAAGATGACAAACACTACTATGAAGTGGTGTTAAATACGCTCACTAAAATTACTGGACAACACCCGGTCGATCGCATGGCAAAGAAGTCTATCGCGACTTTCAAAATTCGCGCCGGCCTTAATCGTGTTGGTCTTAGCGTCGTATTGCGCGGTTCTCGAATGTATGAGTTTATGGATCGATTCATCAACGTTTCACTTCCTCGAACACGTGATTTTCACGGTGTTAGCAATAAAGCATTCGACAAAGGCGGCAACTTCAATTTCGGCGTAGTAGAACAGTCGATTTTCCCGGAACTAAGCTTTGAAGAGACACAGACACCGCATGGTTTACAGATTACCTTCGTAATTTCTGGCGGTAACGCCGAGCACAGCAAGCTTTTACTCGAAAAATTCGGATTACCTTTTGAAAAACAAGGAGGCAAGAACTAATGGCCAAGAAATCAGCAGTCGCACGCGACGAAAAGCGCAAAAAAATGATTCTTAAATACGCCGAAAAACGAGCCGAGTTAAAGGAGTTGGGTGACGCGGAAGGTTTGGCAAAATTGCCACCAAACAGCAGCCCGACGCGCTGGAAGAATCGCGATGTTCTGCAGGGTCGTCCTCGTTCGTATATGCGCAAATTCGGTCTTAATCGTATTAATTTCCGCGAACAAGCCTCAAAGGGTGAAATTCCGGGCGTAACCAAGAGTAGCTGGTAGGAGAGGAGAAATAGAATATGTCACTACAAACCACAGACCCAATCGCTGACCTACTTACTCGTATCAGAAACGCGGTATTGGTAGGCAAGAACGAAGTTCGCGTACCGTCAAGCAAGCTTAAATTGACAATCGTCAAGGAGTTAAAAAAAGAAAACTACCTAAGTGAAGTCAAGATTGAGGCTGCAAAACCACGCGATATTCTAATAATCACGATTAATAAACCTGGGCAAAACGCCAATATTACAGAAATCAAACGTTTGTCAAAGCCCGGACGACGTGTCTATGCCGGCGCAAACGAAATCCCACGAGTTAAAAACGGACGCGGTATGGTGCTAATTAGTACAAGTAAGGGTGTTATGCCCGGACACGTCGCATTCAAGCAACGATTAGGTGGCGAGCTGTTGCTGTCAATATATTAATTCGCCGTACGGCGAAAGGAGAGGAACCCTAATAGGATGAGTCACGTTAGAAATCTAAATATAACAACGTCGATGAATCAACATCCTTTGAATATGCGTAAATTAGCTTTAAATTTAAATATTAGAAAGGATTTCTAACGAGATGAGTCGAATCGGAAAACTACCAATTACGATCCCAGCCGGTGTGATAATCACGGTCGATTCAGATATTGTTTCGGTTAAAGGCACAAAAGGCAAATTGACCGTTCCACATCTGAGCGACGTTACCGTGAAGGTTGACGGTGATAATATTGTCGTAACACGAAAGGATGACGAGCGCATCGCCAAGGCGCAGCATGGTCTGCAACGCGCCCTATTGAACAACGCTGTCATTGGCGTAACAAAAGGATACGAGAAAAAACTCGAGATTAATGGAGTCGGTTATCGCGTTAGTGGTGGCGGACAAGAAATTGAAATGTCACTGGGATTTTCCCACCCTGTTAAATACAAAGCCCAGCAAGGCGTTCAACTAACCGTTGAAAAGATGACAGTTACCGTCACGGGTATTGATAAACAAGCCGTGGGACAAGTCGCTGCCGAGATTAGAAAGATCAAGAAACCTGAACCATACAAAGGCAAAGGAATCAAGTATATTGATGAAGTCGTGCGCCGCAAGGCTGGAAAGGCTGGTAAGTAATCATGAGTGATTTACAAAAGAAAATCGTAAACAAAATCCTGCGCAAGGGCCGAGTCCGAGCCAAGGTTTCCGGTACTGCTGACAGGCCACGCCTGACAGTTTCAATCAGCAATAAACATATCAGCGTTCAGCTAATCGACGATGTCAAAAAACACACGATTGCCTCCAGCACGACTGCTGGCGCAAAGCTGTCGGGAACATTAACCGACAAGGCATCGGCAATTGGTCTGGATATTGCTAAAAAGGCCAAAAAAGCCAAGGTCACCACGGTTGTATTTGATCGAAACGGTCATAAATACGCTAAACGTTTAAGCGCACTGGCGGATGCAGCGCGCAAGGAAGGGCTAAAATTCTAATATGGCTGAGACTACTCAAAAACCACGAACTGGCTCGCGCGGACCTCGTCGCGACAGACGCGACACACCGGCAGAGCCAAAAGAGTTCCAGGAATTAGTCATTAATATCGATCGTGTCGCTCGTGTCGTCAAAGGTGGACGCCGCTTTAGATTCAAGGCACTCGTAGTGATCGGCAATGACAATAACAAGGTTGGTATCGGCGTTGCCAAGGGCGCGGATGTCCAGGCAGCAATCGCCAAAGCTACGGACGTAGCCAAAAAGCACCTGATAACAATTGCCATTGAAAAAGATACGATTCCACACGACAGCGAGGTTAAATACTCGGGATCACGAGTCTTACTAAAACCAGCATCGCCAGGCACTGGAATCATCGCCGGTGGTGTCGTCCGATCGATTATCGGTGTTACCGGAATTCGTGATTTGCTTACTAAATCCCTGGGTTCGACAAACAAGGTCAATATTGCCTATGCGACAATCGAAGCTTTGCGTGACCTAAAACCGCGTAGCGAATGGCTAAATAGTCAAAAAAAGATTAGCGAGAAACCTGACGCATCCATAAAGGCTCGCCCATCTAAACTTCAAGATGAAGTTGTAGTGGGCAAGGAGAAAAAAGCAAATGACAAAGTATAATGAATTAAACATTTCGGCCGACAAGAAGTCGAAACGAGTTGGTCGCGGAATTTCGGCCGGTCAGGGTATGACCGCTGGTCGTGGCACCAAAGGTCAAAACTCTCGAACGGGCAAGAAATTCGGACCAAACTTTGCGGGCGGTTCGCGAACCTTAGTAACTGCGGTTCCAAAAGCCCGCGGTTTCAAATCACTACGAACACCAGCCCAGATAGTATATTCCGACCACTTGAATACATTCAAGGGTAAAGTAGTGGATAATCAAACCTTGTTCAATGCCGGTTACATCGCATCGCCATACCAGGCCGTAAAGGTAATTTTGCGCGGCGAACTATCTGAAAAAGTTGATTTGCAAGTTTTTGCTGCCAGCAAGAGCGTCAAAGAGGCTATCGAAAAGGCAGGTGGAACTTTTACAAAAACTGCTGTACCATTGAAAAAGAGTGAAAAAACAGCCGACAAGGCAAAAAAATAGTATACTGACGCGCTGCGGGTATAACCGAAGAGTGGGCTAAAAGGGGTAAGATCGAACAATGAACTGGAAAAACATCCTGAAATCTTTGAAAAATCGCGACATGCTAAAACGCGTATTAATCGTAATTGGCATAATCGTCGCATATCGATTTTTGGCACATATTCCGGTTCCACTGGCCGAACCTACCCAACTAAAAGAGGTTATAAACAGCCTGATCAACCAGTCTGACTTTGGTGGGTTTTTGAACTTGCTGTCTGGCGGCTCGTTGACTAGTTTCTCTATTATCCTGGTCGGTATGAGTCCATTTATCACGGCCTCGATTATTACACAGCTGCTAACCAAGGCAATTCCACGATTAGAGGAGTTACACAAAGACGGTGAATCGGGCCGACGCAAAATCAATCAGTGGACTCGTATGATTACGGTGCCGTTGGCTATTGTTCAGTCAATAGCATTTGTGTTTATATTGCGTCAAACCATCTTGGCTGGGAATACGACGGCTCTGACAAACTCAACACTGCTGGATTGGACGGTTGCGATTACGGCAATGACCGCTGGATCGGTTTTGTTGATGTGGTTAGGCGAACTTATTACCGAACAAGGCATTGGCAATGGTATCAGCTTGATTATATTCGCTGGCATCGTCAGTCAGATTCCTAAAATGCTTGGGATGATTGGCAGTTCTATGTTCGATACCTCAAAGGGTGTTTTGCATGTCTTTAACTGGTTCACGATTCCGGTAAATCCTACGTCTTTTTGGATGGCGGTAGGCCTCGGATTGGTTTCGGTAATAGTGTTGTATGTACTGGTAAAAATCAACGAAGCACAGCGTATTATAACAATCAATTACGCTAAACGAGTCCAGGGGAACACCACATATGGCGGTATCAAAAGTATTTTGCCTGTAAGGTTGATATCAGCTAACGTTATCCCAATTATCTTTGCGGTTTCGTTTATGTCACTGCCGGCGTTTTTGGGACAAATACTGAAGGCCACTGGTAATCCATCGTTTTTGGGTCTGGCCAACAACCTAATCGCCTGGTTCCAGACGCCAAGTCCTGGCACATTTACGGGTTCGACGGCCCAGGCATTTATTTATCCGGCCGTCTACTTTTTGCTGGTTATTTTCTTTACGTATTTTTACACCGGCATCGTGTTTAATTCAAACGAAATCGCCGAAAACTTACAAAAACAAGGCGGATTTATTGACGGAGTCAGGCCGGGTAATCAAACCGAAAAGTATCTAACCAGAACTGTTAATAGATTGACATTGTTTGGATCATTCACACTTGGTCTTATTGCGGTTTTACCGTTTGTCGGCGAGTTTTTGTTATACAACTTGGCTGGCATAACCGGCACCAAATTGTCAGTCAGTGGAACCGGTCTGTTGATTGTAGTGTCAGTCGCCCTTGAATCGTTGCGCCAGATAAACTCCCGTGCCCTAATGGTTACCTACGACGACTACAAATAACTTATCATTTCTGCCAATATTGACACGGCGTTTTTGTAATAATATAATTGAGTTAACAGACAAGTTCGGGTACACAGCTACACGAACGTGTATTTTCTTGGAATTATCTCTTTACGTAGGTTTAAAATTGGTGTATAATCAGCTACTGTAACTTATGGTCAGCCAAAAGGAAGTAATCAAATTGCAAGGGAAGGTGGTGGAAGCACTGCCCAATACTCAATTTAAGGTTGAACTCGAGAATGGCCATATAATAATCGCCCACATTTCAGGAAAAATGCGCAAGCATTACATCCGACTTGTGCCGGGCGACAAGGTAGAAGTTGAGTTGACCCCTTACGATCTCAGCAAGGGCAGAATCACCTTCCGCCTACGAGATTAAATTTAATCAACCAAATAGGAGTTTTTTAGCACTTATGAAGGTTCGCGCAAGTGTCAAAAAAATCAGCCCCGATGATCAACTAGTTCGCCGCAAGGGCGTCCTGAGGATTATCAACAAGAAAAAACCTAAGAACAAGCAAAGGCAGGGTTAGAATGTTTCGCGTTGCTCAACATCAGCAATTAGCAAATGGAATTTGGAATTTGGCGAACCCAATGATGCCAATAGCCATTAGCCAACTTCTACCTTCCAAACGACCGGAGGAAGTGTAATATGGCTCGAATCGCCGGAGTAACAATCCCATCCGAAAAGCAAGTCGAAACCGCATTGACTTACATCTATGGAATTGGTTTGACGAATGCCCGCAGCATCTTAAAGGTAGCAAAGGTTCAACCGACTACTCGTGTCAAGGATCTTACCGAAGCCGAAGAACAGCGTCTACGCGAGGTAATCGATACCAACTACACCGTAGAGGGTGACCTGCAGCGGCTGGTAACGAATAATATCAAGCGTCTAAAGGATATCGGTTCATACCGTGGCCTCAGGCACAAAAACGGTCTGCCGGTTCATGGTCAGCGAACCAGAACCAATGCCAAGACACGCAAAGGCAAAGGCGTAGCTGTTGGTGGTACTCAAAAGAAAGCAGCGTCAAAGACGTAGAAAGGAACTTAGGATATGGCAGAGCTAGCAACAAAATCATCCGCTGGACAGCGGAAAAAACAACGCCGATCAGTTCCTGCTGGTCAGTATCACATACAGGCGACTTTTAATAACACGATTGTTACTTTTACGGACAAAAGCGGTAACGCACTGGCAGCATCAAGCGCTGGCGCAAACGGCTTTCGAGGCAGTAAAAAAGGTACGGCATACGCAGCCCAAATTGCATCTGAAAAAGTTGCCGAAGTCGCAAAAAATCAATTTGGTCTGAAATCAGTAGATGTGTTCGTTCATGGAGTTGGCCTAGGCCGAGAAGCAGCAATCAGAGCGCTAAGCACATACGACATTTCAATTGACAGCATAAAAGACGTAACTGGCGTTCCGCATGGCGGTGTAAGGCCACGCGGCATAAGGAGGCCATAAATTATGGCACGAGACATATCCCCAATAGTAAAACAAAGCCGACGCGAAGGTTATGCCCTTCATCCAAAGGCAGTCAAGGTGATGGCCAGAAAGACTGGCATCCCAGGAATGCACGCTCATGGCCGTCAAAGCAAACCTAGCTTGTATTTGACTCAACTTCGCGAAAAGCAAAAAGTTCGCAGGATTTACGGATTGCTGGAAAGGCAATTCGCAAAATTAATGGACGAAGCTGATCGAACAAATGATTGCGGTGGGTTGTTGCCTGGTGAATATCTACTACAACTACTAGAGCGCCGCATTGACAACGCTGTTTACAGGGCTGGGTTTGCAACTAGCCGACGCGCTGCCAGGCAACTAGTCAGTCACGGACATTTCCTACTGAATGGACATCGTGTCGATATCCCTTCAATTCGTTTGAAGGCTGGTGACGAAATCACCGTCCGCCCACGCAGCAAACAGACCGGTTATTTCAAAAATATGGACGAAATAACCAAGAATACTTATCAAGGTGCACTTGGCTGGATCAAGAGCGATCCGAAAAAATTAACTATCACTATTACCGGCTTGCCATCGCGTGATGAAGCCGAACCTGATATCAATGAACAGCTAATAGTCGAGTATTACTCGCGTTAATTCGCTAACTAGCGAAAAGGAGTCAAAGAATATGACAAAAGCTATTTACAACCCAGCACTCTCAGGCGTTACCGAAAACAGCCCGACTAGCGCATCGTTTGATATCGAGCCTTTGCATGCCGGCTATGGCAACACATTAGGAAACAGCCTTAGGCGAGTTCTGCTGTCCAGTATCAAGGGCGGCGCCGCCGTGGCGTTTCGTATCGAAGGCGCAACCCACGAGTTTACAACCGTTCCGGGTGTCAAAGAGGACGTTATTGATATCATGCTAAATATCAAGAATATTCGTTTGCACGTACATACTGACGAACCGGTTGAACTAAGACTAGAGAAAAAAGGTGCCGGCCCAGTTCTAGCCAAAGACATCAAGGCCAGCGCGGACGTCGAAATCGTCAACCCTAACCAGGTTATTTGCCATATTGACGATCCAAAGAAATCTATCGCTATTGATTTCGTGGTTGAGTCCGGACGAGGTTACCAAACGATTGAAGAGTCCAGCAAGAAACGACTGCATAGCGACATGATTGCAGTTGACGCCATCTTTAGCCCAGTTTTACGTGTCCGCTACAAGGTAGAGCCAACTCGTGTCGGCCAAGAATCAAACCTTGACAAACTGACCCTCAGCATCGAGACAAACGGCGCATTAACACCAAAAGACGCCTTCGAAGAGGCAGCTGCTATCTTGGTAAACCAATACACCGCACTTGCCGGATCGACTATGGTTGAATTTGCGCCACCACTTGGCCAAGAGGACGAAAGTGAAAATAGCGAACTAAACACACCTATCGAAGAATTAAATCTATCCGCCCGCACGGCTAACGCACTGATAAACAACGACATTCGAACAGTTCATGACCTGGTAACACTAAGCGAACAGGACTTGCGCGAATTAAAGGGCTTTGGCTCAAAAGCGTTGGACGAAGTTAACGAGAAACTAGCAGAGTTGGAGCTTTAGTTTATGCATCGACACGGATATATTGGACGTAAATTTGGTCGACAGCGCGATCAAAGGCGCGCATTGATGAAAGGCCTGGCCACCAGTTTGGTTATGGAAGGTCAGATTGAAACGACCTTCCCCAAGGCTAAGGAATTGGTTAGATACATCGAAAAGCTGATAACCAAGGCTAAAAAGGGTGGATTGGAAAATCGTCGTCGCGTTATTGCCGCACTTAACACCCAAGAGGCTGCTACTAAGCTTTGCGACGTAATTGCTCCGCAACTCTCTGGACGCAATAGCGGCCACGTCAGGGTTAAACGAACCGGTTTGCGTGTCGGTGATGGTACACAAATGGCGACCATCGGTTTTGTTGACGAAATTAGTGAAAAGCCAGTTGCAGTTACACCGGTAACCAAGAGCGTTAAAAAAACCGTATTAACTGGTAAGAATAAGGGTGCTGATGTTCCAACAGTAAGCTCCAAAAAAACAACGGAGGCTAAATAATGACTGTGAATTCAAAGACCTATTCTCAAAAAGCCGGTGAAGTCAAGAGGCGATGGATCCTCGTTGATGCTTCGTCGGCGCCACTAGGACGAGTTGCAGTCACAATTGCCTCGTACCTGACTGGTAAATACAAGCCGACATACACGCCACACATTGACGGTGGTGACTATGTCGTGGTCATTAATGCCGAAAAGGCAGTTGTAACCGGCAGTAAAGAATCTGACAAAAAATACTATCGTTACTCGGGTTATCCAAGTGGACTTACCACGCGCAGTTTGGGCGAAATGCGTCAAAAGTTCCCCGAGAGGATTATCGAACAAGCCGTCAAAGGGATGATTCCGCGCAATAAACTTGCTGCCGAGCGAATGAAGCGATTGCGTATTTTTGCTGGTAATCAGCACGGTCACACAGCTCAAAAACCAGAGAAAGTCGAGGTAATGAAGTAATGGCAGTGACAAAATATTTCTATGGATTAGGCCGACGCAAAAGCGCAACGGCTTCGGCACGCCTATACAAAGGCAGTGGCAAGATTACGATTAACGACAAGCCAGCTGATGAATATTTAAACAATAACAAATCACATCTGGCCGAAATCACCGATCCACTAGCCCTGGTTAGCAAGCAAAAAGATTTTGATATTACCGTTGTCGTCAAGGGCGGCGGCATCGCCGGCCAAGTTGATGCTATCAAACTGGCTATCGCCAAGGCGATTACGGTCGGCTTTTCCGATCTTCGCAGTGTACTAAAAAAGGAAGACATGTTGGTTCGTGATTCTCGCGAAAAAGAACGCAAGAAATACGGTCTACGCGGCGCTCGCAAACGCGAACAATTCTCAAAGCGTTAAATTTATCGCGTCCGTCAATAAGCAACTGGCTCCTTAATGGAGCCAGTTGCTTTATGGGGCACTCGTAAGGTGTGTTTATTATCATGGTCATGTTATACTTATCTTATCCAAGTGAATATTTTAAGCATGCAAACTATAAAAAATATATTTATAAACAAGCACACCAGGGGATCCGCTCGTCGTGGTCGTCCATTTAAAGACGTTGGCGGTTTCACAATCATAGAGTTATTAGTCGTCATAGTAATCATCGCCATCCTAGCCATCATTACCATCGTAGCCTATGCCAGTGTCATACAAAAAGCTGTCGCCTCATCACTACAATCTGATTTATCTAACGCAGCTACTGCCCTCAAGGTCTTTGAAGTCGACAATGGTAGCTATCCATCAACCATCTCGACTGACTGTTCAGCCACCCCAGACAGCCCCACCAACAAGTGCCTAAAGCTCACACCAGGCAACATATACATTGGCTATTCCGCAAACAACACGTCTAGCTCCAAGAGCTTCCTACTAATTGCTAGCAACAAAGCAACCACCGGATCAGGCTCTATAGCCTACAAAGTAACTAACAGCACTGCCCCAACTCAACTAGCTACTACCTCACAACCCAATACCACACCCGGAGCCGTCCTGGAGCTACATGCTGCCAAAGCCAATGGCGGTACCGGGCCAGGCATCAACTCCCCACTAACCACTACCTGGAAAGATACTAGTGGCAACAACAATAATGGGACGTTGACAGGCTTCGGGGGGCAGACGCCGTGGGGGGGGGACAGGCTGACGATGCTCGGCAATCCATCCTATGTAGCGTTACCAGACCTCGGGGTGGCAGAGGGCAAAGTATTTGCTTATGAAGTTTGGGCCGCCAGGCCGACCGATACCGTTACGTACATTCACGGCCTGTTGTGCGAATCAGCTGCGAACTACAAGGCGTCCGCTCGGCTGTTCATCAACCCGTTCACCGGCTTCGGCGCGCAGTTCTCGCTTGTTGATGACGCCTATAACAAGAAAAACGTGTACGGAACTGGTGTTATTGACGGCAACGTGCTGCACCATATCGTGGCGACCGCAGATGGGACGTTCATGCGCCTCTACATTGACGGCTCCTTGAATGTCGCCGCAGTTGATTACTCGAGCCTAGGCAGTCTCACCCTCACAGAGGGTTGGATCGGCAAGGTGTCCGTTGATTATCCCTCGTACTCTGACGCATCCATCTATGTCGCTCGTATCTATCCTTTTGCTCTTAATGCCGCCCAAATCCAACAAAACTATAACGCTGGAACAGGCTGGTAGGCAAAAATGATGAAAAGAAGTAATAGTATCGGTTTCACCATAATCGAACTTCCTACTCCGCCGAGGCTTCGTAGGACAAGCCTCGTAGGCAAGCACGGTTTGGGATGTAACAAACGGTACATACATACTCAATGGCCAAAGTATTAGCGTTACTAACCAGTGGGGTGGAGTATCTAAATCCTTTACTACTGCATCTAATACAGCATCAATTAGGGTTGATGTGATAACCAATAGCGCGGCTAACGGTTATTTAGCGATTGACGCTGTCCAAGTCGAGGCTGGCGCATTTGCGACATCGTACATACCAACCACAACATTAGCGGTAACTAGGAATGCTGATGTAGTTACGGTGCCAACGACAAACTGGAGTGCAAGCAATGGAGCGATCTTTACAACAAGCGGTGCGCCTGGCCCATCAAGTACGTCATCAGTCGCTGCTGTTCAACTAGGCTGGGTGGCGCCAGGAGGTGACAATATTGTTCAAAAGCTCTACAATACTAATTCACAACTTGCGACCGCAAGCTCGGCAGGAACAAAAACGGCGAATAAACCCCATTCATCTATATATAATCGCGTTTACGGTGCTACATACAGTAATGGGGGCGACGTACAGGTATATCTTGACGGGGTTGCAGGTACTTTGGCTAATCCACACACAACACCATCAGGACTTTCAGCGACTGCAAACATAGGCAGTGGCTTTAACACGTTCTTTTATAATGGATCAATATCGCGCGTAATCGCATATACCTCAGCCCTTTCTAGCTCCGACGTCTCTACCGTTACCAGCGCCATCAAGGATGGGCCGCAATAGTCACAGATGATGATATAATTGTTGATGATATGACAAAAGAAGTGATTTTAACTGGAATCCGTGCGAACCAAGATTTGACGATTGGTAACTATTTTGGTGCGATTTTGCCGATGATTGATATGGCAAAGCACAAATCGGATCAATATCAAATTAATATGTTCATCCCAGACCTGCATAGCTTTACGACACCAGTTGATCACACTATCCTGAAAAAACAGATTTTTGACAACGCCAAACTGTTCGCCGCCGCCGGTTTGCCACTAGATGACCCAAATATTTATATGTACCGCCAAAGTTACATTCCAGCCCACAGTGAACTGACTGTAATCTTGGATTGTTTTACGGGTTTCGGTGAAATGAGCCGAATGACGCAATTTAAAGAAAAATCAGGTCAAATTATGAATGAACCTGAAACAAAAGGAGACCTTGAGGGAGAACAACCCCTTGTTGAAGCGTTAAATCGAACTCAAAGAATATCGATCGGCTTATTTAATTATCCGGTACTTATGGCATCGGACATTCTGCTTTACAATGCCAAATACGTGCCAGTTGGCGATGACCAGACGCAACACCTTGAATTCACGCGCGATATAGGCGAGAGGATAAACAATAAGTTCAATTCGGATATATTCGTAATACCAGAATCAGTACCGAAACAACATGAATTTTTCGGCAATGACCAGGGACTACGCATCAAAGACTTGATTGATCCGACCAAAAAGATGAGTAAAAGCGACGATTCTGGTCGTGGCGTCATCTTTTTAAACGATAATCCCGAAGTTGCCGCCAAAAAAATCATGGGTGCAACTACTGACGATAAAGCCGAAATAAACTTTGACAGGGAAAATCAACCGGGGATTAGTAATTTACTAGAGATATTGGCTCTTCTTCGCGGAGTTCACCTAGATGATGTTATTAATGAGTTCAAGGGACAAACCAGATACGGCGACTTCAAGAAAGTTGTTGCAGATGAAATGCAAAAATTTTTGACTGTTTTTCAACAAAAACTGGCAAATATTGACGAAAATGCAGTTCTAGCCAAATTGGAACAATCTGAACGTGACCTGACACCAATTGCCAATCAGACACTTCTAAGGGCCCAGAAAGCCGTCGGACTAAGGTAATGGTAAAAGTATCCGGTCGTGACGTTCTGGGCGTCCTGCGACGTTTTGAAGTGGCAAGTGACGATAATGTGCCCCGAAATGTCGAAAGTGTCACGACTTCGCACCCCAGTCCGATAAACACCCTCGTTTCTTTTATCTTTCTGGATCACAAATTCTATTTGTTATTTGACGATACCGCAAATGACAATACGGACTATGTTATTTCCCAGATAAAAACTCAAAAAACGGACCTAAATGGCGAACTATTGACAAATCCATTAGACCACTCGACCACTTATGCTATGCCGTTTAAGGGAAAAGCTTGCTATCTATTCAAGGTAATCTCGAATAAGAGACGCCTTGAT
>Ga0172375_10005034_pt1 | contig 19285 bp, 19 predicted proteins | sample LakKiv1m_FD_114537 | JGI IMG/M metagenome (GOLD analysis project Ga0172375, IMG submission 114537) | Freshwater microbial communities from Kabuno Bay, South-Kivu, Congo - kab_092012_11.1m | ecosystem: Environmental > Aquatic > Freshwater > Lake | place: Democratic Republic of the Congo...
ACCAGTACTCGATGCCAAAATTGTGGGTCAGCTTTTCCAGCTCGGCCGAGAACGAACCGTCATTGGTGTTGCCGTCTTTATCGGCCGCGCCGACTCCATCGTTTGCGGAATCATAAACCAATAGCCAGTCATCGATCCAGGAGGTAAATATTCCGGTATACCATTCGTCGGAATGGGCATATTCCCGCTGACCATCTTTATTATATTCGCCGCCACTGATTTTATGGCCGTTCTCATCATAGCCGCCGACTATCTCATCGCCGTCGATATCGCGATCCGGATACGCCGAAACCAGCACTTTATTGACATCATAGCTGATCGTCAGCTTATTATATTCGCCCTCAACTGAATAGGCCAGCCCGGCTTTCATGTTGGTCGGCATCGGATCGGCTTGGTTAACATCGATAAAGGCGATTTTCGGTCCAATGTTCGCGAAATTGACTCCCAGGGTCAGGTTTTTGGTTAAAAATTGATGTTTCAGGTATCCGACATCAAAGCAAAAGTTGGTCGAATAGCCTTTGCCTTTTTCCTTGCCGGCGCCCTGGTCGGTGAGATGCTGATGCACCATCTTAATACTGATACCGAGAGATGACTTGCGGGACAGCGCCGTGCCGTACGAACCGGTCAGGGCCAGCATATAGGAATTAAAGGTGCCAAGCTCATGACCATATTCATCCGTGCGGGTTTGTTCGCCCAGATTCATTAAAATAACATTGCCGCCGATCGTACCAATGTCTCTGACGAACTGGCGATATCCTAAAAATTCATAATAAATGTCACTAACTAAGTTCGGCAGCCAGTTGGTATGCGTCAAAGCTGCTTCCCGGCCACGCATGAATCCCAGAGCCGCCGGATTCCAGTAACTGGCATAAGCGTCATCGGTCATAGCCACACCGACCTCGCCCATACCGGAATAACGCGCTCCGGGATTGATCAAAAGCCAGACCGCCCCGGCCTCACTTTGGGCCAATGCGGCGCCAGTCATCAACAATCCGATCCCAAGCGTGGCAATTATTTTTCTCATCGAAACCTCCTAAGAACAAAAAACCGAACAAAGATACTTTCGGTTTGGATAATATACACAAACGGGTAATTTTAACGAAGATTAATTATCTGTTTACTTCTTTGCGGGATTTATCAATTATTGGCGGAAATCACTCCTGGAAAATTTAATATTTCTCGGCTTCTTCGATCAACATGATCGGGATATCGGCTTTAACTGGATATTTAAGGCGGCAGGTATGACAGATCAGTTGCTGATTCCGGGTATCATATTCCAGTTCGCCTTTGCATTGCGGACACGCTAAAATTTCAAGTAATTCTTTGGATAACATTTTTATCTCTCTTACCTTCCCAAAAACTTCTAATCATACTCAGCCCGCAAGTCAATTGTTCCCCGGATGGTTTTAGCAGGTTCCCTCGAATTTTTCGATGTGGTTCTTAAATTCATCCAGGTCTTTAAATTTTTTATAGACCGAGGCAAAGCGGATATAGGCCACTTCGTCTAATTCCTTGAGTTTTTTCATCACCAATTCGCCGATCTGGCTGGAGCGTACTTCTCCGCCGGAGGCTTCCTCGATTTCCTTTTCTATATCGATTACCAGGGTTTCCAGTTTTTCGGCTGAAACCGGGCGCTTGTTGCAGGCGATTTTGATGCTGTCGGATAATTTGCTGCGATCATATTCTTCCCGGCGTCCGTCATTTTTAATGATCTGCAGCGGATATTCCACGACATATTCATAGGTCGTGAAGCGATGACCGCAATCGATGCATTCGCGCCGGCGCCGGATAGCATTGTTTTTCTGGGCTGTGCGCGAATCGATTACTTTACTTTCCGGGGAGTTGCAAAAAGGACACCGCATAGGTCACCTATATTTTAATTTCTTGATATAATGGAAACTGGGTACATAGTTCGCCGACAGCCGCGCGCACTGATTGCCGGACATCTTCCGTATCCGGATTGGTCAGAACCTGGTCGATTAACGCGGCGATCGTCCGCATTTCCGGCGCGCGCATTCCGCGGGTCGTCATCGCGGCCGTTCCGATCCGGATGCCGCTGGTGACGAACGGGCTTTTCTGGTCGAATGGTACCATATTTTTGTTCGTGGTAATGCCGGCTTCTTCCAGGATATTTTCGGCCTGTTTGCCGGTAATGTTTTTATTGCAAAGATCGATCAGCATCAGGTGATTATCCGTTCCGCCGGAAATTAAATGGTAATCGCGCTGTAATAATTCGTCTGCCAGGGTTTTGGCATTGGCGATGATCTGCCCGGCATAAACTTTGAACTCGGGTTTCAGAGCTTCGCCGAAAGCCACGGCTTTGGCGGCGATGATGTGCATTAAAGGCCCGCCCTGAATCCCGGGCATAACATTGGAATCGATGATTTCCGACATCATTTTCAGGCGGCCGCTTTTCGGGGCCACGAGCCCGAACGGATTTTCCCAGTCCCTGCCCATCAGGATCAAACCGCCGCGCGGCCCGCGTAAGGTTTTATGAGTGGTAGAAGTCACGATATGACAGTACGGCAACGGATCGGGATGCAGTCCGGCCGCGATTAATCCGGCCGGATGGGCAATGTCGGCTACGAGAAAAGCGCCGATGCTGTCAGCAATTTCCCGGAATTTGGCAAAATCCAGGAAACGCGGATAGGCGCTGCCGCCGGCAATGATCATTTTCGGCCGGTATTCCCGAGCCAGTTCAGCCATACGGTCGAAATCGATCCGGCCGGTATCCGGTTTGACTCCGTACGAAATTATTTTAAATAGTTTTCCCGAAAAATTTACCGGGCTGCCGTGCGTCAGGTGTCCGCCGTGCGCCAGGTCCATTCCCATAACGGTATCGCCGGGATTCAGCAGCGAAAAATAGACCGCCATGTTGGCCTGTGAACCGGAATGCGGTTGAACATTGGCATATTCGGCCTTAAAAAGTTCTTTGACCCGGTCACGGGCCAGATTCTCAGCCAGGTCAACGGCGGCGCACCCGCCGTAATAACGTTTGCCGGGATAACCTTCGGCATATTTGTTGGTCATAGTCGAACCGGCGGCTTCGAGGACAGCCGGGCTGACGAAATTCTCTGAAGCGATTAGTTCCAGAGTATGACGTTCGCGTTCGAATTCGGCTTTAACAGCTACCAGAATAACAGAATCTTGCCGGGCAAGAAATGAATATTCCATGGCGTCAGATCTCCATTTTCATCATTTTATCCACCCGGCGAACATGACGCAGGTCTTCCGACCAGGGCGTATCGAGCCAGATATTCAGGATTTCACGGGCTTTTTCAATCGTCACAAAATCGGCTCCCAAACAGAGTACATTGGTATGGTTATGCAGACGACTTAGTCGGGCAATTTCCGGTTGGCAGGCCATTACCGCCCGAATGCCATGGATTTTGTTGGCCGAAATACACATGCCGGCCCCAGTCCGACAGATCAGGACTCCGGCTTCGGCTTTTCCGGAAGTGATGGCTTCGCAAACCGCTTTGGCATAATCCGGGTAGTCGACGCTTTCAGCGCTATTGGCCCCAAAATCGATGGTCGTATGACCGACCGAATCAGCCGATTCGATCAAAGCGTTTTTAATCTGGTAGCCGCCATGATCGGCGCCAAAAGCGATCAGCATAATCAGTCCTTTTTAGGTTCGGCCGTAATCCAGTTGTAAGCCGGATTCAGCGGCCGGTAGCTCGTCCGGGCTTTTCCGCTGGCATCGTAGCGGTTAAAAAACCACTCTTCACGAGAGGGAATTAAATAATCTTTCAGGTGATCGATCCGGGAACTGACGCCGGCATCTCCCATTTCAGCCACTTTTTTATAATCATCATAAGCCAGTTTGTAGACTAATTTGTCTTCGAAATTCATCTGGCGCCCGGCGGTGAAATAATCCGCAGCCGCAAAATAAACCTCCGCCCTGATTTTGAAAGCTAGCGGAGATGTGGCTGCGGCCGCTATTGCTCTCTCGGCATAGTTCAGAGCGTTCGGGAAGTCGTTCAGCATCTGGCAGCATTTTGCCGCTTGTTGAAGGACATTAATATCCTTTGGCGAAATATTCTTCAGGATTTGATCGTAAGCTTTCAGGGCTTCCGTAAAATTACTTTTATTATTGAAATAAATATCCGCAATGTTGGACCAGACCTCCAGGTTTTTCGAATCCAGCAAGGCTACTTTCTGATAGACATTAAGGGCGGCATCATAATCTTTCTGCAGCCTCAGGGCTGACGCATATTCCAGACCGTAACGCACATTGGTCGGGTTCTTTTCCCATTGCTCTCTCTGAATCGTGGTAATGTCTTTACCGGTTTTCTGATAGGCTAAAATACGGTCATTGAGAGCTTGTTCGTCGTTCGGAGCGAGCTTTAAGATTTCATTGGTTGCATAGATGACATCTTCCCAGCGCTGGGCATTGATGCACAATTTAACGAGGGACTGGTAGAGTTTGATATCTTCCGGATTAATTTCGATCATTTTTTCATATTCACGGATTTCAAGATCGGCCTTGCCCTGCAGGCGATAGATATAGGCAATGTTCTGCTTCAGGAAAATATCATTCGGCAGATATTTTGTACCGGTCATATAAATATAAAGAGCGCTGTCGAGATAAACGTTATTTTCACTGGCCAGCTGCTGATAGGCGCGCCCCCAGTATGAAAACACATCCTGAGCATATTCTTCATCGCAACCATAGCTGCTCATCTTTTTATAATTCTCGATGGCACTTTTCCAGTTTTGGTTTTGATAATAGCTATAGGCAAAACTCAGATACAGATCGCATTTGGTGCGATCGATAGTCGGTTTAGGCGCCGGCGCCGCGGCTTCCGGTTCGGTTGAGGCTGGTGAAGGCGGCACACAGCTTACCAAACCCATCACAAATCCGACACACGCCGTTATCAATAATACTTTTACAAATCCTTTCATCTTCACACCTCTTCTCAATATTAACGCCTTTTATATCTGCGGAACCAGGGTTCACCCGTCGTAACTCCAAGGTGCATACTGAACACCTCCTCATAGCCGATTTCTTCTGATAAAAAGCCCTTTCTAAGCCCGTAAGTTAATGCCAAATCAACCCGATTCAAATTATTAAAAAATGGCATACTGATTCCCGCCGTCAGACCATATTCGGAAATCCCGGAGTTCTGATAGACCGGTTCGGTCTGGTAATAGAACCCACCCCGGTAATACATATTTTGTAAAAAATTGCTGGTCAGGGTGCGGCGCGGTGACTTCTCGAGGCCGATACCGGCGGCCAAAGAGTTCCGGCTGTCGCTGGTAAATTGCTGAAAGACATAGAAATTTTTAAAAATATCTTCGCTGTATATTCCATAACGCAGATCGGCATTCAGGGCTAATGTTTTTGCCACCCGTAAACTGGTTCCGATGGTTATGATTGTAGGATAATCTATATCGCCGGATCGGTCAGTCGTATCTGGTCCGTAACTGTTTTCGACAGTCGTCCAACTTTTTAAGCGGGCGCCTAAATCGACGGTCGCCGCCAGGTTAAACCGGCGACTGGGATCGGTGAAGAGGATTCCTCCGCTGATCTGATTGCCATTAATGGATAATGTGCGTTTGTAATAGCTCTCTAAATCATCATCATCCGAGACTAATTCGGTATGATTGCGAACCACATAATTTCCGAAAAGTACCTTAGCTTTCAGACCGATCGCCAACCAGTTCGATACCCGGTAACCGCCACCGATATATAATTCCGAAAGACCGCCGGTCAGTTCGACTTTAGAAGTATAATCGATCTGATCTCCCTGAAAAACCAGAGAATCGGCGAAATTGACTGAAGATTTCATCCGGGTCAACGGCGCCAGACCGATCGCAAATCCGGCTCGTTTTCCCACCGGCATCTTAAAGGAAAAACCCGAAAAATTAGCGATTCCCCCAAAGTAATCCAGTTCGGGAACTGTCAGACTGGAAGAATATACCTGCCCTTGTAAAGAGGTGCTGCCGAATCCCTGCCAAAGGGCTGGATTGGCTTGATTCAGACTCATTGAATCCTGTGCGGCAATCCCGGCATTGCCCATTCCAATCAAGCGCACCGAATTGGCCGGCGACTGGATTCCGAAACCGTAATTGGCATAGTTCGAGACCTGAGCCCGGCCGGTCATAGTGACGACCGCCATGATTAAAACAGTACGATAAATGTTTTTCATTCTTCCTGCATTAATAATATTTCCATATAAGGCCGAAGGGATGGATCGGCATCTTCGGTCGGACAAAAACTCAGCATTCCGGGATACATGCTGCTGGATGAAATCCACATCGCCACTCCGAAATTACCGTTATATCCGCTGGTAAACAATTGCACGGTGTAAGGTATTTTCAACACGAAAACGCTGCTATCGTCCGTCGAAAATGACTGTGTGGCAACGTAGTCGGACGTCGAAGGTGAATAGGCCAGATCGTCCCAGTCGGTTGAATCAAGCAGGCTTACATAGATCGTGAGTGTCTTATCATAATCTTCGGATAATTCCGGATCGACATGCAGATACAGATTGGCTCCGCCAATAAATAAGTTTTTATCCGTAATCAATTCTTCTACGCTGAATTTTAAAAAAGTGAAGGCGGCCTTGCCGGAACTGATCAGGTTTGGTTGTGGAGTGACCTCCAAATCCTTTTTAAACTCCGTCAGGGTGACATCTTCATCAAGGGTCATCGCCACTGTCACGGTATCATTATCCTCATCAAGATAGCTGATTTTCAAATACGGATAATAGCTGGTTTCCCCGGAATAGATTATACCCAGACCGGCTTCCGAACCGGCCGCGGCCTGGATCACCAATCCGTAGTTCGTCTTGGAAGTATCGCGCCAGGTCGTAATCAGATCATACGGAACATCCAGTTCCAGTGTGTCTGAATCCGAATAGGTAAAGGTCAGCAATTCGGTCAGATCATAATCATCCAGACTGAAATTGGTACTGTTGGTGCTGTCTTCAGTCCATACATCGATTGCAACATCGTCATCCATTTCAAGGGAAGACACTGACATGGTCAGCGCCGGCGGAGAAGTCGTATCGAGCGGGAGATAACAAACCGTCCGTAAAATTAACTGACAGGATATAATTTTATCTGTCGGCAACGTATCCAGCGGTGAATCCAAATCCTCAAATAAAAGAATTGAATAGGCCTTCAGATTATCGTCCTCGCCGACTACTAAATATGAGTTCGAGCCGACATAGGGTTCGCTGAAAACGGTCGTATCCGAAATTAAATCCGCCGAAACTGTAATCGAATCAAAGCTGACCAAGTTTCTATTCAACGATAAAGTGGGCATTTTTTCCGAACATCCCAGCCATAGAAGAAAAGACAATGGGATAGCCCAGAGTCTTAGAGAAAGTTTACTAAGCCTAAAAAGTGACCATACCCGGTCCGAATATGATTTATAAGCGTTCCATAATATTAACGATTTCATCTGCCAAGTTTTGCCAATCTTCAGGGGATTCACCTTTTAATTCATAGGAAGAGAACTTCTTCCGGTCGTGTTTAACAATTTCACCAAACAGTGCGTCTTTCTGGTATTTTTCCAACAGATTTTCACCTTTATTGATAACCAGGACGTGGTCGCAAACCGGGATAGCCGCTGCTAAAACATCCAAATGGCCGTCAACGCTGTTTTTGAAATTGGCCGCATTCAGGCCGATTTTCTGATATTCCTTCAATTCAAAATTGGAATATGGAGCTTTGGAATGAACAATCTGTAATATTTTGACACCGTCGAAATATTCTTTATCTAGCAGATTGGCTCTGATCAGGAGCGGGATCAGGCTCATCTGCCAGTCGTTGCAAATAATAACCTCCGGCTTCCAGCGCAGATAATTCAGTGTTACCAGTGCAGCCGAAGCAAAGTAACCGAAGCGGATTGAATTCAGACACTCATCCGATTCGCATTTAAGCGGATATAAATCAGTGTCAGTATTATTATAAAAAGACGGATGCTCCAGGAAGTAGACCTGAACCTTCGTATTCGGAATGAACGCCGATTTGACCGAGGCCTTGATCTGCTCCCCGCGGTAATTCAAATCCATTTCCCGCAGGCGGATTACTTCCCGCAAAATATAACGTCTCTCACTAATGAAGCTGTATTTGGGCATCATCAGGCGAAAATCGTATTTACGTTCATTAAAAACCACCGGTATTTCCTTGGAGAAGCTGGCCAGATTATAGGTTTCGGCAAATGGAATAATCTCGGCAGTCAAAAAATAAATTCTTTTAATCATAGGTTAATTTATTTAATTAGTTGTTTGGCGTTTTCAGCAAATTCGCTCTGTGGAAAAAGACTGATCAGTTTCTGAAATTCCAGCCGGGATTTATCCTGATTGCCCATTTGTTTGTAACAGAGCCCGATTTTATATTGGGCGTCGTCACCTTTGTCAGAATTAGAAAAAGCACTTACTTTCTCAAATTCAATGATGGCGCGCTGATATTGTTTCATCGAATAAAAACTTTCTCCGATCCAGTACTGAGCATTGTCAGCCAAGCTGTTATTGCGATCATCCGCGATCAGTTTGCGGAATAACTCGATCGCTTCTTCATATTTGCCGTTCTGGTGCAAACTCAGGGCGTTCAAATAGCGATCTTTATAGGCGATGCCAAGGCCGGAAACCGACCGATCGGTCGCCGTTTGGGCTCCGGTTTGAGTAACGGCATTATAATCGTTGATACTGTTGCCCAGCGAAACCAGGCGATTTTCCAGAATCACCAGCTGCGACAGGATTTCGAAATTAATGCTGTCGGAATAATGGGCGCGCTGCTCGGCGGCCAGTAATCTTTTCTGCATCCGGGCCTTTTCGGCGGCCATTTCGTTGATCCGGTTCTCGAGGCTGGCGAGCGACTGTTGAAGAGGCGCGAGCAACTGGCTGATTTCGGCCGGTTGCTGACCGGCGCCTTCCTGGGCTTTCAACCTGGCGGTGTGGTCGTTGACGATCCTGGTCAGCGTGTTCAGTTTAGATTTCAAATCGGCGACGTCTCTGGTCAGTCCGTCGAGGCTGCCCGAGATTTCGGCGTTGCTGAGTTTTTTTTCGGGTATTCGGGCAAATCCCGCTGAAAAAGTCAGCAGAATCACCAAAATATTACCGACAATTGACCTTAAACCAGACATAAATTTTATTGCTTGTTTCATATTTTCAAGAGTATAAAATGCACCCAAAGCTACAAAATTTGACGGAAAAAAGAAATGTTATTTTTAAAACGGCATCCCGCGGATCAATATTGTTTATCCGAGCCAATATTCAGGGCCAGGCCTAACAAAATAAAACAGGTCAGTAAAAACGATCCTCCGTAACTGATGAACGGCAACGGCAGACCGGTTACCGGCATCAATCCCACCGTCATTGCTACGTTGATCATCACATGAATCCCGATAATACTGACAACTCCCACCATACAAAGCGAACAAAAACGATCCTTCTGCCGATAGGCAATATATAAACAGAGGATCAGGAAAGCCAGGAACAGTAATAATACCACCACAACGCCGATAAATCCGTATTCTTCCCCGATCACGGAAAAAATGAAATCGGTATGTTGTTCCGGTAAAAATTTCAAATGGGTTTGGGTGCCGTGTGCAATGCCTTTTCCGAAAAGGCCACCGGAACCGATGGCAATTTTCGATTGAATGACCTGATAACCGGCGCCCTGCGGATCGGCTTCGATGTTGAAAAGCGTTGAAATTCGCTGTTGCTGATAAGGCTTGAGACTGTTCCAGAGAACCGGCGTTGCCAAGCCCAGCGCCAGATTCGACAGCATGACCGCCAGCGAAATCCAGAGTTTCTCCTTGGTCAAATAGAGTACCAGCAGCACGATAATAACCCATACGAAAAACGAATAAAAATTAAAAGCTGTGATGACACTTATTACCGGTGCAATTATTATAAACAAATGAAATATCCGCGCACCCGACCAGTACAGCATGGGAAATAACAATCCGAAATAGATTATCGAAGTTCCTAAGTCCGGCTGTTTGAGCACCACAAACATTGGTATCAGTGAAAAAAGAGCCGGTATTAAGACAAATTTAAAATCCAGATTTGAATAAGAAGTGCTGGCGACAAAACGAGCGATCGCCAGCATGACTAAGATTTTCATAAATTCGGAGGGCTGAATACCCATCGAACCAACCGGAATCCAGCGGGCCGTTCCGGCCACTGAGGATCCCAGAAAATATGGGACCAGCAGAAACACAAAACCAATACTGTAAATAATATAAGCCGAATCGAAAATCAGTTTCTTCTGCAGAAAATAAATAGCCGCGGCGATCAGGCTCCCAATTACCAGCCAAATCATCTGACGCCCGAATACTTTCTGAAAAAATGAACCTTCCATATTCAGAGAGGCACTGTAGACCGATAATAGTCCGATCAGGCAGAGCAGACCCACGATTACCATGATCAGGCGATTCAGGTTCGAAAGCGAACCGATAAAATGGATAAACCGTTTAGAAATTGACTGACGCATTATTTGCCACTGTCTGCATCACCGTTTGCTGGTGAATGAAATTGAATATTTTACCGGCAACCTGAGCCGCGATTCCGCCGCCGGATTTGCCATGTTCTACCAAAACCGCAATGGCAATGGTCTGATCCGGTTCTTTCATGTATCCGATGAACCAGGCATGGGCTTCGCCGTGTGGATTTTGGGCGGTTCCCGTCTTACCGAAAACCGGAACTCCTTTGACCCGGGCTCCACGGCCGGTGCCGCTGCTCACGACGTCATTCATAGCGGTTTCGACAAACTCCCAGCTGGGCGGGGAGATACTGCGGATCGAGTCAGTCTTGCTGGTGAAGAAAATTGTCTGGTTGGTTCGGCGGTCGATATATTTTAATCCGACATGCGGTCGGACTAATTTCCCGTGCGTGGCCAGGGCTGCGCTGAAACGCGCCATCTGGATCGGCGTCACTAATACATCGCCCTGACCAATGACCAGATTCAGTTTATTGCCATCGGTCCAGCCGTTTTCGCCATATTTACGATCAAGAAAATTGACATCCGGCATCACTCCGGCCGATTCACCATACAGATCGCAGCCGGTTTCCGCACCGAATTTGAAAATTTTACCCATATTGGCCCAGTCGTTCAGATCGAGACGGCGGATCAAATTATAAAAATAAACATTGCAGGAATGGACAATGGCATCATGCATTTTCATGCGTCCATGGCCCCTGGCTTCCCAACATTTGAAAATCCGGCGGCCAAGACGGTACTGTCCATGGCAAACGATCGACCACTCCGGATCGACCGCCTGGGTTTCCAGAGCCGTCAGAATCGCAACGATTTTAAAGGTCGAGCCCGGCGGATACGTTCCCTGAGTGGCGCGATTGTACATCGGCAGGTCCGGGTTGCTTCGCAATTGATTCCAAATATTGTTCGAGACCACCCCGGAAAAAATCCCGGGCGGATAATCCGGTTTACTGACAATACTGAGGATTTCACCGCTGTTAGCATCCATCACCACAATGCCGGCTTTATAACCTTCCACCAAAGATTCGGCATAAATTTGTAAATCCAGATCGACGGCCAGAAACATGTCATTACCCGGATTCGGCGGAATATTGCTGCGATCTTCCAGGCGACCGACTTCCCGGCCCAAGGCGTCCACCTGTATAAAATTATAACCACGATTACCTTTCAGGACATTTTCATACTGACGCTCAACACCTTTCCAGCCGATCACATCGCCCTGTTTGTATTCCTGATTCTCGCTACGGCGCAAATCTCCGGGCGCAATTTCACGAACGTAACCCAGGGACTGCGACATACGAATAATAGTCGGAAAAGCGCGCACCGGTTCCAGGGAATAGATGACACCCGGCAAATCGAGACGATGCTCCTCAATGGTTGTAATGATCTTAAAATCAACATCCTCGGCAATCTTAACCGGCACAAACTGACCGCGCCAGTTATTTCTGATGCGGGCATTGATCTGTTTGGAACTCAATCCGAGAATCGCGGACAGAATCGAGTCCGCCAGCGGGGTTTGCTTGAATTCATAAGGGATGACATGAATATTATACTGCGATTCATTGTCGGCAATGATCTGACCCTTGCGGTCATAGATAATCCCACGCGGAGCCTCGATCGGTACGACCCGGATCCGGTTGGCTTCCGCAATACCTTTATAACTCGGCCCTTTAATTATTTGTAAATAATACAGGCGTCCGATCAATATCAGGAAAATGAGCATGAAAAATGCGATCATGACATTTTTTCTGAGATTGGTCACTGAATTATGTGAAATGTACATGACCTATTCCGAAAAGGGCGGAATAAAATACTGGATGATGAAATAAAAAAGGCCTGTATATAGAATCGAAGGCAGGATATATTGTAAAAAAAGGAGTTGAAAAGATATCTCAATGCCCTTAAAATTTACCATATAAATAATCGTAAAATGAATCGCAATAATCAATACCTCAAGTCCGTGAAAAAGAACCGGATTCAGGCGACTGCGGCGTTTGCGGAGCAGACCGGCTCCGAAACCGGCGACCGTCTTCGCCAGGGCTGATAATCCCACAAAAGAACCCAATCCGATCGCATCCGCGATCAGACCAAAAATAAAGCCGTACAACTGACCGCCGACCTTGCCTTCACTGCGCCCGACAAACAATACCAGGATCAACAGAAAATCCGGCCGGATTTCACGAATCGTCATCCAGGGACCGAATAATACCTGGATCAGGATTGCCAACAGACTAAAAGCTATTATCAGAAGGGCTTTGCGCATCAGTTTTCAGCCAGCACTACAAATACTTCTTCAATTGAATTGATATTAACACTCGGTCGCACGGTCGCAATCTGGAAAAGGTTGTTGGCCGATTGCCGGACATCGACGACTTCGCCGACCTGGATATTGGCCGGATAGATTTCGCTGTAGCCGGAGGTCAGGACTTTTTCACCGGGATAAATAACGGCTGTTTTGGGAATCTCGCGCACTTCGGCCAGGCCATTCGGTCGCCAGCGCATGATGCCGTATTCGCGGGAAATCTGAAATTTGACCCCTAACCGAAAATTGACATCCAGAAAAATCTGTACCGTCGTATTTTTACGACCGACCGACACCGTTTTACCAACAATACCTTTATTGGTAATCACGGCCATATTGGGCAGAATCCCCTGTTCACTGCCGACATTGATCAGGATCGAATTGAACAAGGGCGTCGTGCCTTGATTAACTACTTCCGCCGGAATTATCGTAAGCTTTGACGAATCGGCAAAATTCAACATTTCACGTAAGCGTTGATTTTCGAGATAGGATTCTTTTAACTGGGCATTCAGCAGTCCCAGGCGCAGGTTTTCTTCCTTGAGTTCCTGGTTTTCATCCATTAGATTCGATAATTCGTTGATCCAGATGCGCGGATAATGCACAAACGCGAAAACATCCGAAATCTCGCCCTGCAGAACCCGGATCTGCGGCGATTCGTTGTGCATGAGAATTGACAGGGATATAATGACCAATAAAATCAGCAGAAAGTATTCATACAGATCGATCAGAAAACGAATTACTTTCAGCCACATCGTTTTTAGACTAAGACATCCCGGTATTTTTCAATATCGTCGATGATCATTCCGGCGCCTTTGACGACTGAAAGCAGCGGAGTTTCGGCGACATTGACCGGCAGGTCGGTTTCGACGCGGATGCGTTGATCCAGGCCTTTCAGGAGCGCACCGCCGCCGGTCAGGATAATGCCGCGGTCGAGAATATCCGACGAAAGTTCCGGAGGAGTCATTTCAAGCGCCTGTTTAACGGCCTGAATAATCAGGTCGAGGGTGTCTTTCAGGCATTCCCGGATTTCCACTGAAGAGACTTCGATGGTCTTCGGGATTCCGGCCACTAAGCTGCGGCCTTTGACCTGAATGGTCGTGTCGCTGATCGGCATGGCAGAACCGACCGAGCATTTAATGGTTTCAGCCGTGCGTTCGCCGATCAACAGATTGTGTTCGGTCTTGAAATACTGGACAATGGCTTCGTCCATTTCATCACCGGCGACCCGGATAGCCTGCTTGGTGACGATACCGTTCAGGGCAATTACGGCGATTTCGGTTGTGCCGCCGCCGATATCAACGATGATATTGCCAACCGGTTTGGAAATATCGATGCCGATGCCGATCGCAGCCGCTACCGGCTCATCGACCAGAAACACCTCGCGGGCGTTGGCGCGGTCGGCGGAATCCCGCACGGCGCGTTTTTCGACTTCGGTAATACCCGATGGAATGCAGATGACCATGCGCGGGCGGGCGATCCGGCTGAGATTTATTTTGCGAACAAAACCACGGATCATGGCGTCGGTCATTTCAAAGTCGGCGATCACTCCATCCTTTAATGGTCGAATGGTAATGATATCGCGGTGCGTTTTACCCAGCATATCCTTGGCGTCAATACCGACCGCGACGACTTCACCGTCATGCGCCGAACGGGCGACGATCGACGGTTCATCTAAGATGATGCCTTTGCCTTTCATGTAAATGACCGTGTTGGCGGTTCCCAGGTCGATGGCGATATCGCCTGTAAAAATATTGAACAGATTCGCTCCTATTTTCATGCTCCACCCCTTAATGTTTAAAAACCCGCTTACCCGTAAATATCATAAACAATTTATGCTCATTGCAAGCCGTGACGCTCTCTTCATCTCTGATGCTGCCTCCCGGCTGAATAATCCCGACGGCGCCCACTTCGGCGGCCTGATCCACCGAATCCCGGAACGGAAAATAGGCATCCGAAGCCATGACTGTTCCTTTTAATGACAACCCTGCTTCTCCGGCTTTACGCACTGCAATCTTGGCCGAATCGACCCGCGACATCTGGCCGGCGCCGACTCCAACCGTTCCGGCCGCATCACAAAAAACGACCGCGTTCGATTTGACATGCTTGACGACATGCCAGGCTATTTTCAAGGCCGGCATCAGATCCGGATCGGCGTATTTTTCGGTCACTGTTTGCCAGTCGCTTTCCCGATCTTCAGCAACCTGCTGATCCTGGATTAATAAACCTTTGCCATAGGCTCGCATATCCAGATCGAATTGCAGGGCTTTCACATCCGGAATGAGTAGCCGCAGGTTTTTGCGCTTGCTTAAAATTTCCAGCGCTTCAGTCGAATAGCCCGGCGCTATGATACATTCGAGAAAGCTCTTAGTAAATTCTTCCGCTAATTCGTTATCGACTTCACGGTTTACGCCGACAATTCCACCGAAGTAACTGACCGGATCGGTCTGGACCGCCCGCTGATATGCCGCCAGGGGCGTCGCTCCGATCGCAAAACCGCACGGATTGGTATGTTTCATGATTACCACTGCCGCGGCGTCCGTCCGGAAAGTTGAGTAGCATTTAAAAGCCGCCAGGCAGTCAACGTAATTATTATAAGAAATCTCTTTGCCCTGTAATTGCTGGAAAGGCTGCCAGTTCGGTTCGTTCAATGGGGCATACAGGGCTGCATTCTGGTCAGGATTTTCGCCATAGCGCATATTCTGATGTTTGCTGTAGGCCTGCACCATAACCGGCGGCATTTTGTCTTCACCGGCGCCCGAGAGGAAGGCAGCAATTTCGGCGTCATAGGCCGTGGTCTTCAGGAAAACCGCACCGGCCAATTTCTGACGGTATTCCAGATCAAGCTCACCTTTCTGCAGTCTTTGTAAAAATTCTTCGTATTGCGCCGGATCGGAAAGGATCGCAACATTTTTAAAATTCTTGGAGGCCGCCCGCAACATACTCGGACCGCCGATGTCGATCATTTCGACGATCTCCTCGAAGCTTTTATTGCCGGCATGATAGGTTTCGCGGAACGGATACAGGTTGACCACCACCAGTTGAAACGGCTCAACCTTGACACGCGCCAGATCGGCCCGGTGGCTTTCCTCGGTAGTATCGGCTAACAATCCGGCAAAAACCACCGGGTGCAGCGTCTTGACCCGGCCGCCCAGGATTTCCGGAAAACCGGTCAGGTCCTCGATCTTTTTTACCGCCAGGCCGGCGGCTTTCAGAGTCTGAAAAGTCCCGCCGGTCGAGAAAATTTCCGTTCCTTGCCGCATCAGGGATTGCGCCAGCGGCAAAATGTTGGTTTTGTCCCAAACGCTGATAATGGCTCGTTTGATTTGGAATGCGTTCATTTGTTCCAGACAACCTTTCTGTCAATCATTTTAATTTTATCTTCGCACAGGGCTTGCACGACTTCCGGATATAGCCGGTGCTCGACTTCCAAAACGCGGTGCGCCAGGCTTTCCGGCGTATCGCCCGGCAGAACAGCCACCTGTTCCTGACAGATGATCGCCCCGTTGTCATATTTTTCATCGACGAAATGGATCGTCACGCCGGTGACCTTCACGCCGGAAGCGATGACGGCTTCGTGCACTTTCATCCCGAAAAAGCCCTGCCCGCCGAAATTCGGCAGCAAGGCCGGATGAATATTCACGATGGCATGCGGAAATTTTCTGACTACCGGCGACGGGATTAATTTTAAATAACCGGCCAGAAGGATCAGGTCGGTATTGTGTCTTTCCAGTAATTGCAACAGCGCCGCGGCATACTCTTCCGGAGCTGTGTACTGCCTGCGGTTAAGGCTGTAAACCGGGATACCGGCCGCTCTGGCAACATCAAAAACCGGCGGATGTTCGCACTCACTGACGACGCAAACGATCCTGGCGGAGATGACGCCAGTCTGGACTTTATCCAGAATTGCGGAAAAGTTGGACCCGCGACCCGAAGCAAAAACGGCAATATTTCTCAAAGCAACCACATTTTAAATAAACGCTCAAATTTATCCAAATAAGGTTGTAGAATCAATTATGGAATTATTATCTGGAAAAATATTTTTTCAGAGCGGTCGGCCCCGATCGTCTAACTTACATTAAACGAACAGGTTCGACGTTGTCCATATCACCGAATTCCTGGTTTTCGCCGCCCATTCCCCAGATAAAGGTATAGCGCGCGGTGCCGGCGCCGGCATGAATCGACCAGCTTGGCGAGAGCACGGCCTGTTTGTTGCGCATGACAATGTGGCGCGTGGCTTCCGGTGCACCGCAGAAATGAAATACCAGTCCGTTTTCCGGCATATCGAAATAAAAATAGACCTCGGTGCGGCGGGCATGCGTATGCGGCGGCATGGTATTCCACACCGATCCTTCGGCTAATTCGGTCAGCCCCATGACCAGCTGGCAGGTTTCCAGCACTCCCGGGCGCAGGTATTGGAAAATCGTGCGTTTGTTACATTCGGCATCGCTCCCGAGATCGAGGCGATTGGCCTGGGCCGGCGTGACCTTGCGGGTCGGATAGGCCTGGTGCGCCGGATAACTAAGCAGGTAAAATTCGGCCGGAGTCTGGATGGCCTCGCTGCGGAATTCGACATTGTGCTGACCCTTGCCGATATACAGCGCTTCTTTATTTGCCAAATGGAAAGATTCTTCGCCAACGGTGACAATGCCCGGCGCGCCGATGTTGATAACACCGATTTCGCGCCGCTCCGTAAAATATTCGGCGGCCAGTTCTTTCGAGCCGCGCAGGTTCAGCGGCGAACCGGCCGGGACGGCCGAGCCGACGATTGCCCGTTCGGAATCGCTGTAAACCAGAGCCAATTCACCCGGCTTGAAAAGGTTTTCGATCAACATATTCTGCCGCAATTCTGCGGTCGTCAGGCGTTGAAAACGAACCGGATCGGCCAAATATCGGACTTCCATCTTATTCCTCTTTTATTATCGTTAATTTCATTTATTAGTCCGCCCGTCCAAAACAGCAGCGCGGAAAGCCGCGGCGTGTTTGGCTAAGGCCGGCCAGTCTTCAGCGGCGATCATCTTTTTATCCAACAACGCCGTGCCGACTCCCAGGCAACAGGCGCCCGCCCGGATAAATTCGGCTGCGTTTGAAAGGGTAACTCCGCCGGTCGGCAGAAGTTTGACCTGCGGCAGCGGCCCCAGCACATCCTTCATGTAGCCCGGTCCGAGCGCGGTCGCCGGAAAAACCTTGACGATGTCGGCGCCCTGTTCCCAAGCGGCTAAAATTTCAGTCGGGGTGAAGGCTCCCGGAATGGCGGCCTTGTCATAGCGGTGGCACAGACGCAGAACTTCCGGATTGAAGACCGGCCCGACCACAAATTGCGCGCCGCTGAGAATCGCCTGGCGGGCGGTTTCAGTATCCAGAACGCTGCCCGCCCCGATCAGAAAATCGTCGCCGGTTTTTTCGGCAATGTCTTTGATGATGGCGAGCGCGCCCGGCGTTGTCATGGTGATTTCCAAGGCATTGACGCCACCCTGGCGCAACGCTTCGATAATGCCCGGCAGTTTTGCGCCGCTGTTCAGCCGGATGACGGCCACCAATCCCGAATCGATCAACTTGCCCGTAACGGTTTGTCTGTCCATTTTAGATTCCTGTCAAAAACGTTAGTTTCAATCTGCCCGAATATTAATCGAGTCGCGCAAATTTCGCAAGGCATTTTCCGGTTAAAACATCTCCGCAAGTATCTGACACTTTATTTAACGTGAGTTCGATATAAGGTTTAGCAAAAAGCGAGTTGATGAGAAATATCGAATTGGCCCGGCAACTGCCGGAACAGGTTGCGGTTAAAGTATCTCAAAACCCCGCCGGTCGTATCCCAATCCAGGCAGACCGGCAACTCAGTAATAAAAGAACGGCTATAGTTTACTGTTTTTCTTTGAATGACAAGGTTTTTTGTCAGACCGGTTTTCGCGCAGCCGAATGGTTATCGGGAACTCTGACCGCGAATAGACGCGAAGAAGAACACGAATGAACGCTAACAGACACGAATAGATTTTCCCGAGTTGCGGATTCCGAGTTACTCATCACGAATTACCTGCCCTTCCGGCATTTACCGGGTATACGGGCAAGCGTCTTACGGTTGCTGAGCATGGTGAAGTTCCACCAAAGGCCGGACTCAGACAAGCCATACGCGGATCATCTTTAGCTCAAAACTAAATAACTACTTTCTATGTATCATCGTCGAATCTGCCGCCGCCGGGACATTCTGAGGAGCGGGCGCCATCACAATCGAGGCTACCTGAGCCCGGCTGTATTCGCGGATGTCACTCTTGCCAACCTGAAATTTGATGGTTTCATCCGTTCCGCCGAGGAAAATGCCTTCGAGGGTCGTACCATCGGTTAAAACCAATTTATCCCACTGGCAGTCATTTCGGGCAGTTTTAACTTTTTGCGGGGCATCGACGACGACATAAACTCTTTCATACGGCAAATAAGTGAAATAGATGCCGTCCCAATACCAGTAAGGGAAATCGTCGATATAAAAAAACCGACAACCGGCTGGCAGGAAAGGATAACGATCTCCGATCA
>Ga0172375_10005035_pt1 | contig 19284 bp, 15 predicted proteins | sample LakKiv1m_FD_114537 | JGI IMG/M metagenome (GOLD analysis project Ga0172375, IMG submission 114537) | Freshwater microbial communities from Kabuno Bay, South-Kivu, Congo - kab_092012_11.1m | ecosystem: Environmental > Aquatic > Freshwater > Lake | place: Democratic Republic of the Congo...
ATTCCGTCACCTCGACCGCTTCGTAGCTCGTAAAAAGGTTGTTGAAAAACTTGAAGAGCTTGGACTTGTCGAAAAAATTGAAGACTACACAAATAATGTAGGCTACTCTCAACGGGGCGATGTTCCTATTGAGCCTTATCTCTCGGAACAATGGTTTATGAGTATGAAGGATTTATCCGAACCGGCTCTGAAAGTCGTTGAGGAAGGTCAGGTGAAATTCCATCCTGAGCATTGGATAAAGACTTATAAACATTGGATGACCAATATAAATGACTGGTGTATTTCCCGACAGCTTTGGTGGGGGCACCGGATTCCGGTTTGGTATCATAATGATACCGGTGAGATTTATTGTGCTGCTGAACCTCCAGGAGACATAGAAAACTGGCATCAGGACGAGGATGTACTTGATACCTGGGCTTCATCCTGGCTTTGGGCGCATGCTGTTTTCACAAATGAGAAAGATCAGAAGTATTACTATCCGACCGATTTGCTTGTGACAGGTCCCGACATAATATTCTTCTGGGTTGCTCGTATGATTATTGCAGGCATGGAATTTCAGAAGGCAATACCCTTCAAGGATGTTTATTTTACAAGTATTATCCGAGACGGGCAGGGCAGGAAAATGAGCAAATCCCTGGGAAATTCACCTGATCCTCTGGATGTAATCGCAAATTATGGCGCTGATGCCCTTCGGTTCACCGTTAATTATCTTGCGCCTCTCGGACAGGACTTATTATTCGAAGAGGAGAAATGTGAACTTGGAAGGAATTTTGCCAATAAGATATGGAACGCAGGCAGGTTCCTGCTGATGAATGCTCAGAACGTCAGGACAGACAGGTCACTCCTTGATAAACATGTTGATTTTACAGACAAATGGATTATTTCAAAATTCAATGACACGCTGGAAAAACTTGATCGTTCATTGGATAATTTCGATGTGAATGGTGCAGTAAAACTTATTTATTCATATGTCTGGAATGATTTCTGTGACTGGTACGTCGAATTCACTAAGAACAGAATTTACTCCGGGGATGAAGAGATCAAGTCCGCAGTACTTACCCGGGCACTCGTTCTGTTCGAAGAGATGATTAAGATGATACATCCATTTATGCCTTTTATAAGCGAGGAGATTTGGCATGTACTGGCTGAAAGAAAAGAAGGCGATAGTATCTCTGTTCAGGATTTTCCTAAATCAGATGCCGAAAAAATTGATTTTGAGTCTGAAAAGGAGATGGAATTTGTGCAGAATGTAGTTACCGCTATCCGGAACATTCGTGGTGAGATGAATATTGCGCCATCCAGAGAAATAAGTGTGATGCTGAAAACAGGAAGAATTACTGAGGGGCAGAAAAAGTATATTTCATCACTTGTGAGGATTGGGCAACTTACCGCCGGTTCTGAAATAGCAAAGCCAAAAGCCAGTGCAAGTTCTGTTATCAAGGACTGTGAAATCTATATTCCGCTTGAGGGAATTATTGATCTTGATGTAGAAAGAAATCGGCTGCAGAAAGAAATACAGCGATTGGAAGGCGCCCTTTCGGGTGTTGTTAAGAAATTAAGCAATGAAAATTTCGTAAACCGTGCACCTGCTGATGTTATCGAAAAGGAACGCATCAAACAGGCTGACTGGGAAAACCAGATTGGCAAGCTGAAAGGTATCCTCGATGAATTAGGATAGGCTTGCTAAAAAATAAGTTATATTTAATCGAAACCTCCGTCGGTGAAGAACCGGTGGAGGTTTTTTTATGAAATTCACAGGTTTAAAAAACGGACTTTAAAATGAACCTTTATTTATATTTTATTGTTCAGGTAAACATCTGAATTGTTAAATGATGCAGAGTAGTTAAGTTTTGTGAAATTCGAATTCATTTTTCAGAACCAAACCATTTTAATATACGATGAATATCTGTTGACACCGATTCTTTTCACAAAAATTAAATGAGTATGCTGTTCGCCACTAAAAATATCTTAGAATATTCCCCAAAGTGATGCAACCAGATAGCATATCAGAAAGCCCATCAAAATCGGAAGAAAAGTTGCTATTACCGTCCATTTAACGCTGCCCGTTTCTTTATAGATAGTGTAGATTGTTGTTGAGCAGGGGTTATGCAGCAGACTAAAGAGCATCAGATTTATTCCCGTCAATGTAGTCCATCCGCCGGCATGAAGGATCATCGCTGTATCGGCAACCGAATCAAGCTCAAACATAATTCCTGCCCCGCTGCCTAATCCAAGGGATTTTACCATAAGTGTTGTAAGCATTAATATTGTAGGGACAACAATTTCATTCGCCGGAATTGCAATAATATATGCTAAAAGGATTATGCCATTAAGTCCAAGCAGGAGCCCGAAAGGGTTAGCCCAATGAATAAAATGCTCTGCGATACTTAAGTCACCTATATGGAAATTTGCACTTGTATAGATCACAATTCCGGCTGGTACGGCAAAGACTACAGCCCTCCAGAGCACAAACAAAGTGCGGTCAATCAGTGAGGTATATAATGTCTGTAATATCTGAGGCGGTCTGTATGGAGGTAATTCAAGGCTGAAAGCCGATGCCTCACCTTTTAGAATCGTTTTAGACAGCACAAATGAAACAATAAACATAAAAGAAATTCCCAGAAGTGTGATCCCGACAACCGCGGCTGCCGAAACGATTCCTGCCAGATGTGCAGGCACCAGCGAGCCGATAAAGATAGTTGATATGAGAATTTGAGTCGGCCATCTGCCATTGCAGAGAGAAAAATTGTTCGTGATAATTGCAATCAGTCTTTCTCTGGGACTATCGATTATTCTTGCTGAAATAATCCCTGCAGCATTGCATCCGAAACCCATACTCATTGTTAATGCCTGTTTACCATGAGCGCCGGCTTTCCGGAAGAGTCCGTCCAGGTTGAAAGCAACCCGGGGAAGATAGCCAAAATCCTCGAGAAGAGTAAAAAGTGGAAAGAAAATTGCCATTGGTGGAAGCATAACACTCACGACCCAGGCAGCAGCAAGATAAGCGCCGTCAAAAATGACTCCATTCAGCCACCATGGCAATCCGACGCCCTGTCCAAACTCTCGAAGCACCGGGTGAAGTGTGTCCACGAGTACAGAAGCAATCATTGCAGACGGGACATTAGCTCCGGCTACGGTAAGCCAGAATACTATTGCAAGCATTAAGAACATTATTGGAATTCCGGTGATTTTGCCGGTTACAATCTTGTCGATTACACTATCAAAATTAAATTTTCCAGGCTGATTCTGCTGCAGAACTGATCTCCCGGTAATTTCAGCGGCATTAGCATAAATCGATTCGACTACATGCTCATGGAAATTAGGTCCCAACTCATATCTGAGCCGGTTTGCATCTTCCAGAATATCTGTTTTATCATTATCTTTTATCAATTTTCGCCTGTCCGTTATTACTTATATTACGTCCGATTATCTCGACTATACCGCCATTTTTTATGGCGTCAATCATTTTCTGGTCTCCCTCAAGTAGTCTCATCGCAATCCATCTTGCATTTAATATTCCAGGATATAGATTTTCGATTTTACTGCTGAGTCCAAGAATTGCAGCTTCAATTTCCGGTAATAAATTTTTTATCCGGTGCGGTTTGCAGATAAACTTTCCCTCGATCACTTCTTCAATGCTCCTCAGCAATTCTGATATATCTCTTCCTTCCCTTGCGGCAGCAGGAACTACCGGAATACCAAGGTCGCGTGAGAGATTTCTCGTGTCAATTGTTATCCCATGGCGCTCTGCCTCGTCAATAAGATTGAGACAGAGTACGGCTCTGTCGGTTATCTCAAGAATCTGCAGAACAAGATTCAGATTCCGTTCAAGACGGGTTGCATCAACAACAATGAGGGTTACATCCGGCTGCCCGAATAAGATAAAATCTCTTGCAATCTCCTCATCTGTGCTGGTTGAAAGCAGGGAATAAGTGCCCGGCAAATCAACTATCCTGAATTTGCGGCCATTCAGTGCAAATCCTCCCTCAGCTCTGGAGACAGTTTTCCCGGGCCAGTTTCCGGTATGCTGTTTCAATCCTGTTAATCTGTTGAATACAGTGCTTTTCCCGGTATTCGGGTTTCCTGCCAATGCAATAAGGCAGTCATATTTAGCTTCGACCGATCCAAGGCGCTTCAAATTTATCGGAGTATTTATTGGACAATCGGCACATGCCGATTTATCAATTGTTTCCATAATTCTCTTATTAATATATAAATATCATATCTGTTTGTGATTTTCTTAATGCGATTTTCGTTCCTTTGATATCGTATGCAATCGTATCGCCGAAAGAACTTTTAAGTTCTGCTGTTATTTCTGCTCCCCGGATAATACCAAGATCGAGTAGTCTCCTTCTCTGTTGTCCCCGAAAACCGGGTGAAATGCCTTTTATTTTGGCTTTCTCCCCAATTTTTAATGTGCTGAGCGTTCTTGTACGCTCAAACATTTTGTGAAAAGAATCGACTTCGATAACAGTAATATTGTACGCAATCTGGGGCGAAAGGACCCATTCTTCACCCTCCGAAGTGAAAACAACCCGCTTATCACTATTGTCAATCATTGAAATTTCACTGCCGGGATGCAGGCCCATCGCAACTATCTGAGAATATACTGTTTCGGGCTCATCTTCAATATGGACTATTTTGGCTATTTTCTTCTTCCCCAGTTTTGAAAGAGGGATCCCGGTCTGTGCAGGGAGCGAACCTGTGACTGATGGTATGAGATCACCATGAGGATCAAAAATCGGATTTCCGAGTTTAACTGCAAGATCCTCTGCTTCATCCGGACTGATCAAATGCTCATTCGCTTCGGCAAATCGATGCCATTCGGTTTCCTGTAGCCCGGTCTGATCTGCCACATATCGTTCAAGCAGTCTGTGGAAACGGATTATTTTAAGGGCATAAAGTTCACCCTGATGAGTGAGCTCAACTTTTACTGCCGATTTCTTTGCCAATCCCATTGCCGAAAGCTTTGAGATCAGTTCAGATGCTTCATCAACAGAGATGGATAAAAATCCCGCAAGGCCTGTTCTTGAGGTCGGGAAATCAGGATAGCGATTTTCATACAGGTGCTTAAGGGCATCCTCAATAATTATTCTTTTTGAATCCTGGTATCTGCGTTTCCACTTTTTAATAAAACTGGAACCGCTGCTAAATACCCCGGCTATAACTATGGAAAGAATTATTAAGCCTGGAACAGCAAAATCAGCAGTTAAGGTCAACATGGTTTTAGTTTAATTTGAATAAACATATACATTCTCACAAATTTTTTCACTTAGTGAATGGATTCTGTTATCAATGCTAAGCGTTATTGAATTGTCAAATTCGAGACGGTCTTCAATTGCGATTTCTTTCTCAAGTTCCAATCCGAGCCGGGAGAAATAATTCATCAATTCTGAACTTTTATCATTGACTTTTGCAATACGGTATTTCTTTCCAGTTCTGCATTTGGTAAGCGCAATAATTGCGGGGGTGACAGGCAGATTGCCGAATCTGTCGGGGATAGGGGATCCATGCGGATCGAACTTAGGATTTCCCAGATAGTCATCAATAGTATTGATCAGTAATTCAGATGTTGAATGTTCGAGCATCTCGGCTTCATCATGAACCTCTCCCCATGAAAGTCCGAGTACTTTTATTAAAAACAATTCCCAAAGTCTGTGACGTCTAATTATTTGAAGGGCTATTTCCCTGCCGTTATCAGTAAGCTCAATGCCTTTGTATTTTTCATGTGATATCAGTCCGTCATCAGAAAGTTTTTTTGCCATTTCCGATGTTGCAGCGTTGGAAACTTCCAGTTTTGAAGCCACATAAGATGTTGTGACCGGTTCGTTGTTCGTTTGAGCCCTCTGATAAATAGTTTTTAAGTAATTTTCTTTTGATATAGTCGGCATATTAAAAAATAAAATTCAGTAATATTTAATTAAAAATTAAGCAAACTTAAATTAATAATCAAACTCGCTCAAAATTAAACTGTTTTCAGGATAAGTTATCTTTTTCTATATTTGACGCCGGGCATAATAAAGCACAATGCCCGAACATTTATAGATAGCTTCCATGAAATTTATTAAATTTATAAAATGAATTTTTTGAATTAAGGAGATTATAATGAGCGCAATTTCCCACATTGATGTGATCAACGCGCTGAGGCATGTGAATGACCCTGATCTGCATAAGGATCTGGTCACTCTTAATATGATTAAAGATGTTAAGATAAATGGATCTAATGTCGAATTCACAGTTGAACTGACTACACCGGCCTGCCCGCTGAAAGGTAAAATTGAAGCGGATTGCGTTAGTGCAGTTAAATCGCGTGTAAATGGAGTCACAGAAATAAAAGTAAATATGTCATCCGGGTTTCTTCGCATAATGATGAACGTAAAGAGGCAATTCTTCCGGGGGTTAAGAATACGATAGCAGTTGCCAGCGGCAAAGGCGGTGTTGGAAAAAGCACCGTTGCAGTTAATTTAGCTGTTTCTCTGGCGAAAGACGGTGCAAAAGTTGGACTGATTGATGCAGATATTTACGGACCCAGCATACCTATGATGCTTGGGATTAAGGAAAAACCACAGATATATCAGCACCCGGAAACAAAAAAAATGCTTCCGCTCGAAAATTACGGTATAAAGCTTATGTCAATAGGTTTTCTAATTGACGATAACAACCCTGTAATTTGGAGGGGACCGATGGCAAGCGGAGCAGTAAAACAGTTTATGTCTGATGTTTATTGGGGAGAATTAGACTATCTTATATTTGACCTTCCTCCCGGAACAGGGGACATACAGTTAACTCTTGTTCAGACTATTCCACTAACCGGGGCAGTCATTGTGACAACACCTCAGGAAGTGTCGCTGATTGATGCCAGGAAAGGTCTGAAAATGTTTCAGAGAGTAAATGTTCCTGTTTTTGGTATAATTGAAAACATGAGCTATTTTATTGCGCCGGATACAGGCAATCGTTATGAAATCTTCGGAAACGGCGGCGGTGAAAAACTTGCAGTTGAACTGAAGACTTCCTATCTTGGAGGAATTCCGATTGATCCTCGTATTCGCGAGGGCGGAGATAAAGGCAAACCAATAGTATTTGATATGGCAGATACCGAGTATGCCGGGATTATCAGTGGTATTTCGCGGAGACTGGCTGCAGAAATCAGTATTAATAACATGAACGCAGGTTCAAACAAAGTAGAAATATCACTCGGTGAATAATATCAGATCGGGGAAAACAGATGGAAAATAACAAACACAGCGAAGTTGAAACAGCATTGGAAAGTATAAGACCCTATCTGAAAGCGGATGGCGGGGATGTGGAACTTGTTCAGGTTAGTGAAGATGGCATCGTTGAAGTTAAACTTATGGGAGCCTGTGTCGGGTGTCCTATGTCGCAGATGACTCTCCGTGCGGGAGTGGAACGTGCACTGATAAAGGCTGTTCCTGGTATCCGACGTGTTGAAGCTGTTGACTAATGAAGGAAAGTATTTCCTTTTATGATTTAATGAAAATATGATAACAAGTTTATGGGGATGCAATGAGAAAAAAAGTTATTGCCGGCAACTGGAAGATGAACAATGATCTCAATCAGTCGGTTGAATTAATAGCAGGTATTAAAAATAAAATCAGCAGTCTGAAAAATAATGTTGAAGTAATTGTGTGTCCTCCGTTCACTTCACTCGAAACGACCGCAGCTCTTATTAAAAACACTGGGATTGGTCTGGGCGCGCAAAATATGCACTTTGAAGAATCTGGCGCCTTCACCGGAGAGATTTCAGCTAAAATGCTTCTTTCTGTCGGCTGCAATTATGTTATTTTGGGACATTCGGAGCGCAGGGCAATTTTCGGGGAGCCTGATGAACTGATCAATCTCAAATTAAAAAAAGCTCTGTCTTCGGGACTGAATCCTATTTTCTGCATCGGAGAGACATTAGCAGAGAGGGAAAACGGAAGCACTTTTGATATTGTTAAAAAACAGGTGACCAATGGTTTAATTGGTATCAGTAGTGATGGTTTGAAAAAAGTTATTATTGCCTATGAACCTGTATGGGCGATAGGAACCGGCAAGACAGCAAGTCCGGCTCAGGCTCAGGAAGTACATGCATATATACGCAGACTGATTAAGGAACTCTATTCCGCAGATTCCGCAGAAAATATTATTATTCAGTACGGCGGCAGTGTGAAACCAACCAATGCGGCAGAACTGCTCAATCAGCCTGATATAGACGGTGCACTTGTTGGCGGCGCCTGCCTTGAAGCTGAATCCTTCGCAGGTATTTTTACAGCCATCTGATCTAGTTTTAGCTTAGAAGGGGCTGTCTCAAAAAGGCAGCCTCTTTGATAACTCAGGATGAAATTTGACAGTTTTTATTTGCAGCATAATAATATCGAACTTATGGAGTGTAAATTGATCATCTCTTTTTGGTAGTAAAATAGAGATTTTTGATTTCTCTTATTTCAGTTCATAAGAGAACCACTAGAAATTTAATATGCAAGATTCAGAATATGTGAGAATGTGTTATTAAAAATATTGAAACTGATCGCATTAGAAATAATCACCTTGAGCAAATAAAGTATAATTTAACCACAAATATTCCCAAAACAAATCGTTTATCTAAGGATTTGGGGTACTTAATTTAGAAGATTTTTTCTCAATAAGCGATATATGATAACAGAAAAACGATATAGGTTACTGCAACAATAAAGTTAATTGAATTAGAAATTAATACAGGTTAGAGATCAGTATAATCCACTTATGTGTTTTTGTATCAGTTATCTTTATAGAAATGTAATTCTTCTATAATACTTGTATTTACATCAATTAATCTGCTAAATTAGATATCATTCCAGATTACTGATGTATAATATTATCGTCAGCTTAAAATTTACAGGGATATAAAATTTTACTAAAAAGAAAAAGTATCAAATTTTAACTTTTTCTAAAGAGAAAAACATAATTTAACTTCATATATGAGAAAAAAATAAATCCATAAGGTATAAATTGAAAGTATTAAAATTCGGCGGTACTTCTGTTGGAAGCGTGGATAAGATAAATTTAGTATTAGATATTATCGAATCAAAGCTATCGGAAAATTTGAGGGCGGTTGTCTTTTCAGCGTATAGTGGAGTGACCGATGAACTCTACAGATTAGCAAATAAGGCAAAAATTCGTGATAGCCAATATATAGGTTATTATAAAAAATTCGTTGAAAAACACGTTGGTATAGCAACAGAACTGACATTTTCAGATAAAGAATTATGTGATAAATTACTCCACCAACTAGAATTTATTTTTTCGGAACTGAAAGAGTTACTCGATGGAGTATATCTGCTGAGAGAACTTTCACCAAAATCTTTGGACTTTATTTTAAGCACTGGGGAGCGTTTATCATGTCAAACAATAACGGCCGCCTTGAATTTACGAGGTATTAATTCTAATTATTGTGATACAAGGACACTTATTAAATCTGATAATAATTTCAATGATGCAAAAGTATTAAAAAGTCTTACTTATGACAATATTAACCTACATTTTTCGAACGATAATTCACTTCAAATATGTACTGGATTTATTGCCTCTACCATAGATGAGGAAACTACGACTTTAGGCCGAGGTGGATCTGATTATTCTGCTTCAATCATTGCTGCTGCATTAAATGTATCAGAATTGGAAATCTGGACCGATGTTGATGGAGTTATGACGACCGATCCACGTAGAGTTCAAAATGCCAAAATTATCCCGGATCTGTCCTATTCTGAAACAATGGAATTGTCTTTTTTTGGAGCAAAAGTAATATATGCTCCCACAATCCAGCCTGTTCAGGAAAAAAAAATACCCATTATTATCAAGAATACCTTTGCTTCTAATAATGTCGGAACAAGAATTAGTAATGCTTACTCAAATTTCAACCAAGAGATAACAGGAATTGCCTGCATTGATCATCTTGCTCTTATAAGAGTTGACGGACCTGGACTAGTGGGTGCAATCGGGTTTGCTGCCCGGCTTTTCAGTTGCCTCGCTGAAGATAAAATCAATCTTATTATGATCTCACAGGCTTCGTCAGAGCATTCCATATGCTTCGCAGTGCTTCAGAGTGAGGCCGGGAGAGCGGAAAAAGCAATTCTTAGAGAATTTAAGAAGGAATCAGTCAGGGGTGACATTGAGGGTGTTTTTATTGATGATGAGGTTTCAATAATTGCAATCGTCGGCGAAAATATGAGAAACAAACCAGGAATTAGTGGAAAAATATTTGAGGTTCTCGGGAGAAGAAATATAAATATCAGTGCCATTGCCCAGGGTTCATCCGAACTGAATATTTCATTTATTGTTAAGAAAGATGATACAGATGAAGCGCTGAATGCAATTCATCATTCATTTTTTGACAATCATAAAACGAGTATCTACTTGGCCGGACCCGGTAAAATTGGAAAAGAATTGATTAAACTTATTATTGGGAATCCTGAATTAAATACTCATATCAGGATTTCGGGTATCATTAATTCACAGAGAATGAAACTGGGAAACAATAGAAGTGATATTAACTGGATAGAAGATCAACCTGAGGATATAGCAAATATTAATAAATTTATTCACACTATTCGGGATGATATAACTCAAAGGAAGATTTTTGTTGACACAACAAATAGTGAAAATATTCCAGACTTTTACAATGATATTATTTTAGCCGGAGCAGATATTGTTTCAGCTAATAAAGTATTAAATAGTTCTAGACAAATTGAATATGATGGAATTAGATCACAATTAAAAATCATGAATCGAACTTTTCGGTACGAGACAAATGTTGGAGCAGCTCTGCCAATAATAGAAACGATAAACAATCTGGTTCGAAGTGGGGATCAAATACATAAAATCGAAGGAATTTTGTCGGGCTCAGTTAACTTTCTACTGACTGAGTTGCATCTAGGTAGAGATTTTGAAGAAATAGTTAAAGAAGCAGTATCTCTTGGTATTACCGAACCTGATCCAAGAGTTGATTTCTCCGGGAAGGATGTTGCAAGAAAAATATTAATACTTGGCAGAGAAGCAGGTGCTGAAGCCGAACTCAGCGAAGTTGTCGTCCAGCCATTGATCACAGATAACACCAATTTAAGTGTAAGTCAATTGATGGATTTGATTGAAAAGGCAAGGAAATTAGATTACCGGATTAAATACGTCGCTACCTATGAAAATAATAAAATGGAGGTAAAACTAGTAGAAGTGGATAGTAATCACCCTTTCTATTATGTTAATGGTCTAAACAATTCAGTGATTATTTATAGTAAGTTCTATAAAGATTCGCCTCTTAGCATTACGGGTTATGGAGCCGGCATAGAACTTACGGCAAGCGGAGTGCTTGCGGACATTCTTTCAATCATTAGAGGATCCTAAATTGGAAAAAATAAAAGTTGGAATTTTAGGTTCTACTGGTAGTGTAGGACAGAAATTTATTCAATTGTTAACTTCGCACCCATACTTCGAGATTACGGCACTTACTGCGTCAGAAAAATCAGCAGGAATTGCTTACGGGGAAAGAGTGAATTGGATACAAGATACAATTCTGGATAAAAAGATTGCAAATATTAAAATTCAAAATAGTATCCCCAATATAGACTGTCAAGTAGTTTTCTCCGGACTTGATTCTTCGGTAGCCGGAGAGATTGAAACTGATTTTGCTTCAATGGGATATCATGTGATTTCTAATTCAAAAAATCATAGATGGGACGAGAATGTTCCCTTACTCATACCTGAAGTAAATCACGAACATCTTGGACTAATTAACCATCAGCAATCACTGGGGAAAATTGTTACTAATCCTAATTGTTCCACTATTGGATTAGTTATGGCATTAAAACCATTGAATGATCGGTTCGGCATTTCGGAATTTAATGTAGTCACTATGCAAGCTCTTTCGGGAGCTGGATATCCTGGAGTGTCGTCATTGAAAATAATTGATAATGTCATACCATTTATTGATGGAGAAGAGGAGAAAATAGAAAAAGAACCTTTGAAAATCCTCTCGAAATATGATGGCAACAAATTAATTTTTCCTCATATAAATATTAGTGCTCAGTGTAATCGTGTTAATGTCATCGATGGGCATATAGAATTAATTCAAATCAGACTGATTGATAAAGTGAAAGAGAGTGAAGTAATCGATGCTTGGGACACCTTCCGAAGTATTCCTCAGGAATTAAGATTACCAATGGCACCTCAAAAGCCACTGTACTATTTTGATTCAGAGGAGTTACCTCAGCCGCGGATTTTAAGGAATATTGATAAAGGTATGGCTGTTAGTATTGGGAGGCTTAGAAAGTGTAATATTTTTGATTATAAATTTGTAATTCTCTCACATAATACTATCAGAGGTGCCGCTGGTGGAGCGATATTAAGTGCCGAATTAATGTATGAAAAGGGATTGTTCAATTGATTCGAGTCAAATACAAAACAGCTGAATGTTTTGCTCCAGCTACCGTTGCCAATGTCGGCTGCGGTTTCGATATTCTGGGATTTGCAATTAATGGGCTTGGCGATAGGGTAAAAGTTGATCTGAGGGAAGATTCTTTAGTGCGGATTAAAAAAATTTACCACAATGATAAATTGTCATATGATGTGTATAAAAACACAGCCGGTTTACCTATTGTGAAATTCTTAGAATTCATTGAGGCTGATTTTGGGGTTGATATTACAATATTTAAACACATGCCCATTGGAAGTGGCCTTGGATCGAGTGCTTCAAGTAGCGTTGCCGCAGTATGTGCCATCAATAGTCTGCTTGAGGAACCCTTAAAAAAAGAGGAGATTCTTCAATTTGCAATAGATGGGGAAACTATCGCTTCTGGGAGTAAACATGGTGATAATGTTATTCCTTCTTTATTTGGAGGTTTCATTTTAATTCATGAACCACAGAAATTTCATTTCACACGTATACCAGTTCCCAAAGATCTGTTTTCTGTTGTAATTCATCCTGAGATCGAGGTAAATACTTCCTTCGCTCGATCAATTCTACCAAAAAGTCTGCCTCTTCATGATGTTATAATTCAAAACGCAGCGATTGGAAAATTAATTGTTGGCTTGCTAACAGAGAATTTCGAATTAATTAAGGGGGCATTCATTGATAGGATCGCTGAACCTGTTAGGAGTGACTTAATTCCATTTTATAAGGAGATTGGGAGCATTCTCACAAAGCACGGTAGTCTTGGCTTTAATATCTCAGGCTCCGGACCTTCTGTATTTTCATTTTTTAGGGGCGAGAAAATAAATAGTAAAATGGAATGTGAAATTCAGGAACTTTTGTCTGAGAAAAACATCAAAGTTACAATCTATAAATCTTTTATTAATCAAAAAGGTGCTGAGATAATAAGTAGAAATGAAATATTATAGTACAAATGATATCAATAATGAGGTTGATTACAGACAAACACTCAACTTTGGGCAGGCCAAAGATGGAGGATTATTCTTACCAGTTCATATTCCGGATTTCTCATTACAATTAGAAGAAATCCAGGATCTTTCGTTAGGAAAAAAAGCTGAAAAATTGCTATTTCCTTTCATATCAGATGTTCCTCAGTTAGATTTTGAGGAGATATGTCAGAAAAGTTTCGATTTTCCAGTTATCACTTCGAACTTAAAAAATAATTTGGTGATCGCCGAACTCTTTCATGGTCCCACATTCGCATTTAAGGATTTTGGCGCAAAATTTTTAGCTAATTTATTGGGCTATTTCTTGAAAAAAGAAAATCGGATGTGTACCATTCTGGTTGCAACTTCGGGAGATACAGGCGGAGCAGTTGCTCGAGCATTCCATAATTTGGAAAATACCAGAGTGGTACTCCTTTTCCCTAGTAAAAAAATAAGTTTGCTCCAAGAGAAGCAATTGACAACGATTGGCGATAATGTTTTTGCGTTTGAGGTCCTCGGTGATTTTGATGATTGTCAAGGACTAGTTAAAAAGGCATTTTTAGATTCCGAACTTCGAGATGAGTTCCAACTGACTTCTGCCAATTCAATTAATTTTACAAGGCTTCTTGCTCAAACGATATACTATTTCGAAAGTGTATCTCAACTTAAAGCAGACTCTGCCAAAATCAGATTTATCGTCCCAAGTGGGAACTTAGGAAACTTAACTGCCGGGCTTATTGCAAAAAAGATGGGGTTACCTATTGATTCTTTTATCTCAGCACTCAATAGCAATATGTCTTTTTACAATTTTATAAAGACGGGAAATTTTCTTAAAGAAAAGACAAAAAAAACTATATCAAATGCAATGGATGTAGGAAATCCTAGTAATATCTTAAGGATTATCAATTTATTTGAGAATGATATTAAACAGATAAGGAAAGTAATATCTGCTTTCTCAATAGAAGATTCAGTCACGACAAGTTCAATTAGAGAAGTATATGATGAGTTCAATTATATTATGGACCCACATACAGCAGTTGGATACGCCGCGTCTAAATTGGCCGATAGCTCTGAATACTATAATATTATTCTATCTACAGCACACCCAGCAAAATTTCACGATATTGTAGCAGAAATTGTTGGCGCAGCGTCAATACAATTCCCTACCGAATTAAGTGAGTTATTAAATCAAAAATCAATGAGTTCATTAATATCTGCGGATTATAATCACTTTAGAAAATCATTGAAAGAAATCTTAAGATAAGTCGGCTTAACTTTGGGAAATCATTGAATGAGTAGAGCAATCGATCCTGTTGGTAATCTTTACTATTTTGTATTAATAATATAAGCATAAGGCGATTACGATTTTATTCATTTGTCCGCATATTTGAGAGGGAAACGTATTTGCAAGTATATTTAAAACGACCTCGCCTTAAATTTATTTTGAGTGTACACCACTCAAGTTTATTCCGATTCATAACTAAAGGTTTATGCTCAAACTCACTGCTTATTCCATGCAAATAACTTGAGTCCAATATAATAAAACGATTTAAGTCCAACATTCAGGAACATTAGAAATAAAGAAGCATGCCCTCCGGCCAATGTTATAATTCACCGAACCGGCGCATTTTTTATATGACAAATAAGTCACTACTCTGATAGTACAATAAATCAAAAACTGTAAGATTCATTATCCGGTTTGATTATTCTGTCTAATTACATAAATTTAGAAATTGGATAATTATCACTAAAGGTAACAGTTTAATGAAAATTCATGAGTATCAAGCTAAAGAGATATTAAGAAAGTATAATGTTCCTGTTCCCAAAGGCAGTGTCGCATTTACTCCTGAAGACGCTGTAAGGATTGCAAAAGAAGAGCTTCATGGAGATGTTTGGGTTGTAAAGGCTCAGATTCATGCCGGCGGAAGAGGTAAAGGAGGCGGAGTTAAAGTAGCCAAATCGTTGCATGAGGTTTATGAATACTCCAAAAAAATATTAGGAATGCAGCTTGTAACGCATCAGACCGGTCCGGAAGGGAAAAAAGTTAACAGACTGCTGATAGAACAGGGCATAAATATTGACCGCGAGTTATATGTCGGTATAACTCTTGACCGCGCCCAGTCGAAAAATGTTGTGATGGTGTCGACCGAAGGTGGTATGGAAATCGAAAAAGTTGCCGCGGAATCACCAGAAAAAATTCTGAAAGAGGCAGTTGATCCTGCAGTTGGACTTATGCCATATCAGGCAAGAAAACTTGCTTTTGGACTCGGACTTACCGGCACGCAATTTAAGAATACAGTCGGATTTCTGTTGGCTCTTTACAAGGCTTATGAAGCAACGGACTCATCACTTGCTGAAATTAATCCTCTTGTTGTAACCAAAGAAGGGGAAGTGCTTGCGCTTGATGCAAAAATAAATTTTGACGATAATTCACTTTACCGTCATAAGGATATTGTGCAATATCGTGATTTTGATGAGGAGGAACCTCTTGAGATTGAAGCATCCAAGTATAATCTGAATTATATAAAACTTGATGGAAATGTGGGCTGTATGGTTAATGGTGCAGGCCTTGCCATGGCAACAATGGATATTATAAAAATTGCCGGCGGGGAACCTGCTAATTTTCTGGATGTTGGTGGCGGCGCAAATAAGGAAACAGTTGCAAATGGATTTAAAATAATACTCTCTGATCCGCACGTTAAAGCAATTCTAATTAATATCTTCGGGGGTATTGTCCGCTGCGACCGTGTTGCTCAGGGTGTTATTGATGCGGTAAAGGAAATGGGCGTCAAAGTTCCTATAGTTGTAAGATTAGAAGGCACAAATGCCATTGAAGCCGGTGAATTACTCGATGCTTCCGGTATGAATTTCGAAGTTGCTTCCAGCCTTAAAGAAGCAGCCGAAAAGGTGACCTCAGTCCTTAAAAAATAGTTAATCCTTATTTAGGGGGCTTTGCCCCCTATTTTTTTGCACACCAATATGAATTTTATTTACCCATTTGCTTAAAAGATTTGTATCTGCGGTCAGGTTCCCGGTCACTCTGTAAGCAGATGATCCCAGGATAAATGATTCACCAGCTTTCTCCTTTATAACGCAAAATGGATCCTGATAGGATGAATGAATAAACCATATTTCGGTCCCATCATTCACAATGAAACCTGTATGTATGTCCAGACCAACAACATATACGCCCGCGCCATCATTTTTAATATCTTCAAGCATCCGGCTTAATTTCATATTACGATATTTCCTTATGTTCGAATTGTCAACGAGTGACCGGATGATAATTTCCGATGCCTGTTGGGCAAGCTTTACCCGCTCAAGATTAAAACCTGAATCCCGCAGGATTGTTGTCACAAAGTAGCCGCATGCAATTGAGCCTGAATCAGGGTTTTGAGTTGCTCCGTGAAATGCCCACGGACGCCCATACCAGTATGGAATTATTTCGTTGTAAATTATTTCAAAAAGCTTCTTTGCTATTTTTTGCTCAGCTACAGATTTATCATTGTCTGAATTATTATGCAAATTCTTCAACGAATCCTGTATAATTATTATCTGCGCCTTTTTTTGTTTATAAGGAATATTTTGAGCTGAAAGAGTGAGAAAAAATGAAAATGAAATGAATAAAGATACAATTAGTGTGAAAGACTGTGCAGGGCTATTCATCATGATACCAATCGGTTTCCTTATGTTATAAAATTATCAGCATTGAATTTTACCCCTTGTCACTCAGCCCCCATAAGTTCTTTCGCTGAATTCAAACTCGCGCCGGTAACCTCCTCACCACTTAGCAGTTTAGCAACCTCACGCAATCTTTCATCGCCGGAGAGTTCCCTGATTACACTTTTCACCCGGTCTTTCTGATCAAGCTTTTCAACAATAAAATGATGGTCAGCCAATGCTGCGATCTGAGGTAGATGTGTAATGGCAATGATTTGATGAAGCGAACTTAATTGTTTAAGCGAATATCCGACTTTCTGAGCGATTCTGCCGCTAACTCCAGTGTCAATTTCATCAAAAATTAGAAGAGGCAACTTGTCGTTTTTTGCCAGTATCGATTTAATGGAGAGCATAATACGTGAGACTTCTCCTCCGGAAGCAACTTTTATAAGTGGCTTCGGAGATTCACCAAGATTTGTTGAGATAAAGAACTCAACGATATCTATCCCTCTGTTATCAAATTTAACCTTATTATCTTCTTGATAAATAAAGCTATCGGATGATGATGCAGCGTTTTGCGTAATTTTTATATCAAAGACAGCATTTTCGATTCCGAGGAATTTCAGAGAATTTTCTATTCCCTTTTTAATCGATGGAACAAGAGCGAATCTTTTTTCTGAAATACTAACAGCGGTTTCACCACAAATGCGTCTTGCACCCTCGATAGCAGTTTCAAGTTTATTAATGCTCCCACTGAAATTATCAGCTATCTCCAGTTCTGAAATTAAAAAAGCTTTGTATTCTAAAACTTTTTCAAGCGAGCCGCCGAATTTCTTTTTAAGCAGATTGATCGCACCCAGTCTGTCCCTGATTGATTCAAGTTTAAGCGGGTCATGACTGATTTTATCGGAATAATTACGCAGTGTATCGGAGATATCACTTACAAGCGACATTGCTGTATCAATCTCACTGATCTTTTCAGTGAGTGCTGAATCAATCTCCGCAAGTTCAGTTAAAAGATTTCTGACATGGGCTAGTTTATCATATGCCGGTTCCTCGCCATCATACAACGCCGAGTATGCTCCCAGGGATAAAGATGCCAGCTTCTCAGCATTTTCCATAATTTTTAATTCAGAAAGTAATTCATCATCTTCGCCCACAAGGGGATTAATGCTGCTTATTTCTTTTAATTGAAAGTTGTATATCTCACGTTTTTCCCTTAAAAGATTCTCACGCTTCTTAAGATCAGCAAGTTCTGAATTAAATTTTTTTAATTGCGAGACCTGGTGGTTGAATTTTTCTATTTCGGATGCATAATTTCCTGCTTCATCAAGCATCTCTATATGCATTTCCGTCCGCAAGAGTGATTGATGTTCGTGCTGCCCATGAAGATCGACAAGTCGGTTCCCTATCTCTTTAATTAGTTGAAGAGATACAGGTGAATCATTTGCAAAACACCTGTTAGTTCCTTTGAGTGAAATTTCCCGGCGGATTATTAATTCATCACTTTCTTCTATCTCATTTTCTTTTAAAATTGAAGAAACGAAGCCGTTTTTGGCGACATCAAAAATGCCTTCAACTATTGATTTCTGAGCCCCATCCCTTACGACTTCGGTGTAAGCTCTTTCCCCAAGCAGCAAACCAAGCGCTCCGATTATGATGGACTTACCCGCTCCGGTTTCTCCGGTAATAATATTTAAGCCCTGATGAAATTCAACTTCAATATTCTCAATCAGTGCGTAATCGGAAATCAATAGACTTTTTAGCATCACTCAGAATTAATATTATAAGAATCTAAATATAAAGCAAATTGAAATTTTATGTGTTCATGCAATTATGGTATGGAACATAAAATCGAGATATTTATGTTAAAAACAATAATTATTAGAGTAATTTTCGAAATATATTTTTTGTAAATTGTAAAAAAAGGAAATTATTTTGGCGGAATTTACAATGACAACTCTGGAAATGGCAGTTCTTTCCAGTCCAAAATTACCGGAGGTGATTAAAAGCCTGAGGGGGGATTTAAATGGTTTTTCATTTGATATTATCGCCAATTTGCCAATCCTTGGGAAACAACGGGTACCTATGGCGCTCGAATTCGCAGAATTCCTTTCTGGCGAAATCATTTTCAAGCTCAGACCGGGAAGTGAAAATCCGATAATAAAAAGAGCTTTTCCAATCCTGATCGGTATATTGCTAAATTTCAAGCCGTTCCAAAAAACGCCGGATTTTGTA
>Ga0172375_10005036_pt1 | contig 19282 bp, 11 predicted proteins | sample LakKiv1m_FD_114537 | JGI IMG/M metagenome (GOLD analysis project Ga0172375, IMG submission 114537) | Freshwater microbial communities from Kabuno Bay, South-Kivu, Congo - kab_092012_11.1m | ecosystem: Environmental > Aquatic > Freshwater > Lake | place: Democratic Republic of the Congo...
ACGGCGTGCACGGCGGCGACAATGAGCGCCCCACCGACGCTGATTTCCACCAGTCGATCAAGCGATCCCTCCACATGGTTCCGAAACCAGCGTCGTGCCACGGCGACCCCCAGACCGATCAGCAGGGCGGTCCCGATCAACCCGAGTTCAGTCGGGATTTGGAGATACTCATTCTCCGCCTGTTTGAACGACTTGCGCGTGGTGGCGGTCCGATACTGCGGGAAGATCATGCGGAACGCATTGGCTCCGGTTCCCAGGAACGTGTAGTCGGGAATGATGCGGAGCGTGTCGCGCCAGGTGCTGAGGCGCATCTGGGCGGTTACCGAACCCGTGGGCTCGGCAAGACTCCTGGCGCGCTCCTCGAGGTCCTCGTGCGGCAGACGGGACACGCCCACGCCCACACAGACCAACAGGCCGACGATGGCGACGACCATCCAGAGCCTCCGCGCGCTGAGCGAGAGGATCACCACGGCGAACATCGAGGCGGCATAGGCGAGCCAGGCGCCGCGCGAGTGCGACATGACGACCGCGAAGGTCATGACCAGGAAACACAGCGCCCAAGTGACGGCTCGGAAGAGCCGTTTGCGACCGAGATCACCGGCGAACATGGTCAGGGCGGCCGGGCACAGCAGGGCCACGAAGCCGCCAAAGTGATTACGGTTCAGGAATCCCCCGACGGGCTGTCCGTGGGGGACGTGGAACACCCACCACAGCGTCTTGCCTTGGGGCACCAGCCATTGGCCGGTATAGCCAATGCCGGCAACTATCGCGCCGATGACGACCAGCGCCTTGACGAAGGTTTCACGGCGCGGAGCGGGAAGCCGTGCCGCCAGCGCGGCAATGGCGAACGCGGCGATTACGAGGAGAATGATACGCACTGTAGCGGCCCGATCCCGGCTGATCGAGAAACCACCGAGGCGGGGATGGGCGAGCGACAGCTTGCCGGCGTCGGCGATGGCCTGACGCGCCAGTTCGTTCTGGGCGGCCCGCCCGTGACCTACCGCCTTATCCATGAACTCGGGGAGAGGCAGGGCCGTGATGACGAGAAAGAGCACGAAGGCGGCCGCCAGAAGGGGGAGTCGCCGATCCGCACCGGACGGCGCCATGCCGGCAAGGATGCATCCGGCACAGGTCAGGATGGCGGCCGCGGGCAGGGCGGCAGGGAGGATGCCCGCTCCCAGGATAGCCACGAGGGCGATTACGAAAAGAAGGCAAACAAGAATCCGCATGGCGGCCTCAGATTCCCCCGTTGCTGGCATCGGGATCCGGTATCACATCCGGAACATAGACGAAAATGGCCATCATGGTGTAGTCGGCGTCCATCAACACGGTTGTCAGGCGCAAAGGGCTGTAGTCGATGCCGTTCCGTTGCCACTTCACAAAGCGGTTTCCGCCGGCGTTCGGGGGTGCTCTCAACGTCACCAGTGTGCCGTCGTAGTAGATACGGGTGAAGGTGGTGACGCCATCTCCGTTACCGTTATTGTCAAGGGGGCTGTCGGTGATGGCCACACCGCTGTTCGGGTTGGAGGACTGGACAATGAGGGTACGAGTCGGGAGGAAGACGGCCGTCATTGTGATGTCGGAATCCATGGTGATGGTTACGGATGGATTGGTGCTGTAGGGGACCCCGTTTCGTAGCCAGCGGATGAAGTCGTTACCTCCGGCGACCGTGGGCGCGGTCAGGGTCACCGTCGCACCGTCGTTGTAAATACGGTTGAACGTGGTGGACCCGTTCCCGTTTCCGTTGCGGTCGGCGGTGACGGCGATGCCCACGCCGCTATCCGGTGTGATGGATTCCACGGTCAGCGTACGCGGCGATTCAAAGACGGCGGTCATGGTGATGTTGTCGTTCATGACGACATCGATAGAACGATTGGCGCTGTAAAACACGCCGTTTCTCAGCCAGCGGACAAAACGATTTCCACCTGCGCTGGACGGCGCCGTCAGATGTACGAGGGTGCCATATTCGTAAAGATGGGTCGGGAGGGGTGTCATGCCGGTGCCAAGACCGTTCGTGTCGGCCGGGCTGACGAGAATGAACACGCCGGCGTTCGGGGTCAGCGAATTCACGTCCAGGGTCACCGGACCGTGCGGCGTAGTGCCTTCCTCGCCGCCGCCCTCCGGTTGGGTCGGCACGATGATGGCCTCTTCGGTCGGGGTGGTCTGATAGGCGATGCCGGTGATCTTCTGTCCGTTGGGCGTCACGTCGAGTTCGGTTCCCATGCCCGGCTCCTCAGGCGGTATCTCCTCCGCGAGGACGCCCGCCTCCTTAACCGCGCCGGTGATCGCGCCTTCCGGTTCCATGTAGAAGCTGAAGAGAATGTGGATCACAACGGTCTCGGAGGGCATGTACGTGGTCACGGGCCGGAATCCGGTGACGATGCTCGTGGAATGGGGAGCCGTTGTCGCTGAGACGGACAACGGTTTCAGTGGCCGATTCCAGGCGCCGCCGCCCAGTATCCGGGCTGTGGGGTCACCGGGAACTCCGAAATCGTTTATCCACTCATCGGCGTTGCCGGTGAGGTCGAACAGGCTGTAGATATTGGCGTTGGCGCGGGTGCGGATTTTGCCCAGCATGGCGTCGCCATTGAAGAATCCCACCGGCATGGAGGTGAGGTTCTTGCGCCCGATCGTTTCGCGGCAGTTGGCGTCGGTTCCGTCGAAGACGTCCCGGCCGAACCCGTAGAGCCGGTTCGTGAAGACGTACGACGCCCCGGCCTTGTAGAACTCGTTGAAGCGGTTGGTGGTGATGAGCGACGCGTCGCAGTTGACCATGGGCAGCCGGAACCCCTTGGACAACAGCCAGAGTTCGCGCTCCGACTCACTGAACGTGCCATGTACCCAGTTCGTGGCGGTTACCGGTGCCCAGTCAAGGCCGTTGGTGCCTTCCCGGTAACAGCACTCGGCGGCCGTGCGGCCCGACAGGATCGTCAGCCAGTCACAGTACTTGACGGCGCCGTACCACGACACGCCCGACACGGGGTGAGTGGCAAAAGGGGTGGACGTGTCCGGCTTTCGCTGATGGTCATAGCGCGCCCCGGCCGGCTGGGCGGGATCGTAAACGAGCCGGCTGTTCTCGATGGAGAAGAGCTCATCCCGTTCGTGCCTCCGTTCCGGATTGATCCAGACATTCCCGCGCCGGTCGAAAACCATGAACGATCCGCGCGCATCCTTGAGGTTGCCCTGGGCATTGTTCAGGAACCGGCGATACTGTTCGTTCGTGGTCTCGAATTTCGACATGAAGAAATTGTAGGCGGGCCCCCCGGGCTGACCCCCGCCGGACACGAGGTTGAACCGCATGCCGTTCAGTCTCGTCATCTGGGTCGCCAGATACCCCGGGACGTTGATGCTGATGACGCCGCCGGACCCGATGTTGTAGATGCCGTCGATCTGGCGCCTCGCATCGCCGACGATCTCGAACACCACCGGCTGGCTTTGAATGATCTCGCCGCTTTTGACCTGCATGAGAATGCTGCCGGTTTGCGTGATGGAGAAGTTCTGGGGCCCATCGACGGACAACCCGATGATGGACGGATCGGCGCCGGGCGCCAGCACGAACACGTATTCCATGTCGTACCCGTCGTCGTAACAGATGAGGTCGATGCCCGGGTAGACGTCGCGGTACCAGGCGTGTGCGAGGCTGGAGATTTCTTCCGGCGTGTGGGTCACTCTATCGCGAAGGAAGAAATAGCTCGGCTCCGGAAGGTTCGTCAGGGGCATGGGGCGGGCCGCCGGATTGGCGCCGACCAGCCGGAGTTTCACCGTTTCGCGCGACGGTTCCTGTGCCGTCAGTTGCCGGGCGGAGAGCAGGAGGGCCAGGATAGATAGTACCGTTCCGAACGTCCTCTTCATGGGGCCTTTTCGGAATCCCCGGCCCCCGTGGTTTTTGGTTTGGCGGGCTGGAGGGTGAACGTGGCGCCATCGGCCTTCGTATCGAGGTCATGACGGGCCGGAGGAAGGTACGAGGTCTCGGTGATGACGTCTCGCACTTCGTCCTGGTTGATCAAGCGTTCGGCGCTGATACCCTTGCCGGGCACGACCGAGACCATGCGGCCGTTCTCCACGATATCCACGGTTTGACGTTTGTCCTCGGCGACAGGCAGATCCTGGCCGGTGACAAGGTCAACGACGGGGGCCCCGTTCTTGGTGGCGGCGATAACGACTTTCTTCTCACCGGCCAGCTCCAGCACGTAGATGTCGTCCCGTTCCGGCGTGCTCCGGAAGGCCACATCGCAGCCCCGGATACCCACCGTGGCCATGCGCGTGCGGACCTTGAACCGGTCGGGATTGGCGCGGGTGATGAAGCCGGTGATAACGCGACAGGCGCCTTTCATGATCCTCATCGTGAATCCGCATTCCTTGGTCTTGCCGGGAGTGTATACGTATTCATCGATCAGCAAGGCGCTGTTTTCGCCTTCGGACAGCAGGGATCCGTCGTCCAGCTTGATCTTGAGTTTCGAATTGGGTCCTGTCTCGATCCGGTCGTTCATGAATACCCGTCCGTCCTGGGCCAGGATACGTGCTTTCTTCTCGGCGTCGGTGGCGGTGGCGGTACCGCGGAGCGAGACGACGCTGCCGATGCCCGGAGCGGTGGATGCAGGCGGGGCCACGACGGGGGGCTTGGCGGCATCCGGTGTCACCGCGGTAGTCGAGGGCGGCAGGGCCTTTGGCTGGGCTGGGGAGGGCGTGGAAGGAGCGGACCCGGTATCCATTACTGTTTCGGTGATCAGCGGCGGCGGAGGGGCTGCGTTGGCCTTTTCAACGGGCGGGGTTTCGACGGACAGGTTCAGGAGCGATCGGCTCAGGAACGCCGCCGCGATGATCAAAACGACAACTCCGGCCGCGAGGAAGAGGTAAAGAGCTCTCATTTTCATCAGGAACCTCCTATGATGTTTTCCCCAGTGATCATAGCAGAACCAAGGCCTTTTGTCACGCGCGCCTTTTACGGGAACTGGGCCCGCCGTGGCCTTTGCCTCTGCGGAAACAAACTTCTGTTGATGGAGGGGGGGGATTGAGCTAATGTGTCCGCTCTTCGTGTCGTACGATAGACACGATGCGGAAAGGCAGACAGAATGTACGCGGCGGTATCCAACAAGATCGATTTTCCAGAGGCCGAACGCCAGGTGCTGGAGTTCTGGCGTCAACACGACACGTTTGCGAAGTCGCTGGCGCTCCGGAAAGGGGCCCCAGAATTTGTGTTCTATGACGGCCCGCCTTTTGCCACGGGACTTCCGCATTACGGTCATCTTCTCGCCGGCACGATCAAGGACATCGTGCCCCGTTACCAGACCATGCGCGGATTCTACGTGGATCGCCGTTTCGGATGGGACTGCCATGGATTGCCCGTGGAATACGAAGTTGAACAGGAACTGAAGATCGGCGGCAAGCGCGACATCGAGAAGATGGGCGTTGACGTGTTCAACGAACGCTGCCGCAGCATCGTGCTGAGGTACACGCGGGAATGGCGCGACATCGTGACCCGGATGGGGCGCTGGGTCGATTTCGACCGCGGCTACAAGACGATGGACCCTTCCTACATGGAGTCCATCTGGTGGGTGTTCAAGAGCTTGTGGGACAAGGACCTCGTCTACGAGGGATACCGCGTGGTCTGGTATTGTCCCCGCTGTGCCACGCCGCTATCCAACTTCGAGACCAACCAGGGCTACGAAGACGTGCAGGATCCGGCCATCACGATCCGGTTTGCGCTGAAGGACGAGCCGGACACGTATGTGCTGGCGTGGACCACGACGCCGTGGACACTGCCCTCCAACATGGCGCTGGCGGTTGGAAACGATGTTGTCTACGTCAAGGTTCGCGACGACAAGGCGTGTTACTGGCTCGCGAAGGACCGGTTGGCGGTCTATTACAAGTCGCCGGAACTGTACGCCGTTCTGGAGACGGTGCCGGGTCGCGAACTGGTCGGGCGTCGTTATGAGCCGCTGTTTCCTTACTTCGCGGATGCCGATGCCCGAGGCGCGTTCCGGATCCTGGCCGCCGATTTCGTGTCCACCGAAGACGGCACGGGGGTCGTGCATATCGCCCCGGGCTTTGGCGAGGATGACTCACGGCTCGGACAGGAGGAGCACCTGCCCGCGCCCTGCCCGGTGGACGCCGAATGCCGGTTTACCGGCGACGTCACGGACTACGCGGGCCGCTTTGTGAAGGAAGCCGACCCCGATATCATTCGCCGCCTCAAGAACGAGCACAAGTTGATCCACCAGGGAACGATCAACCATACGTATCCCCACTGCTGGCGGTGCGACGCGGCGCTGATCTCGCGCGCCATTTCGGCGTGGTACGTGCGCGTGGAACGGATCCGCGACCGCCTGCTAACCGCCAACGGCCAGACGCGGTGGGTCCCCGAGCATCTTCGTGACGGCCGGTTCGGCAAATGGCTGGAGGGAGCGCGGGACTGGAACGTGTCGCGCAACCGCTACTGGGGCGCGCCGCTGCCGGTCTGGCGCAGCGCGGACGGCAAGGAAGTTGTTTGTGTCGGTTCCATCGCCGAATTGGAGAAGCTGTCGGGCCGGAAGATCGCCGATTTGCACAAGCACCGGGTGGATGACGTGGAGATCCAATCCCGGCAGGGGGGCGGGCCGCTCCGTCGCATTCCGGAAGTGCTGGACTGCTGGTTCGAGAGCGGGTCCATGCCGTATGCCCAGGCGCACTATCCGTTCGAGAACAAGGCGCATTTCGAGAAGCATTTCCCGGCCGATTTCATCGCCGAAGGACTGGACCAGACCCGCGGCTGGTTCTACACGCTGATGGTCCTGTCGACGGCGCTGTTCGACAAGCCAGCGTTCAAGAACGTGGTGGTGAACGGGTTGGTCCTGGCCGAGGACGGCAAGAAGATGAGCAAGCGGCTCAGGAACTACCCGGACCCGGTCCACCTGATCGAGACCCACGGCGCCGACGCGCTGCGACTCTACATGATCGATTCCGCGGTGGTGAAGGCCGAGGATCTGCGCTTCTCGGAAGAGGGCGTCAAACACCTTGTCCGGCACATCATGATTCCGCTGTGGAATGCTCTGAGCTTCTTCGTGACGTACGCGAACATCGACGGCTGGACGAGCGAGAAGATGAAGGGGCGTCCGGCCAGCACCAACGTGCTGGACCGCTGGATCCACAGTTCGCTGGAGACCCTCATCGCCGAAGTGACGGCCGCCATGGACAACTACGATTTGCAGAAGTCCGTGCGGCCGTTCGTGAAGTTCATCGACGACCTTACGAACTGGTACATCCGCAGGAGCCGGCGGCGCTTCTGGAAATCGCAGGACGATGACGACAAGGCCCAGGCGTACCAGACGTTGAACTACGTGCTGATCCAGTTGTCCAAGGTGGCGGCGCCGTTCATCCCGTTCCTGAGCGAGTCCATCTACCGCAACCTGCGTACGGCGGACATGCCGGAATCGGTGCACTTGTGCGATTTCCCGACCGCCGTCCTCGGCAGCCGCGATACCGAGTTGGAGGCGCAGATGGAGACCGTGATGACGGTGGTGCGGCTGGGCCGATTGCTGCGCGCGGAACACGATTTGAAAGTGCGTCAGCCGTTGTCCGTTCTGCATGTGGTGTCGCGGGATGCCGCCACGCTGAAGCGCGTCGAGGCATTCCAGGACTTGGTACAAGATGAGCTTAATGTGAAGACGCTTGAGTTTGGGCAGCATGACTCGCGACTGGCGACTCTCAAGGGCAAACCCGATTTTAAGAAGTTGGGGCCCCGATTGGGCGCCAAGGTCAAGAAGGCGGCGCAAGTCATTGCCGGCATGAATGGGGAGTTGCTGGAGAAGCTGGCGTGGGGCGAGAGGGTCGCCGTGACCGTGGATGGACAGAGCATCGAGCTGGAATCTTCGGACGTCGTGATCGATCGAATTCCGCGGGAAGGACTGGTGGTGGCTTCGGAGGGGACGCTTGTGGTGGCCCTGGAAACGGCACTTACCGAAGACCTGATCCAGGAAGGGGCGGCGCGCGAAATCGTCAATCGTCTCCAGAACAAACGGAAGAACGACGGCCTCGATGTGGAGCAGCGAATCCGCCGGGAGTTCTTCACGGACGATTACCTCCGGAAGGTCGAGGAGAAGCACGGTGCCACCATTGATGCCGAGACGCTGTGCAAAGGCTCACGGAGTCTGACCGCGAAGCCGGCTGACATGACCGGGTGGGAAGCGATGGACATCAACGGTCATCCCTACCTCGTTCGGATCATGCCCGACGCGCCATCGAAGGTCCGCTGATCAGAGAAAGCCTGCGCCCCGTGGCATCCGGGGAATGCCGAACCGCGTGGCCAACGATTGGGCGATGTCGTAGAAACCCTTCCGAATTCCGAGACTTCTTCCGGCCACGCCGGGCCGATAGGCCAGCAAGGGAACGAACTCGCGCGTATGGTCTGTGCCCTTGAAGGTCGGGTCGTTCCCGTGATCGGCGGTAATCATCAGCACATCGTCCGGGTGGAGCAGGGGAAGGAGTTCTCCGAGGAATCGGTCGACATTCTCGAGTGCTCGTGCGTAACCCCGGGCATCGCGCCGGTGCCCATAGAGCATGTCGAAGTCGATTAGGTTGGCGAAGGTGAACAGGCGGTCCTGCCTCTGCCCTGCAATGTTCAGGAGATCCGCTTGCGCATCGGCGTTGTTCTCCGCGTGGAAGGATTCCGAGATGCCGCTCTTGGCGAAGATGTCATCCAGCTTGCCGACGGTCAAGGTTGTGACGCTGGCCTCCTGCAGCCGGTTCAGGATCGTCGGCTCGGGCAGGGGATAGGAGAAGTCGCGCCGGTTTTCGGTGCGACGAAAGGCACCGGGTGTCCCGACGAAGGGGCGAGCGATGATGCGGCCGATCCGGAGGGGATTGCAGAGTGCGCGGGCAATCTCGCAGCCGCGATAGAGCTCGGGCAGCGGGATGGTCTCCTCGTGGGCGGCGATCTGGAACACGGAGTCAGCGCTGGTATAGGCGATCCAGGAACCGTCCTTCATCTGGCGTTCGCCCAGCTCGTCGATGATCTGTGTTCCGCTGGCGGCCTTGTTGCCGATGAGCTTCCGGCCCGTGCGCTGTTCGAAGGTGCGGACAAGATCCGGAGGAAAGGAGGGCTCCTGCGGCGGGAAGACGTGAAACCCTTTGGGGAGCTCGAGACCGGCCATCTCCCAGTGGCCCGTGGTGGTGTCCTTGCCCTGCGACATCTCCTGCATCGCGCCGAAACTGGCCGCCGGCGTAAGGACAGGCGGCACCCCGCGTATGGTGATGCCGCCGGGAAGAAGAGCCGGGATATTGCCCAGACCGAGTCGCCTGAGGGAGGGGACGGCCAGCCCTCCAGCCGCCACACTCAAGTGCCCGAGTGTGTTGGCGCCGGCGTCGCCGTAGTCGGCGGCGTCGGGCGCCGCGCCGATTCCGACCGAGTCCAGCACGATCAGGAACGCTCTCATGCCTTCACCATACGGGGTGCGCGTCAACAGGTCAAGACGCCGGGGGGCCGCGGGCGCGAGTTCGCGATGGACTTCGGGTCTGTTTCAGGGCAAGAAATAGACGTGGCGGGCTTCGAGTATTGGCTGGTGTTTGAAAGGAATGAGGAGAGTGCCATGAGGAGTGGACGGACTTGGGTCACGGGAAGTGCTTGGCTTGCTACGCTGATGATCAGTGCCGGTGTTGCGGCGGCAACGACAACACAGAATCTCGGAATTCGCGTCTTGCCGGTCCCTCCTTCGGCAGGCCCAGGGCAGGCCGGTGCCATGGTCATCGACGGCAAGGCGAATGACTGGGACCTGAGTGGTGGTGTCCTCATCTGCGCGGACGTCGAAACACAGCGGGATGCCCAAAGCGTCTGGCTGCATTTGATGTATGACGCAAACAATCTCTACATCCTGGCTCGATGGAAGGACGACACTCCCATGCAGAATCCGGGGTCGATTGCGAGCGAGACAGACAACGCTTGGAATGGGGATTGTCTGATGTTCCGGAGCCTCACGGGCGCGGGGACGGACCAGGCGCGGTGCGCCCACGTAGCCTGCTGGAGGGACAAAGCCGGCCATGACACCGTGGACCTGACTTACGGCACGACGTTCAAGGAGGGGCGGATCCGCGACGCGAAAGCGAAGGATGGGGCCCAACAGGTGTTCCTGGCGGACGCCGACGGGAAGGGGTACACGCAGGAGGTGTCGATCCCGTGGAAGCTGTTGACCCGGAACGGGAAAGCGCCACAGGCCGGCGAGCGCTTCCGCTTCACGGCGGCGATGAATTTCAGCAAGTCAGACGGACGCACAGAGGTCGCGGACGTGGTTTCGTTGGTTGGAACCGCCTATCCCGACCGTGAAGGTTATCGCGGTCGGCAAGTTCGGACCGGCGGGCGTGCGAGCCGTTCTTTGGCATCAGGGCGAGTCCGATGCCGCTGCCCGGACGCCAGCGCCGCTGTACCGCGAACGGCTTGGAAAGACCATCGAAACGATGCGCCAAGATATCGGATATGCTGTTGACTGGTTTGTTGCCGAGGCTGCCTACTATCCGGTGGTCGGGGCCAACCCGGAAGGAAAGAGCGGCGTTGAGGAAGGCCAGCGAATGCTGTGGCGTGACAAAGTTGCGTTCCAGGGGCCCAGCACGGAGGACTTGGGGCCCGCGTACCGGCGGGAGGACGACCACATACACTTCAACCAACTTGGCCTTCAGACTCATGCGGAGCGCTGGTTTGCCATGATTCTTACGCGCTACTTTGCGGCTCCAGCAAAGTAGCCAGCGGGCAGGGGAACGAGGTCTCATGAAAGAAGCCAAATATTGGCGCGCCATTGAAGGGGGGAAGATCCTTTGTGAGTTGTGCCCGCACGCCTGCAGAATCGCGGAAGGGAAAAGCGGTCTCTGCAAGGTACGTTGCGTGGTTGAAGGCAAACTGCAGGCGGCCGGATACGGACTCCTGTCGTCCGCCGGCATGGATCCCATCGAGAAGAAGCCGTTGTATCACTTCCACCCCGGATCCAGCATTTTCAGCATCGGCGGATGGGGATGCAATCTGGGCTGTGTCTTCTGCCAGAACTGGACGATTTCCCAGCAATTTGTTCCGGAAGGAAGGCGTCACCAGCCTGAAAAGATTGTGCGCCAGGCATCGGCGGCGGGATCTGTTGGCATGGCGTATACGTACAACGAGCCCCTGATCGGGTTTGAGTTCGTGTACGATTGCGCGGTGTTGGCGCGGAAAGCCGGCCTGGCCAATGTGCTGGTTACGAACGGCTATGTGCGGCGGGAACCGGCGGCAGAACTGCTGCCCCTGATCGATGCCATCAATCTCGATATCAAGAGCATGGACGATTCCTTCTACCGGAAACAGTGCCACGCGACCCTCCAGCCGGTACTCGATTTTGCCCAACAGGCCGTGGCGGCGGGATCGCACGTGGAGATCACGAACCTGATCATTCCCGGGTTGAACGATGAGCTGAAGACGATCGGCCGGCTGGCCAAGTGGATACGGAATAACCTGGGCGAGGCGGTCCCGCTTCATCTCAGCGCCTACCACCCGGACTATCAGCTCGAGGAGCCTCCCACGCCGTCGGAAACCCTGAAGGCGGCCTGGGACGTTGCGAGAAAAGAGCTTTTCTATGTGTATGTCGGGAATCTGGCGTCAGGCTTCGGTCAGAATACGGCATGTCCCAAGTGCGGGAGTGTGCTGATCGAGCGGCGGGGGTACTCGACGACGGTTCGCGGGCTGCGAAATGGCGATTGCGTTGCGTGCGGCCGTGCCGCCGAAGTCGTCGCGGGCAGGAGGAATTCCGATTGACCCGGAGTCCTAAGGCTCGATGGGATTGACGGGCTCCGGCCGGTCCTCTTCCTGTTTCACCGGCTCCTCGGTGTCCGCTCTTAATGGCATGTAGTCCTCAAATTTGGCTTGGGACAACAGATAGTTCTCCCAGTCATGGAACAGGACACTGACGCTGGACCGCTCGATCACCGACTGCATCTGGGGCTTGAGCATCAGCATGGCCGTGGGGTCGCCAGCCTGACGATCGGCGACGTGGATAATCAGCACCCCGTTGGTGGAGGGGAGCGCGTCGGATAGATCGCCTTTGGACATGTAGATGACTCCCATCACGATGGGTTCCGCGTACACGGCTTGGGCTTCATTGGTGAGTCCGCCGTAAACGGAGAAGGGCTCCGTCGTGCTCACGTTGAAGCCCTCGGCGGTGACCGCTGCCGAGAACGACTTGCCGCCGTCCATGTCCTTCCGAATGGCGTTTCGGATGTCTTTGCACTTGGTCAGGAACGCCGTTTCTTCGGCATCGCGTTGTGCGAGGGCGGTTGCCCTTTCTTTTACTTCGGCCAGGAGGGGAATACGTTCGGCGGCCCTGTCCTGCAAGGAAAGGACGTACACGGCGTTGGATCCGACCACGGCGTCGCTGAAGCTTCGGCTGCGATCCTCCGGGTCGAGATCAAAAGCGGCTCGATTGAAATCAGGAAAGGCGTCGATCCCCGGCAGTTCGGTTTTCGCCGAGAAGAGCTCCGTGGTGGCAACCGCCAGCCCCTTGGCGGAGGCCGCTTGGTCGAAGGTCAGGGATGCGTCGGACCGGTCGGCGAGCCGCATGACGAAGTCCGTGGCGACGTTCTTGGCCTTCTTTTCGGCCTCGTGGTGAAGCAGCCTGGCCGCAATAATGTTGGTGACCTGTTCAAACGGTATACGGGCGGTGGGATCGTTCGTGTCCTGAGCCATGAACTCCTCGTCGTAATTCTCGTAGTAGTCCTTCATGTCCGACGCCGGGATCGTAATGTCGGCCAGGTAGTTGGTGATGGCGAAGGAAACGTATTTCACGCGAACCTTGGCAGGTTCGGTGAAGAGCTTCTTCCGCTCTTCGTAGAACCTATCCACATCCTCCGCCGACAACTTGGCCTCTGTCTTGACGTTGTTGGTCGCCAGGACGGTGTACTCCGCTTCAAACACGTCGGTGAGGCTGCTCAAGCGCCGTTGAATGTCGCGGGGTGCTGTCAGGAGGACGGAGTCCAGCATTCCGAGCAATTTCTGGATCGTGAGTTCCTGAAGCAAATAGGCCTCGTACATGTCGGCGCCAACACCCAACTGGGCTTCCACGACGGCCTTGTATTGGGCCTTGTTGAATACACCATTGGCGGAGAAGCTGGGGTCGCGGGTGAGGGCGGCGATCACTTCCTCGGGCGACGTGCGAATTCCCATTTGTTCGGCTGCCCGCAGGGCGGCCAGCCGTTGCCATGTCCGCTTATGGAGACGCTCTTTGGCACTGGGGGTCAGTGTCTGTTCCCGCATGCCCATCTCAAAGAATTGGGCATTGGTAAATTCCTCGCGCGATACGTTGCGATCGAACAAGCGGCCTTGCGCGCCGGATTTCATATCCTCTTTGAAGGCCTTGCTCCCGCAGCCGCCGCTGCGGGGACTGAAATAGCCCAGGAACGAGACGCTGATGAGGAGGGCGAACCCTGTCCAGAGCCACTTGTTCCGAATCATCCGATTGAATTTTGTAATCAGCACGGGAAGTCTCGAACTCCTTTTCTAATAACGAACATCCCGACCGTCGGGGTCGGGATGTCTTTTGAAGCATCGTTGGTTTGTTAAGTGAAGACTAGCGCCGGCCCACCGGAGTTGGCGTGGGAGGATTATGATGATGCGTTGCCGCCACCGTTGTCGGGACGACCTGTCCGACGGTCGTGACCACGAGCAGACGCGGAATCGTGGTGGTCGTGGTGGTGGTCGTGGTCGTGGTCGTAAAGGCCTCACCGTTGTCCGCGGTCACGGTGGCTGCCCGCTCGCCTTCACCTGACGGGGTCTCGCTGCCGCCTTCGCCCGCGCCTTCTTCACCCGGGAGGATCTCCTCGCTGAATGAAATCGCGCCATCTTCACCGAGCGTTCCATCCGGCTGTGCGATCAGAATCGTCACGTTCCACATATTGCCCGTGGCTGACTTGGCACGCCAGATCTTCATGACCGCGCCGATCTTCAGCTCAACCGTCCTGGGTTGGCCGTCCGAGCCGCGGATTTCGGCGCTGAAGCTCCCCTTGATGTTCTTGATGCGGATGAAACTCCGGTCCGTCGGCGTCGCGACGACCAAGCCGTCTTCATTGTCCATGGGTATCTTGAAATCATGGCCATTGACCTGAATCTGTCCCTCGTCGCACATGATCACGGATACGAGGAAATCGATCTTCTCGGTCTTCTGGGTCTTCTCATCGATCGTCTCAACCTTCTCGTTCCTGACGTCGACGGAGAATGTGCAGCCGATGGCGCCGCAAATGGCGGTCGGCGTGACCACGTTGAGCGAATCGTTGTTCGTCTTGTGGAAATCAGGTTCCAGTTTGACTTCGACTTTGCCCGCATCGAGGAGGATACTCTTCAGTTTCTCGTCCTTGACGTCTTGCGTGATGGTAAGAAGGGCGTTCGCGAGCACGCGGCAGGTGTTACCTTCCGAGAAGGAGATAACGGCGGATGATTTGCGGCCCGTCTTGATCTTGGTTCCGTAGGGATAAGCCTTTCCGTCAACGGCATTAATGAACTGGGCGGTGCCGGGCGCCTGTACACTGCATTCGCCGACGATCTTTTCGACTTTGAAGACTTCCTCGAACGGTGCCGCATTGGATAGGGCTGACGTCAGGCAAATGCTGGACGCTAGCGCCAAGACCGCGAATACACGTTTTCTCATGGCCAAATCTCCTGAATCTAACAGTTGCGGTTTATACTTATACAATTCTGCAAAATATTACTCCACAGTTCCGTGCCAAGTCAAGGGCTATAGAGGGCTTTTTGCCGCTTTTTTTGCCGTTGAAGCGTTGCGGCAGGCGGTGATATGACTATGCCATGATCATGACGTGGTACACTGCGTGAACCCGGCCGGAACAAAGTCCCGTTCACGCTTCTCCGGGCTGTGGGCCGTCTTTTTGCTTTCGGCGCTATCGATGGCCGTTGTTGGCCTGATGTCGGGGCCCCTTCGCACATGGGAGACCGCTTCCGCCGACTTGCTCATGCGTTGGCGTTACACGGTCCACGGCTGGACGTCCACTCCTCAAACTCTTGTCAACGAAGATATTACGCTTCTTTCCATTGATGCTGACACACAAAGGATTCTTGGCCGTTTTCCAGCCGGGCCATGGCTCTCCCGTGAGCCGTTCCTTCAACAGCTGGGTTTTTTCGAGGAGTACTTCAGACCCACCGTGGTCGCCTACGATATCGTGTTTCAGGATCCACTCGGGGTCAGTGGTCACGCCGGGCAGCGAGTGAGTGAATCGACGGAAACGCTCCAGAGGATTGTGGATGAAATGAAGAAGGTTGTTGAGAATCCTGCTGAGAGTGTGTCGGGCCGGATCCTTCCAGGGCTGAATCGATTTGCGGCTGAGCAGGGCAACAGTATTCTCGCCAACTGTTTTGCGTCGACGAGGGAGAATGGCCGGTTCACATGCGTGCTGGGATGCCTTTTCCTGGGCGGAGCCGTGGACCCTCGGCCGACCGTTGCGCTCTGGTCCAACGAGGATGTTGTGGGAGACGACCCAACAGGAAATGAAGAGAGCGGGAAGCGCATACCGTATGTGAAGGACATGACCATTCCGGCCCGTGATATCCATTTTTCCAGTCCGGAAGCTGAACAGAAGTACGACTACTCGCCCAATGCGCTTCTCCCGAGTCAAGAGCTCCTCGACTATGCGCTTCTCGGATTTCTCAATGGGCCGCGCGACGCGGACTACGTGGTCAGGCAACTGCCCATGGTCATAGGCTTCCGCTACTTCAATGCCGCAAAGCGAGAGGAAAAACGCGCCTTTGTCCCTTCGTTCTCCCTGGCGACCGCGCTCCTGCATCTGGGTGTGAGTTTTCCCCTGCAGGAGGGAGTTGTCCGTGTGGATTTCGGGCGACAGATCACGGTGCGGTCTCCGCGGGGGGTCTACCGGATACCGATTGACGAAACGGGGCGCCTGTACCTGAATTTCAATGCCAAGTTGGAGGATTTTAACCCAGTGAGTTTTGCGCGCGTGGCGCCGGTGGTCGGCCTTTCGAAGGATTACCGAGCTCAGCTCGCCCGCACGTACCGCAAGGACGTTGACGGACATGTTGTACTGGTGGCCGTGACAACATCGGCTCAGGACGCGGGCAATTGCCCGCTGGCTCCGAACACGGCCATGGTTGTGGTTCACTTGACTGCCCTGAACAACATCCTCAACCGTTGTTTCCTTGTTCCTCTGACGCGGGGGGGCGCCCTGATGCTTTTCGCCGCCCTGTTCGCCGTGTTTACGACCATATGCTGTCTCGAAAGAACGGCAAGGGTGGGGCCGGCTTCACTTCTCTTTGCTCTCTTGTACGGCGTCGTCTGCTATGCCGGTGTCCACATGAACCGGTACCTGCTTCCGCTGGTGGGGCCCCTGGTCTATGTCGGACTTTGCTCCTTCAGCGTCATGTCCTACCGGTTCTTCGTTGAAGAGAGGGCGAAGAGGAAGATCCGTGGCATGTTCTCGACGATGGTGTCCGGCAAGGTTCTGACATTCCTCGAAGAGAATCCGGAGAGCTTCTCGCTGAAAGGGCGTAACGTCGACGCCACAGTGTTCTTCTCCGATGTGGCCAGCTTCACGCGCATCAGCGAACGGCTTCCGCCGGAACGGCTGACCCAGTTTCTGAACGCCTACCTGACGCCCGTCACGAACTGCATCATGGAGTACGGCGGCTACGTCGACAAGTATGTGGGCGACGGGGTCATGGCAGTATGGGGCGCCCCCTTCCCGGATCCTCAGCACGCCGAGAAGGCTTGTCTTTGTGCTTTGGAGCAACAGCGGATCATCCGGGATCTGGGGAGTGCATTGAAGGCTGAGTATGACGTGGAGCTTCAGGTCAGGATGGGGATCGCCTCCGGTATCGTCACGGCGGGGAACATGGGGTCGGAAAAGAAATTTCAGTTTACGGTGATCGGCGATGTGGTCAACCTGGCATCGCGGCTGGAACCCGCCAACAAGGATTTCGGCACGCGAATCATTATCAGTGAGAGCACGCGGCAAATGGCGCGGAACGCAATCGTAACAAGGCCGCTTGCGAAGATCCGGGTCATGGGTAAGAAGGAAGTGGTTGATATTCATGAGCTTGTGGGGGAGACGGGGCGGGTGGATCAAGCGGTGCTGGATGGGATCGAGGTGCACCGGCAAGCGCTGGAACGCTTCTACAATCGGGACTGGGCAGGATGCCTGGATCTACTGGATCGCCTGCCCGTGGGCAGCGAGGATGGCGCGACGTCTTTTCTGAAGCGCTGGGCGTTGGCTTGCCGGCAGAAGTCGCCGAGTGATGAATGGCAGGGCGAATATATCCGCGCAGAGAAAACGTGACGGTGAGCCGATCCGCGTCGCCACGTCCTACGGCTTGGGCGGTTTGACCTGGGGCAGGTAGACGGAAAAGGTGGTCCCCTCGTCCACTTTGCTGTGAACCTTGATGTCGCCCTTGTGATCCCGAACGATTCCCCGCGAGATGGACAGCCCAAGCCCGGTTCCTTTTCCCTTCTCCTTGGTCGTGAAAAACGACTGGAAGATATCCTCCTGAAGCTCCTCGGGAATACCGGTGCCGGTGTCCGTGACGTCACATCGCCAGTAGTCGATGCCGTCGTCCAGCCGCTCGGCCTTGACGGCGATGGACAATTCGCGTTTCGGCCTTCCGGTCATGGCATCGGAGGCATTGCCGATGAGGTTGACGAGCACCTGTTCGATGTTGTTGGGACACCCGTTCACGTAGTAGAGGCACTTCTTGACCTCGTTGCGTACGACCACGCCGGATGAAAGCGTCTTGTTGTTGGTGATGAACAGGGCGTCGGCGACACTGTCATAGAAATCCATGATCTGGAAGGCTTCAGCCCGGCCACGCGAGAACGTCCGGAGATGGTCGGCCAGTTTCTGTATGGAGCCGGATGCCCTCTGGATGTCCCGGACAAAGCTCTTCGATCTTTCCAGGGAAGTATTCGGCGGCGTGTCCGGAATCCGGCCGAGTTCCTTCGTCAGCATTTCGTTGGACAGCAAAATGACCGTCAACGGGTTATTGATGTCGTGGGCCACTCCCGACGCCATCTCGCCAATGGCGGCAAGTCGGCCGGCATGGACCAAGCTGTTCTGAAGTTCCTTGATCTTTCTGATATCGCGTAGGATGGAGAAGGTTCGCAGGAAGTGGCCTTCATCGTCGTAGATGCTGAACGACCGGATTTCGACGGGAATCTTGGCGCCGTCTTTGGCCTTGAGTAGACTCTCGACGGTCTTGTCGCCTCTCTCCTTCAGGTCGGTGAATCCGCGTTTGAGGGCCTCGAGCACTTCATCCGCATAGATCTGCCGGATATTCATTGCCAGGAGTTCGTCGCGGGAGTAGCCGAGGAGCCGCTCAGCCGTCTTGTTCGTATAGATGATGTTCCCCTGTTCGTCGATCGAATGGATCATATCGGGGAAGTTGTCGAGGAGGATCTCGAAAATGTCGGCATCCCGGATCTCGATTTGATCTATGCGCATTCTACTCATGGGACAGCAACCATGGTTAGTTGATAACAGCATGGCGTGGGAGGTGTCAAATGCTTTTATCTGGCATTTGCCGGGTTCGTGCTGGTAAATTGAACCTGTCGAGAACAAAGGAGGAGGGGCATCATGGGAATTTTGTCAAAGATGTTCGGGAAAGGCGACGCCGTGCCCACGCTGATCAAGGGAGTGGCCAAGTCCGTTCTGCTGGACAAGATCAGGCAGGGCGAAGTGTTCAAGAATTTTTCCCCGGAGAACATGGACGAGATGCTTCGACATATGGAGACCATGGAGGTACGGGCAGGGGACGCGGTGGTTCGCGAAGGCGAAGAAGGCGACTACTACTATCTGCTGGTCTCCGGTACGGCAACGGTCTCGCGTCGGCTGCAGGCGGAGGGGACCCCCCAGGTTGTAGCCGAACTCACGGGCCCCACAGGCTTCGGCGAGGAAGCGCTTATTTCTAATGCCAAGCGGAATGCGACCATTACCATGAAGGTGGGCGGCACCGTAATGCGGTTGTCTAAAGACGCCTTCAATGACTATGTCAAGGAGCCTCTGGTCACGTGGCTGTCGCCCAAGGAGGCGCAGGACAAGGTGGCCCAGGGGGCGAAGTGGATCGATGTTCGCGACCCGGACGAAGCACACCAGGCGCATCTTCACGGCGCCCTTTCGATGCCCCTGGCCGAGCTGCGGGATCATGTGTCGGAGCTCAACAAGGACACCCTCTACGTATGTTATTGCCAGAACGGAAGGCTGAGTTCAACGGCGGCTTTCCTTCTCCGTCTGCGTGGCTTCAACGTGGGAGTCCTGCGTGGCGGCCTTCAGAGCCTGCAACGGGCGGGTG
>Ga0172375_10005039_pt1 | contig 19273 bp, 16 predicted proteins | sample LakKiv1m_FD_114537 | JGI IMG/M metagenome (GOLD analysis project Ga0172375, IMG submission 114537) | Freshwater microbial communities from Kabuno Bay, South-Kivu, Congo - kab_092012_11.1m | ecosystem: Environmental > Aquatic > Freshwater > Lake | place: Democratic Republic of the Congo...
AGGTGTAATAATTGTTTGTTCCAGTACCAAGTCCAGACCAACTTCCACCAGAAGGCATGTAATATAGAGCATAATATCCACCTGAATATAATGTTCCTGACCAAGTTACATAAGCACTATTGGTAGTAATACTGGAAGAAGTACCCCCATACGGAGCAGGAGGAATTGGTGGAGTTGGGGTTGGAGTTGCAGTACCGCAAGTGTATGTGCTGGTATTGCATACCTGTCCAGAGAGCGCACAATTAACTTGATTTAAAGTGCAGTTGTACGAACTGCAATAATAAGTATTAAGATAGGTAGCGTTACAGCTAAAATATTTAGTCCCATTTATACTAGAAGTACAATAAGTGCTGTACACATTGCAGGTGGGAACTGGAGTTGAGGTTGGGATTGGAGTTGGAGTTCGGGTTGGGGTAGGAGCAGTGCCGCAAGTGTATGTACTGCTATTGCATACCTGTCCAGAGAGTGCACAATTAACTTGATTTAAAGTGCAGTTGTAAGAACTGCAATAATAAGTATTAGAATAAGTACCATTACAGCTAAAATATTTAGTCCCATTTATACTAGAAGTACAATAAGTGCTGTACACATTGCAGGTGGGAACTGGGGTAGGAGTTGCTGCCCCGGCGCCGCACAAAAAGGTAGAAGGATTACATACCTGTCCAAGGTTTGTACAGTTAACGTTATTTAAGTAGCAATTCTTATCTGATCCACAATAATAAGTGTTAGAGTAGCTAGGGCTAGTACCGCTACAGCTAAAATATCTAGTGCCGTTTCCAGTAGAAGTACAATAAGTAGCAGTTACAGAGCAGGTATAAGAAGGTGTTACAGTTGGGGCTGGAGGCGCTGAACAGAAAGCGCCATCTATTGATGTAGGGTTTTTACAAGTACTGCCGGCACTACAGGCGTTACAATAGGCTGCGCCAATACATTTGCATGTTGTACCAGCGACATCAGTGCAATAGGGATTAGTCGCATTTTTAAAGCAATAATTACAGGTGGTTCCAGAACAAGTGGGAGCCGAGCAGGCAACATTAGAACAGCTTCCACTGGCATAACCATAACTACCAGTACAAAAAGTATTGCATTGAAGATTACCCGCCTTAGCTGATCCAGCTAGAGTAAAGCCAAAAACTATTAATAAAGCAAGAATTGCGCATAAAAATTTTCCTTTATTTTGAAGACGAATTAGCTGCATACTTTTATATTAGTAGACCTAATAGGGGATTGCAATATTTCTGAGTATATTTTATTTTGGGAAAACGGGTTCAAAAAATAAGATTTCTTTTGTGCCTCTGTCAACAACCACTCCGATTGTATCTGTTGTTTGGAATTTTACATTGTTAGTATTCTTTGGGGGAGGAGGGAAAATAGATTGATTATCTGGTCTAACAGTAATAATCCAGACATTTGCTTCTTTAGTTTGTGTTTTGGGTGGCGTTCCTGATTCATAATTGCGGATTGTTTTTTCAACAGACAATAAATTGCCGGGATATTTTTTAAGTGCAATTTTCTTTGCTTCTTCACAGCTTATTTCTCCTTGATCAGTAGAGAACTGAGAACAAATATCAGAAGTTTTTTCAATTGGCGTAGGGACTGTAGCATTTTTTGGTAAATTATTTTTTGGAGTAAATGCTGTTTTAGCAAGTATAACAAAAACGAAAAGCAAAACCAGAATTATACCCCAAAACACCGCTTTATTACGGAAAATAATTGATTCCATATATCTATATTAGTAGATAAAATAGAAGATTACAAGTCATTGTAACTTAAATAAAATAAACTAAGGAGCTGTGACCGGACTGCAATATTGTGCAGGATAATAACAAGTGTAACGAGTTGAACCAGGGGTGCATGGACTATCAGTTGGGGATGGGGTAGGAGTTGCAGCAGCAACAATAATATCAGTGTCTGTAGTTCCTGTCGACTCGCAAGTTCTTCCGTCACTTAAGTCTGCAGTTGCCCAGACTGCTGTATTACCAGCTGCTATGCCTGTTACAACTGTTGAATAAGGAGAGCTTAAATCAGCAGTTGGATTAACAGTTGCCAAAGAAGTATTGTATGATCCAAAACGCATTTGATTTATTGTTGCTGATCCCAGCCCTGAGGTTACACTGGCATTAACTATATCTGTCCCTCCCACATTCAGATTAATTGATGAAGGAGTAGTTAATACAGAGCATGGTACTGGAGTAGGGGTGGAAGTTGCAGCTAAAGTTGGAGTGGGGGTTCGAGTTGGAGTAGAAGTGGGACAAATGCAAGATCCTGAAGTGCACGTACACCCCGGATATCCGGCATCAGTACAAGTTATTGCGCAAGTAGTTTGCTCTGTCCATTGATCACAGTTCACGCTGCCATTGTATAAATAATACCAAAAAATCTGAGTGGCATTACCGCAAACATATGGTTCTGCAGTGCATGGCAAAGTATAATAACCTTGATTACATCGGGGGAAAGTTGAGGTTGGGGTTGGCGTTATAGTAGGAGTGGGGGTTCTAGTTGGAGTTGAGGTTGGGGTTGATGTTGGAGCTGCGCTCCAGGTTGTTGAAATAGAATTACTGGTTAAAAGTGTACTACTACCACTATTGTATGTAACTTTTCCTACAAAAGTTCTTGTTTGATTAGTGCCAGTAAGCGAAATAGAGCAAGTAGTGCCGGTTGCTGCAGTGCAGACTGGATTAGCGCCTTCATAAATAGCTAAAGTATAAATAGTACCGCCAACAGTTTTATCAGTAGTTGCTGTGTATTGAACATAATTACCGCTTGCTTGGTTGCCTGTGGGATTAGCAGTAAGATTAATAGTGGTTGGAGTTGTGCTTGCAGCCCAAGTTGTTGAAATAGGAGCTGTTTGCAAAAGGACAAGTCCTCCATTATAGGTAATTTTTCCTACAAAAGTTCTTGTTTGATTTGTGCCGTTAGTTGTATAAGAGCAACTAGTACCGGAACTGCAAGAATACATTAGTGTATTTGCTCCGCCAGTGGTTTCATAAATAGCAATGTAGTAAATGGTGCTAGAAACAGTCTTGTCACTATATGCTGTATAGGTAACATTGACTCCGCTTGCTTGGTTGCCACTTGGATTGGCAGCAATAGAAACAGTAGATGGAGTTGTATTAGTTTCAGTACACCATACACTTGTGCCTCCATTTATCCCATTGCAATACCATCCATAATAAGTTCCATAATCACCATTAGATCCTGAAGTGCCTGCACTACAATTATAATGGGTTGCGGCGCAAACCCCATTTATAACTTTGTTTTGAGTACACCATGCATTTGATCCTCCATTTATCCCATTGCAATACCATCCATAATAAGTTCCATAATCACCATTAGATCCTGAAGTGCCCGCATTACAGTTGTAATGAGTTGCGTTACAAACACCATTTATAACTTTGTTTTGAGTACAATATGCATTTGATCCTCCGTTTGAACCATTGCAGTACCATCCCCAATAAGTTCCATAGTCACCATTAGAGGTTGAGGTGCCTGCGTTACAGTTATAATGGGTTGCGGCACAGACACCGTTTACAGGTTTAGTTTGAGTACACCAGGCATTTGATCCTCCGTTTGAACCATTACAGTACCATCCATAATAAGTTCCATAATCACCATTAGAGGTTGAGGTGCCTGCGTTACAGAGGTAATGAGTTGCGTTACAGACACCGTTTACGGCTTTATATTCAAGGCATTGTGGACTATTGTTTCCGCCATTTTGACCTAAACAAAACCAATACCAATAAGTTCCTCCGTCGCCAGAACCATATACTGTACCTGCGCTACAATTGTAGTGAGTTGCAGCACAAACGCCATTTATTGGATTGGATATGGCTTTTTGGCAGTATGGACTTGTGCCTCCATTTGCGCCAGAACAATACCATGCATAATAAGTTGGATATTGGATTTGATTATATGCAGTACCTACACTACAACCGTAAGCGACACTTGTGTCGCAGACGCCGTTTACTGGGGTAGCTCCTGCATTGCAATTTCCACTGGCATCACATGTTCCACTGCCACCTGAGGAAGTAGTGCAGGCAGTGCCTACTCCATATTTTGAGTTAAATCCTACATAACATCCAAAGTAGGTGTAATATACGGGATCAGTGTCAATATAGGCACAAACTGCTCCTGAGCACATTGATGTACAAGCAGAAGTATATCCATAGCAACCAGTACACTTTAAATCAGAATAGCAACTTGTATTTGCAGCTTTTGCGGATGGCGCAAGGAAAAATAGGAGCATTGAAAGGAAAAATAAAATTATAATGCTCAAAAACATTTGTTTGTTGTGAGGAAGAATTAGTCTCATATACCCATGCATTTATAGTAGTATGTATAGGAGAGGATTGCAACAATTTTAAATATAAAGATGGCGAAAAGATGTTAGGAATTAGGTTCTATTTATTTTTAAGAGGCGCCTCAAAAAATAAAACTTCTTTTGTATTTCGATCAACAATAACGCCAATTGTATCTATTGTTTGTGCTTTTACGTTGTTAGTATCTTTGGATACAGGTGGAAAGATAGATTGATCATCGGGCTTGACACCAATGATCCATACTTTTGCTTCTTTAGTTTGTCTTTTTGGCGGTATTCCTGATTCATAATTACGAACTGTTTTTTCAACAGATAATAATTTGCCGGGATATTTTTTAAGCGCAATTCCTTTTGCCTCTTCACAACTTATTTCACCCTGATCAGCAGAGAACTGAGAACAGACATTGATAGTTTTCTCAATTGGAGTGGGAGTAGCAGTCTTTTTTGACAAATTGCTTTTTGGAGTAAAAGCAGTTTTAGCAAGAACAATAAAAACGAAAAGCAAAACCAAAACTATACTCCAAAACACCACTTTATTACGGAAAATAATTGATTCCACAGATTTATATTAGTAGATAAAAAAAAGAATTGCAAGATGCTGAAAATATAAAGTTGAAATTATCTTTGCCCTGAAACAGTAATATTTGTGTCTGTAGCTCCAGTTGATTCACAAGTTCTTCCGTCACTTAAATCTGCAGTTGCCCAAACTGCTGTATTGCCTGCTGCTATTCCTGCTACTGTGGTTGAATAAGGAAAACTTGAATCAGCAGTTGGATTAACAGTTGCCAAAGAAGTGTTGTAAGAACCAAAACGCATTTGATTTATTGTTGCTGATCCCAATCCTGAGGTTACACTGGCAGTAACCACTCCTGTTTCTCCAATTTTAAAATTTTGTGATGCAGGTAAGGTTGTTACCTGACAAGGTGTTGAAATTGCACCGAGAGTTGAAGCAACATTGACTGTAAACGGCATTATGTTATTGTTTTTATTAGATTCTTTGATTGAGCAATCCGAATCAGCGTACATATATATAGTATGACTTCCCGGAGTGGAGAATCCTCCGCGGAGTACCAATGTCCAGCTATCAGTAGCCGTTCCTCTTGATGATGCTGGCAGTACTGAGCCAAGATAATTCTGATCAAAAAACGAACTTAAGCCACAAGAAGTGGGATTATCAAGAAATCCTTTCACATACCCTCCAGGAGATGTAACTGATCCTTGATTTCTTACATATACCATAAAATAAATATCTTTTCCGACCGTCAATGAAGGGGTAGCATAAGTGTTAATTTCAACTGATGTAATTACTAAATCAGGAAGTGATTGAGTTGGAGCATTGGTTGGGGTTGAGTTTGGAGTTGAAGAAGAAGCATCACACCAAATATTCTGACTTGCTTTTGCGTTATTAGTTGTACAATCATCGTATGAAGGATAGCCACAGCCTTGATATGCAGAAGTATATTTATTAAAGCAAACTTTGCCGTAAGAACTGCATTGATTAAAATAATTAGAATATAAAGATTTAAGAGAGCTGCAAGTAACAGTAGTTGGAGTTGCGGTTGGGGTTGGGTTTGGAATTGAAGCTGGCAGTACATCTACATTAATTGCAGCCCATTTGCTCCATGTTCCACCTGTGTTTTTAGAAATTCCCCAAAAAGTCCAATCAGCAGTATCATCTGGTGGATTACCGCCTGACCAATTCAAAACAATATTCCAGGTATGTGAGCAAGATTTTGAACCATTACATCTATATGGAGCAGGTTCCGCATATGTTCGGGTTGGCTGTTGTCCGGCAATACCAAGCCATAATTCATCAATCCCGAAATTATCAGTAGCAGTTAAGGTTATTTGAATAGTGTCATTTAAATTTTTCGTGCAAATTGGAGAACAGGTTGAAGGATCAATAGTGGTAACTGGAATGGAGGTTGGAGCATTGGTTGGGGTTGGGGTTGGATTTGGAACTGAAGAAGAAGCATCACACCAAATATTCTGACTTGCTTTTGCGTTATTAGTTGTACAATCATCGTATGAAGAATATCCGCAGCCTTGATATGCAGAAGTATATTTATTAAAACAAACTTTTCCGTAAGAACTGCATTGATTAAAATAATTAGGGTAGGAAGATTTAAGAGAACTGCAAGTAACAGTAGTTGGAGCTGTGGTTGGGGTTGGATTTGAAACTGGGACATATTTAAAATAAATATCAGCATAATTTCCTGCAGTTGATACATTAATGGGTCCAACGATATTACCTAAAGTATAAGTTGAATGACTGGTGCAATTTAAGCAAAGGGAATAATAAATATCATATCCTGCAATTGGTGTTGCGGTTGCATAATATGCTGAAGCTGGAGACAGAGTGTTGAAGTACCAAGTTGGACTAGATGAATTAATCGGTCCTCCGCCAATTTGTACTCCTTGTCCTTTTAAGAAAAAATCAGCTCCAGATGAATTTACATGATGTCCTTGAATTGTGACAGATTGAAAAGTAGGCGTTGAGGTTGGCATTAAAGCGCGAGTTGGAATGGGAGTGCTAGTTGGTGCGGAAGTTGAAATTGGGGTTGGAGCAGTACAAGCATTTATTGAACAACCCCCCCAATACCACTGAGAATATCCTCCCGGACAGGAATTTTGTGCTGGTTTGCTTTCACAAGAATATCCATTCCATCCGCAAGTATATGGAGCGCCAACAATGCAACTTGCACAATTTGTATAATTGGAACAACTTGGGATTGGCGTTGGGGTGGAAGTTGGGACTATAGGACAACTACCCGTTTGAAAGCACGTAAGAGTAGGAATTGGGGTGGAGATTGGGATTGAAGTTGGGGCTCTAGTAGGGTTTAAAGTAGGTCCTCCAGGAGTAGGAGTTCTGGTTGGGATTGGTGTTGGGGTAGTACAGTGACCTCTAGGATCAGTGCCAGTGAATTTGCACGTTCCTATCGGGCAGGTTACTGTGCAGGGAGCAGCTGAATTATCCCATGGGGTGCAGCCATATGGGCCATCATAATGACGATATTCCGAGCTAGCACCGCAAGTATATGTCGTATGATAATTTGCGTTTAATTCATCCAAAGTTTCTTGGCAAGTCATACTGAGAGAGTAAGTGGTACATTTAAATGCAAGAGCTTTGGAAGGCCATATTGAGAGACTAAATAGGACAAAAAATAGAAAAACAATGCTTTGAATAACTACCTTATTGTGAAAAGAAGTAGCTCCCATATATTTATTATAATAATAGTGTATATAATTGCAAGTTTAATGTTATGGAATATGAAGATAACAGGGTGTGTTAAAATGGTGGCATGAAGAAATTAGTTTTGATTGACGGCAATGCGATTTTGCACCGAGCATATCACGCTTTACCTCCTTTGACCAACAAAGACGGAGTGGTAGTTAATGCTGTTTATGGCTTTTTTTCAATGTTTTTGAAGATCTTGGAAATTCAGGTGCCTGACTATATTGTTGTTTGTTTTGACAAAAAAGCCCCGACTTTTAGAAAAGAACTTTTTGTTGGTTATCAGGCGCGTCGTCCCAAAATGTCAGATGATCTGGTTCCTCAAATTAAGTTCGTCCATGATCTTCTCAAAAAGGCAAAAGTTGAAATATTTGAAGTAGATGGATATGAGGCAGATGATTTAATCGGAACAATTGCCAGCCAAGCTGTAGACGGTAGAAGATTGAGAATGGAAGATGGCAATTTGAAGATAGATAATAGAAGGTCGATCTATTCTCCAGCTTCCACCCTCAAAAATCCATCATCTACCATCCATCATCCATCGTCTAGAATTGAAGTGTTTATAGTTTCAGGAGATCGCGATTTACTCCAGCTTGTAAATAGTCATGTAAAAATGATTGCACCAATTACCGGTTTGACCAACATGCTTGTTTTTGATGAAACTTTAGTCTTTCAAAAGTACGGGATTAAGCCCTCGCAAATGGTTGATTATAAAGCGCTTGTTGGAGATCCTTCGGACAATTATCCGGGAGTAGCCGGAATCGGGCCAAAAACCGCCTCAAATCTCATTAATGAATATAAAAATTTGGAAAGTATTTATAAAAATCTGGATAAAATTAAAAGTAAAAATCCAAATCTGGCTTTGAAATTAGCAGAAGGTGCTGAAGCAGCAGGGCTAGCGCAAAAACTGGCTGGAGTAGTTCTGGACGCACCCATAACTTTGAATATTGAAAAAGCAAGTATAAAATATTTTGACAAAGAAAGATTATTGAAAGAATTTGAAAGATTTAGCTTCAAAAGTTTACTTGGACGTTTGAATAATAAACAATCTTCTGTCATCAATGCTCCAGCGGACAAACAAGAAGTAAAAAAAGATGAAGCAAAACAAATGGAGCTATTATGATAAAAGCTGTAATTTTTGATATGGACGGATTAATAATCGATTCGGAGACGAGCACTTGGCCTAAGGTATTGTCGGAATTTCTTTTAAGCAAGGGAATTGTTTTGACTGACGAAGCGCGCGAAGAAGCAAGAGGCGCAGGACACAGAGAGACGATAAAAATATTTAAAGAAAAACTGGGCTTAGAAGGTGATACTGATAGCCTTATTATCCAGATGAGAAGCTGTTTTTTTAAGACATTTTTGCAGAATCCTGTATTGGCAGTTGGAGTTAAAGAATTTTTGGAAGATTTAACTAAAAAAAGCTATATTTTAGCCATCGCGACAGGACTTGGTCCAGAGAGCGAAGTAATAAACTTACTCTTAAAATTAGATTTAAGAAAATATTTTAAAGAAGTGATTACGGGTGATGAGGTCACAAAAGGTAAACCTGATCCGCAAATTTATCTAATTGCCGCACAAAAGATTGGAATAAAGCCTGAAGATTGTCTTGCTTTAGAAGATGCTGTGAATGGAGCTTTATCAGGAAAAGCTGCAGGCATGAAAGTCTTTGGAGTAAATCAAGATGAAAAAATAAAAAAAGGCTTGATTAATGCAGGGGCAGATAAAGTTTTTTCCAGCCTTTTGGAGATTAATGATTTATGAAAGTTGCATTAGTGCACGATTATATTAAAGAATATGGAGGAGCCGAGAGAGTTCTGGAGGCTTTATGCGAAATTTTCCCAAGCGCTCCGATTTATACTGCTTTTTATAATCAAAAGGGAACAGCTTATGAACATTTTAAGCATAAAAAAATTATTCCCTCTTGGGCGCAGAGCATTCCTTTTTTTGCAACCCGTTTACACAGTCCCTTGCGGTTTTTGGCTCCGTTTATCTGGGAAAGTTTTGATTTATCAGGTTATGACGTTGTTATTTCATCAGCCAGCTGGTATATCACAAAAGGATTTAAGAAACGGTTTGGCTCAAATCATTTTATAGAAATTTGTTACTGCCATACACCGCCCCGTTGGCTTTATGGATACGCAACCTCTGTTAATTTCCAAAAATATCCTTTAGTCAAAGCCTATGCTGCAATTGTAGGACATTTTATGAGACTTTATGATTTTAAAGCAGCGCAAAAAGTAGATTATTTTATTGCTAATTCCAAAGAAGTTGCGGGAAGAATTGTAAAATTTTATAGGTGCGATTCCATAGTGATTTATCCACCCGTTGAATTACCCAAGACTCCTGAGATTAAAAAACAAGATTACTATTTAATAGTGTCTAGAATTGTAGGTGCTAAAGGACTTGATTTAGCTGTGGAGGGAGCTTTGAAAGCCGGTTTTAAACTAAAAATTGCCGGTTCTCCGGCAGGTTATTATTTTGAGTATGGTAAATTAATTGAAAAAGCCCGGGACAAGGTTGAATTTTTAGGACAAGTTACAGACGAGAAATTAGCAAAATTGTACAAAGGGGCAAAAGCTTTTTTGGCTTTATCCAGAGACGAAGATTTCGGCATAACTCCTATTGAAGCAATGATGGTCGGTACTCCGGTTATTGCATTTAATGGAGGAGGATATAAAGAAACAGTAGTGCCTGGTAAAACAGGCCTGCTTTTTGATGACTATTCGGCTGATGGTTTAATAAAAGCAATAAAACAGCTTGAGAAGATGGATATTAAGCCTGAAGATTGCATAAAACAAGCTGAAAAATTCAGCAAAGAAAGATTTAAAAAAGAAATTCTTGATTTTGTAAACTCAAAAATTAAATAATATGCCGGAATTGCCGGAGGTAGAAACAATAAGATTAGGTTTAAGCAAATATCTTGTCGGACACAAGATTACAGATATTCACATTAGAGTTCCTAAAATATTTATTGGATCTGCAAAGCAGGTTATTGGGGCGAAAATTACTGGTCTGGAAAGAATAGGCAAAGGTTTGATCATAAAGCTTGATAATGATTTTGTTCTGGCAGTGCATCTGAAAATGACCGGCCAGCTTATTTATCAAGACAAAAAAACTAAAAATATCGCGCTTTCGGCAAAAACCGGAGGAGAAAAACTTCCCTCAAAATATTCACATGTTATTTTTGTTTTGGATAATCATGCTTTTCTTTATTATAATGACTTACGCAGATTCGGCTGGATAAAAGTTATAAGAAAAGATCAGCTGATGCAAATGCCATTTTTTAAAGAAATGGGTCCCGAACCTTTCATCGCAAGCTCCTCAGGGCAAGCTCCTTTAACTTTAGAGCTATTCAAAAAAATTGTTTTATCTTCCAATGTTGCGATTAAAATTTTACTGATGGATCAGAAAAAAATTGGCGGAATCGGCAATATTTATGCAAATGATGCTTTGTTTGAAGCTAGAATTGCGCCAATGCGGAAAGCAAAAAGCCTATCTTCAGAAGAAATCAAACAACTTTATAGAGCAGTCTTGGATGTTTTGCAAAAAGGCTTGAAATACGGCGGTTCTTCGGATGAAAATTTTGTAAATAGCTTAGGACAAGAAGGAAATTATCAAAATTATACGTTGGTTTACGGAAGGGAAAAAGAACCTTGCAAAACTTGTAAAACTCTGATCAAAAAAATAAAACTTGGTGGTCGGGGTACATATTATTGCCCATCATGCCAGAAGTAATATCATTGTTTTCTCTACGAAAAAGCAAATGCTATTTTAGCATAATAAAACGAACTAATGAGTATATAATAAATAGCATATGTCTTTAGCGCTATACATCCTTTTTGTATTTACAGGGTTATTAATATCTCAAGAAATATTTCGACGTTTTCCTAAATTTACTTTAGTAGTCTTTATTGTATTGCCCGTTATTCTAATTTCTTATCTGACAGAAAACAAAATAAGACTGGATTGGTTCAGCTTGATAAAGGTTTTTTCAGTGAATTTTGCGATAATTTGGTTTTCTATATTTAGGCTAACAAGATTTAGGGAGACTAATTTTGCTAAAACTGGCATATATCTTATTTTGGCAATCAATATCTTTGAAGCTGTAGTGAGAGACGCTTTAAGCGGAGGAGTAGCACACTATTTAAATGCTCTTGCCGGGATTCTTTCAATTGCCACTCTAAATAAAATTAATACAATAAATGTTACAAAAGACAAGAATTTGGACATTAACTGGAGCGGAATGACATTAATGTGGATTATCGGCAATACTATCTGGGATTGGACTTTTGTTTATCTTAATTATGTAAGAGTATCCGCTCATCATATCGCAGTTCTTTTAGTTCCTCTAGTTGTTGCCTTTGTAAATAAGGGTAGATGGGTTCAAACAAGAGCATTTACCCTAGGCACATATTTAATAATCTTTTTTTTGCTTTCTGCCAAGGCAGATCCGAGCATATACAGTAGTTCTTGGGAAAATAAGTCTGTTGGTTTTTTTCTTGCTGTGGTGAGTTTAATTTTTATGATTATATACTCAATAATTTTTTTCAGATCTTCAAATTTACGACGAAGTACTCAGAAAAGTTAATAAAGACATTTTGATTTAGCGGACTTATTTTATTTGAGATTTTTAATATTTGCCACTTGAGCAGATAATTGATTGTATTATTCTAAACTTTACTCTAGTGAAGCCTATCAGAAGTAATATCATTGTTTTCTAGGATCGGATATGTTAACATTGAGAATTAGAAACTGAAACCTGACCCTTAACAAGAATTTATGGGAAGTAACCATAAGGAAAAAATAGTTTTCTCGGTAGGAGGATCCTTAATCGTTCCTAATGGAGGAATTGATACAGGATTTCTCATTAAATTCAATAAATTTATACGAGCCAGACTGGCGGAAAAAAAGAACCGCCAGTTTTTTTTGATTGTAGGGGGAGGATCTACCACTAGACATTATCAGAAAGCAGCAGGAAGAACCATAGGGGGAAAGCTCACTCCTGATGATTTAGATTGGTTGGGTATTCATGCAACAAGGCTTAATGCTCATCTGATTCGGACAATTTTTAGAGACATAGCTCATCCTTATATTCTGAAGCATTATGAAGTTATTCGAAAAGTTGAAGAACCGGTGGTTGTGGGATCGGGCTGGAAGCCTGGATGGTCTACAGACTTCTGTGCGATAATGGCTTGTCAGGATTATAATGTTAAAACAGTTGTTAATTTAAGTAACGTAAATCAAATTTATGATAAAGACCCGAATAAATTTAAAGATGCCAAGCCAATTGATAAAATTTCCTGGAAAGAATTAAAGAAATTAATTGGCGAGAAGTGGATTCCTGGAATGCATGCTCCTTTTGACCCTGTTGCTGCCAAAAAAGCTCAGGATCTCAACGTTAAAGTAGTTGTTATAAACGGCAATAATTTTGAAAATCTGGAAAAATGTTTTGCTTGCAAAAAATTCACAGGAACAGTGATTGAGTAATGTATTTTAAGAGTGTAATCCTCCAAAACTTCAGAAATTATAAAAAGATAGAATTCAATTTCAGCAAAGAAATTACTTTAATTATCGGTCCGAATACAATCGGAAAATCGAATCTGGTTGAAGCTGTTTATTTTCTCGCAAAGGGCGGCAGTTTCCGTATAGATAAAGATACTCAATTAATAAAATTTGGAAAAGAAATTGCCAGAATCAAAGCTAGAGTTGATGATAAAAATTTAGAAGTAGTTATTGCAAAAGAGGGGGTTGGCGAGAAACTTAGGCCTTTAAAAAAATATTTGGTAAATGGAGTAAATAAACGAAAGGCGGATTTTATCGGTAATTTTTTTGCGGTTCTTTTTGCCCCAAATGATCTTGAAATTATTATCGGCAGTCCAGGCAAACGCCGAAGTTTTATTGACAATATTTTAATTCAGACAAACCGTGATTATCGTCTTGCCAGTGGATTTTATGAGAAAGGTTTAAGAATCAGAAATGCATTGTTACATAAAGCTAAAGAAACAGGCATAAAATCAGAAAAAGAATTTACATATTGGGATAATCTTTTGATAATCCAAGGGCAAAAAATTACAAAGATGCGGGAAGACTTTATTAAATATTTGGAAAATTCAAAAAAAGAAATTTTCAATTTTAAAATATTTTATGACAAAAGCATTATTTCCAAAGAAAGACTTTTAAAGTACAAAGATGCGGAAATAGGGGCAGGGGTGACTTTGGTTGGTCCACACAGAGATGATTTTGTAATAAATCTGGCAAATAATCCGCCAGCCGGCGGAGAAGATCATGATATTAGGTTTTTTGGTTCCCGGGGACAGCAAAGATTAGCAATTCTGCAATTGAAAATATTGGAATTAAACTTTATTGAGCAAAAAGCTTTGATGCGGCCGACTCTTCTTTTAGATGACATATTTTCGGAGCTTGACGAAGAACATATTAATTTAGTTTTAGATATGATCGGAGGCCAGCAAGCTATTATGACTACCACGCATGAAGAATTTATCCCCAAAAAAATCTTAAACAAAGCAGGTATGATAAAATTAGAAAAATAGATATGCGAAAACTTCTTCTCATCATGGATTCATTTTTTATTCTTGCAGGAGGGTTGATTGGACCTATTTATGCGCTTTTTGTGGAAAAAATAGGAGGAGATATTCTTGATGCTAGTAGTGCTTTTGCTCTTTTTATGATTACTGCCGCTGTGGTAATTTTTCTTCTAGCCTTTTGGGAGGACAGAAGTAAGCATAAAAAGAAATTTGTTATTGCAGGATATGGAATCGGAGTTATTGGATATGCAGGGTACTTATTGGTTGATTCTCCAACGTCCTTATTTGTTGTGCAAGCTATCTTAGGATTATCAGTTGCTTTAAAAGATCCGGCTTATGATGCTTTATTTTCTGACAGCAAAAAACATTTAACAATGGCGTGGGGAGCTTGGGAAGCAGTAGATTATTTAATGTTGGGATTAGGAGCTTTAATCGGAGGTTTGATTACTCAGGAATTAGGGTTTTCGGCATTGTTGTGGTGTATGTTTGTTCTATCAGCTATGTCATTTTTCATTTCATTGAAGCTTATTTTTATAAAAGAATAATTGTATGGAAGAATTTAATCCAGAAGAACTTAAAAAACTTTATATTCCGCCAAGCGATTCACACAAAGGGCAGAATGGAAAATTATTGCTTATTTCAGGATCAAAATTGTTTCACAGTTCGTCTTTGTGGGCATTAAAAGTTGTCTCCCGGATTGTAGATATGGTTTTCTATTGTTCAGTTGATGAAAACAATGAAATCGTAAAGCAAGCAAAAGCTGAATTTAGAGATGGATTGGTTGTTCCGCGCAGTAAAATTGAGAATTATATCAAAGAGGCAGATTGTATCTTAATTGGTTCAGGACTTCCGAGAAAAGATGGGGAAGAGGAGGGGGATGATGATACAAAAGAATTAACAGAAAGATTATTGAAAAATTATCCAGAAAAGAAATGGGTTTTGGATGGTGGAAGTTTACAGACAATTGATCCAAAACTTATTCCGCAAAATGCAATTGTTACCCCGCATTTTCAGGAATTTAAAACCCTTTTTGGCATTGAAGTAACTCCAAAAAATGTAGAAGCAATGTCGAAAAAATACAACACTATTGTAGTTACAAAAGGCCCTACGGATAGAATTTGTTCTCCGGAAAAATGTGTTAGTATTTCAGGTGGAAATGCGGGAATGACCAAAGGAGGAACTGGAGATGTTTTAGCTGCTTTGATAGCTTCATTTTATTGTAAAAACAAGGCATTTTTGTCAGCTTGTGCTGGCAGTTATATTAATAAAAAAGCAGGAGAAAGTTTGTTTAAAAAAGCCGGCTATTATTTTAATTCTTCAGATTTAGTTGATGAAATCCCAAGAGCCATGAAGGAATTTTTAATTTAATTATGTATTCGCCTAAGTTTATTATTACAAATAAGATACTTAAAAACATCGGGATTATTGAAGCCTCAAAAGAGGTGATCGATCATGCGCCTCTTTTGCCTTATTACGAAAAACAATTTAGACAGGATGCATTAATTAGAACAGTTCATTATGGGACACATATTGAAGGAAATGAATTGAATTTGGATCAAGCAGAAAAAGTGTTGGCGGGACAGGATGTTATAGCGCGCGATCGGGACATTCAGGAAATTATCAATTATAGAAAAGCCATGGAATTTTTAGAAGAAACAAGAGAAAGAAAACAGGAGATAAGCGAAGAGTTAATAAAAAAATTACATAAAATAACAGTTAATAAAATTTTGCCAACTGAAAAATGCGGAGAATATAGGAAAACTCAGGTGGTTATTAAAAATAATCAGACAGGGCAGGTGTCTTTTCGCCCCCCCGAGTCGTTATTGGTTTCCCCGCAAATAAAGAACTTATTGGCGTTTACAGAAAGATCGCAAGAGCAAGACGTGCATCCTATTTTGAAATCAGGAATTGTTCACTATGAATTGGTAAGAATCCATCCTTTTTTGGATGGAAACGGACGGGTAGCCAGAGCTTTGTCAACTCTTATTCTGTTTTTGGAAGGATATGATATTAGAAAATTCTTTTCGTTGGAAGAATACTTTGATAAAAATGCAAAGGACTATTATTCTGCCTTACAAAGTGTTGAAAAAATGGGCGGGGATTTGACCCAGTGGCTGGAATATTTTACAGAAGGTTTGGCGATTGAGCTTTCAAAAATAAAAACAAAGGTGGAAAAGATTTCAGTTGATGGAAAACTACGGGAAAAATTGGGAGGAAAACCTCTATTATTGTCAGATAGACAATTAAAAATAATTGAATATATTCAGCAAACAGGCTATTTACAGAATCAGGCTTTTGAAAATCTTTTTCCAATGGTTTCCGAAGATACAATTTTAAATGAATTAAAAGTTTTACTGCAGAATGGAATTATCAAAAAACAAGGTGTCACCAAAGGCGCAAAGTACGTCATGAAATAAAATTAGTGTTTAGATATCAATAAAGGTGTAGAATACTGCTATGGCAGAGGTTATAAATCCAGAAGAAAAACAAGAAATTAAATTTAATCGTTATGATTTAACTCCTTTTGAACATCTAATGATAGGAAGTTCAGTGGACGTAATGATTAATGGTAATAAAATTTGCATTAATAATAGAGAGTTTAAAAGATTGCAAAGGGATAAAGAAGCACTAAAAATTATTTTAACTCCAATTAGTCTGACGGAAGGCAAAAGAACTTTAGAAGAAGTGCGGCAGGTAAGAATGCATGGTGAAGTTTTTTCAGGACTTCTAATTCCGTTTGAAATTGAATCGCAGCTTGAATATATGGAAAGAAAAACATATCTTACTTTTGAACCTGGGAAATTAGATGATAACGGTCAGCTAGAAGCCTTTGGAGTTTATCTTTCGCAAAACAAACAAAAAATAAAACTGCCTGAAAAAGTGCAGGAGGAAGTTGTTGTTGGGAACGGATTTAGGGATTTAATCAGATATGCCGGGAATACGGATGAGATTATGCAATATAAGATTAATGCAGGGAAGATGGATTAAATTATGCTTTTTTCGGAACTTTCCTTATTCTTTGAAAAGCTAGAAAATACATCATCAAGACTTGCTTTAATTGATATTCTGGCTGACTTATTTAAGCATTCCTCTTCTTTGGAAATTGAAAAAATTGTTTATTTAAGTCAGGGAAGAATCGCACCATTTTTTGAGGCAACCGAAATCGGAATGGCAGAAAAACAAGTTGCTCAGGCAATTGCTTCAGCTTACAATTCAACCAAACAAGACATAATCAAACTTTATGGAAAGCTTGGCGACATGGGGCCAACTGCAGTGGAAGCTCATTTAAAATTTATTAAAGAAGGCAAAATTCAGAGCTCTCTTTTTGCAGAAAAACCCACGAAAATGACAGTTGCAGAAGTTTTTGACGTGTTAGTTCAAGTTGCCAAAACAAGCGGGTTGGGAACAGTTGAAAAAAGACAAATTTTGCTTTCCGGTTTGTTAAAAAGAGCAGAGAGTAATTCGGTAAAGTATTTAGTGAGGATTCCTCTTGGAAATTTAAGACTTGGAGTCGGAGATCCGACTATTTTAGATGGATTAGCGAAGGCTGCATTAGGAGACAAAAGCAAAAGAAAATTATTGGAAGGAGCATATAATCGGACATCGGATTTGGGGTTGATTGCTAAAACTTTATGGAGTGGAGGGTTGTCAGCAGTTGAGAAATTGAAAGTTCAAGTTGGTAAACCGATCAGATCTGAACTTTGCGAAAGACTGCCTAATAGTGAAAAGGTAATCGAAAAAATGGGAGTTGTCGATGCTCAGCCAAAATATGACGGATTTAGAGTGCAAATTCATAAGGATGGTAACAATATTTCAATGTTCTCTAGAAATTTAGAAAATATGACACATATGTTTCCGGAGCTTATTACTGGCGCTTTGAATCAAATTCAAGCCAAAACTGCAATCCTTGATTCCGAGGCTTTGGCTTATAACCCTGACTCTGAGGAATTTTTACCATTTCAGGAAACAACCAAAAGAAGACGTAAACACAACATTGAAGAAGTTGCTAAAGCATTGCCTTTAAAAGCTTTTGTTTTTGATGTCTTATACAAAGACGGAAGATCTTTGATAGACACGCCATTGAAAGAAAGATTAAACGTTCTCAAAGAAACCATTAAAGAAGATGATACTTTGATAGTTTCTAAAACTCAGGAAATTTCAGATCCTAAAACTTTGTCTTTGATGCTTGAAGATTCTATTTCCAAAGGCTTGGAAGGAGTTGTTGTTAAAAAAATTGACTCGCTGTACGAAGCAGGAGGTCGGAGCTTTAATTGGGTAAAACTTAAGCGTCATTCTGATGGAGAATTGCAGGATACAATTGATTGCGTGGTTTTAGGCTACATCTTTGGGAAAGGAAAAAGAACAGCTTTTGGGGCAGGAGCTTTGTTAGTTGGGGTTTATGATGATAAAAATGATGAATTTGTGACTGTTTCAAAAATCGGAACAGGTCTTACAGATGAAGAATGGCGGGAAATTCACAAAAGAGCTGATAAAGTTAAAGTTAGCAATAAACCTGCGCGTGTTAATTCCGTTATTGAGCCAAGCGTTTGGATAGCGCCAAAAATTGTCATAGAAATATTGGCTGATGAAATAACCCGAAGTCCGATTCATACCGCAGGAAAAACTAATGGTGAGCCGGGCTATGCCCTTCGTTTCCCAAGGCTGGTTTCTTTCAGAACTTCGGACAAAAAACCCGAAGATGCAACTACAGTCAAAGAATTAATCGAAATGTATAAGTTGCAAAATAAAAAATAAATATGGAATTTGTAGCAGATCTACATCTTCATTCTAAATATTCCCGGGCAGTTTCTCCGCAAATGGTTTTACCGGAAATGGCAAAATGGTCAGCAAAAAAAGGAATTAATTTATTAACAACCGGTGACTGGACGCACCCCTTATGGTTCCGATCTATAAAAGGGGAATTAAGAGAAGTAGGAGAAGGGATTTATAGGTTGAAATCAACAGATAGTAAGTCAAATGCAAAAGACGTAAGGTTTATTTTAACCACAGAAATTTCCAGTATTTTCAAGCAGGGAAATAAACTAAGACGGATTCATAATCTTGTTTTTGCTCCGAAGATTGAAACAGCTGAAAAAATTAAAAAGGAACTTCTTTCAAGAGCCTGCAATCTTTCTTCAGACGGCCGTCCGATCATCGGACTTTCCTCAAAAA
>Ga0172375_10005040_pt1 | contig 19271 bp, 10 predicted proteins | sample LakKiv1m_FD_114537 | JGI IMG/M metagenome (GOLD analysis project Ga0172375, IMG submission 114537) | Freshwater microbial communities from Kabuno Bay, South-Kivu, Congo - kab_092012_11.1m | ecosystem: Environmental > Aquatic > Freshwater > Lake | place: Democratic Republic of the Congo...
GAAGTCAGGGACCTGGTGGAGGATTCCCGGGACCGAATTGTCCAGGCCGCCAGGGAGATCCTGGGCCAGTGGTACCGGCAGGATAGACCCTACCCCCATGACTTCTATCTCAAGCTCTTTCACCGGGAAGGGCTTTTCGACAAGGCGCTCGACCGCTTCGACAGGGTCCTGGTGGACGAGGGCCAGGACCTCTCCCCCATCATGCTGGATGCCCTGGAACGCTGCCGAAAACGGATCGTCATCGTGGGCGACACCCATCAGCAGATCTACAGCTTCCGGTATGCCATCGACGCCATGAAACGATTTTCCTGCGAAGACAGGCGCGACCTGACCTTCAGCTTTCGTTTCGGAAAGAAGATCGCGGACCTGGCGTCCCTCTTCATTCGGGAGGCGAAAGGAGAGAAGGGATTCAGCATTAAAGGAAACCCGGAAAAGAAATCCAGTGTGGCCTTTTATGCCAGCCCCCCGAAACCCAAGGCCGGCGAGCGGTGCGCGATCCTGAGCCGGACCAACCTGGCCCTCTTCGAGCACGCCCTGGGCCTTCGCGCCACAGGGATTCCGTTTTCATTGCAGGGGAATATATCCGGGATTTTGGGTCGGATACTGGATGTGTACTGGCTGTCAGAAGGGACACACGACAAGATCAGAGACCCCCTGATCCGATCGTTCGAAAAGCTGGAGAACCTCGACGCCTACGCGACAGACCTGGACGATTTCCAGCTCAGCAACATGGTCGAGGTGGTCAGGGAATACGCCCGGATCCTGCCCGAGGCTGTTTTCGACATCATGAAGATCTCCAAGAGCACGGCCGAGACCCCGAACGGTCCCGGCATCATCCTCTCCACGGTCCACGGGGCCAAAGGCCAGGAATACGACCGGGTCTATATCGATGCCGACATCGCGGCATCGCTCTCCAGACCGGAGGCCATCGTGACCCCCACATTCGGCGACGAGGCCAACATCGCCTACGTGGGATTCACCCGGGCCATCCGGCACCTCCATCTCCCCCCGGATTTCAAGGACATCCTCACCCCCGAGTGGCAGACCGCCCTCAAACGGTATGAACCGCCCCCGCCTCCCAAGATCGCCCATCCCCCTCGGCCCAAACCTTCACGCACGGAATTGCGCGGTTTTTCAGTTGCCCGACATACCCCGCCGCCAACCAAGGCCCCCGAGCCCAAGCCCCCGCGCAAGAAACGCTTCAAGATCGGCGATAAAGTGAAAACCAGTCACGGCACAGGCACCGTCGTGGAGATCGATGGGGAGAAATATCTGGTGGATCTGGATGGGCAGGGAGCCCAGCTTTGGACAAGGGAGTGGGCGCTTCGAAAAGCCTGAAGGGGCATCTCATGGAGCAGAGCACGTTGGAATAAGGCGCCGCCATCCGCATCACCGAATAAGCGCTGATCGACTTATCGAGTCCAGAAGAAATCTATCCAACGATGTCATCCCCTCCAAGACAAGTTTACAAATTGGGGATGTCCCCTATTCTACTATTTCACACATTCATGCTGCCAGGGGCCTCCGGCGATCCACCTTGATTCAAAGCTTCGCTTCTCTTGACAGGCTTGGGCTACAGGTCCCAAAAACGTGCGAATATCCTTTAGAATTGAAGAGAAATCCTTTGGAGCCGTGTTTGTGGAGCTTTTTCCCAAAAACGCAGACCACTGGCGCTTCTTGTCAGGCCTCTCCACAAAATCTTCTGTAAACATCACCGCATCGGATCGGATCTCTGTCCTCCGCCTTTTGCATGTTGCAATGATGGCATCCTGCAGAATGCGGCCTTCAAATGCACATGTCTCAGAGAGGAACCAGATATCATAGAGTCCTTCATTCGGCTGTTCAAGTCAGCAAGATCCAACGCTGCCTCGAACTTTTCAGCTATGACGGTCTCGGGTGCGTAGCCCATCACGACCGGAGGTTCCATGTCAAGCAGCGTGGGAAAGACGACCTCTGTTGGGTTCGGAACGACCCTGTCTCCAAACCCAATGTCTATCTGCATCGGGACGACCGCCTTCCCCATCCGGCACTGAAACTTGAGGCGAAGACCCGGGTAGTCGGACTCGGGGGTGAGGGTTTCTTGGGCCATCTGTGAGAAATCGTAACTCAACCCATCTGCAAGTGTGATCTCACCAATCGCCGGGATGATAGAAGATACCTCGTTGAAATCGTTGGGGATGAGATCGAGGAAATCGATATCTCTTGTGGGCCGGGCCTGTGGAAGTCCCCTGCTCATCAAGAGAAGACCACCCTTAAGCAGGAATCGGCCCCGGAAGGGTGATTTTGAAAGCCGAAATAGAAAGCGTTCGAGGGCATATTGCATCAGGACTTCATTGTATGGTTTTCCGGTTTTACGAGCCAGACCCAGCAGTTTGGCCCTGACAGATGCGGCCATGTCCTTGATCGCCTTTTCAGTCATGCTGTCAAGGCCTCCAAGTAAGGGGTAACCTTTTTTTCGACATCGCAGACCCTGGCATAATGCATGAGCGTTGATTGGCTTGAGTCGGGACGTTTGAGATATTCCCTCGCAGCTTCAAGGGCGACGTCCAGGCCTACAGCCCTGCGCCACCGAAAGCAATCAATAATGGTCTTTGGGGCATTGTATATCCGCACGTTCTGATTCTGGATGCGGCAGGTCTCAATCCCGCTGGTGAACGACTTCCCGCTGAAGTGGAAAACCCGCACAGGCGGATAGGCAACCCTGGGTTTGCGAGCCTTTCGCTCAACGGCAAGCCAGACATAATGGGGAATTTGAGTCGTCAGTTCATGGAAAGCAAGTGAGGAAACAAGGCATATCACGCCGTTCGGAACCAGCTTCGCGATTTCGGCAAGGTCGATTTCGGCCGGAACTTCCATGTCGGCAAGTTGATACAGGCCACGGGACACCGCAATCAGTATACCTTCATCCCGAAGACCATAAAGCGTTCTTCGATGGATACCTTGGTCCAGGGCTTCCGTCGTCCGCAACAGACCGCCCTTGGTTTTAAAAAGGGCTATGGCTTTCTTTTTTGCAGATTCCATAGCGCATGATGGTACAAAAATGCAGGCGAAATGTCAACCATTCCTACCATACTGTACCAATGAACAGGGTGGACCGGTGATCAGACGTCTGTTCAACCCTGACAGTCTGCATAAGTCGCCTCCTTTCATCATTGCCATATTCCCATCATTTGATGGCCTCATCCAATAACGGCATATTCCACAGCCCTCGGGTTTTCCATCCGCTTCGATGCGTCCAGGATTTCCATTCCCACGATATTTCCGATCTTGTCGAAGTCGAGAATGATGCCCGGCTTCTCCTCATCGCTTTCCTCAATCGCTGCATTGCTGAATAGGATGCGGAGGACATCCACCTGCGCGTCGTAGGTTATTTTCATGGGTGCCTTCGATATCTTTTAGTGTTGCAGCCTCGATGTGTGGTGCCGACATAAACCATCTCGGGAAACCCTAAAAACCGTGATCATTACGAGTTGGGGAGGTCCCCAATTTTACTCTTTTTCACAAGCAATATGTCAAGTGAGCGGTTCTGTCCCCCCTTTCCTCCGCAGGCATCAGCAACACGATAGAGATTTCCGTCCATGACGGCAAGTGGGCAATGCCGGATCAGTTGTGGGGTGACCTGCCCGGGCCATCCGCAATAATGCGACGATCGGTTCAGACCATCAGGCTACCATCGGAACGGAAGGCATTCATCCAAGCCGCCGACCTGGGGCATGATGGAGGCATCGTTGGCAGCGCATGGTCCAGACACCCTGCAAGGTCCTCCGCTGTCAAGACGGGTTCGCATGCAGGCTTGACAATCCATATAACATCCGCTATATCGATAGCGTGACAATGCTCATGGGAGGGTGTATGCTGGATGCTGAAATGACAGGCAATCCCCATTGCATCGGGTTTCGGCCCGGCGATGACTATTCCGAACGGATCAAGCGGATGCGTTCAGGCTTGGGGCTGACCCAGCAGACGCTCGCGGACCGGTTGGGCGTATCCTTCGCCACCGTCAACCGGTGGGAAAACGGCCAGACCACCCCCTCACAGCTTTCCTGGAACCAGCTCCGGCAATTGGAAATCAGCATAGCAGAAGAAGCCGCTCCCTACGATAAAAAGGAAGACCGCTCCCCCGCCATTCTGGACTTCACGGCCCAACCCGATATCGTCAAGGTCCTGGCCGAGGGCGAGCGCCTTTCCTTCGGCCATCTCACGAACCCCGCCTTTGCCACCGAAATAGCCAGCATCGAACCCCTGCCCCACCAACGCATCGCTGTTTACGACCACATGCTGAGACAAGCCCGCCTGCGATTCCTTCTGGCGGACGATGCAGGGGCAGGCAAGACCATCATGACCGGGCTCTACATTCGAGAGATGCTGTCACGCCGGTTGCTCCGCCGCATCCTCATCGTACCCCCGGCAGGCCTGGTTGGGAACTGGCGCAGGGAACTGGCCACCCTGTTCGATCTGCCCTTTCGCATCGTGGTTGGCGCGGACGCCCGTACCGGAAACCCATTTGTCGGCGAAAACAGCCATCGGCTGATCGTCAGCGTGGACACCCTCGCCAGCCCCCGCGTGTTTACCCACCTACAGGCGCCTCAGGTCATCCCGTATGACCTGGTGGTCTTTGACGAGGCCCACAAGCTGGCCGCAGATCGCGGGCCGGACCTGCGCATTCGAAAGACCGACCGTTATTGTCTGGCTGAGGCCCTGGCCGGAGTTCACGGCAACCGTGAACGCTGGCGTCTGGAGTGGGCCGCAAATTATTTTCTGCTGCTTACCGCCACCCCCCACATGGGCAAGGCCTATCCCTACTACGCCCTGTGGCGACTGCTCGAACCTGAGGCGCTTTCCACAGCCGAAGCCTTCGATGAGTTCCCTGAAATAGAACGAAAAAAGCGGTTCATTCGCCGCACCAAGGAGGAGATGGTCTATTTGGATGGCCGGCCGCTCTATCCCAGACGGGTCTCGGACACGCTCGGTTACGACCTGACCCAGGGTGAAGTGAGTGAACAGACCCTGTACGAGGAAACCACTGACTATCTTCGGTTTGTTTACAACAAGGCCAAGCTCCTGAACCGTCAGGCCGCGCGCCTTGCCATGAGCGTATTTCAGCGCCGTCTGGCCAGTTCCACGTATGCGCTGCTCCGTTCCTTCGAGCGCCGAATCGAGAAATTGGACAGACTGATACAGGACGTTGAGGACGGCAATCTCTCGGCCGAACAGATCTTCGCGCTTCAGCAGCGGATCCACGAAGAGGACGACATCCTCGAAGCTGCAACGCCCGATGAAGAGGCCCAGGAAGAGGGACGCGAGGAAAATGAAATCGCAGAGGACCGTCTCCTTCAAGGGGTGGTGGCCGCTTCTCTGGCCGACCTTCTGGCAGAAAAGGAGCAGGTCAATTCTCTGCTCGATCTGGCGCGAAAGGTAGATCGTGAAGGGCACGAGTCCAAATTTGAGAGGCTGCGCGAGGTCCTGAGCGACCCGACTTACAACGGCGAGAAGTTTATCATCTTCACCGAACACCGCGACACCATGGAGTTTCTTGCACGCCGCCTGATTGCAATGGGATTCACGGACCATGTGGCCCAGATTCATGGCGGGATGAGCGCCCAGCCGGATGGGACCACCGGGTTGAGCGAACGGGAAGTGCAGGTCGAACGATTCCGTAAGCCGATTGCAGAAGGCGGGGCCCGTTTCCTGGTCTGCACGGACGCGGCCGGCGAGGGCATCAACCTCCAGTTTTGCTGGATCATGATCAACTATGATGTACCTTGGAATCCCGCCCGCCTGGAACAGCGCATGGGCCGCATTCATCGTTTCGGCCAGAAGCATGACCCTGTTCTCATCATCAATCTCGTTGCGCCGGGTACACGAGAAGGAAAGGTTTTAAAGGTCCTGCTGGAAAAACTGGAGAAGATCCGCAAGGAACTCCGTTCGGACAAGGTCTTCGACTGCATTGGCCGGATCTTCCAGGGAGTCTCCATCAAACAGTATATGGAAATGGCGGTGACCGATGACCCGGACCTTGTGGTCCGTCAACTGGAGGGGAGTCTGACAACAGAGCAGGTCGAGGCCCTGGCCATGCGCGAAAAGTCGCTCTTTGGCGCAGGCGGGGACGTGTCCGTGGCACTCCCCCGATTGCGCAGCGATATGGCGCAGGAAGTCTACATGCGATTGCTCCCTGGGTACGTTCGCCAGTACGTAGAACAGGCTGCACCGCTGGTGGACCTGACCATCGAGCCTGTTACCCGCCCTTCTGACGGGCCAGGGCGAAAGGACCCTGACGGGCTCTTCTCATTACGGCCTGCCCGCATGGGCGCGCTCGATCCGCTCCTGCCTTTGCTGGAGCAGTACCCTGAAAAGGCCCGCAAGCATCTTACCGTCTCCAGACCCTCGAATCGTGCGGAGGCCATCTGGCTCCATCCGGGCGAGCCGGTATTCGAGGGCTTTCGGGCCCTCGTTTCTGAGCGACTGGGCCATGCGGGTTTGCGGGGCGCGGTCTTTGTGGACCCTGCCGCGGAACGACCCTACCTTTTCCACATGGCGCTTCTCTCCATTGTTCGAAAAGCCGACCCTGAGTTCGCTGAACTGAGCAGGGAAGAGACCCTCGATTGCCGCATTGTGGGAGTGAAGCAATACGAAGGCGCTGAGGTGACCCTGTGCCCGGTGGAACACCTGCTGCTCTTAAAAGGAGGGCAGGGCCTGCCGGCCGCGGCACAGAGGCTGGCCATTGCAGCCAATGACTTGAAGGATCAAGCGGCCGCCTTCCTTCTCGAACGTGTGGCCAGGAAACTGGCCCTTGAACGGAAGGGATCTTTGGTGGAGTCCCTGTCAGAAAGGGAGCGGTTCATCCGCCGCGGGTTCGACTTTCGAGAGGCGGAACTGGCTTCCGTCAGGGCCAGGCATGCCGAAAAGGCGCGGGCCGGCAATCGGAAAGCGATGGAGGCTTTGGAAGAGGTCAAACGTCAGCAAAAGGCGCTTTCGGGCCAAAGAGAAAACGCATTTGCAGTCATGACACGGGAACCGGAACTCATCGAACCGGGGCAGTTGACGTTTGTGGCACACGCCCTTGTGGTCCCGTCTTCCGACCCCAGGGACATGGAGGAACATGACGTCAACGTGGAAATGGCGGCCATGCGGGTCACTCAGGCCTTTGAAGAGGCAGCCGGGGCCATCATTTATGATGTCCACACGCCGGAACTGGCCCGCGCAGCAGACCTTCCCGATAACCCCGGGTTTGACCTCCTTTCTGTTCGGCCAGGAGACGAAAAGCGGGCCATCGAGGTCAAAGGTCGTGCCGGAACCGGCGATATCGAGGTGTCGGCCAACGAGTGGGCAAGGGCCTGCAACATGCGCCAGGGCTACTGGCTTTATGCCGTTTATGACTGCGCCACGCCCTATCCACGCCTGGTTCGGGTTCAAGACCCGTTTGGAAACCTTCTGGCCAGGGCCAAAGGGAGTGTACTCATAAGTCCGTCACAAATCGTGGCAGCTTCGGAGGAACCGTCGTGAACCGTAAGGATCGTCCCCTGGAAAGGAATCCCCTCTTCGGCGATCTGCCTTTCGAACTGACAGAGAACCTTCGCTCCACCAATCCGTGGTGGTCGGGTGGGGAACAGTTGCTTCCGCCCCGTTTCAAGCGATGGCCTTTTGCGCGCATGGTGCGCATGCTCAAACAGGGCATGACGCCGGCAACGGTGCTGAGGGGTCCCAGGAGGGTCGGAAAAACCATCCTGCTCAGACAGGCCATTCAGACGCTGCTGGCCGAAGGGATTGCGCCGCATCGCATCCTGTATGTTCCTTTCGATGAGTTGCCAACCTTCAAAGGCATCCAGGAGCCCGTGCTGGCCATTTCCAGATGGTTTGAAAAGGCGGTCCTTGGACAGACCTTCAATGCAATGGCCAATCAGGATCAGCCCGCCTACCTCCTGTTTGACGAGGTCCAGAACCTCGACGACTGGGCGCCGCAGGTCAAGAATCTGGTGGATAATCATGGGGTCCGGTCTCTGATTACCGGAAGTTCGTCGCTCCGGATCGAGGCCGGGAGAGACAGCCTTGCCGGCAGAGTCGCCACCCTGGAAATGGGTCCGCTCCTGCTTCGAGAGATCGCGGAATTGCGTTTCGGGACGCAGATCGCCCCCCCATGGGCCGACAATGGACTGGATCGCCTGATCGATCCCGAGTTCTGGCACGAGGCGGTGCGCATGGGAAATGCGCATGCGGCGATTCGAAGAGAGAGCTTCAAGGCCTATTCGGAGCGGGGAGGCTACCCCATTGCACAGGAAAAGTACGATACGCCGTGGCATGAACTCGCCGACTATTTGAATGAAACCGTCATTCGACGGGCCATTCAACACGACCTGCGCATGGGTCCCCGCGGCCAAAAGCGTGACGAGAAACTCCTGGAAGAGGTTTTTCGACTGTGTTGCCGGTATGCAGGCCAGACTGCCGGACAGTCGGTATTTGTGCCGGAGATCCAGCAGGCGCTGGCAGGCAACATCGGATGGAATCGGATCCTTACCTATCTTCGATTTCTTGATGGCACCCTGCTGGTGCGCCTGGTGCCGCCCATCGAACTTCGATTGAAGCGGAAAAAGGCCCCTGCCAAACTCTGCCTTTCAGACCATGCCCTGCGTGCATCCTGGCTGCAGGAAATCATCCCCCTCGATCCCGAAGGCCTCTCGAACAGTCCTCATCTCTCCGATATTGCGGGTCATCTGGCGGAAAGCACCCTGGGCTATTTCCTGGCCTCCATCCCCAGTCTGGACGTATCCCACTTCCCCACGCGCGGCGCTGAGCCGGAAGTGGATTTTGTCCTGACCATCGGTACCCGACGCATCCCCATCGAGGTCAAATACCGCAGGCGCATCGACCCGATGGAAGATACCCGCGGCCTCCGGGCCTTTCTGGAGAAGACCGTCTACAATGCGCCCTTTGCCCTTCTGGTTACCCTGGAGGACGACGTTCAGGTGAGCGACCCGCGCATTATCCCCCTGTCCCTTTCCACGTTTCTCTGGACGAGGTGAGGCAGCCATGTCCGACTTCCCCCGACTCATCGAACACGCCTTCCCCCTGAAGCAGACCTCGCTCGATTCGGTCCATGAAAAAAACGTGCGCCATGGTCATATCTCGACGCTCCACATCTGGCCGGCCAGAAGGCCCCTGGCGGCCTGCCGGGCGGCCCTCATCGCCACGCTCCTCCCTGATCCATCCGCCGGGCCCAGGCCGGAAGGCATGACCGAAGAACAGTGGAAAGAGGAAATCAAACGCCGCAGGCAGGCCCTTTGCGAAAAGATCGGCGGCATGGTGGTCAAGAAGAGGGATCACCGGAAAATGCCAAACGGCCAGATTGTGGAGCGCGAAAAAGAAGGCACCGAGGGGGGCATTCTTCACTGGCTGGGGACGGAGCCCGTTTCAGGCGGAAAGAAAAAGAGGAAAGAGCACCAACTGCGCGCCGCCGAGATACAAAAGGACCTGGAGTGGTTTCGCCAGGAAATCCGCAAGGCCTATGGGGGAAGGGCCCCAAGGTTCCTTGACCCCTTTGCCGGCGGCGGGGCCATACCGCTCGAAGCCATGCGGCTGGGATGCGAGGCCACGGCTGTCGATATCAACCCCGTGGCATGGTTCATCCTGAAATGCACACTCGAATATCCCCAGAAGCTGGCCGGACAGACCCATCCCCTTCCGGACTTCATTCTGGAGGACGAAGAGTTCATGGATGCTTTTTACAAGGCCCATCCTCACCTGGTCGGTCGAACCAAAAAGACGAAGAAACAGATAGCCCAGGAAAATGACGTTTTTCCTGAATGGGTGAAAGAGGATTCGGGCCGCGTACCCAAGGCCGACCTTGCCTGGCATGTGCGGGCCTGGGGCCGATGGGTCCTCAACCAGGCCAGGAGGGAACTCGCCCAGTATTATCCGGTTTACACCGACTTTGAACCCATCGACCGTGACCACCCAAACCCCTATGAAAAGCAGCCCATGCGCCTGGTCCCACCCACTGAGGACGGGCTATCGGACGTGGATTCACTCAATGCCGAATTTAGTGCCGAATATCTGGCCGACAAGCGCAACCCGCGATGGGTGGCCAAGCCCACCGTGGCCTATCTCTGGGCGCGGACAGTGACCTGCAAGAACTGCCGCGCCACAATCCCCCTCCTCAAGACCCGCTGGTTATGCAAGAAGAAGGATGGGAGCAAGCGGGTGCGTTTGACGATGCAACCCAACGCAGACAAAACGGGGGTGGTCTTTGGTATCGATCCCAATGTGCCGCTCAAAGGGGGCAACGCAGCACAACGGCGTGAGAACGATAAACGCCTCGGCGCAGGCACAATGTCAAAGTCTGGTGCCCGATGCCCTTGTTGTGGACTTCCCGCCATGACAATGGAAGATATTCGGTTCGAGTCCCTGGCAGATCGAAGCGGGTATCAGCAAATGGCAATTGTTGTTGAAGGACCATACGGCAAGGAGTACAGAGTTGCCACCAGCTTAGAAGAAAAGACGGCAAGAGAGCCTGGACTTAAAGTTACACCTGCTCTACAAGAACTCCCAAATGCGTCAGTGATGGAGCCGTTTGAGCCGACCAGTACTCGTTCTATATCGGCCCAGTTATATGGCGTCAGATTTTGGTCCGATCTCTATACCGATAGACAAGCATTGGCAATTTCTGTGCTGGGCAAGACAATCCAAGGCGGATACTCCCAGATGTTACACTTTGAAAAGGACGAAGTGTGGCAGCAAGCTTTAACTGACTACCTATGCCTGGGACTTGATCGATTGCTTACATTTTTGTGCGTAAATGCGATCTGGAAAGTCGATGCTGATTCACTTACTTGGGCTTTTGGGCGCCTCTCTATATCACTCCTTTGGGACTTCGCAGAGGCGCAGCCCCTTGGCACCTCAGCGGGTTCGTATATCCGCTGCAACGAGAGAATTGCAACAGCGTTGGACACCCTTCTTGCAGGTGCGAATGGTGCGGGGCCTCCTACGGTTATCAATGATTCCGCAATGGAACTCACAGCAACCTTAAAATTCGACGTCATTGTTACGGATCCGCCCTATTACCAGGCGGTTTCGTATGCGGACCTTTCTGACTTCTCTTACACCTGGCTTCGTGGGTTTGTACCGAAGCTGCCAAAGGAATTTTCTGAGCGTTTATCCAACAAAGCGAAGGAAGCTGTTCAACATATTCGGGAGGACAAGAGTCGCGACACAGAACGGATCAAATATGAGAATCAGATGGCGGAGGCATTCGCCAGGTCACGACAGAATCTCACCCCCGATGGACGCTTTGTCTGCGTGTTCGCCCACAAAGAACCTGCTGCATGGGAGACATTGGTCTCGGCAATCATTAGAGCAGGATTTGTTGTTACGGGGAGTTGGCCGATCCAAGACAATCTTCCTACAAGACAGAGGGCATCCTCGTCCGCGGCCCTCGCTTCGTCTGTTTGGATCGTTTGCAGGCCCCGTGGCGAGATGGCGCGTCCCGGTTGGGACAAGCAGGTCCTGGAGGAGATGCGCAGGAATATTCGTGAGAAGCTTCGGGATTTCTGGGATGCGGGCATTCGGGGGCCGGACTTTGTGTGGGCCGCGACCGGGCCGGCCCTGGAGGCCTACAGCAGACATCCCGTGGTCAAAAAGGCCAATGAGCCCGGTCAGGTGATGGCTGTTTCCGAATTCCTTACCCATGTCCGCCGCATGGTGGTGGACTTTGTGGTGGGCCGGGTGCTTTCAGGGAATGGTTTGGGCAGTTCCCAAGAGGAATTAGAGACGAGAGGAGAGACTGGTGCCGCGTCAGACGATATGGACATCGCAGGGCGGGATCGTTTGGACGAGCCCACCGCATATTACCTCCTCCATCGCCACGATTTCGGCATGGATGAGGCCCCGGCTGGCGCCTGCATCCTTTACGCCGTATCCTGTGGTCTGTCGGACAGGGAACTGGCCGGCACATGGGACCTGATCGGTTTCACCAGGGGCAAGGCAGTGGAGGCAGACGATGAAGGGGATAAAGAGGCGGATGCGGACGCTGAAACCGATCCAGACGGCGAAGACGATGCGGGCAGCAAAGTTAAACTCAAGACATGGGCCCAGCGAAAGGGCCGGTCGCTCGGACAGGAGGCCCCCGGCGGCAAACCCGTGCCGCTCATCGACCGCGTCCATTGCCTGATGCACCTCTGGAAGGCAGGCAATCTTCCAAAGGTGGACGAATATCTGGACGACAACGGCCTGCGTCGACAGGAGCTGTTCAAGCGGCTGTTGCAGTCGCTCATCGAACTGTCGCCGCGGGGCAGTGAGGAACGGTCCCTGCTGGAGTCCATCAGCAACCACATCCAGGCACGGGGCGCAACGAAGGAAGATAGACAGAGATCGCTTTTTCCCAATGATCCAACCGAGGAGTCGAATCATGGCGAAACACCCCTGGAAACCCTGGCATGAAGTGGTGAAGCTGCGCGACGACCTGCGCACCGGCGATCTGCCGCTTCATCTGTTCGCCGCAGACCTTTATGAGGTCATGATGCAGCGGGGCAAGCGGCCCGTGTATGAGAACCCGGAAGAATTCTTTGCACTCACTTTCCCGACCTACAACCTGCGTGAGCTGGTGCGGGACGTGGTGTTGCGCGTGGCAGGAAAGAACGACAAGGCGGTCCGGCAACTGGAGCTGACCTACGGCGGCGGAAAGACCCACACCCTCATTACCCTCCGTCATCTGGTGGTTGCCCCGGAGCATTTGCCCTCCCTTCCCGCCGTGGCGGAGTTTGAGCAGGCCATCGGGCAAAAGCCACCCAAATGCCGCACGGCCTGCCTGTGCTTCGACAAACTGGACGTGGAAAAGGGAATGGAGGTTTTGTCTCCAACCGCGGAGGTCCGCATGCTCAAACAACCCTGGAGCGTCCTGGCCTATCAGATTGCCGGGAATCAGGGACTTGAGCTGTTGCATCCTGAGGACAGGGCCGAAGAGCGCGATTCTGCGCCTGCCGAAAACCTGCTGACCGAGCTTCTGGCCCTTCCTGGCAAGGATGGGCTGGGAACCCTGATCCTGATGGACGAGGTGCTCCTCTACGCCCGCGAACAGGTGGGCGATGATCCGGTCCGCCTGAACCGGCTGGTCAATTTTTTTCAGTATCTGACCCAGGCCGCGACCAAAGTGGACCGCTGCTGCATCGTGGCATCCCTGCTCAGCACCAAACCCGTGAATGAAGATAGCCTCGGCCGCAGAATCAAAGGTCAGCTTTATGACATCTTTCAGCGCCAGCGTGAGGAGGCGGTGGAACCTGTGGCCAAGGAGGATGTGGCTGAAGTCCTGCGAAGACGGTTTTTTGCCCCCGAGTCGCTCAAAGACCGGGAACGGTTTCGTCAGCACGTGGTGGCAGCGGTGAAGGGTATTCAGGCCGTGGATGAACAGACCGCCAGGGCCGGGGCTGAGGCTGAGGAGCGATTTCTGAGGAGTTTCCCCTTCCATCCGGACCTGACCGAGGTGCTCTACTCCAAATGGACCCAGTTAAGCCGGTTTCAGCGCACCCGGGGTGTTCTGCGAACCTTTGCCCTGGCCTTGCGAGAGGCAGAAAAATGGGATGTAAGCCCTATCGTTGGGCCTGCCGCCTTCCTGACCGCCCCTGACAAGGGAGGGCTTTCGGAGGCCATGCGGGAAATGGTCGCCGTGGCGGACACCGAGGAATGGGAAGGGAAGAAGCCTGCCTGGACCGGAATTCTGGATAACGAGTTCTCACAGGCCAGGCGGATCCAAACAGAGTCGGTCGGGCTCAAATCCCGTGAAATCGAGCAGGCCGTAGTGGCGACCTTTCTCCACTCCCAGCCCATCGGACAAAATGCCAAAACGCGGGAGCTCATGGTGCTTCTCGGATCCACCCGACCGGACAAGATCGAGCTGGAAAAGGGCCTGTCCCGATGGGCCCAGACCAGTCACTGGTTAGACGATGTCTATACGGCCGTGGAAGAGGACAAAATCCCCGGCACGTGGCGATTGGGCAATCGTCCAAACCTGGTGCAGATGCATGCGGTCGCAGTGAAAAACATGCCCGACGATATTGTCCGCGCCCGCCTGTTGGACGACATCAGAAAGGTCAAATCGCTTACAGCCAACGCCTCGGCTGCCGGTGTTCGCGTTCACACGCTGCCGACCAGGCCGAGGGACATTGAGGATGACGGCGTATTCCACTATGCCGTTTTGGGTCCGACTGCCGCCTCCGAGTCCGGAAAGCCGAGTCCAGAGGCCAGGCGTTTTCTGGATGAGACAACGGGCCCGGATCGGCCTCGGGTATATCGCAATGCGGTCCTTCTGCTCGTCCCGTCCAAGGACGGACTCGAACTGGCCACGGCCCGGGTGCGCGACTTCCTGGCCTGGGAGGTGGTCCGGGAAGACATCAAAAAACAGCAAAAGGACGGAAACGTTGACCCCAGTCGGGTGCAGACGCTCCAGATCAACATTGACAAGGCCAGAGGCCGCATTTCCGAGGCCATCAAGCAGGCCTACTGTGTGGTAGCGACCGTATCGGAGAAGGACGAGGTTCATGCGTTCAAGATCACCGTTACCGGGGACCCGCAATTCAACATCATCAAGGGAGACAAGCGGTCCCGGGTTCAGGATACAGCCATCGAGGCCGAGGCCCTGCTGCCGGATGGACCTTATGATCTATGGCATCCGGGGGAGACATCCCGGCGCGTCAAGGACCTGGCCGGGGCCTTTGCGCAAATCCCGCGTCTCCCCAAGATGCTGAAGGCCAGCGCCATTCTCGATACCCTGGCGGACGGTTGTGAGAAGGGGACCTTTGTGCTGCGCCTGGTCCGGCCGGATGGGACGGCACGCACATGGTGGATGGCCCTACCCGATGAGGTCGCCCTGACCGATCCGGCCCTTGAACTGGTATTGCCTGAAGGGGCGGAATTGGTGGAACTGGCCCCCGCCCTCCTTGCCCGCGCGCGGCTGCCAGAATTGTGGAGCGGCGATGAGATTACTCTCAAGGATGCATTGGATTATTTTGCAGGCGGGAAAGTGGTCCAGGTGGACCGGGGCGCATACAAGGAACCCATATCCATTCCCAGGGTCGGCGCCGATGCCTTGGAGAAGGCCGTGGCTACTGCGGTCGAAAATGGCATTTTGTGGATGCTTTCAGGCCCAGCCAGCTTTCTGGGTGAACCGATTCCAGCCGGTGTGCTGACCCCGACCGCCAGGCTCTGCGCCCCGCCCCCCGTCATCCCTGCCGCCGAGATACTCCCTGAGAACCTCGACACGGCATGGAAGAAGAATGAGGCTTCAGGTCTTTCCCTGGCAACGGCGCTCTCCGTCAAGGCAGGCAAGACCCTGCCCTGGAAAACCGTTCGGGACGTCGTAAACGGGGCGCTTCAGGCGCGATTTCTGGAAGTGGCCGAAAGTTCCGGACCATGGCCCTGCGATTTTCCGGCAGCGGCATCAGCCAAATTCAAGGCAAAGGAACCGGGAACGGGAGGCACAGGGGGTACCGGCGGCGGCTCGCCTCCCAAGGTGCTTGTGGCCAGTGCCGAACTTGAACCGTCCGAAGTTCAGGATCTCGGGGACCTGATTCCCAAGTTGCTCAATGTGAGGGCCAAAACCGGCGCACCCATCCGCTTTCACCTCCGCATCGAAATGGGCAACGGCCAGGTTCTTCCCCCCGCCGAAGCTGCCAGCGAGGTCAACGCCATTCTCAAGACGGTTAAGGATGGGCTTCAGTTGCAGTAGGCAAGGACTGGACGAAAAAGCTTCTGTAAGGCGCCAGTTATACGCGAACCGCTGTCTGAGCAATGCCGCCTCTTCCTCCATCTCCAATGCCTGGATGAAGCTCATGGAATTTCCGGGAGCGAGACCGTCGGCGGTAAAGGCGTAGAAGGGAGGCATTTCAGTTATTCGCTTCGTTCGAATGCCCCTGAGAACTCCCTTATCTTCTGATCAATTTCTGGATCTTTGGATTCCTTGAGTTCTTGAAGGGCATTTTTGAAGTCGTCGTTTTCATAAAGAAGTTCGCTGGATACGTCATAATAATCCAAGGTCACATCCATTCTTTCGATTAGATCGCTGGCCGAAGGGAACCTGATCTTGTCCCATATAAAGGTATCAAGAAGGCCAGGCAATACCTCATTTAGGTCGATCTTTCCCCTCTTGAGCATGGATAACAAAGCCTTTTCTTTTGCGAGAAGGGCATCCACGACAGCGGGATTCCCTTCGATAACCTTCGACATGTAATCCTTGAGCGCTGCCTTGCTTTTTTCGATCAGTGTAGCCAATCCTACCTTTTCGTCCTTCTCTTTCCCAATGGCCAATTCCATCTGTCGGGGAGACTCGGGCGGACTGACATATTTCGTTTCCGGGGTCTTGGGTTTTTCACCCGGTTTGAGTTTCAAGGCATACAGGAACTCTTCCTTCTCCTTCCCAATGGCTTTTTCAAAGGCCTCCCTGTAATTGGTCTTGATGAGGTATCCGAATCGTCCAACGTTCAGTGTATGTTTTAGCAGGATAGCGTCTATCGCTCCCATGAACAGGGAGATTTCTCGGATGTTCTCCAAATCTCGCTGAGTGAAGGCCATCCAACTGGCCTTCAGGTGTGCATCCAGATCAGGGACCAGCCTGTTGAATGGTCTGAGACTGATGGACTTGGTCTTCAGTTTTACCCCTTTAATTTGGCATTTCAGCAGCTTGTAATTATTTCTGTATACGGTGATCTGCCGGAGCTTTGCCGGGTCAACCGGCGGATTCTTCTTCAACTTTTCGAGAGTCTCGGATATCTCTTTGGCTGTCTCTTCAGGGGCTTTCTTTGGGATGCAACAACCAGGAAAAGGAATTACGTTATCGGGTTTGGCGGGTTTCACAGCAGGGGCATCCATCTGTCTGAGCAGTGCCTCTGTTACTTCGCGGCCGCCAATGAAGCCGTTTGGGAATTTGAGGTCCTTTGGCTCAGTCTCCCATGACAGGGCCACGGGGGTATAAATCAAAGCGCTGTCATCCACGATGACAATGGACATTCTGATCCTGTCGGCCGCCTGGAGGTTGAGCAGATCGCAATTTTTCTGGAGTTCCTGGAGGGCCTCTGCCTCCCCGAAACCCCATCGGACGGAATTCTCCCCCGGGTCCAGATAAACCTTGCACTCAACTCCGCCTTCCGCTGCTAATTCAATCAGCGTTTCCACTTCGCAGCATTTGTACCCGGCCTTGGCTATGATAATGCGCTCTTTGGCCTTTGCCAGGAATTCGATGAGGGTATCGTCATTGACCTTTACAAAGCCAAAATCCTGGGAGGTGTTCATTCAACTCTCCTTAAAGGTTCCGCTCAATCATGGTACGCCTCCGCTTCACCGGGTACTTAAACTCCAGCAGCCTCGCCCCGCCTCCCGGAAAAGCGGCCATGCGGTTACGTATTTCTTACCTTTTGATAAGCTTGATTATCTCGTCCAAAAACAGCCTGCCTGATGCAGGAAATCCTCCGCCTGTTCCGGCTCAAAAGTGATCATGGGCGTGTAATCCCCGCGCTGCCGACATTCGAATATGTCGTCGAAAAACTTCCCCCACCGGATGTCTAAGATGCCGTTTCTCACCAAGTCGCGATGTAATGCGCTTCTGAGTCCCTTATGCTTCTTGAATGCCTCGCCCCTTGACAGGAAAAATCCTGTAAGGGCGTAAAAGGCTGAATAATAGATTCTGTTCATAGCGAAAGCCAGCCTTCCGCTTTCATATTCGCTCCTGGCAGATTGTAGGGATTCGGTCGCCTTCTCTATCCAATATTGAATGAGGACCTCCCTTTGATCCTCGCCTTCGGTCTTCTGGTTCTTCATAGGGCAGGGACTCCTTCCCTGGTGATCTCCTCATGGATGGGGAAAGCGGAAAGCATCCCCCCTCTCACTTCTTCTTCAGGCGCATCCAGGATGCTGAAAATCACGTCATATTTCATGCCAAGGTCGAAAAGCGCGTGGACGATGGACTGCCTCTCCTTCCAGTGAATCGGGCGTTCTGTAACGAGAAACAGATCAATATCCGAATCTTCATCGCTGTCCCCTCGTGCCTTCGAACCAAAGAGAATGACCTCCTTGACCGGAAAGTCACGCTTCAGCACTCTTGTGGCTTCTTTGATGGCCTCTTTCTCGTTGCCTTGAAGCTTCAGGTTATCCAAGGTCTTCATGGCTTTCCTCTCCTGCTGTGACATACACCAATTTCATGATGGCTACTCGAACATCACTGGCGGTCTCCTGACCGCTTCCAGCAAGGTCAAATCAAAGGCAGATTGGTCATCCGTGGGGGAAATCAGATTATATGCCCTCCAATCAATCCTTGATTTCTCTATTTCCCCGCTCCTATGCGATCCCAATCTTGACATTACGCTCTCCTTAGCCATGCTCGCTCGCTGCGTCTTGAATTCTTGAGCAAATGGCCGGACTCAATCCATTTTTGACTTGCTTCGATCCCTGGCCTTCTTGGCTCAACGCTGCTGATCAGCCGCGCGGCTTTTTGCGTCGGCTGAATTAGCCTTGTTATGTGCCCTCAACTCTTGTAGTAGGAACTATTTATCCAGTCATTGATCGCCTTCATCGTTAAGCTCAAGAATTGTTCCGGTCCTTAAATATTTCGCAAACCGATTATAAAAGAATGTCATATTGCCTTTCTCTATTCTTGTAGCCCAATCTCTTAGATTCTGAGAATTGTCTTCATTTTGGATGATCTGCTGAATGGAAACAAATTCATGCAAAAGCATATTTGCAAGCTCTTGTTTCATTTCCAACCTGTTTTCACCCTGTCGATATAGCCGTTCCCAAGCAACTCCATTTAAGCCATATTGATTTTTCAAGCTTCTTACCCTTGCCGCCAGGCTTTGGTTATTAATTACATAAGGGTCAATGATTATCCTGAGCAAATGATTGAATGAAAGTATTTCATTCTCGACAGCGCAACTAACTTCTGGTGTCATTGCATTGTTATTGTTGAACCTCTCTCTTAAAGTACCAGAAAAAGCGACATAAGATCTTGCGTATTGATTAGGCGCATCGTCAACATTTTCGTACTCAAATATTCTATTCACAGTTTCAGTATCGGGTAATGCCTCGGTATCACGGTTGAAATTCATCCCGCCTGCTGATCTAAGGCAGATCGCGATATCTGTTGCCTCGATATAAACCTCAGGGTTTAAAATGAGCAAAATAGGACCATAAGGGTTTGGTGTCGGTGCGGTGTTGTCGTTTCTTTGACCTTGGGCAAAAGCAACTCCAAAGTCTTGAAGGTTACCAAAAACCATATTCCAAACATAGTTATTCCGATCAAC